>Ga0164297_10001984_pt1 | contig 20785 bp, 16 predicted proteins | sample GEODES058metaG_FD_113539 | JGI IMG/M metagenome (GOLD analysis project Ga0164297, IMG submission 113539) | Dystrophic lake water microbial communities from Trout Bog Lake, Wisconsin, USA - GEODES058 metaG | ecosystem: Environmental > Aquatic > Freshwater > Lake | place: USA: Trout Bog Lake... | reverse complement strand
GCTTGCATCATTTCCTCTTGCTTTTCTTTAGGAAGCTTAACAAAAGTTTCTGCCGAGGCATCGGTTAATGCACCACCAATCCCTAAAACAGTTTGAAATGTTTTTGAGGGATCTACAAAAACACAAACCTCTGTTTCTAATGGTTGTCCATGTGCTACAAATTGCAATGTATCGGTTGCGGTTAATCGCAGCATTGTGCTATCGGCAGTTGTATAAACAATAACGGGTTTGCCTTCGGCAGGAAATTGGTATCCCACTTTGTTTGTTTTGGAAACTGGTTGATGACAAGCAGTAAAAAGCAAAATGGCAAAAAATAGTTTTTTCATAAAATTTACTTTTGCGTCTTTTCTAAAAATTCTCTTAAATAGTTACTCCATATTTTAGGCAATGAGTGCGTACCATGTCCTCTAGTTTCGGGAGTAATAGGCAATAGTATATATTGACCCTTTTTAACCTTTAATATTGCTGTATCAAGCACTTTTAACTCGGGCGGATTTATTTGATCATCAGCCGAGTTAATTGCTAATAAAGGTGCTTTTATTTTTGAAAGAAATGGTGCTGGATTATATTCACGTGATGCTTCGAATTGATAAATCATATCATTTGCATCTTTCCCTCTCATTGAACTAACACGATATTTGTCTAAATATTCTTCTGCTGTTTTTCTGGTAGGCGCTTCTTTTTGCCATTGCAAAGGAGCACTCGACATAATCATTAAAATATCCAAAGCATGTTTTAAACCCAATAGAGGTTGTTGCATATAATTACCCTTATTCCAACTAGAGTCACCTTCTATTGCCTCAATAATCATTTTACGCATTATCCTGTTCCTGCCGGCTATTTCAATAGGTAAACTTGCCAAAGGCATTAATGCATCCATAAAATCTGGATAACGATATCCAAAAACCCAGGTATGCATAGCCCCCATTGATGTTCCCATAATTAACCTTACATGCTGAACATTTAATTTTTTAGTAAGTAGTAAATAATCAGCGTCTACCATATCATCATAGGTATAGGCAGGAAAGTGCATTCTTAAGCCATCACTTGGCTTACTCGACTTGCCATGACCAATACCATCAGGTAAAATTATAAAATACTTATTGGCGTCTAATATTTGTCCGGTTTTAAATAATTGCCCGGCAAAGTTTTCCGTTAATAAACTTTGGCCATTACCACCTGTACCATGCATAATTAAAATAGCATTATCAATATTTCCCTGTGCATTTACATGTGGTTTACCAACATAATAGTAGTGCAATTTTAATGAGTCTACAGTTGATCCATCCGAAAATCTAAACCCTTTAATTACAAAATAATCATCCTCAAAAGGAACAGCTCTTTGAGAAAAAGCAATATTAATAAAGAGGGAAAATAATAAGAAAAAAACAATTTTGCCATACATATTATTGTGTACCAATTTCATTAAATTTAGTTAACTAAAAAAATATTTACTGAATATACGATTCTTTTTACGACAATACTATTCAGGTTATTTTCAGATACGATACACAAATAATTAAACCCTGTTCAATAGATATCATTACTACTAATAAAATTGTTGTGGATGCTTTAAATTAAACCCGGTGGCTTCTTGATATTTTTTTGTAAAGGCAAGTAATACAGCTTCTCCAAAATGTTTTCCAATAAAGCTAATACTTATTGGCATCCCATTTTTATCAAATCCATTTGGTATTGTAATAGAAGGATTCCCTGTTAAATTAGTAATCGCCAATTGATCTCCTACTTCGGGTGGTGTTACTATAATATCATAGGCATCAATAATTGGATCCATTTTTTGCATTATCTCATACCGTAACCTACATGCGTTAATATATTCAACAGCCGGAACAAACCTAGAGGCTCTGAATGTATTTGGCCAACGATCTTTATTTTGTTGAACCATCTCATCATCCTTATTAGAACGTGTAAGCGGATCGAAAGCAGCTGCAGATTCTACACCAATAATCAAAGAAAGAATCTCATCGCCATGAAGACTATCAGGGAAATCAATTGCCTTTATGTTTGCCCCCATTGCTCTTAATGTAACTAAAGTTTGTTTTTCTGCACTTACTGCAGGCAATGTGTCAATATAATTTCTGATATACCCAATCTTAAGCTTACGAATATCAATAGCGCCAGTATAATTAAATGCAAAGTTGATAGATGATTGATCTTTATTATCTGCACCATGAATAGAGTTGAAAACAATGGCAGCATCTTCTGCAGAACGACAAATGGGTCCAATCTTATCTGAACTCCAAGCCAACACCATTGCACCCGTTTTAGCAATACTTCCATAAGTAGGACGAAGCCCTGTTGCTCCACAACGCATTGAGGGTTCAACAATCGACCCATAGGTTTCTGTACCAATTGCAAAACTCACCAATCCAGCTGCTGTAGCTGATGCAGAACCTGCCGAAGATCCACCCGATCCCTTAGTAGTATCCCAAGGGTTGCGTGTTAATCCTCCAAACCAAATATCATCCATTGCTAATTCCCCTAAAGATAGTTTAGCAACTAATATAGCACCGGCCTTTTCTAATTGCTCGGCAACAAAACAAGTTTCATCAAGAATCTGGTTCTGATAAGGAGGCGTACCCCATGTTGTATGTGTACCTTTAACCGCAAAAAGGTCTTTAATACCATAAGGTATTCCATGAAGTGGCCCTCTATATATCCCTCTAGCTATTTCTTCATCCGCTTTCTTAGCTTGCTGCATGGCAATTTCTTCAGTGAGCTCAATAACACAATGTAAAATAGGACCATATTTTTTTAACCTATCGATATAGAATTGAGTTAATTTTTGAGATGAGATTCTCTTATGTTTAAGGAGTGATGCTAATTGTGGAATACTATAAAAAGCAAGCTCATTTATATTTTTAGGTAACTCAATATTATCGGGGATGATAAATTTTACCGGTTCCGATTTTTTAGGAACAATCGTCTCTGGCAGAATAGGATTAAACCAGAGTGGAAAAGGAACCTTATTATGAAGGTTAGCAGCATGAATATAATTGTAGGTCTTTATTTTATCAGTCAAAATGCTCAACATAGAATCACGTTTCACTTCATTAAAAGAAAGCGAAAACATTTTTTCTACAGCTAACACTTGCGAGGAAGTAATTTTTTCCTGTGCAAATGAAGAGTATCCCATTATTGCCAAAGCAATAAAAAGTAAATACTTATTTATCTTACGCATATAATATATTTTAATGGCGATTTAATTTTGTATTCTTTTAAGTGATGTTTTAATATCCATATTTAACTGAATGATGCTGTATAATAGCTTTAAGCAATTTCACCAAGCTCCGCATATCATTAAAATCGATTATTTCTAATAGACCATGAGAATACCGCTCTCAACATGACAAAGAAATAGAGTGTATTCTAGCTCTTAAAAAAATGGCCATTGGCTCCTCCTGCTACCTTTCCATAATGCATTTTAGTACTATTTTTTATGGATAGATTAATACGTATATGACTCAATACTTGTTCCATTAAATATTAAATAAGGTGACAGTGTACATCATTTGCCAAATTACATAAAAATCTATGCAAAAACACTAATGAAAGAATAATATTTACTATAACAAAATTATTCTTACACTCTTAAAAAAACTTTTGATTAGTACCAAAGCCTAAGGATAATAACAATGAAAATTTTTAAAAAGTAACTAACTATACTAAAAGTAGAAGTTCAAAAATTTAAAGAGGAGATAGGTTTAGGAAAAATGAATGAAGAAACTATACCAACACCCGCTTACGTATTTTTGGGAAGGAAATAAGCCAAATCAACATAGAATTGAGTAATAACAGTACCAAAATCATCTACCTATAAAGCCGTGGATTTATTATTGTTTGCAATTCACAACCACTTTAATGCTAAACAGCTCATTGAATAATTTAATTTCATTCATAGCAATTTTAATTTTTTTCTATTAATCGTTACCTAGCAGATGGTGCATCCAAGAGGAGCAAATACATTTAAATTTGTTTTCGTTCTATAACCTATAATTTTGTTACTCATTTTAAAATTAAACTATAGCCCATGAGCACGCTTTCAATGCCTAGCAGAAGTCCAAGACAAATAATAACACAAGATTTTGGTTTAGGCAAAATAAATATTAATTATTCCCGACCCTCTATAAAGGGCAGAGATCTATTTAAAGAAAATAGCCTATTGGCGCCTATTGGCAAACTTTGGCGCATGGGCGCAGATGCAGCCACACAGATCAGCTTTTCAGATGATGTGTTGATTGAAGGAAAAGAAATTAAAGCTGGAACCTACTTGCTATTTGCTATACCTTATCAAAACAAATGGGAGATTATCTTCAATACAGATATAGAAGCAGGTCTGAGAGGTTACAATCCAGAAAAAAATATCTTGAAAGTAGAAGTGCCAGTTCAAGAAACTAGCTTTTTTACAGAAACATTCACTATTAATTTACACAGTTTTGAATTTGAAAATTGTTTACTAGAATTAAATTGGGCCAATACCTCCGTTTCAATTAAGATTGAAACACATATTGTAGAAAGATTAAGAGAAAGTTTTGAAGAACAATTAAAAGGTGAAAAAAAACCTTTTTTTCAAGCTTCCTTATTTAATTTAATGTTGACAGGAGACCTTGACAAAGCTTTGGAATATATAAATGCGGCGCTCGAACAAGTTCCCAATGCCTTTTTTATGTTTTTTGTAAAAGCCAATATCGAGAAACGATTAGGACAGTTGGCCGAAGCTAAGAAAACAGCTAAACAATGTTTTGATGCTGCAGTTATAGCCGGAAACGAAGATTATCAAAGACTAGCCAACGACTTTATTGCTAAAGACTAATTATATAACAGTATTCTTTATATACCCAACTCTTGGCAACAGCCATTAAAGGGTAGATAGTATTTATACATAGCTTTCATAAAAGTAGAAGCAAGGATCAGCTAGCAAACAATTAAACAAACATTCAGAAGAGGCTGTCTCAAAAGGGACAGCCTCTTAGATTTTACAAATAGTAGAAAAAAGAAAATTTACGAACCAACCTATTCCTAATTTTCTAGGTTTGTCAAAGACTATTTAAAGAACATGAGTGCATGGTGGCAAACAACAAATTGTGCCATCAACGATAAGAAATTTTTGATCGAGCACTGTAAACGAATACTTATAAATTAAAACAGCAGTATTAAACCCAATATTTTAATCCTGACCAATGCAATCCTACCTTCGAAATCTTTGATAGAGAATTTACCATTACTTCTTTCCTCTAATAGTTCAATATTAAAATAAAAGTTTTCCTGTGGACTTAGTAAAATATAGTTCAGTCGAATTTGCTGCAGATATGATGAAATTTATAACAAAATAATTAACGCCTGATTAGGCATTAATAATATTTTACGAATTTGGATAATTGCCATGTAGATTTCCGCTTTTGATAAATCGGAATACGAGACAAAAAAGGGCAAAGATTATTTTTGTGGAATGGATTTGATTAATGAATTTATTGAATTGAATTTTTCTAAGAATAGCAGCGCTGCTGAAACAATTGGTTATGCTCAATATGAAGCAGATTATGTAATTATAAATTATACACTTTCCGGCTCGGATTGTTTATTTGACTTTAGTAATACTTGGAATGAAGTTCAGATTAAGATACACGGCAACTATTTTAAAAAATATCCTCAAGAATTTGAATTGTCTATCGAGAAGCAAAACGTGTGTTGTAATACCCAATCTAAATTGTATGAGCTCGTTAACTGCAATGTTACAGGTATCACCAGAAGCATCTATTTGGAAAGCATAGTCTTATATTTAGTATACCAGATACAGAAAAATAATCTCATCTTTCAGCTTAATTGTGATACCTGTTCATTTGTAAATAAGCCTTCCGAAATAGATAAAATAAATAGGGCTAAGGAGTTTATCGTTAATAATTTAGACGACAATATTACCATTCCTATACTTGCAAATATGGTAGGCACCAATCAGTGTTATTTAAAGAAAGGATTTAAGGAAATAACTGGTAAAACCATCTTTGAATTTATCCAAGATAATCGGATGGAAAAAGCTAAATATCTATTGCAAAATTCAGATAAATCTATTGGAGACGTAGCACTGATGACAGGCTACGCCTCGTTGAGCAGTTTTAGTCAAAGCTTTAAAAATTATTTTGGCACAACTCCTGGTGCCATTGCAAAATAGCAGGCATCTACCAATTATTTAGTTCAATATTATTCACTAATTAAATTGATAATTTAAATTAATCTGAAATTGTCTGGTAGGAATTGGATTTATACTGTAATTATCATGTATCAGATAATTCAATCTATTAAACAGGTTAGATACTTTACATTGAAAACTTACCTTTTTAATTGCATAAGCTATTGATGCATCAATAGTGGTAAAACCCGATAATGGAATAAGTCTGCTTCCTAATATACTTTGTCCTATTGTATTTTGATAACCTCCGTATCTCTTACCCGTATAGAATCCTGTTAGTCCTAATTTTAATCCTTTAATATGATTGTTATGAATGGTATAGAATATACTAGCATTTGCGGTATGATTAGGAGCATTTACTAATTGTTCTCCTGCAATATTGGAGCCACTATTTCCATTGGAATGCGTAAACCGAATATAATTATACGCATAACCGCTGATAAAATATAAATCGCTATTGATATTACCATTAACCCCTATTTCAAATCCATCGCTTGTTGTTTCGCCGCTCAAAGATTTGATGGTCGCATCTGTGTTAGGTGATACGCCATCAGCTTTGAATGGAGCTTGTTGTGCATAATTGCTGTTTACTATTTTATAGATAGCCAAATTGGTCAATATTCGACCTTTCAAGAAACTATGTTTTGCGCCAATTTCATATTGGTCTATTACCGAAGCAGGTAGTATATTTCCAAATACGTCAGTACCAGAATTGATTGTAAAGTTATTGGCATAGCTTAAATAATAGGAAGCGTTAGTGCTAGGCTGAAAAACTAGTCCTCCCTTTGGTGTAATTACGTGGTATTCGGTGGTAGGGTTTGCTCCTTTAATGCTTATTGCAGGCCTTAAGCTTGTTGCAGTGCTATCGATAGTAGTTTGAATGGTAGCTTGGTAGCTATATCTTATTCCTATAAATACTTTAAAATATTTATTTATTCCTATTAAGTCTTGCAAATATAACCCTGCTCTTGTAGAAGGCGCTATAACAGTGTTGGTTTTGAAAGTAGAAGGTATATATGTGTTTTGAATATACTGATTGGGGTTTAAAAAATTAATTGTGTCATATGCTTTTAATAAAGTACCATCTAAATTAAGGATATTAAATGCATCGGTATTCGTAATAATGTTGGCATAATCTATCCCAGTAAGAAAGTGTTGTTCAATCTTTTTTATCTTACATCTACCTTCGAAATTTATTTGTACTGCTCTTGTTGATTCTAAACTATGCGCTTTAGAAACTGTTCTTGCTACTACACCTAATTTATTGGCCGTATTTAAATTACCGGCACCATAGGAATCCACATCTGAATTTTGTATAGAACTTGAGGCATTGACAGAAAATCGTTCATTTAGTGCATGTTTAAAAGTGACAGAAGTTATTGATTGAATAACATTATTATAAGCCCAAGAAACATTTTGATATCTTGACCTAGGAATACTTGTATTTAAAACACGTCCACTGTCCAATATTCCAATACCAAAGTCGGGAGTAATTGATGCATTCAGGTATTCCTGTTCTACAAGTAAAGTTGTTTTATCGCCAATTTTATAAAGTAAAGATGGGTTAATATACTTTCTGACTGTTTTTACATGGTCTCTATAACTATTGGCATTTTCGTAAGTGCCTACTATTCTGTATGCTAATTTTTTAGTAATGGGTCCGAAAATATCTATCAGTGGTTTGTATAATTGATAGCTTCCGACTGCAATACTTACACTTCCTCCATTTTCAAAACTTGGTTTTTTATTATTCATATTAATGATAATGCCCCCAGAGGAACTACCATACAAAAAGGCGGAACTTCCTTTGATAATTTCTACTGATTCTAAAGTTGCGGCTTCGGGCATGCCTGCTATATTATATGGCAGGCCATTTTTAAAAATACTTCCCCCACCGGCGCCACCCGTTATACCAATTATATAGCCTCTTGCTCCATAAGTCTCATTCACTCCAAATCTGTTTTGAACTAAGGATACACCTGGCACATTTTTCACTAAATCGCCAAGTCTCGTTATTTGCTGATCTTGTGTTACTTTATTACTGAGTATTGAGGCCAACAATGGCATATCATGATCTGAAATATTCATTTTGCCAATAACCATTTTTTTAAACTTTGCCTCCACTAAAATTTCGTTAAGTTGTTGATACTTTAGTTTTAATTGAAAATTAAAACTCTGTTTACTATCATTTTCCAAGACAATGTTCCTTCGCAACGTTTCATAACCAACTAAACTAATTTCGATAACATATTTTCCTTTTTGTAATCCGGCGAACTCAAAATAGCCATTTTCATTACTTATACTTGTTCTTATTTCACCATCAGATTTCAAATAGACAGTAACATCTTCTGCTGGCCGATTGTCGGCAGTGGTTATTTTTCCATTAATACTTCCCCTTAAAATAGTTGCATTGTTGAAACCGTAGCTTGAAATTGAAATGAATAAGGAGATACAGATAAGATACTTATAAATTGTCATGTTACTTTTTTTTACAAAAGTATTTGCTGTATAATCGGCAAGCTTTATGCATTGGGAATGAAAATTTAGAAATTGGGAAAATATTATTCCTTTATTCGTAAGGTTTAGTTCGTTATTTTGAAAAAAATATCAATATGAATCAGGTTGAATTACTAAAAGAAAACTTAAGTGAGGTAAGGAAACAGTTATTAGCGCATCCTGTTTACAAAAAAATAAATGATATAAATGGCTTAGTTCAATTCACGCAATATCATGTATTTGCTGTTTGGGACTTCATGAGTTTACTAAAGTCATTACAATTAAATTTGACTGGAGTGAAATTACCATGGATGCCTGTTGGGGCTGCAAGCACTAGGTTTCTTATTAATGAAATAGTATGTGGAGAGGAGTCAGATGTAGATCCATTAGGCAATAGAACAAGTCATTTTGAAGTTTGTAGATATTGGGTCTTCAAATTTACTTCTTGCTTCTTCTAGCCTAAACCTATTGGTAAATTAATTGAACTTAGAATTACTTAATGCTCTTAATTTTATTTTTTCAATTTACTAAGCCAACTAGCAGCAGGATGGATGCGATACCCTAGGCTGGTTAATACTTGAATGAATAATTTTTTCAAGGAATGACTCATCGTTCATTTTTGCTCAACGAATTTTTATGGTCTCAATCTTTCAATTACAAATTTTTCAAAAGAATTAATTGCTACATTTTGATTATCGTATTTTAAAAGTGAAATATGTGTATCATCTAATGGTAGAATATGCTTTTGACGCCCGATAATGTCTACCTTTTCAGGCACCATATTACGAGGCAAAACGGTTATGCCCATACCTGCTTTCACTGCCGCAATAGTTCCCGCAAAACTTGGACTCGAAAAAACAATCCTCCATTTACGTTTAGCTGCTTCTAAAGCACCTATAGCACGAGAGCGATATACACATGGCTGCGGAGAAAGTACAAGTGGAATAACCATGTCTGGATCCTGTTCCAAGAAGTCCCAATTTCCCACCCATTCTAAAGGCTCCGACCAAACATCAATGCCGTTAGGAAAATCCTCAGGCTTGCTCATCTTAACCAAAACTAGATCAAATTCTTTTTGCTTAAAACGCTCAAAGAGATTCAGCGTTAAATCACACTGCACATGCAACAATATCCTTGGATGCTTACGCGAAAAATCTGTTAGAACATCGGCTAGAAATACACTAGCAAAATCTTCAGGTAAGCCAAACCTTACCTCTCCTTCAAGTTTCGGTTCTTTAAACCGATCATATACTTCATGCTGCAATTTGATCATCTGCAGTGCATAGCCTAACAATATTTCGCCATCAGGTGTAAGCATAAAATTTTTTCCTCTCACAAACAAGGGCTTACCTAACTGACTCTCTAGCTTGGCCATTTGCTGGCTTATGGCAGACTGCGTTCTCATTACTTTTTCAGCAGCCTGCGTAAAACTACCAGACTCAGCGACTGCTAAAAAACACTCCAAAGTAAGTATGTCAAAGCTCATTATTAGATTATTTAATAGCGAACATAAGAATTATTCGTATAGCTTATATTAATCCTACTAATAATTTTGCCCAACAAAACAAATAGTACTAATGAAACAATCAATCTTGACAATCGTATCATCGCTTTTTCATGTAGATGCATTAGCAGTTATCATGGTCTTTCTAGTTGGCTTTGTAAGCCTTAATGTAGGCCTATTCTCCTTGAAATACTTAAACGGCGACAGGGCTCAGAAAACTTTCTTTATTCGCTTAATCCTTTTAGTACCTGCTGTTTTTATGATGGTAACTGCCGACCATCTAATTTTATTCTTTGCTTCATGGTCTACTAGTAACTACCTACTTACTCGACTTATGATTCATAAGCCTGAATGGAAAGCTGCGAAAGAATCGGGCAAACTCGCGCTAAAAAACTTTATGCTGGGAATGGTTTTTCTGGCTTTAGGTTTTATGAGTCTTTATTTGCAAACAAGCTCAGTTACAATTCATATCATCCTTCAAAAAAGTAGTTCAGGTTCAGCACTTTTATTGGTTCTGATCTTATTATTTCTGACTGCCATGACACAAAGTGCGATATGGCCATTTCACAGGTGGCTTACCAGTTCTTTAAACTCCCCAACACCAGTTTCTGCACTTATGCATGCCGGACTTGTAAATGGGGGCGGCTTTCTATTAGCACGATTCGCTCCTCTCTTTATAAAGGCCCCCGAAATGTTACAGCTCATTTTCTTTATAGGCCTTATTACAGCAGTTTTAGGCAGTTTATGGAAACTCATGCAAAATGATGTGAAGAGAATGCTTGCAGCTTCAACCATGGGACAAATGGGTTTTATGATTGTACAATGCGGCTTGGGACTTTTTCCTGCTGCCATAGCTCATCTTTGCTGGCACGGATTGTTTAAGGCTTACTTATTTCTTTCTTCGGGATCAGCTGCCCAGGAAAAAAGACTCGATTCAAACTATACACCAAGTATAACAACATTTCTTTCATCACTCCTTTGCGGTGCAGTAGGGGCTTATGCCTTCGCAATAACTAGTCATAAAAGTTTTACGGTTTTAGATACTACTTTGTTTCTTTCAGGCATAGCTTTCCTAGGTGCAGCACAATTGGCTATTGCTATTCTTCAATCATCTCCCCTAAAAAAATTACCGATAGCCATACTAAGCGCTGGATTTTCAGGAGCGATATATGGCTTGAGTGTTTATGGAATAGAATACGCACTTGCATCATTAAATATTTGGAATCCACAGCCGCTAGGCTTGTTACACCTACTTGGTTTTTTGATCTTAACCGGTAGTTGGTTATTCATCTTGTTTGGAAAAAGAAAAGAAAAGATAGAAAACTTACCTGTCTGGATGAAAAAAGGATATGTAAGCATGCTTAATGCTAGCCAACCACATTCCAAAACCATCACAGCATATCATAACCATTACCAATACTAAAATTAACCTACAATGACAACATACGAATCACAAATCATTACATCAGAAGAAAGCATGATTGATGCTATCGAATCGGCATGGTCTGTAGTTGCACCGTTCTGGCCCTTAAAAAATATTATTGCTGTAAACCCTTTATCAGGTTTAGAAGATCATCCATTTGAGATAGCATTAAAAGAAGGTCAGGTATATTTTCAACAAAAAGTAGTGCCCCCTGCGCTGCTTGAAATTAATAGGCATTCAATTAAATGGTTACAAGCGTTTTTTGATGACGGCCAAGCAACACTAACCATGCCGCTAAGGCATAAAGGATTTTTACCTGCTATACTTGAGTTGCTCCCCCACGACAAATCGATTGTAAAAAAAGTAAATAAAGAGGTATTAACAAACTTGAGTGGTTATCCCAAAAATATAATCAGACAATGCCTACAAGGCTTAGACATACCGCTTCACCAACAGTGTAGTTTTCTTACTCTATTACTCACAACTTTACCTGGATGGGCAGCACATGTAAAATACAAGGCAAATTGGTCGGACTCTGCTGATAGCAAAAAAATAAATCAGGTTTCTGAGGAAGAATATCTTGCATTCAGAATACTGTTAACCTTTTTGCTTTGGCCTAAAGCAAAGGCTTTACTGGCATGGCAAGAAAAGGCTCAAAAAGAAGCTTCTATAAAATCACTTATGGAGAAAATAGAAACTGCAGAGGAAATATTCCGCAACAATTTACTACACCAACTTCCTACAGAATATAAAAAAAACAACCAAGTTCCCGATGCACAATTAGTGTTTTGTATTGATGTACGTTCAGAGCCTTTTCGGAGAGCATTAGAACACCAAGGCAATTATGAGACATTTGGTGTTGCAGGATTTTTTGGAGTGCCCATTTCTATTCAAAATAATCTAACAGGAGATCACTATGCATCCTGCCCCGTTTTATTGCAACCTGCGCATGAAATAGAAGAACGCCCCGCCTATAATGGCAAACATTCCAATATAAAAATTTATCATCGTAACCAAACTTTCAAGCGCTTGTATCAATCACTCAAATATACTTTTACTACCCCATTTTCACTCGTAGAAACAATTGGACCTTTGAGTGGAATAAACATGTTTCTACGCAGTGTATTTCCAAAAGCATTCTATAAAATTATAGATGGCAAAAAATCTTTAAAAGATTTCCAGCCTAATGCAGATGTAATACCTTTTAAACAACAATGTTATTTTGCAGAAAATGCATTACGCACTATGGGCTTAATCAAAGATTTTGCACCATTAGTGATATTTTGTGGCCATGGTAGTAAAACACAAAACAATGCATATGCTTCTGCACTTGATTGCGGTGCTTGTGGTGGCCATCATGGAGCCCCCAATGCAAGAATTCTTGCAACCATCCTTAATTCAGAATCAGTGAGAGTTGCTTTGCAAAAGAATGGGATATACATCCCAGAAACTACTCAATTTCTTGCGGCGGAGCATAATACTACTACCGATGAAGTAATAGTATTTGATCGCGATTTACCAAAAACACATGAAGAACACTTGTATAATTTAAAAATAAATCTGTCACAAGTTAGACTTCAAAACTGCTGCTGGAGAGCAAAGAAAATGGAAGTAACAGTCAAGGCTACTACTGCAGTAAATCAGATCGCAAAAAGAGCTGAAGACTGGGCACAGATTCTTCCCGAATGGGGATTAGCTCGAAATGGGGCTTTCATCATTGCACCTAGAGCACTGAGCAAGGAAATAGACCTAGACGGGAGAGCCTTTCTGCATTCTTATGACTGGCAAAAAGATCCAGAAGGAAAATCCTTAACTGCTATTCTTACTGCTCCACTAGTAGTTGGGCAATGGATTAACACTCAATACTTGTTTTCATCTATTGATAACATAGCATATGGTGGTGGAAGTAAAATATCTAAAAACATCACAGGTAAATTTGGAATCATGCAAGGCAATGCAAGTGACATCATGTGTGGCCTACCACTTCAATCGGTATATACCAACGACAACAAGGCTTATCATGAACCAGTCAGATTGTTAGCAGTAGTATACGCCCCTCATCAAATGATTGCAAATATTATTGGGCAACAAAACTTACTGCAAAAACTGATTAGTAATGGATGGATTAATTTAGTTTGCATTGATCCGGTCATCAAAGAGAAATTAATAATGAATAGAGGATTAAATTGGATACCCTATTCATTAAATACAGCTATAGCTTGTTAACATTGATTACTATAAGTTGATAAAGGCGCTTATATGGAGTAAGATTTCACAAAGTATATTTATTAAATAAATGAAGTGACTAATCGTACTGCACAAAAAGCGTTGATAATTATTATATACGTTTCTAAATTTGAATTAAATACACTTAAATCAGAAAATTATTTATTCTACTAACTCTTTGCAGCAAGCTTTGCCAAAAAGACCAATCCAACTAGAATGTTCAATACAAAAAATAAGCAGTTCACAAATCGCAAGATCCAAGTGCGATTCTTGGCGAGAGCAAGTAGCAAGCATCAAAGCCACTTTTTACACTGCCCCCAAAAAACTGTAAAAAATCTAAAAAAAAATCTCAACTATATGGGATATGATTAAACATATTTTTAAGCCTTTGACGGAACTTCCAATTTTTAAGCAATCAGGACTAGTTGATACAAATTACTAGTATACAAATATTAGCCAGCATTAAGTTACCTTCTAACCAAATGTGGAGAGATTTGAGGGAATTGTATAGATTAGTTGGAGGCCAATCGAATGTTCGGCAACCACATAATCAAATATAACGGTAACTATTTAAAAAACTTCGGTGCTAGTTCGGTTAAATACAGACTCCAGTTAGACCATGTATGGCCGCCGGTACTTTCGTGGTATTCATATTTCAAACCATCCTCATCATATTTCTTGCGCAGGTTGACAACACTGTTATACAAAAAATCATCCTTGCCAATACCGATCCAGTAAAGCTTCGGCCTGGCGGCTACAAGTGACTTTATCTGCCTGGTATGTTCCTCTTTGTTATAATTGCCAAAACGGTTGTTATCCATCAATCCCATGCTCATTACTCCGATATAGTCGAAGAGATCCGGATTTGCATTGGTGATATGTTGTGTCTGAAGCCCCCCCATTGAGAAACCTGCAATTGCCCGATTCATTTTATCCGTGTATACCCGGTATCTTTTCTCAATAAAAGGGATTACATCTTTCACAAGGCTTTCTTCAAATCGGCCATTACCCATGTTGTTCGCTTCGCCTGTTTGCGCTATAAAACCGGCAGGAATATAATTGGGTGCGGCAGGCTGCTCCGGATAACCGTTGGTAACCACCACAATCATTTCCTTTACTTTATTGGCAGCGACCAAATTATCCATTATAGCTGAGACCGGCCCCCGCGCGATCCAAGCATTTTCATCACCCCCTGCACCATGCAATAAATACAATACGGGATATTTTGTATTTGTGTTTTCAAGATAGCTTGGCGGTGTATACACCATCATTCTGCGTTTCATTCCAAGTGTTGGTGAATTATACCAGACTGCAGACACTGAACCATGCGGAACGTCGTGTAACGTATACAAACCGCTTTGGTCGCCAGTCGGAATTATAATACTTTCATAACGAGTACCAGCCCTTTCTGCCAATACATTGGAAGGATCGAGGATCTCTACACCATCAATGTAAAAATTATAACGGTAAAAATCTCCCTGTAGTTTATCGGTTGTATAAGACCATATAGAATCGGTTTTGACCATCGACACTTGAGGATCATTGTCCTTCATCCAGGTACCTTTTATTTTCACACTCACCGCATTGGGTGCTTTTAAACGAAATGTTATCGTTTGATCCGCATTGACCTGTGGGGATATGATAGCCTGACGTACTTGTGCAGGCAGAAAAAAGGTTATCAGCAACATCGTTACCGAAAAGGCAGATTGTAAAAATATTTTTTTCATAATGGTTAGTATGCCTGGTTAGTATTTTATCGTACTATTTTTTGTATATGAATTAGTCTGTTAGTCACCTCTGAATTTTACTAAGATTGTATTTAAAATGAAGATAGCAAATAATGAAACATCGATTAAAATTTACTAGCATTATAAATAATTAAAACTTTGATAATTATAAAGCTTTTAAACATTAAGGCTAAAAGGGTGTTTTATAATTCATCTTAAATATTTATCTCTAAAAAAGCAATTATATCAACATTAAAGGTTCGTGTATACGGTAAAAAATGATAAAAAATCACATGCAACACCTCAGGCAACAACATAATACAAAAGAAAAAGGAACCTCAATTTAAAGTAAGTACTTGGGTTGAAGTCTATCCATGCTTAAGCAAATACGCTTGTTGTAAGCAGTATTTTTTTACAATATATCTTCGATTAAAAAATAAATTTTATTTCTTACAATCTTGCAATTTTTGTATATCCTTATCTTCAATTTAATAATATCGCCATCTTTATAGTCCACATCTATAGTAATAGGTTCTTTTATAGGAATATAATTATTAGTCGAATCCTCAAACAGACTAAAAACAAGTCCAGAAGTTATTTTTCTATATGTCTTTTTTTCTATTTCATTGCATAAACTTGTGTCCACAATTGCAGGGTATTTTTCATAGAAATGGAATTTTCCCCAAACAATAACAACTTTGGATTTTGTTGAAATTGTATCGTAAATTTTTTTTAAATCATCATAGTTAGTGATATTTTGTATTTGTGAATATAAAAGGTTGCATTCCAGTATGGTAATAATAATGAGTATTATCTTCTTCATAGTTATTTACTTTTTCTAATCATTGTTACAATATAGTCATGTGTGGCTATGTTATTAAAATAGAATGAAGCTCCTGATTTACCTGAAATTATAGCAGTAACAGGATTGTAATATAATTTGTTTGTTGGACTCGTCCCCTCACTAACTTCACCAGAAGCATTGTCATAAAAAGTAAAATAAATGCCATTCGAGTCTGACCCTACACCAACAATAACGATGAAATGATCAGTAGTATTATCAGTTTGTGGATTAGAAGACCCCGGTTTGTCATCAACTCCAACAATTACAGGAATGCCCCTTTGAAGTGCTGACAATATATACCACACCAGCAATTCCGATATTGTTATTAGCCACTGCTGCAACAATGCCTGCCCAGGCAGTGCCATGTGCATCGTTGCCAGGTGATGCACCGTTAGAATTACCTCCAGTGGCATCATACCCAGCCAATAAATTTGCCTGTAAATCTGGGTGTGTTAAATCTACACCTTCATCAATAATAGCTACTTTTATTCCTGAACCTGTTGCGGTATTCAATGCTTGTTCTACTCTCATGCCTGCCCCTGATGTCCCCCTAAAAAACCTTGATTTTTAATTGCCCATTGTGAATTGAAAAAGGGGTCGTTAGTAAACGGCTTTATCTCTCTTATAAAATTTGGTTCCGCAAATTTTACCCTTTTGTCTTGCTGTAGTTTAGTAATAAAGCTAAACAATTCTTCAGTAGAAATTTTTTTGCTCGAGAGCGTAAAAATGTTTGTATTAAATAATACAGGTTTGATATTAAAACTGTATCCCTTAATTACCTCTGAAATATTATAACCTTTCTTAATTTTCAAATTAATTTCGCCAGTCGCAATTTGCTTAATCCCATCTTTGTAAATTAATACAGGCTCAATTTTAGTTACAGAAGGTATTTGAGTTTTAAGTTGACGTTTTCTTCCAGCAAATTTCTTTGCAGCATTATTTTCTATTTCAATAGTTGCCGATGTGGAATCAATTTTTGAAATTTTCTCATTTGCAAAAATTTCAAGTTTACTTGCATTTTGTAATGAGAACTCTGTATAAACTTCTTTTGTAGAAATGTTAAATTCAATCTTCCCAATCTTAGTGGTGTAGCTTATTTTCTCTTGTGTATCTGCTCCATACAATAAGAGAGTTAATAAAGGAATAAGAATTACCTTTTTCATTGAACTATAATTTTGGTTAATCTAATATTTTCATACGTATAGTCACCTGGGGCAAATACTTTTTCACAAAACGGTTTTAAATCTCCTGCAAATTTTACTTGTAAAGATTGATTGGTTTGTTTTAAGTCTAATAACTTTTGTGGCAAAATAGTTTCATTGCATACAGTCATAAAATGTATACAGTTACCACAATTCCTTTCAATATACTCAATGAAGTATTTATCTTTAAACAAGTAACCGTTTACAATAGGTTGTGCTGAGAAATAAATTGTTCCAATTAAATTTGCAGTATCAGATATAGTTGCACTTGTTGGAGCATCACATCCGCAATCGGGTTGAGCGTTTTTTTTTGCAACTACTGCTATTCAAAAATATAGAAGATAAAATAATTGCTGCCAAGTTGAATATTCGTTTCATAAATTTTGTTTTATGTTAATGTAAAATATAAAATTTCAGGTGGGTCTTTATCTCTTGGTTGTGTTTGCTTTATCATTTTCATATCTGTTGTTTTGCCTGCCGTTACACTTCAAATTATCAGAATGTGTCTAACAGGGTTTCTTACAACTCTTTGATTTTCGCATCCTTTTTGCATTAAGTAAATCAATAACTCTTTCATAATCATAACTCATCTTTCCTACTTTTTGTATTATCGGGTTGCGCAAGTCTAATAAGCGGCTTTGTGGTTTCTTTATTAAATAAATAGTCTCATTGCCTTGCAATAAATATTAATTTCGCTTTTGCCAGATGCAAACAACACCCTATTATTTTTTTACTAAAATATCCTGACAGTTCTTTAATATCTTATATCATTTCCTTTAATTAATAAAGCACTATCCAAACTATTACGTAAGGAGCGGAAGGGTAAGTCTTTATAAATATTTACTCACTTAGAGAACCTGTTACAATACAGATGCGTTTATTCATTTCTTTGATAAATTCAATATCTTTTTAACAATGCATAGTTATCTCAGTCACATGAGTAAGGATGTGCCGACAACTTAACCGTAATAAATCTTGGGGCGGATTAGCAGATTGAATATATAAAATATTTTGCATAGTATCGTTAGAAAAACTTACTTTTTTTTCAACTGCTCAAATAACAAGACTTCCAAAAAGCAAAACAACCCGCAAAATGGCTGCGGTTTATTTATTGGGTATGAATCTACCCAACATGAGTTTCCCGAGAGATTTAGGTAGGTTAACCGTCGTTAACCAATATTAAAAAGTTGAGCGACTGTTTGCGTTGATGCCTACATCAAGGTTTCTACAGTTAACTTGATAAGCACGAGCATATAAAAAGCGGCTGATTGGCACCAAAGTAAAGAATTGAATCACGAGAAAATAAAAATATCTAACCTCGATTTATTACTCAAAAAATCTTTACGAAAGCCTTAAAAAATCAATGAAATATGGGTTTCCAGCGAATTAGAAAGAAAAAGGGTTTTATATAAAACGCTATTTCCTGGTGGAATTTACTACCATGCGCAAAATCACGAATATCTAACCAGGGAAACGAACAAATTTATTGAGCTAGTTAGCTGTATATCAACGAGTTTAGAGGAAAAAGAAAGCGGGATTCCTCAAGAAAATATTGAAAAATCCCGCTCGGTAGCCAGTATTGAACTACATTCTAACCAAATATGGAGGTATTTAAGGGAATTATACAAGTTAGTGGGTTTATTTAAAATGCTTAAAATTAATCAATTTGAACATATTTAAAGGTGTGTTTTATATAGAAAAATACCCTATTAGAATGATCAAAAAAATTGATTAACTTTACATAACTAAATATTGCATGAGAGATGACATACAAAATATCCTTTCAGGAAAGAGCCAAGTTAAGCACCATCATCTTATCCAAACAACCTGCAGTTACCTTAAAAGAAGCCAAGGAACAAGCTCAACGGTTAAAAACCAACAGCAGCACAAAGAAGAAGAAACAAAGAGCTTAGTTCAATTTGCAGATGACAACAATCTCTGGGTAGATATCAATATTAATTTATACGTATCCCAAGGCGCAGAACAAAAAGTATATCTTAAAGATAGCACAACAGTTTTGAAATTAAATGATGCTATTTATTATGCAAGTTGGGTAGATTATTTTCACAACCTTTTACTAAATAACTTATTTTTCCCTGATACATCCTATCATCTTTTAGGATTTTACAAAGATTCAGATGTTTTGTACGCTGTAGTTGAGCAGCCATTTGTGATAGCAAATGAAAAAACAGATTTGAATATGGTAAAAGCCTTTTTAGAAAACAATGGCTTTATTAATAAAAAGAACCATGATTACTATAATGAGGAATTAGGATTAATATTAGAAGATCTACATGATGAAAATGTGCTAACCCAAAATGGCATGCTCTATTTTATAGATACTGTATTTTATATTACTAGCCCAAAGTAACCTCTTTTGATATACATCTTAAAAGCAAAAAGCAGGCCAATAGTGCCTGCTTTTTAACTTCATACGTTATTCTTAAAAATAACATCGTAGTGACAATCACAAAATTATCTAACCAAATGGCCACTGATTTTATCGCTTTTTATAGTTCACAAGTACCATAATTTTTGACAGATCATTCAATAGTTCGATTCCAGCAAGGGCCACAGAGCAAGAATTCAAGCCACTTTTCGGAGTGGCTTGTTTATTTTCATCCTCTAAAACCCTTGCTGTATATGCGATTGCGGAGATAATCGTATTCACCCTTGGAGTTCGAACTTCCCTTTTTTGCCTATTGTACCTAATCCCCTCGGGGAAGAGCAAATATTGTAGTCGTTGCTTGTTATCATTATTGCTCTAACCCCAAAACTTTAGAGTATTTTGGAAAAAAATCTCAATTAGATGGCAAATGATTAAATTTATTTTATGACTTTCACTGAACTTCCTATTTTTAACCGATTAGGATTAGTTGACACAATTCATTAAAATTTTTAAATGTATCCATATTTATTTTTTGCACTTGCCTTTATAGGGGTATTCTCTATTATAGAAAATATTAAATGGAAACAGAAATTTTCATTGCTTAAGTCGTATATACTTTTGGTTTTATTTATTTTGACAGTATGCAACAGTTTAGATTTTTTTATTGAATTAGGCTATGATTTATTTAAGTTACAATCCATATTTAGGATAATTTCTTCTATTGCTGTTGTGAATCTATTTTATTTGTTAGCTAGTAATAAAATTC
>Ga0164297_10001983_pt1 | contig 20810 bp, 25 predicted proteins | sample GEODES058metaG_FD_113539 | JGI IMG/M metagenome (GOLD analysis project Ga0164297, IMG submission 113539) | Dystrophic lake water microbial communities from Trout Bog Lake, Wisconsin, USA - GEODES058 metaG | ecosystem: Environmental > Aquatic > Freshwater > Lake | place: USA: Trout Bog Lake... | reverse complement strand
CCATAGCCCATCCAGCGTGCCATGTCCACATGATATTCAAATTCTTCTATTGAGCGTTGAACAATATTCTCATTGACAGAAGCCAGAACGCAGAATTGTCCCGGATGAAAAGATAAGCGCACACCGCGGCTACGAGCAAGCTGACCAACCTCCATGAACGCTCGTTCAGCATAAAGCCTAACGTCAGGCTTACGCCAAAAATAACTCCAAGAAGACTCTGTATATACTGGAAGTATATCACTCGATATACGAACAATTCTAAGGGATTCATCTAAATTACCTACACGCTCGACAAGTTTATAAGTTGCGGAAATATTCTGGACCATCAAGTCCCAGAGACGTTGCTCTGCCACTTCGCGGGTCTGTCGATTAAGCCATGCTACAGTGGTTGTACCAGTATTTAATTCTTTACAGGCGTCGGTAGATTTTATTCCGTTGACTTGTTCGGGATGGTCGATCCATTTGCAGGCAAAGCCTATTTTCTTAGTAGCCAAGATAGCGTCTCAATTCTTTATCTTTAGGTTCAAAGCGTTCGTTTTTAAAAAATATGCGATAGCTTTCACTACCATATTGTCCGATACCATACAGCATTGTAGCATCTTTCATGTCCCATGTCAAGTAGTCTCGTGTCATGCGTACCAATCTGTTATAACGCACATTCATCATGCCCAGGCTCCAGATGACATCTTTAACCTCTTGTTCGCTGGAGAAATTAACAAAGTTGTATGGAGTAGGCCATTTGCTGAGGAATAATGGTAATACTTGTTTGACGGGCTTGCGCCCAGTTTGGTTCAGCATGATAACTGCTACCATGTGTTGCCATCCACGTATAAATGGATTGGTAGCTGGTAGCTGTTGCTGTACCATTAAATCATCGCGTAAAGGAGTTATTACCATATAGTGCTAGTATAGCACCAAAATTTGGTTATGTCAATCTCTATCAGGGAAATAGTCGTTTTGGTTTCCGATTCTATGTAGATCACTGGTATTACAGTGCCAGCCACCATCCCAAAAGAATCTATGGCGGAAATTGATAACATGTGGAGTTATATCATGGCGAGCGAATGCTTCAAACACTTTATCGTTATGATTATTGACTACCACGTTATGCTCATCGATGACCAGCATGTTGACATCAAACACAGTTTCTTCAACATAGCCCATCCAATTTGACATCCAGCTTTCAACGAAATCAGTGAATTCATCATTTAATTCTTCACCTGGTACCCACCATTTGCCATCATTTTTGTTTTTAATGTCAAGGAAGGGTTTTACGGCATCCCAGCTTTGTCCTGGCAAGTAAACCACTTCCCAGCCTGGGAATGTTTCTGCATAGCTAGGAATGTCATGTAAGCTGACGATCAATCCTGGTTTGACTGGGCAGAATGTAGCATCACTATGACCACCAGTGTCTACTTTATGCCAACGATACTGTGGTAAGTTGGCATTTAACCATTTGATCTGTGCTGACTTGTCTTGGCCATAGGCTTCAGTACCTATGTAAATGTCACGTCCTATCCTAGTATACTGTGCTGAGTTTATATTGGTCAAGTGTTCATCAACATCTATGTGGCAGGGATTGCCTTGACTGGCCACGTGATCTATCAATTCACTCCAAGTGTAAGCATCAAACTTGTTCAGAGGATATATTGATATATCTAGTTTATCTAGTTCATCTAAGATAAACTGTGGTAATTGTTGTGCCTGTTCATAGCTGGTTGGTGCTGACTCTGGCCAACTGTCACCTCTGACCACAGGCCATTTATCCTGTAGATATTTTAGATTATTACCAGCACGGAAATAAAAATCATCGCCCAGCATGATCGAATAATCTCTAGGTGTCATTGGTGGTGGAGCGATTTTACCATTGGCCATGACATACTTGGTATAGTCATCACTGACCTTGGGACGTATGATTTTTATATCAAATGATTCTAGCAGGGTGATTAACTTTTGATAGTCTTCTTCTGTCTCACGGGCGATACGTTCAAACACTGATCTGACTTTGTCATTTTTAATAAATGAATAAAATCCAGGATTGTAACTGCGTCCTACCACGCAGACTTTCAATGGATCCCAATGTTGATATACACTATACATTACAGTGGTCCTAGTATTTCAAAACCATCTAATTGGCTTTTATATTCATCTGCACTACCAAGATATAGATATTTAAATCCACGATCCTTGTAAACAGCACATTCATTCTTAAGGCTTTCTATGCCTAAACGCAGTTTAGGATCTGCATAGTCCCAGGCAAACTGTATGGCTTCTGCATGATCTTTATCATACAACTTAATAAGGCTAAAGGCCGCTAGTTTGCGATTATTAAAATAACCAATTATTTCTGTTGTGGTGTCACGGAACTGTTGCTCAAACAATGGCATCACGCTGTCAAATCGTTTATACTCACAATACTTGCGATATATTTCAAACATTTCTGGGAAGAAATTTTCGTGTATGATATATCGACTGTCTGCCCTTTTTTGATAATCAGTTTTACTTAGATCTATTCTACAGTATTTCATTTGCGCCATGTGACTATTTTGTCGATGTCTTCTTGACTCCAAGAATGGTAATAGCCTTTTTCTTTGAGTTGATCTGAAGCTTGATTTAATTTGCTGTTCTTTTGTAGGACGATGATCGGACATAGACCAAAGTTCATCTTAACACCTGCGATGATTTCTTCTGTATCTGGGTGATCTTCTAATGCTACTATGTCATTAGACAACAATAAACTATTAGCACGATTAACGCTGTCCAAGAATGATTCTGGGTCTACGTAGTCATACCAAAATATCACTACTTCTTTTGACCAATCATGATCTACTAGACTGACACAGTCATTATAAACATCTGCGCCTTTCCGTATATCTATATTACGTGATAATCTTGCTTGGCGTGCGAAGGGGCATGGAGGCCACCCACCCAATGACGGGTGCGGAACTTCTACGAATTCTTCCATCCATTTAGCCAGAGCCTTTTCAACTGAGTCTTGTGTAAGCATTATTCTACTGTCCCAAATTTAGCCCATTGTGTAGCACCAAGGCATACCCATCCAATAGCACCACCATGTCCAGGGTTACTGTTCCATACCAGCTGCCCAAGCGTGCCTGGATAATTAGGTACTGTGCCTGCAGAAGACATTGAAATGCCTCCTAGGGATAAATTGTCGATCTTAACCGAACCATCAACGTCTAAGGTGATGTTTTCTTTATTGTTAGCACCTAATATTAATTTTTGATATCTAGGTGTGCTGATATATCCTGTATCTTGAGCATGCTTGCTGATTGTTATTTCAACTTCTTGATCCCATATATTGAATACCGCAGTAGGATCTATGGTGTTGATACCCACACGTCCTTTGGTCACATATACTGTTTCGCTGAGTAAGTTTTCACCTGATGTCTGTAGATCATTGACAACACCAAGCCGTCTTAGATTACTGTCAACTATCTGATAGCCCAGCTGATTACCTTTGACTACGTCTCGACCTTCTTGGGTGATCCTATTAAGATCAAGGCCATCTGTTTGTATCTTTTTAAATATAGTATCACTGAACCCTTCAAACAGTGCATCATCTAATTTGGCTTTGACTGCATCACTGGTCTGATCAACTAGTTTTACAAATCCTTTACCATCAGCTGATATTTCACCGTTGATCACTAGGCTGCCTTCTACAGTTAATGCTCCAGCGACTTTGATCTCAGGGACATAGACCGCGGCTTCAAATGCCGTGGCATGATCCATCAACGTCATCTGCACAAAACTGCTGCGATCTTCTATACCCGTGCTGCCAAAATTCTGTATGATACCACCTTGGATCTGGTCGCCGGTCAGTGTCAGGCCATCAAAGTTAATGCTGGTATGTGGAATGCTTTTCTCAGGAAAGTTACGTGATTCTAATATCGATCCTAGTTTGCTGGCTATTAATTCGCTGACCATCGATTTGAGATCAACTGCTGCTAATTTTTGAGTTACAAAAGCATTGACCTGTTGATTAGCGGCTACAGCGATAGTTTTATTAATCTGGTCAGTTAATTCAGCTACTTTTTCGCTGAGCACTTCATCGCTGGCACCTTGGAAATTGAATTGATTTAAACGCTGTGCAGTCTGTTGTTCGACCAAGCGAGATACTATCGAATTGAATTCGGTGTCGGCTATCTTTTTAACGATTTCATTTGATATTTGATCGCGCAGTTCAGCTTCGATAGACCCTTTAAGGTTATCTAATATGCCGGCGACAATAGGCTGTAGTTGTTGATTGATATCCATATATTCTCGAAAAACAATTAAAACGAAATACTAATAACGTGTTCGTAATTCTTTTTAATCAAACTCTTGTACATCAAGTTCTTATGTACATAAAAATTCTTTGCTCCAGCATCAATGCTGAATTTGGCCATCTGCTTGAAAAACATACTGCGTCTAGCGTATGGTCCATAGGTTAATGTATTCATTCCATGCAATTCATAAACAGTAGTCGACCAAGCATTTCTATCTGTGAAATCATAGTGATGATATTCTACAAATAGTTTAGTATCATTATGATCGTGTACTGCCAATGGTTGGCTGAATTCACGTTCTTTAAAATCTTGATTCTTATAATCTCTTAAAGTAGTAACGATTAGGTCTTTTGCTAGGCTAGCCGCTAGTTCTATTTTGGCTTTTTGTTCTTCTTCAGTGCCTGCAAAGGTAAAGTATTCTTCACCAGCTATGACCCAATTGAATTTCTTTTGGTATTGTCCAAGATCATTAGCGTCAATATATGTGTATTTAATGCTATTTTTATCTAGGAATTTTTTTGTTTCCGCAGTAACCTCTGTGACATAGATCTGTTTAAACGATGATCCAATGATCATAGGATTAAATCCTATGAATAATACTGTGGCTGGACTAGAACCATAATGGCCAGAGATAGCAGTAAGTATTTCCTGTTTCTTTTGGATAGTGTCTTGGCTCTTGGGATTGAACTCCAAAGCCTTAACAGAAATATGGGTGTAACTAGAATAACCCTGCGGCATATGATTTCCTATTTGTAACAATTATTTAGTAGATTCTCTAACTAAATCTAAGGTCACACAATGAAAGCTACCGCCTAGTGTACGTGCATGACGTAGGGTCAATGGAATCGCAGTGATACCGCAGGATTCTAAGTCCTTAATTAATTGGGTCTGAGAGGCATCTACAATTACCGTATCTGGGTCTACGCTCAGCATGTTCATACCGACCCATTTGCTGGCATAGGGATACTGATAAAAGTCCTGTGCTACACAGTCATTGACCCAGATCTTTTCCCATCCATCAAATGCTTTGGGACAATTAACTTGATTTACTCTGCTGGCATTGAGAGCGACCAGACCTTCACGTAAAGGCACTATGGTGCTGTCGATGTGTACCCCAGCATAAAAGTTACATAATTCTATTCGAATATCAGGCAACTGTTGGCATAGCCATTCATATGCAGCACGATTACCACTAGGGCTTTCTAAGAATAACCAAGTATCTCCTAGTCGACAGATATTAGCAGCATCTAAGACCATACCTTGATCACGTGGCATGGTAATACGATGTTCTGCAGCATCTAACACAAAATCTAAAGTTGTTATTTCTCGATCACGACAGGGATACATCATAGCAGGATCTATAACTGTCGAACCTGCTATGATTAATCGATCGCGTGGACAATAATTATACATACCACCTAAACGTATAAAATCCATATCTTGAGGTCTATAGACATTTACACGCAATTTATCCAAAGTATCGGCTAGGATGTCTAAATCTTCGTTGGCTTCATCGACGATCCATTGTGGTACAGGGCCACTAGGCACCGGTGTTTCAGTCCATGTGGTTTTCTTGGCTTCTTCTGCAAACACTGGATCGTTTGAAGGCCAGTTAGCATTAGTAGCTGATCCAACTACTACACTCTTTAATCGATCCCATTCGTTACTGCTGGAAATTTTCATTGATGACCTGTTATCTGTAGTGTATATCTATAGTCTGTACCAAGGTTTGCAGCCATATGTGGATCATCATAATTCCATACGACAGTAAATCCTCGTTTCCATCCTGTTACAGGTACACCTTTTAATTCTAGATAGTGTCCTGATTTCCAATCTTCAAGGAATACTATAGCACGACGTATCCTATGTTCTTGACCTTGTAAGTTAAACAATCCAATATACTTCTTATATGTGTCTTGATGTGTAGGTAATACAGTACCTGGCCCCATACGATAGTAACTGGTACCTACATCTTTCCATCCAAGGCTTTCAAAATACTTGATAAACTGATCGTTCCAGCTGGGCTGTGGGCTGCGCATGTCACACATGGCTCCTACAAACTTGCATCTGAAACCCATCTTGAGCCAGCGTTCAGTATCTAAAGGATTATTAAACGCTTCTTCTTGGTAGTCTAAGTTTTTATACTCGTCATCCCAGAAAGGATCAATGTTGATCACGTAGTCTAGTATTGCCATAGTGTATGACCTTGTATGATGGATTACGTGTAGTGTATCTGCGCCATGGATCTACGATAACGCTACCATGCCCTGGAGTAAAGTATAACTGTTGCTGAGGTAATTCGCCTGTATATCCATAGGTAATTTGGCGATTGTGTGCTAGTAATACGATAGCTTCTATATCATCGTAGACCTTATCACCTGTCAGAGGATCACAGTATTTGTACTCAGCACCATGTGCATCTAAATAACTGCCAACTAATAAACTGTAGCTGCCATCTAGCATGTCGATGTCTGGTTTATAGGCTTTGCCATGTATGATTATAGGCAGGTCATGTTCTTTTTGTAGATCAACTAAAAACAGTGCTAGATTTTCTGCTTGCTTTTCACGAGCATGCATTACCGTATCAAATATATCATAGCCTAGATCTAAGTTCTCAGCTAGATATCTAAGTGCGATATTATCACGTGGGTGGCAAGGTCCAGCATCACCCATACCTGCTGTCATGTATTTGCCACTGACTATACGTATAGTTGAATTAACTAATGCATCAGTGACTACATCTACATTCATGTTGCCATTTTTCACCGCAACGTCTTGGATCATATTAACCAATCCCACTTTAGTTGAGATGAATGTATTGTAGAAAATCTTGATAGCTTCTGCTTCATCCCAAGTGCCAATAGCGTAGCGTGGATCGTTTTCCATAAGGGGTGTGTAGAAGTCTTTGAGTAGTTGCGCATCACCAGTCAGGCTACCATCTTCAGTGCCGATGATCACCATCTCTGGGTTGACCATGTCCCATGCTACACTACCCATGGCTATCAAGTATGGGTTGTAGATGAAGCGAGCATTGGTTATATGCTTACGGAGTTCGCGTCGGGTAGTGCCTGGGAGAACAGTTGAGATCAGTACCACCAATTGATCTGATGTCACATATTGGTTGATATCTGCAAGTACTTGATTGGCGATAGTATAGTCAAAATCTTTGTTTGGTAAGTGTGTGATAGGTTGACTGCCATCGTAGATTGGATCATGTGGAGTTTGTACAGCTACGAAAATGACATCTTTACCCTTGACTGCACCTTCTAGTGTATCAGAAATCTTAATCTTGTCACTGGCCTTAGGGTAAATATCATAGCCAGTTACGTCATACTCTTGTGCCATTACTTCTGCACAAGGAAGGCCTAATTTACCGATTCCAATGAATCCTACTGTTTTTAATTGAGTTGACATACATGCTCCAAATTGATCATATCTATGAATTTTTGTATACAACGCTATTTAAGGATTTTGCTTTGGGCACACTACCTAGAGGAGTCATACCACACAAAAGCCAAGACAGCGATTATACGTTAAACGACATACATGTATTTAATTGGAGTAAGCCTACACATAAAATATTTCTATGGGATCAAGAACCCTTAGACAGTCATCTGATACAGATATATTTCCATCTATTTGATATAGAATCATCTAAAATACCCTGTGCATTGATAACTAGCGAACATTCACAGTTGGCTAAAAATGTATGTCAAGCTCGTGGTTTCAAGTACATGTATTATTTCTTCCACGGGTTCGCAGCACTAGATTGGTATCGAGGATTCCGTGCATTAAACTATACCAAAGATGTAGAACGTGAATATCAATACGACTATGTGAACTTCAATAGACTAGTAGTCAACGATCGCAGTTATCGTTGCTATTTGGTCAGCCAATTAATCAAATACGATCTACTAAATCATGGTCAGGTCAGCTTTGGTCTGGACAATGAACAGGGCGATTGGAGAGATGAAGTCAATGACCATAACACTAAACTATCTAGCCATGCTGTCAATGAGATTAACCAATATCTACCCAATTTATCAGGACCTTTAACCGTGGATAGTGAGGTTGTACATGGCTGGGCCAGCGCAGATATTCCACGTGTGATCGAACAGAGTTTTTGGCATGTGGTCACTGAAACAGTGTTTTATTATCCTAAACAGCATCTGACTGAAAAAATATTTAAACCCATAGCGATGAAACAACCATTCATGCTGATCGCGGCTCCTGGTAATCTTGCCTATCTAAAAAGTTATGGATTTAAAACCTTTGACACTGTCATCGATGAATCATATGATACCATCGAAGATCCAGATGCTAGGATTGATGCCGTAGTTCGTCAGCTACATTGGTACTGTAATCTATCACCAGGTGAAAAAACTGACATAATTCGCCAATTAAAACCCATTATTGAATACAATTTCCAGCATTTTTACGGTGAATTTAGGCAGATTATCGCCAGAGAATTACTAGACAACGCAAAGATATTATTTGCAGAACTAGGCCATGATGACAGCCATATCGACTATGCTGTTATCGAAAATCTACTGACCGTTTAACCAACCAAACTGTTCAACACATTCTTCCTGTATGTCTTTGGGCAACTGATCAAATGGCATAAATTCAGGCCAATGATCAGCCTTTACACGCTCATAGAAGTTACGCCAAGGATCATGTATACTCCAATCACCTGTAGGTACTAGCTGCTCTGCTGAACATTCTAGATCATGTTTGGCTATAAATCTATCTATCTTAAATTCATTGAATTTAGCCAATTTAATAAATTGATTATAGTTATCTTCTATCTCTTGATTGATAATATCAGCTTGTCCATTGATGTGTTCTAACCAGTAACTGGCGTTGTCGACGATGGCCTGTAGTTTTAATTCATAATCATTGAGATCATTGTAATCGTAATTAGGTAAATGTTGTCTAAATGTATGGAACCCAAGATTAGATAATAGATCCAACGTACCAGTGTCACCTGCTAGGATAAATGGTCTACGATTAGCGATAGACAACCAAGTTTTTTCAGTGATCCATCTAGAGTCAGAGGTAAGTTCAAATTTGGTTTCAGTTATGATCTGGAATAGTGCGTTATGATACAATCTGACATCATAAGGTATACCGCCATAGTGTGGCCAGGTGCGTGCTATATCAATGCCGTCGGGATTCCGCTCATAGGACTTTAATGTATCATCCTCAGCAGAAGGTCCCAGATGCAGTGAATATTCTGCATGTTTGAGCAAGTCTCGATCAATGAGTTTTTTCAATAGATCAAGCCTGAACTGTCTTGGCTTGCCTGTTAGCATTAAAAACTTGGTATTTTGGGGATTCCAATAAGGACTGATTTCTGACACTCGTTTACAGACTATCTGACGATAAACCCTATACAAGAAATAGTCTACAAACAGTATGTCATCAATGTCAGCTCTCTCAAATTTTTCAGCATCTGGATAATGCGTAGAGTTGGCAATAACATAGATGTAACTGTTGGGATTAAGTCGTCTGACTATATACATAAACAAATAATAATTCACTGACCACGTATCAAAAGCATTGCCTTCCCAGGTAATGTCGATAAAGATGTTACCATCGTGCTTGATATTGACAGCCAGATCCTTGACTGTTTCTAGATCACAGAACTGTATCTGGCTAACGTTTTTGTAATAGTTCATTGAAATCGATTCGATCATAAGGACGATCTTGAAATATTTTTTGATTGTGCTCTAATATATTGTAATTATCATTCCACAAGGCTCGCCAATCATTTATATCGATAGCCAACAATCTTTGGACTTCTTCGAGATACTTGTTAAATCGCTGATCATCGTCGACTACGCTGTCATAATTGTAATCAATGAATTTAGGAAATTGATAGCCTAATGTTTTTAAATAAGCAATAAATCCATAACAGCTAAAAGGCAATATAAAATGTCCTTTGATCATTGGATCATAGGTTTTTTCAGTGACTGCGATAGTAGATCCTCGTTCGACAGCTTCGGTATAGATACTGATAAAAGTATCCCTATAGTATTCGCTGTGCGGTGGACTATACCCTGTAGGACCTCGCGGGTCATGTTCGGTGATCAACAACAGTTGTTCTAGTGTGTGATCGGGATAAATGTCCTGTGGATGTAATTTCAACTGTTCATTTTCACCTATATAACCTTGATCAAAGTATTTTTCTTTAAGCAGTCTAGTCAGCTGTGGTCTGTATTTAATAGCCCTACCTTTGCTGACTCTAACCGGTGCCACATATATTTTATTCTTTCGTGCTGGATCTACACTGTCAGGTACACTATAGCCCTGCGGACCAAAATAATACCATGGATCTGTGTCAGGATGGAAAGCATAATTGCTGTAATAGGCTTTGACCATGTTGAATAAGAAATCCACAAAAATGATATTGTTAATGGGGTTCTTGGCAAGATCTACAGCGTTGGTTATAGTATAAAAATCCGTCAGGCGATTCTGCAGATATACATGACGTTCTCGGATATATCTGATCTGATCTTCAAAATTATGCCAGATTTCTAAAAATATCTTGGTTTTTGGATAATTTACATTTTCACAGTGATGACTGAGTAGAATCATATCTATATTGGTATTTTCAGGTAAACTGTTCCACCCGTGGAATATCATCATCTTTTTCACTGCTTCTGGAGAAAAGTATAGATCATAGGATTGATCATTGATATCAAAGAATGTTCTAGGATCTGGCCCCCAAACATGAGCAGTATCGGGTTGGAAAATTTTCAAAGTCATTGTGTTTCTATTTATATACACCAAAAGCTAACCAAAAACTATAAATAGTTGTATAATAAAGTTTTTCAAGGAGCAGACAATGGGAGACATATTCAAACTTATAGGTGATTTAGGCTTTCCTATCGCAGTAGCATTAGCAGGTGGATATTTCGTCTACTTAACTATCAAACTACTATTACAAGGCGTGCTAGGCAGTATCAAAGGCATGGCCGGTATCATCACAGCACTAGACAATCGCGTTAAAACTATGAACCACGAAATCATAAGAATAGACACACAAATTAGTTCTGCCTTAGGACTTAAACCTGATCTTGACCGTATTGCTCGTGCAGACGGTAAGACGGATGCGAGGAGAGATTAATGGAAGATTTCAGCTTACAATCAGAACGTGATAAGATGCTATGGAAAACTAGAGAAATGTTCTATATGTTGTTAATAGGTATGATCATAGGATTCTTAATAGGAGTAATCGTATAATGGCAATTAATATGAAACCATTTCCAGAACAGGCAGCATTTTTCGCTCGTTGCAGCGAAGCAGCCTATTTAGATGGACCTGAAGGTATAGCGAGATTCGCAGAGTTAGGATTTACAGCAGAATTTATAGATGTAGATGGTAGCCAAGCCTACTTCCTACACAATGATGAAGATCTAGTATTCGTATGTCGTGGCACACAACCAACAGAGTGGAAAGATATCGCTGCTGATTTAAACGCAGTACCAGTATCAAGCTCAACAGGTATTGGTATGTTACACAAAGGTTTCAAAGACTCAGTGGATCATGTGTTTCCCCGACTAAGTGAACTAGCGATAGAATATGGCAAGACACGTACTATCTGGGTAACAGGACACAGCCTAGGTGCAGCTATGGCATTGATCACTTCATACAAATTACAACGTGATCCAGCATTACCTAGTCCACAGGCACTGTTTACATATGGTTGCCCACGTGCAGGTGATAAGACATATATCGCTGCTATGGAAGGCAGTGGATTATTACACTTCCGTTTTGTCAACAACGCAGATATAGTAGCACGTGTTCCATTATGGCCGTTTAAGCATCTAGCTGGTGCCATGTACTTAAACCATTGGGGTAACTTACGCACATTGACATTCTGGCAAGTGACTAAAGATGTATGGCGTGGTTTCGTAGAAGGTGTTAAAAAGAAAGATATTAATTTTTTCAGCAATCACAGTATAACACATTATGCTGAAAGATTGGAACACTGGGCCACTGGCGTAGAGTATCCACAAGATTGATATGAACATCTATATCAAGTTAGCGTTTATTTTAGTCAGTGTAATAGTAGCCTGGGATTTCATGATAACACTAGCAACAGAAGTTTTTAAATAGGAGAAGCCAGATGGCATTAATAGATTCAGTATTAAAGATGGTAACAAAAGAACCTAAAGCAGAAGATAACAAAGCACCTGCTACAGGTGGACCAAGTCGCAGTGAACGCGAAGCAAAGATCAAAGGACATGCTGGACTAGTGATCAATATTTTTGCTGCACTGCTAGCATTCAATGTATGGTATGGTGGTAGCCTGAGCAGCAAAGTGATGAACAACACTATCAAGGCCAATGACATCTGGGTATTTTATCAAGCTAAATCAGTCAAACAAACTGCTTATGAAATCGCCGCACAGACTGCTGCAAATCCAACACTAGCTAAAAAGTTTGCTGACAAGGCTGCCAGTTATGAAAGCGATCCTAAATCAGGTGAAGGCAAGAAAGAATTATATGCTGAAGCTAAAAAGCTAGAAGCAGAACGTGATTATGCTAAGAAAAAATCACCGTGGATCGGCTATGCTGGTACTGCTTATCAGCTGGCCATAGTCTTACTATCAGCAAGTATCTTGGCAGTCAGCATGCCACTATTTTGGACCAGCTTTGGTGTATGTGCTATTGGCTTGTTGTTAATGAGCCAAGGATTATGGCTCTGGTTGCCTATATAATGAAAACTTGGGTACAGGTCGTTATATGGATCGTATGGTTAGGTTTAGTTCTATGGTGGTTACATTAATATGAGTGAAAGAGAAAAAACGATATTCAGCGTTCTAGCTATCGTCGCCATAGTGTTCCTAGCCTATTGGGCTTATGATGCACAGGTACGTGTTGATGAATATCGTGACAAAGTTAAAAGTCTTACTGATACTGTGTTGAGTTTATCAGCTAAACAATCAGCTGATCAAGAAAGTAATCTCAAAGATGTAGAAGAGAATAAACTTGTTGAAGATCGTGTTAAAGCATTAGAAGCAATAGTTACAGAACAAGAAACTAAGATTGTTGAACTACAGACTAAATTAAAAGGTAAAAAGAAATAATGGATATCGTGATGTTAATCAACAAATATGGCTTTCCAATCGTCATGGCGGTTGGCATGGGCTATATTATAAAATATGTGTGGGAATGGTCAACTAAAGAAGTCAAGCCTGTGATCAGTGATGCTAACACTGTGCTGATCGCACTTATCGATCGTATCCGTATGCTGGACAATGACTTGATCCGTTTAAATCAAAAGGTTAACACTGTGCTACATCTACGTGGCAAAACCATTGAACATGAACGTGTTGAAGCTGAAAAAGAAATCAATCAAAAGATACACAAGAAAGCAGACGACAAGTCAGAAGACGATCACACAGCATCAGCTGGTGAAAGTTAATTCGCTACGCTGATACTCTTATTGCTGACATTCAATATCAGTTCCTGTGCTTCAGGAATGCGAGTGTGGGTATTTTTACTTCCAAGCAAAACAATCACTCTAGGACCTAGATCAGTATCAACTAACATGGCTATACAACCGCCACTTTGATGTATGTAGCCTGTTTTACTGACACGTATCGTACCATTTTCTTTAACCAGTGGGTTGGTGTTTTTAAATTCCCACCAGTGTTTCTTAACATTAATCTTCACCACGGGATAGCTGCCAGCATCAGTGATGTCTGGATACTTGCTGGCTTCTAATACTAATTTAACCAAATCATAAGCATTACTGACATTGTCTTCATCTAAACCAGTAGCATCATCAAAGTGTGTATGTATCATACCTAAGCGTTCTGCTTCTTGATTCATCTGTAGAATGCAATTACTATTACCACCAGGATAGTTGTTACACAACTGTCGTGCGGCAAAGTTATCGCTCTTGACCAATGCAAGATCCATCAGTTGATCGCGTGTTAGACTTTTAACTGAATGTGGCAATCGTGTGTGATACATCTTAGCATCAGGCCAATTGAGTTTGATCATTTCTTCTTTTGGCTGTTCTGCTTTGAGCACGACTAAGACTGTCATCAGCTTGGTGATGCTGGCGATGGGTTGCACACGCAGGCTTTCTTTTTCGCTGATAGTGTTACCACGAGCATCAGCGACGATCCAACTGCGGGCTGTGATATCTGCTTGTGCTGCCAATGAAAATACCAATGTGAGTATGAATATCGCGTATCTCATAGTATTATTATACGATCTTTTTTAGTAAAATGCTAGACGTTTGGTTTAACTGTAATTTCTGGTAACTTCAAATCCCAACGTTTCTTCTCTGGTCCAAATATGGTCTGTGGAAATGTCACCGTATCACCATCAAACCAAAGATTGACCAATGGTATGATTTTTACACCTTGCAGTTTTGGTGCATCTGCTGTGCTGGGGCTATCCCAACATCCTTCGTGTGTAGCTGGCCGTTCGCTATCGCTTTCTGTAGCATAAGCACGATGGTCAAATCCCAGTTTGACTGCTTCTGGGAATTTACAGGGTTCTAAGGTTAAAACTACGTAGCCACCCGATTCATTGGGCATGTATAGTTCTTTGCTTTTACTATAATCTGCCGCCAATAGACTTGTAGAGAATAAAAGGGTTACTACCGCGAGTTGTTTTAACATACAATCTCCTAGCGGTCAGAATGAATAAGATCGCTGTCTAGTATTTACGTTTTAAAATGTAAATAAAATGTAACTAATTATGCTTTGATATTACATGCTTATTTTGAAGTAGCGTGGTAAGTTCCAGTCCAATTGGCAGGAAGACCTTCTTCCATACGTAATATCATCTTGTGATAGTATTCTTTGATGGTGACTTTAGGATCAGCTTCAAGCTCACGTGCCCACTCAAGTGCTCGTTTCCAATTGCCACGTGTGTATTCTTTCTTGTATTCTTCGTGTTTGTATTTGACAGTTTCACCTACTGTATAGATATCCAATCCAACTGTTTTACCTTTAACAGCGATGTTATCTAACCATACAATATCAAAGTCATCTTTGACTGCATCAGCAGTGTCAGGACCAAGGATCATCAACACACCATATGATTTAGTTTGGCTTTCTAATCGTGCCGCGACTGAGACTGGATCTCCTAGTACATCGTACCCCATCTTACCTTCGCTACCAATATTACCTACCAGTATCTTACCTGTGTTAACACCTGCACCCATGCCCACTGGTGGTTTCCCAATTGACTCAAGATGTAGGTTAAATTCTTCAACAGCGGCTATCATTTCCAATGTAGTTTTAACAGCATGATAAGCATGACGTTCATCATCTAGTGGAGCACCATGGATATGTAAGCTGGCATCACCGATGAACTTGATCAAGCAACCATCATTCTTAAACACTGGTTGGGCGATAGCAGTCATATATTGATTCATGATAGCAGTGAAACCTTCTACGTCTTGTCCATATTTTTCACCAAGTCCTGTGAAGTTACGCATGTCAGTCATGACTGCTGTCAGCATTTTCTCTTCACCACCTAGTTTAATCAAGTCTGGATTCTTTTGTAGTCTTTCAACTATCACGGGACTGACATAACTGCCAAACTGTTTCTTGATCTGTTGTTTCTGTAGATATTCGCTGATGAATTTTACACCATAGGCGTGTAACATGACCAATACTCCGCCAGCCACTGGTACTATAGCATCTATCAAGAATTTATAGTGTGCAAATAAGTAGAAGCTCACAGGAACTAAACTGGCTAATAATACTACTCCAACTCCTAGGCCAACCCATATCCAACGGCTCAGAGCCAAGATGATCAAGCTGACTATGATAAGAGTTAATAATTCAGCACCAGGTGCCCAGTCAGGGCGTTCGATATTGACATTGTTGGCTAGTGTAGCTATCACAGCAGCCTGCATGTTCTGTGGCCATACTGCACCCATGCTGGTTGGCACTGGATTGCTCAAGCCTGCGGCGCTGGTACCTACTATGACGATGCCTTTCTTGAAGTCTTTTGGTAGTTTGACTGCTGATACTGGGATTGAATCCTGGCTCCAATCAACCCAGATACGTCCCAAGCTGTCTGTGGTGATAGGACGGAAGCTGGGAATACGCATCTTTTCGACACCATTTTCATTTAATTTAACTTGGAATGTGTCGTCATGACTCATGACACGCAAGACTTCCAATGGAACACTTGGATATAAGTCTCCGTTGTAACCTACAAATAGTGGTAATCGTCGATTAACCCCGTCAACTTCTGGGATAGTGTTGGCAATACCTACACCAGCCGCTGCCGCTTCTAGGCTTGGAATGTTAGCGATCATACCTGGATAGGTAATGATAGTATCAATGAATTCACTGCCAATCACAGCTGAACCTGGTTTCTTAGCAGTATTTTTGTTTTGTTCACCAGGAATATTAGTAAGTATGACTGGATAGTCTTTAAGCGTATCTTCTAATGCCGCATCACCGCCTTGGCGATCTGCTTCTGGCATGAGTACATTCCATACTACTAATCCTGCGTGGCGACTATACAAGTCAGCGATGATATTGGCATAGACACTACGTTTGAATGGCCATTGACCATACTTGTCTAAGGTAGCTTCATCTATGTTTACTGTGTAGATGTTATTAGCGACTCGTGGTTGGCTGGTGATCAGCTGATCAAAATATCTTAAACGAACTGATTCTATGAATGCGGGACTTTGGAAGATAACTGCTACTATTAACGATAGTGTTATAAGAGCAGTCCAGGGACTGACTAATATTTTTTTAAGTTTGTTTTTCATTTAAAATTCTGCCTTTAAAATATCCATCAGGTATGCTAGTATCTTTTTTAATCTTTAAATTGTTAGTTCCATTGGTAATCCAAAATGTACCGTATTGTGAATTTGTCTTACCGACACCAGTTCCTTTACGCCTTTTTTGCATTTTTTGAATAGTTTCATTTGAATGAGTTCTACCAAGAAATGGCCCTGGTCGCATTTTGTTGATCTCTGCCAATCGTCTCTTGTGTTCTTCTGACATTGGTCTACCTGGCCTACCTTTATTTGCTTTTTGAGCGGCTAACGTAGCTTTAATTTGATTTCTTAAATTTAATTTATTTTCATTAATAAAATCAAAACCACCCATACCGCCTCGTTTAAGATTATAGGTATTAGCTTCAGCTAAAAATTCTTCATTAACTAATTCTGCTTCTTTAGCATACATCTCTTTAGCATTATCAAAAACAAATAAAATTTCTTTGGTAAAATTTTCCATTCCGTATTTTTGATATGCACGGTTTAGATATTTTCCAGAGCCCATATAACCGTCATCAACTTTTTTAGTTTTATGACTACCTATATAAATTTTTCCATCGAGTTTATTTGTAATTTTATAAATCAAATAAAACATAAGTGCCTCTAATAACTGTTATTCTTATGTTTATTTATCATAGTTCGATACTTATGCTCGAACTCAAGGGCGGAAACGGAGAGATTCGAACTCTCGAAACCTTTCGGTTTGCTTCGTTAGCAGTGAAGTGCCTTCGACCACTCGGCCACGTTTCCTTGTTTGGTGCCCCAAGAGAGACTTGAACTCTCACACCTTTCGGTAACGGCTTCTAAGACCGTCGTGTCTGCCAATTCCACCATCGGGGCTTTATTTCTTAAATCCAAACGGACATTTCTTAAACTTGTTGTAGGTTTTTTGTCGATAATCTACAACTTCTTTATAATGTTCTATGCTCCATGCTTTATAATAATCAGTTTTCATTAAACTAGCACTGGCACTTAACATCTGTTCGACATCTGTGATAGCAACTAACACATAGGGTTGATTCTTGAACCAACCTGGATAACGACTTTTAGTTGTAATAGCCGTGCCCCATTGCACATAATAGCCATTGGGTATCGTTTGACTATTTAAACTTTTAGTCCAACGTTTCAAATACCAACACCAACGATATATCGCTGGTAAAGCAAATATATTGACCACGTATTTCTTTTCTTTGGTCACAGTGTCAACTGCATTTTGTATAAATGCTCTAGCACCACCAGATTCATAAGCAGTGACATTAACCTGATTTTTAAGCCTCGCTGATCGAGCAAAAGGGCATACAGGAAATTTGAAATCATGGAACTCATTAGGCACTTCAACAAAATCCTTTGCCCATGACCAAATATCTTGTTCTACTTGTCTCTTCATAATATTCCTAAATTGGTACACCCAAGGGAATTCGAATCCCTGTTCTCGCCGTGAAAGGGCGATGTCCTAGGCCTCTAGACGATGGGTGCATAAATAAATTGGGCGCAACTAACTGGATTTATGCAAAGCCACCAGTAGGCTGTCGTTTAAGGTTAGCACAGCGACAAACGTGGTCTAGAGGTGCAACCCCCAAATTGGTAGCGGGACCTGGAATCGCACCAGGGACTTTAGGTTATGAGCCTAACGAGATTCTCCATCCCGCGTCTATTAGATTAGAACTCTCGTGCTATTGTTGCAACAGTAGCTATGACCCGTCGGAAGCTAGCTATCTAGAATTAGTCCGCATGTATCATAAATTGGTTGGCTGAGAGCTCTAATCTAATAGTCTATTTATTATATGATCTTTTTGAATAAAAGTCAAGAAAAAACCCACCTAAGTGGGTTTTTTTTTTGGTTTGGTATTATCCAGCGAAGAAACGTTGTTCGTTCATGCTAGAAACCTGTGCTTTTCTGCAGAACTCTTCACGTTGAGTGTCTGCTGTGCCAACAAGGTCTTTGCCCTTAACACGAGCTAGGTAAAGTGCATTTACCACTTCACGTTGCGCCTTGCAGGCTAATTCGTAGTCACCATTTTTAACTGCTGTCACGCTTAGTGTTTCCAAACGAGCTGCACGTTCTAATTGGACTTGTTTTTCACTGCTTAGGATGATCGTAGCTGATGCTACTGTTGCTGCTACGGCGGCGATTGCGCCAGATATTATTACTAATTTCTTCATTGTTATTTTCCTTTTGGGTTAATTTAAAGTTTGCTGACTTTTGGCCAGCATAGATATTTATTATAACAGAGATTACAGTTAGATGCAACCGGTATTTTATACATAATGACTTCAAAATGATAAATAACTATATGAAAAACAAATATAAAAAATGGTATGACGCCATTATAAAAAATGCTCAAAACAGAACATTGGATTCTTATTCTGAATTACATCATATTATTCCCCGTAGTTTAGGGGGTAGTGATGATCCAAAAAATTTAGTATCTCTAACTGCTCGTGAACATTTTGTCTGTCACATTCTACTAACAAAATTCACAGAAGGACAGGATAGAAATAAGATGCTACACGCGGCTATTTTGATGAAGTCTACTAATAGATATCAAGATAGATATTTCAATAGCCGTTTATATGAAACTGTGAGAAGAGATTATGCTATAGTGGCAAGTGAACGCCAACTTGGTGAATTGAATCATTTTTATGGTAAGAAACATTCTGATGAAACAAGAGCAAAAATGTCAGCTTCTAAAAAGAAACTATATGGTAATGGTAAGCATCCACATATTGGGATGAAGCGCAGTGAAGAAGTTAAACGAAACATATCTCTTGCTCGCAAAGGACAACCAAGTCCTAAAAAAGGATTGCCAGGTAAGAAGTGGACTGAAGAGACTCGTGCTAAAATGGCAAAGAGACCATACAGTTGGTATACTAATGGTATTGAAAATGTTAGAGCAGATTCTTGTCCTGATGGATTTAGAAAAGGTAGAACTTTTTCTGCCGCCCACAAAAAAGCCCTATCGAAATAGGGCTTCTTTGTTTCATTTTGAACTTTAATGCTAGTTCAGTTTCTTGTAACTCTATGTTGAAACGAACAATTATTTGTTCATCACATACATAGTGATTTCGACTTTGTGTTATCGGTATGGCTCTTTATCCTTACCTTCAGTATATTTCTATACTGTTCAGACTATATCATCAATATATTTCTATATTGTCAGGCGCTCGTGTTAGCTTCATTACTGTTCTAGTAGTATGCTATTAGTCGTTGAACCTTCTAACTATCCCTAGTTAGCTTGGCTGCTGATTGTCTTCGCCATCACGCGGTCAGAGGTTCCAGCAATTCACCCAATTTTACTTGGTCCCTACTTCGTTAAACCAAAACGCATTTCAGTTGCTGCTGGTTTTGTCCACATAGTATTTCTCCTTAATTTGTAATTAATATAATCACAAATCAGATCATCGGAGATGCAGTTGCAAAGGTCCGACTTGAGATTGCTTTACTTCATAACTCTGTAACACGTCTGCTACACAATTACTTATACACTATTATAGGTGAAAATGGCCAAAAAGTCATACGTAAAATCATTAAAGACGGCTAATAATCAATGTAATCTTACGGTAATCTCGCCAAACATAAATAGCTGTATATTATCCAATTAGAAAGGTTTTCAATGAAAAAAGTACTGTTTATCCTCAAGCGGCGTGAGGATTTCAATCCTGTCAAACATAGTCCCCGAGGCCTCAGCACAGGCTTGTTCAACAGTGCTAGCTTTATGGATCAGATGCTGAATGATATGGGTG
>Ga0164297_10001982_pt1 | contig 20816 bp, 19 predicted proteins | sample GEODES058metaG_FD_113539 | JGI IMG/M metagenome (GOLD analysis project Ga0164297, IMG submission 113539) | Dystrophic lake water microbial communities from Trout Bog Lake, Wisconsin, USA - GEODES058 metaG | ecosystem: Environmental > Aquatic > Freshwater > Lake | place: USA: Trout Bog Lake... | reverse complement strand
GACTTGTTGATCCCAAGCTTCTAGAGAAGATGGGTTTGCTCTAGTTTTTAATAGTGAGTTACGTTGCTTAACAGCTCTATCGAAATCAGAGATCACCCCAGCCAAGCGCGGGGATTTTAAAGTTATAAGTTGATCGATAAAGCGGCGCCTTTCAGAAGGGTCGCCTCGAACCAAATCCATGTCTTCTGGGGAGAAGTAAATGGATTGCACCAAACCAAAAAGTTCTTTCTGGCTTCGAACTGGGTTTTGATTTACCCGCGCTCTATTTGCTTTGTCCGCATTAATCTCCAACTCCACCAAGATCTCGCGCTCTGGATGTTGCACTTTGGTGCGCACATATGCAGAGCTTTCACCAAGCTTCACCAGAGGTTGATCTCCAGCGGTTCGATGGGATGAGAGAAAAGCTGTATATAAAATCGCTTCAACAATATTGGTTTTACCTTCACCATTACGGCCTAAAAGAACAGTAATCCCTTTATTTAAAGGGAGTTCAAGTTCACTATAAGAACGAAAATTCTTTAGTGAGAGATGCGAAAGGTGCACGCTTTATTAAGCGCCGTATCGCATCGGCATGAGTAGATATTGATAACTAATGTCGCGGGTACCCGATAGTTCGTGTTTCCCTGTGAGAACCGCTGGCTTGTTACCACCAGTGAAATTAATCTGTACAAATGGGGTGCCAATGGCTTGCAAACCATCTGTTAAATATTGAGGGTTAAAAGCAATGTTGATTGGTTCACCGGTGTAAAGAATTTCCAACTCTTCAGTGGCTTGTGCATCCTCTCCGGCACCAGCTTCAAGTTGAAGGGTGTTGTTTGCAAATATAAGCCGAAGTGGAACTGTCTTATCTGTCACGAGGGCGACACGGCGTACAGAATCTAAAAATGGCGCAACTTCGATAGTTGCCTCGGCAACCGACTCACTAGGTAGTAGGTGTTTAAAAGGAGGGAATGTTCCATCTAAAGTTCGAGAGGTCATGGTTTTTAATTCAGAGAGAAAACCAATGAGTCGTTCGTTTGATGTTGTTGGTGAGAGAGCTAAGGTAACTTGAGAGTGTGCAGTTAAAGATTTTGCTGCATCTGCAAGTGTGCGTGCTCTGACTAATGTATTTACTTCAATGTCGGGGCTCTTCGCCTGCCAATTAAGTTCGCGTACTGCGAGGCGGTATCGATCTGTAGCAGCGAGGGTGATCTTGTTCTGATTAATTTCGATATGTACGCCGGTGAGGGTTGGAAGTGAGTCATCTTTACCTGCAGCGATCGCTACTTGATTTACCGCGTGCGCGAATACATCGCTTGGGATTACACCCGCCGTCTCTGGCAACTCTGGGAGGGTTGGGTATTCATTTACTGAAAGTGTAGGAAGGGTAAATTTCGCAGTTCCCGCCGTTACTAATACTCGGCTGCCATCAAGGGTGAAGGTGATTGGCTTATTAGGAAGTGATCTCGCTATCTCTGCAAGAAGCCGTCCGGGAACTAGAACTTTACCTTTGGCTGAGATGTCGGCTTTGAGGATAGCTTTTGTTGATGTCTCTAAATCCGAACCGGTGAGGGTGATTGAGGTGTCGACATCGATCATGATGCCTAGGAGTTCAGGTTTGATCGGGCGGGTTGAGAGGCTGCGCGCCACCCAATTAACTGCATCGACCAACTCTGTTGGCCCTACTAAGAATTTCATGACCGCCTCTTTCTAAAGCTGACCCGAGTCTAAGGTTTCAATCCGACACCCTAGGTCGTGGAAGTTATTGTTTTTCCTTCTTTTATCCTTATATAAAGTTATTCGTAGTAACCAAAGGGAAAATGTGTGGATAAAGGTATAAACGCAGGTCGGCTGCGGTAAAACCTTCTCTACAGTTGTGTGCAACCTTGTGGAAAACTTTGGTTAACTCAACCATTTCCTACCTTTTTAGCGGATTTTCTCTGGGTTATCCCAGGTAAACCCACAAAAACCCCCTTAATATCCACAGTTATCCACAACTTACCCACACCTGGGGTTAGTCCTTTACTTAATTTTTAGATTGGAGCTTAATTCTGTTGGTGAGCTCGGTGACCTGGTTATAAATCGAGCGTCGTTCAGCCATCAACTGGCGAATTTTTCGATCAGCGTGCATAACCGTGGTGTGGTCACGGCCGCCAAAGGTCTGGCCGATCTTAGGAAGTGAGAGATCTGTTAATTCTCGGCAGAGGTACATGGCGATCTGACGGGCATTCACCAAAACCCGGCTCCGGTTAGTTCCACAGAGATCCTCAAGGGTGAGGCTGAAATACGAGGCGGTTTGAGCCATAATGGTTGAAGATGTGATTTCAGGACCGGCTTGGTCTGGAATCAAATCCTTCAAGACGATCTCAGCCAACCCCATATCCACCGGTTGGCGATTTAGTGAGGCGAAGGCGGTTACCCGAATCAAGGCACCCTCCAACTCCCGAATGTTGGAGGAGATTTTGGATGCGATGTACTCCAACACATCATCAGGTGCATTGAGCTTGTCCTGCGCCGCCTTCTTTCGAAGGATCGCAATACGTGTCTCAAGCTCTGGAGGTTGGATATCGGTGATCAAACCCCACTCAAAACGGGAGCGCAACCGATCTTCCAGTGTTGTTAATTGTTTTGGTGGACGATCACTAGAGATAACAATCTGCTTATTAGCGTTATACAAAGTATTAAATGTATGGAAGAACTCTTCCTGGGTGCGCTCTTTATTCTCTAAGAATTGAATATCGTCGACGAGAAGTACATCGAGGTCGCGATAACGCCGTTGAAAAACCGAAGCCTTGTCATCGCGAATTGAGTTAATAAAGTCGTTTGTAAATTCTTCTGAAGATACATAACGGACTCTCACTGATCCATACAACTCTTTAGCATACGCTCCAATAGCGTGCAGGAGATGGGTTTTACCCAACCCTGACTCACCGTAAATAAATAGCGGGTTATAAGCCTTTGCGGGTGCTTCAGCTACAGCAACCGCAGCAGCGTGAGCAAAACGATTGGACGCTCCAATAACAAAAGTTTCAAAAATATAGCGGGGGTTTAGTTGTGATTGCTCTTGAGGAACTTTCGCACCTGAGTCGCGACCTGTTCCAGATTTCGGTTGCAACTCTGGGGTTGTTTCGTCAATAAAATCTTCATCCGGTTCTGCAACTTCTAAATTTTCATCAACAGTCACGGCAATGTTTATTTTTTGACCTAACTGGTTAGTCAAAATTTCATTCAGAGCAGACTTCACCCGAATCTCAAGGAAGTCTTTTGCGAATTGGTTAGGGGTGTTCAAAAGGAGCGTCGCCCCACCCTCACCCTGAAGGAGACCGAGCGGCTTCGTTAAAGCGAGAAAAGCTCGATGTTGGGGGGACTCCCCAGCCATCGCTTCAACAACCAACGCCCAAAGGGTGTTGAGATCCACTTCTTCCAATAAAGCCATAACCTGTTCCACACCGATCACTCATCGCCCAAAACCTGGGACCCGCTCCAAGGGGTTATCCCCAAAGTTATCCACAGCCTGTGGTCTAAACCCCACCTTTAGGGTAAGAGAGCAGGAAACCTGTGGATAGAGCGCGAACCTAGGGGGCTGTGGAGAAAAGCGCAAGTGGTTTATCCACACTAATTCGGCTAATCTTGCCCTTCCGCTGTGGCCCTAGCTGGTGCCAACCCCGAGACCTAACAAGCAGCTAGGAGAAAATGAGGAATTATGAGTAAGCGTACCTACCAACCTAATAACCGTAAGCGCGCCAAGAAGCATGGCTTCCGCGCCCGTATGGCCACACGTGGTGGACGATCAGTTCTTTCGTCACGCCGCGCAAAAGGTCGCACCCGCATCTCAGCATAAATCGTGCTTCCAGCATCGAACCGTATGCGCCGAAGCCAAGATTTTTCACGAACAACTAAGACAGGCCATCGCGCAACCTCTAGTTTGTTAGTTCTCTACTTTCTGAGCCATGAGCAATTACCGCTCGAGCCACAAGTAGGACTCATTATCAATAAGAGCGTAGGTGGGTCAGTTACTCGTCATCGAATTGCACGCCAACTTCGACACGCAATGCTTGAACACCTTCCAGTTCTGCCACCACATACCCAGGTAGTGATTCGAGTTCTTAAAGCTCAAACTGATTACCGAAACGATTTAACAGATCTTGTAACAAAGGTCATCAAGCGAACCGGTGCGCATCAATGAATCAGGTGATGAAAAAGATTTTGATCACACCCATCAGGTTCTGGCAGATCTTTATCTCATCAAATATGGCTCCTCGATGTAAATATTTTCCATCGTGTTCTCAATACACGATTGATGCAATAAATGAATTTGGATTGAAAGGTTTACCCATGGGAGCGTGGAGAATTCTGCGTTGTAACCCTTGGTCGCATGGCGGCGTTGATTACGCCGGCGGTAAGAGAGTTGTATACGAACACCTAAAGGGAGCCAAATAATGAATGCCATATTGCACCCCATTTATTACGCTGTTACATGGGTTATGGTCACCTTCCACACCATGTTGGGATGGCTTTTAGGAAAGGACTCTCACGAGTCTTTGAAGTGGACGCTCTCCATCGTTCTACTCGTGGTTCTTATTCGAGTTATTTTGATCCCGCTCTTTGTTAAACAGATCAAATCTCAGCGCGCAATGACGGCATTGCAACCACATATGAAAGAGATTCAGAAGAAACACAAAGATGATCGCCAAAAGCAATCAGAAGAGATGATGAAGCTCTACAAGGAGCACAAGACCAACCCTCTTGCTCCTTGCCTACCACTGTTGGCACAAGCCCCAATCTTCTTCGCACTCTTTAGGGTGTTGAGTGGAATTGCCCACAACAAGTCTTATGTTCCAAGCGTCCTAACATCAAATTTGCTTGCTAAAGCGCATGATGCGAAATTCCTTAGCGCTCCCATTGCTGACAGCTTCCTTAGCCATAATGCAACAACCAGTACAAAGATCGTCACTGTTTGCTTAATCGCATTTATGTCTGCCACAACATTTAGTACACAACGTCAATTGATGGTTAAGGGAATGCCAAAGATTGATGCATCAAACAACATGATGGCCCAACAACAGAAAATTATGTTGTACGTCTTCCCATTTATCTTCGCTATCTCTGGTGTTAACTTCCCAATCGGCGTCTTGATTTATTGGTCAACAACAAACTTGTGGACCTTTGGTCAGCAGTACTGGGTGATCAAGCGAAACCCAACCCCAGGCTCCCCGGCGTATGAAGAGTTGCAACGCAAGCGCGGGGTTTCCGGAACAGCGACCAACCCAGGCGGCACCAGCCCAGAGGGTATGAGCGAGGCAGAGCGCGAGGCTGAGGCCACCAAGAACCGTCAACGCCAACAGCCAAAGAAGAAGAAACCACGTAAGTAACCGATAAAACGGTACAAAGTATGACAAATAGGTTTAATTCCGACAGAAAGGCACAAAAATGACTGAGACAGAGAGCCCAAAGAAGTCCCTTATCGCTCGCCTAGAAGAAGAGGGTGATGTCGCCGCGGACTACCTCGAGGGGCTGCTCGATATCGCCGATCTCGATGGGGATATCGATATTGATGTTGAAAATGAACGTGCCTCATTAGCAATCGCCGGTGGAGCCCTATCTCACCTAGTTGGGGATAGTGGAGAGGTGCTCGACGCCCTCCAAGAGCTAACTCGCCTCGCGGTCCAAACCTCCCTCGGAGAGCGTTCCCGTTTAATGCTAGATATTGATAATTTCCGTAGCAATAAGAAGGCCGAACTCACCAAGTTAGCTCATGAGATCGCAGACGAGGTTAAATCCTCAGGCGAACAGGTCAAACTGAAGCCTATGAATGCATTTGAACGTAAAGTTATTCACGACACCATTCAAGAGATTGGCCTCACCAGTGAATCAGAGGGTGAAGAGCCAAATCGCTGCGTGGTAGTTCTACCCGCTTGATTGTTTCACGTGAAACTCTCTTAGAGGGTTACTTCCAGGCAAACCAAGATAAGACAGATAGGTATGCAGAAATCCTCAAAACCTGGGGGATTGAGCGAGGCCTTGTCGGCCCTAAAGAAGGGGATCGGATCTGGGAGAGGCATATCGCCAACTGCCTTCCAGTTACAACCTTGATTCCCGAGGGCGTGAAGGTTGTTGATATTGGCTCTGGCGCAGGATTGCCAGGAATAGTGATTGCCTTGGCTAGGCCCGATCTTCAACTTACCTTGATTGAGCCTCTGCAACGCCGAGTGGATTTCCTCAATGAGGTGGTTGGGCTTCTAGAACTCCCCATCACAGTAATTCGAGGTAAATCAGAGAGCGTCAAGAAGAGCTTTGAGGTGGTTACCGCTCGAGCTGTTGCCCCACTGCCTAAATTGTTGAATATCTCCTGGCACCTGGTGAAGAACCAAGGAGCACTCCTGGCGATGAAGGGAGAGGCAGCACAGTCAGAAATTGATGCCACGGAACCAAAAAAACACTCCATCACCACGCTCCACACCTTGGAATTGCCGGGATTTGAAATATCGCGGGTCATCGAAGTTCGAAAGACTGCTTAACTACGGCTATGAATGATTCACGTGAAACATGGGACGAGGGTTCCAAAAAGGTAGTCGGAATACGCCGACTTAAAGAGCCAATGCCTCGCCCAATAAAAACAAGAATCTTCACCGTTGCGAACCAAAAAGGCGGGGTTGGAAAGACCACCTCTGCCGTCAATATTGCAGCTGCCATGGCTATGGGTGGCCTCAAAGTCCTCGTAATTGACCTTGATCCACAGGGAAATGCCTGTACAGCACTAGGTGTTGATCGAAATAAAACCCCTGGAATGTACGAAGTACTAGTCGATGAAACCCCCTTGAAGGAAACGATCCAGAAAGTTGCTGGATTCCCAAGTTTGGAATGCGCACCAGCTAACCGAGAATTAGCCGGAGCTGAAATTGCTCTCGTCACCTATGTGGCCCGCGAAAGTATTTTAAAGATGGCTCTGAATGAATACCTCCAGGAACGCGAAGCCAATGGCGACCGTCTGGATTACATCATTATCGATTGCCCACCAAGCCTTGGACTACTCACCATCAATGCACTTACCGCAGCCGAAGAAGTGCTTGTCCCTATTCAATGTGAGTACTACTCCCTCGAAGGAATTTCGTTGCTCATGGAGACGCTGGGAAAGATTCAAAAATCATTAAACCCATTGGTGCGCGTCAGCACAATCTTGCTCACAATGTTTGATTCACGCACCCGTCTGGCTAATGATGTCGCAGATGATGTACGTCGACACTTTCCTAATGAATTAATTGATATTCCAATTCCTCGCGCGGTTCGAGTTTCAGAAGCGCCATCGTTTAACCAAACAGTAATGACATATGACGCTTCATCTCCTGGCGCTATTGCATATATGAGTGCAGCGCGTGAGATCGCACGGAGAGGATCAGCAGCATGAGCTCTGCACGTAAAGGTGGATTGGGAAGAGGGCTCGATGCTCTTATTCCCACAACAACAATTGGTGAAGTAACAAATCACGATGGTGTCATAGCTGGAACTGCACTGGAAGTTGATATCAATTCGATTCAACCAAATAGCAAACAACCACGTACTTATTTTGATGAAGAAGCTCTGCGTGAATTAGCCGCCTCCATTAAAGAAGTCGGTGTTATGCAACCGCCAGTTGTAAGAAAAATTGGCGAGAACCAATACGAATTAATCATGGGTGAACGGCGTTTGCGCGCATCCAAGTTGGCAGGGTTAAAAACTATTCCGGTAATTCTTCGCGCATCACACGACAATGAAATGCTACGCGAAGCCCTCCTCGAAAATATTCATCGCAGTCAATTAAATCCACTGGAAGAAGCAGCGGCATATCAAAATCTCATTAACGATTTTGAGTATACCCATGAAGAGTTAGCGCAAAAAATTGGACGCTCTCGCTCTCTTATTACCAACACCCTACGTCTACTTAATTTACCTGCAGCAGTACAACGCCGCGTTGCTATTGGAGTGCTTTCCTTTGGTCACGCAAGAGCCTTGTTGTCACTCGTAGAGGCATCTGAAATAGAAGCACTTGCCAATCGAATTGTTGCCGAAGGCCTTAGCGTCCGAGCCACCGAAGAGATAGTGGCAATGCAAGGCGGTAAGGGAAAGAAAGAGAAAGTTCGCGATAAAACTCCGCTAAATCCGGAGTTAAAGGCGATTGGTGATCAGATCGGAAATAAACTCGATACACGCGTGAGTATTGAACTTGGAAAAGAAAAAGGAAAGATCACCATCGAATTTGCCGATGAAGAAGATTTAAAGAGAATCGCGCAACTTCTTAAATAATTGCGCGGTTCTCCATCTCAGTTCTAATCACTCCACCAAGGGCTTTCACACCTTCTCTAATTCGTTCTGGTGTTGGGTGGCAGTAAGAAAGTCGCATCGACCAACTACCAAATCCATCTGCGTAAAAAGCAGTTCCGGGAACATAGGCCACTTTCGCGACAATAGCCTTTGGCATCAAAGCAGTTGTATCGATCTCTGGTGGCAAAGTAACCCAGACATAAAATCCACCGCCAGGTTTTGTCCAACTAGCACCTTCAGGGAAGAAGGTCTCTAAACTCTCGAGCATCGCATCGCGGCGGGCCTTGTAAAGTTTGCAGAAGGATGCAATCTGATCGCGCCATGGTTGATCAGCCAAGTAACCACTAATAGATAACTGAGTGAAATTTGAGGGACAGAGAATAGAACTCTCTGCCGCAATAACTAGCTTCTCTTTCAAAGATTGTGGAACCAGAGCCCACCCAACTCGAAATCCAGGAGCAATGGTCTTTGAGAAAGAACCAAGATAAATAACATTCTCTGAATCCTGGGCGCGCATCGCATTGGGAGATGGGCGCTCAAATCCCAACAACCCATATGGATTATCTTCAACGATAAAAATCTTTTCGGCAGCACAGATCTCAAGAATCTCTGTACGGCGGTCCGCTGGAAGTAAAACACCTGCTGGATTTTGATAGTTAGGAATCAAATACAAGAACTTAATCTCACGGCCACTCTTGCGAACTGCGGCGATCGCGGCACGAAGAGCATCAGGAATTAATCCATTTGCGTCCATTTCAACATGGACCACGTCAGCCTCATATTGTTTAAAGGTTCCGAGCGCTCCAACATAGGAAGGTGCCTCAACAAGGACAACATCTCCTGGATTGATAAAGATGCGGGAGATTAAATCAAGGGCTTGTTGTGAACCAGTGGTAACAATGATGTCATCTGGATGGGCGCGGATACCTTCTAGCGCCATCACATCGCAGATCTGTTCACGAAGTTTTGGGTGACCTTGACCGCTTCCGTATTGAAGGGCTTCGGCGCCATTTTCCTTAATGAGTTTCTCGACAACCCCTGCCATCATCTCCATCGGAAGAGCGGAGAGATTGGGCATTCCACCGGCGAGAGAGACGATCTCAGGGCGTGAGGCTACTGCGAAGAGGGCTCTGATCTCGCTGGCGTGCATGAGCTCGGCTCGATGCGCAAAACGTTGAGTGAGTTGTTGATCTTCACCTGTGCGAAATCGTGTTACCTCGTTGGACATCAGACAATTCTGCCACACCTACTGAAGGCGATGGTGCGCCTTTATTTACGTAGGCCGGCCCGACGGAGATCAGAGATTCTCAAGGTACCCGTCTTTGCATCATTTTCTGCGCTGAGATAGAGCCGCTGAATCGCAACCATGAGCGCCTCAACCACTGTTTCACGGAATTGTGCATCACCAAGACGGCGCACGTCGCCAGGGTTACTCTCAAATCCCAATTCAATGCGAACTGTCGGAGATTTGGTGAGTCTCAACAAATCCCAAGTTTTAGCGTGAGTTCGACAGTTAAGCAGATCGGTTCTAGCGCATATTTCACGCTGAACCAGAGTCGCAAATCGTTCACCAACTATCGAATGCACACCATGGGAATCGCTGCCGTAGTAATAGGTAGCAACACCATGAGCTTTCTCGTTGATATAACGATCTTGATGAAGAGAGATAACAAGATCGGCGTTGGCGCCATTTGCTACCTCGATGCGTTCACTCTCATTAGGAAGAGATGTACTTGTTCGAGTCAGAAATACATTTACTCCAAGGGCAATCAATCGACCCTCTAGGCGCTGAGTGAGATCAAAAATATCCGGTGATTCAGATGGATCAATAACAATTACCTTGCCAGAAAGAGATGGTCCACGTTCGGCTCTGACGGTGGCATCGCGAAGCTGGACGGGGGAACCACCCGAAACAATCTTCTTTAAGCGCATCATGGACATGATGGTTGCTGGGCCGCATCGCCCATCCACTTTTACGCCGACTGATTTTTGAAATTCCATGACGGCGCGCTCACTATCGCTTCCAAAGATTCCATCCACGCGACCGCAATTAAAACCCATCTCACTCAATTGTGATTGCAAGGAAGCTACGTCATCTCCGCGCATAGCCGGAGTTGTGAGTGAGAGAACTCGATCACCGAGTTTCCACCTGGCTTCATCGAGTGCGCGCAGTGTTATGGAATCAACTACGCCGGTGACAGTTAAACCTCGAGATTGTTGAAACTCTTTAACGGCAGATTCGACCACCTCAGTAAATTCAGAACTTTCAACTTTAAGAAGATTGAGTCGGGAGAGATAACTTGTTACTTGTAAAACAAGGTCGCCCGACCCACCTAAGGTGAGATCGGGCGACATGGGAACTCTTATTTCTTGGCTATTTAAGCGATGTACGCTTCAAGATCTTTCAACAACGCTGGCTTTGGTTTTGCGCCAACGATGCTCTTTACAACCTGACCACCAACATAAACGTTCATGGTTGGGATAGAAGTAATTCCATACTTCATAGCAATCGAAGCTTCTTCATCAGTGTTCAGTTTAACGATCTTGATCTTTCCAGCATGTTCAGCGGCAATCTCTTCCAAAATTGGACCAACAGCGCGACAAGGACCACACCACTCTGCCCAAAAATCAACAAGCACTGGTGTTGTGCTCTTGAGAACGACCTCGTCGAATGTTGCTGCTGTTACTGGTGATGTATTGCTCATGTCTCTCCTCGATTGATTTGTATAACTCTATTACTCTTCGAAACTTTAAATTCTCTCGTAATTCTAGTGTCCAGCGAGGAATCTTTCAGCATCTAACGCTGCCTGACACCCAGATCCAGCCGCAGTAATTGCCTGGCGGTAGGTATGGTCTACAAGATCGCCACAAGCGAAAACACCTAAGAGATTTGTACGAGTAGATCTACCTTCGACCTTTACATAACCCTCTGCATCAAGATCTACTTGACCGACGAGAAGTTCTGAGCGTGGAGAATGTCCGATTGCCACAAAAAGTCCTGTGAAGGCGCGTTCACTCTCGGAACCATCGACAGTATTTTTAAGTTTAAGCCCCGTCACATTGTCGGCACCTAACACATCAATAACTTCAGTGTTCCAGAGAAATTCAATTTTTGGATTTGCCTTTGCGCGATCAACCATAATTTTTGAGGCGCGTAATGAATCACGACGATGGATGATTACAACCTTGCTAGCAAAACGGGTGAGGAAGTTAGCTTCTTCCATAGCCGAGTCGCCACCTCCAACAACAGCGATCTCTTGGTTACGGAAGAAGAAGCCATCACAGGTTGCACACCATGAAACACCGCGACCAGATAAGCGCTTCTCATTCTCTAAACCAATCTCTTTGTATGCAGAGCCGGTTGCAAGAATTACTGATTTAGCGCGGAGGGTATTTCCACTGCCATCTTTTAATACCTTGTTCTCAGATTTAAGATCCATTTCAATAATGTCATCACGGACCAGCGTCGTTCCAAACTTCTCTGCTTGGGCCTTGAGGTTATCCATGAGATCGGGACCAATAATTCCCGCAGGAAATCCAGGAAAATTTTCTACCTCGGTGGTGTTCATCAGTGCGCCGCCAGCGGTAACTGAACCTTCATAGAGAACAGGTGCGAGTTGGGCGCGGGAAGCATAGATTCCGGCCGTATATCCGGCAGGACCAGAACCGACAATCACAAGTTCGTGGATAGTTTCACTCACCAGCTGTACCAACTTTCTTCGCGGTTCTCTTCACGGTTAATAAAAGATGTAGATCAACGTCTGCGCTTGAGAAAGAGCGAGAAGGCCGCTCCAACTTCCGCGATTTTAAAGGTTCTAGCGAGGCCGAGGTAGCCCAACCCGCTGAACACTAGAACAACTAGGAGCCTGAAGGTATTCCCACCTGGGATGTGGCCCATGATGAAATAGAGAGGAAGGGCTACCGCCGCGTACATTGCACCCAAACGTAGATAAAGTCCCGTAATTTCCTGGGTTCGGATCTCGATCTTGTATCTACGAAGCAAGCGGATAGATGTCCAGGCGCCGACGTAGTAACTCAAAGCTAGGGCGCCAGCCAACCCAACGGTCACCCACTTAGCGGGAAGAATCAAGGCAAAGAAGAAGGCGAGCAAGCTCGCAACGATATTCATAATGGCGTTGCTCAAGACCTGTAGTTTTACATTTTCAAAGGCGTTGAGGCCGCGCAAAGCAATTAAATTGATGCTCAAAGGTAGAAGCCCTGTCGCAAAGGCACAAAGGACTAATCCCAGGTACCTCGCATCGGCATTTGAAATACCAAAGAAAAGCGTCCGAGTAATTAAAGGTCCATAGAGTAAGAATGCAATAGCGCTAGGAACCGTAATGATTCCAGTCAATCTAATTGCACGAACCAGCTCATCATGAATCTCGGTGATTTTTCCATCCAACGCATGACCCGATAAGAGCGGCAATATTGCTGTAACAATAGAGATCGTCACAACTGAATGTGGCAACAAAAGAATGAGATAGGCATTTCCGTATGGCGTGAAACCAACTCCAGTGGTGACACCTGCCTTGAGGGCTCGAACCGCTGCGCCGGTCGAAAGATTTACAGTCACTAGATAACTCAGTTGGGAGAATGCAGCAAATGCCAAGGTCCAACTTGCTAGATGAAGAGACTTTTTGATCTCTGGATCTCGCCAATCAAAACGTGGACGAATTTTGATCTGGGTCTGACGAATAACAGGAATCAATACCAAGAGTTGAATTACAAAACCGGCGGTAGTTCCAAGACTTAACCACGTCGCTTGTCCGCTGGTGATGGAAGAGACAGTCCAGCCTTTGGAGATATGTAAGAAATAACCAATTACAGCGATGCCAACGATGTTGTTAAAAACCGGTGCCCACATCATCGGCCCGAACTTTCCTTTGGCATTTGCAACTTGTCCAAGCAAGGCAAAGAGTCCCATAAAGAAGATTTGTGGCAAGCAGTAGCGCATAAAGAGAACGGTTAAGTTAAATTCAGGACGTCCCACATAACTGCTTGCGAAGATGCGAACCAAGATTGGTGCAGCAAGAATCGAAACTAAAACTAATCCGCCGAGAACAACACTCGTAGCTGTAATTAGGCGAGAGATAAATGCAGAACCTCCATCATCACTGCGAATCGCACGAACCATCTGAGGCACGAAGACCGCTGTTAGGGCTCCTCCAATAATGAGGTTGTACAAAATATTTGGCATGGTGTTCGCAACGTTGAAGGTATCGCCCAGAAGCTTGGTACCAAGCACTGCAACTAGAAGTAGTCCTCTGATCAATCCGGTAATACGCGAAACAAAAGTTCCTACCGCCATGATGGCTGAAGAACGTACGATTGAGTTATCGCTCATTTCTGCCTGCTTCGTATCCGTCGAATGCTTTGCACTGTAGCGGCGAGGAAGAGCACTATTGCTGCCCCCGTGGTAAACCAGGTTGCAATTGGGCTAATCACAGAGAGTTGAAGTGGATAGATCACCGAGTCGCCGAGCAGATTTCCACTCACGGAAGTCATCTCAATATTTAATCCAGATGTTCCTGATGTGAGAACGGTGATAGGAACCATCACTTGGATCTTCGATTGAGCGGGAATCACTACTTGGGCAAGAGATCCAACTTCTACTTTAAGGTTGGTGGGAATGGCGTAAAGATTGACTTTAACGCTATTAGGAAAGCCATTTGTAAGCGTAATGGGCAGATTTTGATGGCTTGAAGTGACAGTGAATTTACCGGGACTTAGGTGTACTAAGTGAATTTGGGCGTAGGCAGTCCGGGTGTAATCACGCACTAGGAAATCCCGACGATCTTTTTCAATCGAAGGATTTAGAATTTTTATAAGAGCCAACCGATAAGTATCAATTGCCTTTGGTTCCACATAGGAAGCGGTTTGGGCAAAGTAAGTAGAGTCTGTTTTGATTGTCGAGACGTCTGCGCTCGATAGAGAAAATTGTGAGTGCGAAAGGTAGATGGCGGTCGGATCCACAACTTGATCCAGCAAATCTGAAAGTCTTTTCACTGAAATAGTAAGAACATAATTAACATCGTGTGGAGAGAATTGCGATACCCAGTACTTCGATGGATTTCCATAAGCGAGTGCGACAATGCGATCAAACTTTGTCACTCGTTCAAGTTGGTTCAACCAAGATTTTGCAATCGCCGAACCTGTTCCCGCAGTGCCAGAAGCGAGCGTATAACCGCTCTCCATAGCTTTTACTTCTTCTATGAGCGCGGGATCAATTATCCACGTGCGCGCTCCTGCTGGCGGATTAAAAACGAGCGAACCAAGTCGACCAGTCACGGCGAGAGAGGAAGTGAGATCGTCGTCGATAAATTCACCAGAGATTTGCTGATGAGTTGGTTCGGTCAGAATGATTGTTTGACTTGCCTGTGCCGTTGCAGTCATTAAAGGGGTTGAGAGAATCAAGAGTGTTGCTGAGCCAATGATTCGAATCAGGCCCTTCATACGGTGAGGTCACCTGACTTAGCGATTAACTTCTTCTCATCCGGGTAAGCCAGCAGAGAAATAATCTCTTCAAGTGGGAACCAGCCGACATCATCGACTTCGGTAACTTGAGGGGAAAGGGTTCCACCAACTTCTCTAAAGAGGTAATGGTGAACGGTCTTATGAATTCTTTTCCCACCCGCCATGAACCAGAAATCAATAATTCCTAATTCGCGCGAGATCTCACTTTGAATCCCAGTTTCTTCCGCGACCTCACGGATCGCCGCTTGCTCCGGTGTCTCGCCAGCTTCAATGTGTCCCTTGGGAAGTGACCAGAGAAGGCGTTCGCGGCTTGCATCTTTGAGATCCCTGCGACCAATCAAAAGTCCTTTAGTTCCAGAACCATCAATTACTAACCCGCCAGCACTGACCTCGTCAACGCGCTTGGCATAGGCCGATCGCTTCTTGGCCACGGCCTTTTTGGCAGGGGTAGGACTAGTTTCGGTTTTTGCCGCAGAAGAAGAAGTTGTAGGTGTGTGTGGCCCCGCAGGTCGCCGTCTCCGGCGCTTTTTCCGCTTCGCTTCGCCACCCGCACCAGGTGCCGGGGTCATAAGAGAAGGGTACTGCTCTAGCCTTACTCATTGTGAGTACCCAGACGCCCAAGATACCTAGCCCCCGCGATATCGCGGCCGAACTCGCCCTGGGCGCGCTCACCAGGCATGGGCAATTGATTCAATCTTTGGTGGAGGCATATAAGCAGGTCGGTTTTCGCTTGGCACTCGTTGGAGGCCCCGTACGAGATGCGATTCTTGGTCGCCTCGGTAACGATCTGGACTTCACCACAAATGCCAGACCTGAAGCTTCGAGCCGAATACTAAAAAAGTGGGCGGATGCGGTCTGGGAGACGGGCGCGGCATTTGGAACCATTGCTGCAAAGAAAGGTGATGTAACTGTCGAAGTTACAACCTATCGAAGTGAGAATTACGATCCACAATCGAGAAAACCTGATGTTGATTTTGGCGAGACTATTGAAGGTGATTTAGCGAGAAGAGACTTCACTGTAAACGCTATGGCCCTCGAACTTACCGGGGTAGCTCCAGAATTTATTGATCTCTTTGATGGTGCCTCTGATCTGGCAAAGAAAATTTTACGTACACCGGGAAGCGCGGAAGCATCCTTCTCTGATGATCCACTGCGCATGATGCGTGCCGCGCGATTTGTCTCGCAATTAGATTTCACGGTAGACCCAGAAATTGTTAAAGCGATTACTGAAATGACAGATCGACTTTCCATTATCTCGGCCGAGAGAATTCGTGACGAATTTACAAAAACTCTGATGTCTAATAATCCCAGACTCGGATTGATGTTATTGGTGGAAACTGGATTGGCATCTAGCTTCCTTCCAGAACTTCCAAAACTTAAATTAGAGATTGATGAACATCATCATCACAAAGATGTATATGAACACACTCTTACCGTTTTAGATCAGGCGATTGCCCACGAAGATCGATTGGGTGGACCTAATCTCACAATTCGTTTAGCGGCACTATTACACGACATAGGAAAGCCGCGTACCCGAGAGCTGATCCCGGGTGGTGGAGTTTCGTTCCATCACCACGAGGTGGTGGGTTCCAAGATGACAAAGAAACGCCTCAAAGAATTACGTTTTGATAGTAAGACAATTGATGATGTTTCAACTTTGGTCTTCTTGCATCTGCGATTCCATGGATATGGAAGTGGAGAGTGGACCGACTCCGCCGTCAGACGTTATATCCGCGATGCCGGTGATTTGCTCATTCATCTTCATGTACTCACTCGTGCAGATTGCACGACGAGAAATAAACGAAAGGCTGATCAACTCGCTGCAACGTATGACTCGTTAGAAACTCGAATCCAAGAATTGATGGAGGAAGAGGAGTTGAATCGAATTCGCCCCGACCTCAACGGCCAGCAGATCATGGAATTGCTCAACATCAAGCCGTCCAAGCTGGTTGGTGAGGCATATGAATTCCTTTTGGAATTACGAATGGAGCGAGGCCCTCTGGGTGAAGAAAGTGCAACAAAAGAGCTATTGGCGTGGGCGCGCGACAAAGAACTTGGAACGCCTGAGTAATACGAGAGAGGCGATCGTAAAAACGCCAACGGTAATAAGTGGTAATTCGAGTGACTTACCGCTTTTCGGAAGGATCATTGCCGCTACGACAGCTCCTAGAACTATCAAACCATTTACCGCAACGTCATAGAAGGCGAAGACCCGACCGCGATACTCATCGGCGATCTGGGATTGAACCAGTGCATCATTTGTCACTTTTACTGCCTGCCCGCAGGTGGAGATAAAGAAGGCGGTCGTAATGAGTAGCCATTCCTTCGGCAGAAAAGCGAAGAGAACAAGAAAAGGGATCGGTGCAACCATCATCAAGCGGATCCACCTATGGCGCCCAAAATAATTTACAAAGAATGGAGTAATAAAAGATCCAACTCCAAATCCAACACCTGCAATAGCTAGCGCATAGGCAAAACCAGCGAGTCCAGCATCAGGATTGCTTGGCGGGTTGTACGTATTTCTTTCGAGCAGCAAACCCATAAGAGTGAGTCCCGTTAAACCACCGCGTTGGATTGCAGTTGTAAAAATTCCACGGAGCGCATCAGGGTGATTCTTTAGAATCCTAAGACCCTCTTGCAGTTCTCGAACTCCACGGATCTCGTGTGTCACCTCATGTTGTGCAGGACCAATGTCATTTCGTGAAAGACGCCGCGTGAAAATCGCACTCGCCAGATAACAGACCATCGCGATGAGAATTACCTTCGCATCAGATAGGTCGCTCTTTCCATGCGCATCAAATAATTTCTTTACTCCAATACCGATACCGCCACCTATGACTACTCCAATACTTCCGCCGGTTACAGCAAGGGCATTAGCTGAAATGAGTTCTTCTTTTTCGACAACAAGAGGAAGTCCTGCAGAGAGTCCGGCCAGAATCAATCGGTTAATGCCAAATGCAACTAATACGAGGAGGGTGAGTCCGACCCCAGTGACACCCCATTTAATAAGTATGGCGATAAGCGCTAAGTCGATTGCCCGAATCAGATTTGAAAAGCGAACTATACGTTGGCGTGAGAATCTGTCGAGAAAAATTCCGGCATACGGACCAACCAGCGAATAGGGAAGGAGTACAACGGCAAAGGCGGTTGCAGCCCCAACAGCATTTGGTTGGCGCTCTGGTGAGAAGAGAACGAATGAGGCGAGCGCAGATTGGAAAATTCCATCACCGATCTGCCCAAGCCATCGGATGGTAAGAATCTCTGGCAACTTTCCCCCGGGATGAAATGGCCAATTCTTGGTCATCCCGATCTTCTTCATGCGCGCAAGCGTAGTTAGTAATAAAGGTTTATTCTTGGCAACTATGTTGACCGCTTTGTGGAGTCGTCGCGATGCGATTGATTATTCACTCAAACGTCGCGCTACGTTAATCGCGCTCTTTAAAGGCACGACTTCAGGGCTTGATGCCTGCGATGCGGATCCTTACCTCAAAAGCGCAGCCAAATATCATGGCGAACCAGTCGAGCGTCTCTGCCCCGTCTGTCGTAAAGCCCAGATGGTCGAACTTCATTACACATTTGGTGATCAACTCGGGCAGTACTCAGGCCGCATTAAGACTTCGGCAGAGATCCAGGAGATGCAGAGCGAGTACGGTGAATTCCGCGTGTACATCGTTGAAGTCTGTCGCGGATGCGGTTGGCATCATCTTATTTACTCATTCAAGCTAGGTGATGGGAAGTACCGCAAGCCACCCCGCAAGGTCAGAACCCTTGAAGATGAGGATTACGTCCGAAGCGCTGGGCGGTAACCTTTCTACATGGAAAAACCCTCCCGTGAGAACCTGCGAACTTGGTTTATTCGCGGCGCCATCTTCACGATTGGCGGGGGATTTGTTATCGGTACTTACCTATTTGCATATGCATACTTCACGGTCAAGATTCCTGACCCCAATCAATATGTAAATAGCCAGGCGACCATCATTCAATATGCCGATGGCTCGGAAATTGGAAGAGTTGGCGCCCAGGACCGCACGAGCGTCCAATTAGCGACGATTCCTATCAATGTGCGCCACGCGATTCTCGCCGCGGAAGATCGAAATTTCTACAACGAACATGCATTTAGCCCTACCGGAATTTTGCGCGCGCTATGGCATGACTTGCGCGGTGGAAGTTTGCAAGGTGGTTCGACCATTACGCAGCAATATGCAAAGACTGCCTTCCTTTCCCCAGCACAGAGCGTGCAGCGAAAGATTAAAGAGATTGTTATTGCGGTAAAACTTGAACAGCAGCTCTCCAAAGATCAAATTTTTGAAGATTATCTCAACACTATTTATTTCGGTCGAGGCTCTTATGGTGTTCAAACTGCTTCGCAGGTATTTTTTGGTCGTACTGTAAATCAATTGAACATCTCGCAAGCAGCAGTGCTCGCCAGTATTTTGAATGCTCCGGGCTATTACGACCCGGCAAATGGACCTACTTATTTGGCAAGGCTTCAAGCACGATGGAGATATGTACTTAATGGAATGACAAAGGCGGGCTGGATCACCTCCGCGCAAGAGAAGGCACAAGTATTTCCATTTATCCAACCACGAGTTTCCTCGGGTTCACTTGCAGGCCCTAAAGGATATGTCGTCTCTTGGATCGAAAATCAATTAGAGAAGTTTGGTTTTACCCAAGATCAATTGATGCAAGGCGGATTGGTTGTTAAAACAACCTTGGTTAAAAAGGATCAAGAAGCTGCCGTTGATGCGGTAGCTAAGCGCACACCAAAGGCCCCTTTCAATAATCTGCGCGTTGCACTCGTTTCAATTCAACCTGGAACTGGCGCGGTCCTCGCTATGTACGGTGGTCAGGATTACTTAAAGAGTCAGTACAACAACGCCACACAGGCGACGACTCAAGCGGGTTCTTCTTTCAAACCATTTGCCCTCGTCGCTGCTTTGGAATCCGGAATTAGTTTGCACTCGGTCTGGAATGGTCGCTCACCGCAGGTCTTCTACGATCCCGGCTCACAAGGTCCTTACCCAGTCTTCAATTACGGAAACGAACAATTCAAAAACATCAATCTCCTTGATGCGATCGCAAACTCTGTTAATACCGTCTTTGTTCCGCTTGGAATTAAAGTCGGCACCGACAAAGTTATTGACGTTGCGCGCCGTGCAGGTATTCCTACCTCCGTCGAGATGATCAATGGACCATCAGTAACTCTTGGTGTGGCAAGTCCTCACGTGATTGATGTGGCTTCGGCTTATGCAACATTTGCTGCGCAAGGAATCTACGCGAAGCCATACATCGTCTCTGAAGTTGTTGGCAACAACGGTGGAATCTTGTACCAAGCCCAACCTCAAACAAATCAGGTATTTGCTAGCGATGTGATGGCAGATTTAACTACGGCGCTTCAGACCGTAACCCAGTATGGAACAGCTTCGGGAGCTGTCGCAGACCTCGGACGTCCAAGTGCAGGTAAGACTGGAACAACCACTGACAACGCCAGTGCCTGGTTTACGGGATACGTTCCACAAATGGCAACAAGTGTGGCTCTCTTTAGAGATAACGCATCGCAATCACTCAATGGAATTGGAGGGCTCACCGCAGTAACTGGCGGAACCTTCCCTGCAAAGATCTGGGATCAATATATGCGCCAGGCGTTAGCGCATTCACCTATGGTTGATTTCCCAGCCCCTGCCAATATTGGTGGAGTTGATCCAACTCCAATGCAGAGTGCGGTTCCAACCCTTGATCCAAAACTTGCGATCAAGGCGACTCCAAAGCCAAAGCCAGCCCCTTCACCTAAAAAGAAGAAGTAATTTACCGCGGACAGATGAAAATCTCTTTTAGAACAAAAGCGGTAATCGGTTTAGCCTTTCTTGCGGTTCTCCTTTCTGTCGTTAAATTTCAACACTGCTACTCCACAAACTGGACTGGTGTTGGGGTGGATGTGCACGAGTGCTACAGCGACCTTCCAGCGCTCTTCGATGCGCGTGGATTGGTAGATCATCTATGGCCATATTCCAGCGCCACTAATTCAGTTGAGTATCCACCACTTACAGGTTTGGTGATGTGGG
>Ga0164297_10001979_pt1 | contig 20839 bp, 18 predicted proteins | sample GEODES058metaG_FD_113539 | JGI IMG/M metagenome (GOLD analysis project Ga0164297, IMG submission 113539) | Dystrophic lake water microbial communities from Trout Bog Lake, Wisconsin, USA - GEODES058 metaG | ecosystem: Environmental > Aquatic > Freshwater > Lake | place: USA: Trout Bog Lake... | reverse complement strand
TAAAACTGCTACAGCATTGGCATTGCAGACTGTTCCAATAAAAAGAAAAGTAATTGAAGTAATTTATGAGTTAGAATTTGATTATACCCAAATGAATGAAGTAATGATGGTAGTAAAACAATTTGATTGTACAGTGATAGAACAACAAATGCAGTTGTTTTGCTGTATTAAAATCGGAATTCCTTTATTTCGCTTGGAAGAAGCTTTATTAAAAATAGGAGAGCTTCATACAGTAACGGCAAAAAAAATTAATTAAGCTTTACCTGTTAGTTCGTAAATTTTTAAACCGATAATTTCTTTAAAAAAGAACGACCAATCGTATAATCTGGAAATATCAGGGATTAAAATTCTTTGAATAATATATTTTGATGAATGTGTGCTGAAAAAACAAGGGTAAGGAATGATTTTTATTTCAGCTTTATTAAAAACTTTTTCAGCTCTTGGCATATGTATAGCTGAAGTAATCAATAAATAAGGTGCAGGAAAATGCAATGAGTCTATCATTTTTTTCACAAAAATCGCATTCTCATAGGTGTTTCTTGAATTGGTCTCAATAATAATATCATTCTCATTTACGCCGCTTGCTATCAATTGATCTCTGATAAAATTAGCTTCTTTGAATTCTTGTTGTAACAATTCTCCTGAACCACCTGAAACAATTATTTTTTGAATGATGCCTTGATGATATAATTTTTCTGTTTCAATAAATCTTTCAACACCATTCGACCAGATTCCTTCACCCTTTCGGTTAAAACCTGCCATGCCACCCAAAACAATTCCTGCCGAATATGATTTTCCTTTTTGGATAATGATACGATGTGGCTCATACCATTTCAATGCTTCGGTATAAATATAATCGTTCGAAAAAACGATAATAATAATGATAATCGCAATTTTAATCCTTCTTTTATTAATTTTTGATTTACTGATCAGATAACAAACAATTAAAATCAATATCCAATAATACGGAACAATTAAAAAACTTAAAACTTTTGAAAGAAAGAAAAACATATTTATTATTTGAATCTTTCACTTACCATTAATTCTTTACTTCCGGCGGCATAAGTATAAAAACCTTCTCCACTTTTAATGCCTAATTTTCCCGCAGCTACCATATTTACCAATAAAGGGCTGGGTGCATATTTGGGATTGCCAAATCCATCATGTAATACTTTCAATATACTAAGGCATACATCTAATCCGATAAAATCGGCTAATTGCAATGGTCCCATTGGATGTGCCATTCCCAATTTCATAATAGTATCAATCTCTTCAACACCGGCAATTCCTTCATATAAACTATAAATGGCTTCATTAATCATCGGCATTAAAATCCTGTTTGCAATAAAACCCGGATAATCATTTACCACACAAGGTGTTTTACCTAATTGTTTACTTAATGCAACAATGGTTTCAGTAATTTCTTTTTTGGTAGCATAACCATTAATGATTTCTACCAGTTTCATTACAGGAACAGGATTCATAAAATGCATGCCTATTACTAATTGCGGGCGATTGGTTACTGATGCAATTTTAGTGATTGAGATTGATGAAGTATTGGTTGCAAGAATTGCATTAGCAGGAGCAAGCTCATCTAATTGTTTAAATATTTTCAATTTTAAATCAATGTTTTCAGAAGCTGCTTCTATAATTAATTCAGCATCTTTTGTGCCAGCTGCAATATCATTATAACTGGTGATATTAGATAATGTAGTTTGTTTTTGTTCTTCTGTGAGAGATCCTTTACTAATTTGTCGGTCTAAATTTTTTGTAATAGTTGCTTTTGCTTTATCTAATTGAGTGGTGTTTACATCTACCAAAGAAACTTTGAAGCCTGATTGAGCAAATACATGTGCAATGCCATTTCCCATCGTGCCTGCACCGATAACAGTAATATTTTTCATATGCAATAGTTAAAATATACTGTTGCAAGTTGACGGAAAATTATCATTCATCCAAAAGCAAAGTGGTTTAAATAATTCAGGAAATGAATTTAATTTCCTGAAGAAGAAGATGATGATGGTGAAGAACTGTTGTTTTTGAAATCGCCTCGTTTCCAAGCCTGAATAAAATCGGCCCATGCTGCAGGATTGAAAATATTTTGTGGCGGTAACTGCCCTGCATAATAATATTTTGCTGCTTGTTGACGTAATTGCATGTTAACGGCTTCTCTTCCATCTGCAGGTAATATAGCCATTAATGCTCTCAATCTGCCTTCGTTGGTATTTTGACGGGCAATTTCATATTCATCATCAGGCACACGAATATTTACAAAGTCTCTTTCAAATTGTTCTCTGCTCGGTCTTGGCTTAAGAATGGTTGCCGGCAAAAAAGCTGTATCATTAATTAATAAAACAATTAAACTATATTGATTATCGGATAGATTGTGCGGAATAATATAACTTTTATCTTTATATCCGATCGATGAAAAAGTAATTTTATCTCCTTTTAAAACAGCAATAGAAAATACACCATCATTATTTGTAATGGTTCCTCTGCCTTTTCCTTCAACAATTACACTGGTTGCAGATAACGCACGCAAACTATCCGAAGTCATTACAACTCCGTAAAATTGAATCACACTATCTCTTGGCGCATTGTTTTGTGCTTTAATCTGTTGCAATGAAGTAAGTGCAATCGACAAAATAATAAAGCGTACATATTTATTCATCAATACAAAAATAATCAGTTAATGTAAAATCAGCCAATAATTTAATTCGGGACTCAGGCAAAACGTTTGTCAAAAAATAAACATCGTTACCTCTACATTTCGTAACAAAGTAAGGCAGTGGATTGTTAACTTTACGGCAAATTTCACTTTTTAACAAAAACTTGAGTGATGACAGAAGCAGATATACTGAAAGCATTGAGTAATGTGCAGGAGCCTGATTTAGGCAAAGACCTCGTTACATTGAATATGATAAAGGATATAGCAATTGATGGCGATAAAGTGCAATTTACTGTTGTATTAACCACACCTGCCTGTCCCATGAAAGATATGATTGGAAGTGCCTGTGTGAATGCAGTAAAATTATTGGTGAACAAAGAAGCAAAAATAAATGTCAATTTTACTTCCAATACATCTACTAATAGAAAAGATACACAACAGGTGTTAAGTGGTGTAAAAAATATTATTACAGTAGTCAGCGGTAAAGGCGGTGTGGGCAAAAGCACAATAGCAGCGAATTTCGCATTGGCATTGGCAGAAGGTGGTGCCAAAGTTGGATTGATGGATGCAGATATTTACGGACCCAGTATGCCTATTATGTTTGGTGTTAGAGGCGAAAGACCGATGATGAAAGAAGTAGATGGAAAAGGAATCATTATACCTTTAGATAAATATAATATTAAATTGATGAGCATTGGATTATTGGTAGATGAAAAAAGTGCAGTGGTTTGGAGAGGGCCCATGGCCAGCAGTGCCATTCGTCAATTTGTAACAGAAGTAGATTGGGGCGAATTAGATTATTTAGTGATTGATATGCCACCAGGTACGGGTGATATTCATTTAACATTAATGCAAACCGTTCCTGTAACAGGAGCCATTATTGTAACCACTCCTCAAACTGTTGCTTTAGCTGATGCAAAGAAAGCCATTGCCATGTTTGGTCAGGCGCAGATCAATGTGCCCATTATCGGATTGGTAGAAAATATGGCTTATTTCACACCTGCAGAATTGCCGGAGAATAAATATTATTTATTTGGAAAAGAAGGCGGCAAGCGTTTAGCAGAAGAATATGAATTAAGTTTCTTAGGACAGATTCCTTTGGTGCAAAGTATTCGTGAAGGAGGTGATCGCGGTGTGCCTGCCATGGTGGGTGATGATACTATTTCTCAATATGCATTCAGAAATTTTGCTTCATTAGCTGTTAGAAATATTGCGGTAAGAAATGCAAATATTCCCAAGACAAAAAATATTGAAATGGTGAGTTGAAACAAATAAGTATTTTTCTTTCTTATCTTCAATTCATGTACAATCTTCCGCATTTTAAAGAGCATAAGGCAGAGGTGGTTATGGAGTTTATGAAACAACATCCATTTGCAATGGTCATTGGTGTTAATGAATTCAATCATCCTGTGGCTACACAAATTCCTTTTCTAATAAAAGAAAAAAATGGTGATTTGTTTTTGCAAGCGCATATGATGAAGCAAACGGATCATCACAAAGCATTTGAAAAAAATAAAAATGTATTGGTTGTTTTCAGCGGCGCACATGCTTATGTAAGTGCAAGTTTATACGAGAACAAACAACAGGCATCTACCTGGAATTATCTGGCGGTACATGTAAAAGGTGAATTAAATTTTTTAGATGAGGAGGAATTATTATTGATGCTGAAAGAATTAACGGCTCATTACGAGAACAACGAAACCTCTCCATCATTATACAAACATTTACCCAGCGATTATGTAAATCGGTTAAGCAAAGCCATTGTGGCTTTTGAAATTAAAGTAACATCGATAGATCATGTTTTTAAATTAAGTCAGAATAAGGATGAAAAAAGTTATCAGAACATTATGGATGCATTCAACAAAGGGAATAGTGATGAGCAATCTATTGCCACTGAAATGAGCAAAAGAAAAGATCAATTATTTAAATAATGAAAAATCTTTTAATTACTATCAGTTTATTTTTAATCATTGCTTGTATGCAGGCAAAAAAAATATATAACTTCTCTTCACAATTTGGGGGCTTTGATTTTGAAGGCCATCGCGGTTGCAGAGGATTGATGCCGGAGAATACCATTCCTGCTTATAAACATGCAATTGATTTAGGTGTTACTACTTTAGAAATGGATGCAGTGATTACCAAAGATAAACAAGTGATCATGAGTCATGAACCATTTTTTAATCATGAGATCACTACAAAAAATGATGGCAGTTTTGTAGATGAAAAAGAGGAGCGTAGTTTGAATATTTATCAAATGAATTATTCGGAAACTTTGCAATTTGATGTTGGTATGAAACCGCATCCCCGTTTTCCTTTGCAACAAAAATTGACAGTTCATAAGCCAAGATTAAAAGATGTAATTGATAGTGCAGATGCTTATGCAGCATTAAAAAATAAACCACTTCCGTTTTATAATATTGAAACAAAAAGTACAGCATCAACTGATAATATTTATCATCCAGCACCTGCTGAATTTGTTGAACTAATTATGCAAGTGGTCAAAGAAAAGAAAGTTGAAGACCGTGTTTTTATTCAATCATTTGATATTCGTACGCTGCAATATTTGCATGAACATTATCCTTCAATTAAAACATCTTATTTATTTGAACCGCCTTCCGATCAATCTTTTGCTGAGCGATTAAAATTATTAGGATTTATTCCAACTATTTATTCGCCTGATGAAACAACAGTAACACCTTTATTAGTGAAACAATGCAAAAACCTTGGAATAAAATTAGTGCCATGGACAATCAATGAAATTAACCGAATGAAGGAGTTGAAACAAATGGGCGTGGATGGACTGATTTCTGACTTTCCCAATTTGTATAAGGAATTGAAATAATTTATAAAGAGCCGCCTTCGACCAAAACAGATTCAATAAAAGATTCTTCAACAGATTCTCTATTATGCAAACAAGCAAGCATTCTGTTAAATGATGCCTTGCCTAATTTATATCCGCTTGTTTCTACGTAAGTAATTTTTGGTTTAAATAATGTTGGAATAAAACCATTGCTGATGCTAATGATGCCAAGTTGTTCCGGCAATTTTAAATTTGTTGCATGGACTGCATCCATGGTACCAATCAATATTAAATCGCCCATGCAGAAAATAGTATCGGGTCTTTTTTTGCCATTAATTTTTTCGGCTACAATTTCTTTAGCATGCTGAGCGCTAATGGCGAATTGAAAATCAACATTTGTTTTTGGTGAAAGTTGAGTGAATACTTTTTTAAATGTTTCTGATCTTCTTTTGGTGATGGATAAATTTGTATGACCAAATATGGCCAATACATTTTTCTTTTCTTTTTTAATGATAGCTTCAGCTGAAAGTTTGGCCGCACCTTCATCATCTAAACAAACTTTATTGCAATAAGCAAATTCAGGAACCAGATCAAAAAATACAACAGGAATACTTAGTTCTTTTAATTTTAAAAATGATTCAATATCTGCTTCGGTAGTACCGGAAGTTAATGCTACAAATAATCCTGTAACTCTTTGTTTTTTGAACAGTCTTAAATTTTCATGTTCAATATTTCTGTCATCACCCGATTGCATGGTTAAAACAGAATACCCTAATGGTCTTGCTAGTTCTTCAACAGCGGCAATAAATGAATCGTAAAAAAAATTATTAATAGATGGAACAAGAATACCCAACACATTACTTTCATTGGTTCTTAATTGAACAGCATAACTATTGGGTTCATATTCCAATGTTTGTGCTAATTCTTTCACTTTTCTCTTTGTTTCGGTAGAAATATCCGGATGATCTTTTAAGGCCCTTGAAACAGTAGAGATACTGATATTAAGAATTTCAGATAATTTTTTTAATGTACTGTTTTGTTTCATGAAGTTAGAATCTAAATGTACTTTTTTTATTACAATTATTCATTTTTCAATTTTAAATAAATTCCATTTGTCCAGCCAAAACCATCTTGGTTGGGATATTCGCCATCACCTGCTTTTGCATCTGTATTCATCACGTTATATTTCTCCATCATTTTTTCAGTAGCATAATATTTTTCTTCATTGTTTAAAAGCCATCTTTTTTTTATTTCATCTGCCAATGCAAAATGCTGATAGTTATTTAAACCTTTATAAGTAATCCATTGCAAGGGCGCCCAACCATTTGGTGCATCCCATTGCTGATTGGTTTTATTTAAAGTGGTTGTTACACCACCCGCATGTAAAAAATTTTCTTCAATGATGTGTGCAACTTTATCTGATTGAGATTTAGAAGCTACATAAAAAAACAATGGATAAGCCGATGCCAAAGAATATGTTTTTGTTTGCTTTTGTTGGATAAAATGATAATCGAAGTAAAAGCCCAGTGTTTCATTCCAGCAAAAATGATTAATTGCTTTTTTTCTTTGACGGATTTTTTGTTGGAATAAATCAAACAGCATTGTATTGTTGGTAATTGAATATATTTTCAATAATAATTCTTCTGTAAAAAGTAGTAAGCAATTCAAATCAACCGGAATTAATTCAGTGGTTTGAATGGTATGCATATTTTTTTGATCCTTAAACCAACGGCTACTGAAGTCCCATCCTGATTCTGCGGCAGCACGAATATTTCTAAAAACAATTGCTTTATCCGTTGTTGATTTATCCGCAACATGAATATCTTCTATAAAAGCTTCGGGTCTGGGTGTATCAAAATCATCCCAATATCTGTTCATGATACTTCCATCTTGCATTAATATAACTCTTCGATGCTGCGCATGTTTAGTTGTTACTATCTTTTCGCCATCCATCCAATACGCATACTCTTTTTCAATAGCTGATTGATGTTTTAATAAAATATCCATTCCTTTTTCTTCACTCAATAAAGAAACCATTAATGAAAAAAAAGGCGGTTGAGAGCGACCTAAATAATAAGTTCTATTGCCATTTGGAATAAATCCATGTTCATGAATCAAGTGCGCAAAATTGTCCACCATATTTTCAATAATGTCAATTCTTTTATCAACTTGTAAGCCAAGCATGGTAAAATAACTATCCCAATAATAAATTTCTCTGAATCTTCCACCGGGAACAATATAATCATGAGGCAATGGAATTAGCGTCCCACCGGTATTTGAGGGCTTTCGTTTTAAAATACTCCATAATTCATGCAAATGTTCTTCAATGGGCTTATGGTTGGAGGAATAATCAGAAGCGATTTCTTCTGGAAGAATAAAATTTGCTTCAATAAATTCTTTTAGTTCAAAATCTTTTTTCTTTTTTTCTTTTTGATAACTTTTAAGAATTTGTTCATTATCATATTTTGGTATGCTATCTACAAAATATTTTGAATCTGAAAATAGTTCACTTGTTTGAACATCGGTATATAATTCACCGAGGCTTTCAATAAAAAATAATTTCGTTGATGACATGAAAATAGAATGGAAATAGGTTTATAATTTTGATTTGAGTTGGATCCTTCGAAATATCGATAAGCATACAATTAAAATGAACATCGGAATTAAAATAAAGTAAAATGCTTTTTGCCCGCCATAATGTTCAAAAATAGTTCCTGTAATTCTTGATCCAAGTGTTCCGCCCAATGCAGAGAAGACAATGATTAATCCGGACATTAATCCATGTTTTGGTTTAGGTAAAGTACTTAATATTTCGGAATTGATAGCAGGATAAACCGGCGCAATTAAAATACCTATCAAAGGAAAAATAAATGCAGCCAATGGCGCATTACCCCAACCTGTAATGATTTGTCCTGTTGCTTTTTCGGCTAATGGAACAGCCAATAATAAAAGTGTTGCAGCTAAAATAATACTAATACAAAGAACTATATACCAATTCATCTTCTTTAAAACAAGGCCTGCCAAAAATCTTCCCAATGCGGTGGAACCTGCAAGGATACTCGACATTTGAATGCTTAATGCGGCAGGTAATAGAAGCACTTTATTATTGTAGGTTGGTAACCAACTCATAATGCTTTGTTCTATCAATACATAAAAGAATGCACAAAAAATAAATATTAAAACCAATGGCGAGGCTAATAAGGCAAACATGGAAAAAAAACCCTTGAAAGAAGAAGTTTTTTCTTTTGTTTGAAGCGATGATTCGTCCAGAGAAGCTGTCAGCAATAATAAAAATGCAACCAGCGAAATGTATCCTAAAAAGTAATATACTTTTAACCAGGTAGTGGATTGCGGATTATTATTATCTACAAATGAACTGAAAATAAAGTAACCGGTCAAGATGCCCACCATAAAAAATGATTCAATGAAATTCATTAAACTGATATGTTCTTTCTCATCTTTCGTTACTAAACCAATGGTACTGTAAACAGACATCTTAATTAAAGCAAAACTGCTTCCTACTGCAGCAAATAAGAGTTTGGTCATTAAAAAATTTGCAGTGAACGGCATGGCAAAGCATACTAGCGTAACAAACCCCAATGCAATCAGCATTGATCTTTTATAACCAATACGAACAATATACGAGGAGATTAAAAATGAAACAAAAGCAATGCTTAAATCTTTAAAAGCTTCCAAAATGGAAGCAGAACTTTGCGTAATACCAAAATTATTTTGTACTTGCAAAATAACAGTGCCCACACTGTTTAATAAAATAGCGAATACAAAATAGTTCAAAAACAAGGAAGCTTTTATTCTCCAGTTTTGCATAGCAATCATTTTAAAATGAAATGTAATAAAGTTTAGCGAAAATCTTTCAATTTAATTAAACAAACTAAACTGTATTTTTTCTTTATATAAATCCAAACTATTTTATTCTCCGTATCTATTTGCGTAATCAAGATTTAAAATAAAAAAACAAAAATCATTATGAAAAAGATCGCTCTTCTATTGATGTCAGCATTCATTTTAAACGCATCAATGGCTCAGAAAATGGAAAAAACAGTTGAAGTGGGTGGTGCCCCCATGTATCCTTCAAAGAACATTGTTGAAAATGCAGTGAACTCTAAAGATCACACCACGTTGGTTGCTGCGGTTAAAGCCGCGGGTTTGGTGGAAACATTGCAAAGCGCTGGTCCGTTTACTGTATTCGCTCCAACCAATGCTGCATTCGACAAATTACCAAAAGGTACTGTTGAAACTTTGGTAAAACCAGAGAACAAAGCTTTGTTGACAAAAATTTTGACTTATCATGTTATTGCCGGAAAATTTGATGCAAAAGCAATTGCTGAAAAAATTAAAGAAGGCAATGGCACAGCAGAATTTAAAACAGTTTCTGGCGGAACTTTAAAAGCAACTATGAAAGGTGGCAAGTTACAATTGTGGGATGAAAAAGGCGGTTACGCAACAGTAACGATTAAAAATGTATATCAAAGCAACGGTGTGATACACGTAATTGATACAGTTGTAATGCCTAATTAATTATATTTCAATATCTATTAAATAATTGTAATGATCGATGTAAGGTTTGCATCGATCATTACGTTTTTGTATATTGTAGCAGTATCAAATAATATTTATGCCTAAAAAAATCGTATATAAACATCCTTTGGCCATTCGATGGATGCACTGGATTAATTTTCCGGTATTAACCATAATGATTTGGAGTGGTATATTGATCTATTGGGCGAATGATGTGTATGAATTAAAAATCTTTAATCACTCACTTATTAAATTTTTCCCTGAAGAATTTTATAAATTTTTTCATATACCGCATCGCCTCGCAGAAGGGATGGCTTTTCATTTTGCATTTATGTGGATATTCTTTGTCAATGGATTGCTATATGTTAGCTACACTTTGGTAAGTGGGGAATGGAAATATTTATTGCCCCAAAAGAATTCTTTTAAAGAAAGTTGGCATGTGCTGTTATATGATTTTGGTTTGCGCAAACAAACGCCGCCTCAATCAAAGTATAATGCAGCACAACGTATTGCTTATTCCATGATCATCGCAATGGGATTGGTGAGTATTCTTACCGGCTTGGCCATTTATAAACCTTTCAGATTTAATTGGATCACTGCTTTATGCGGTGGATATGAGTTTGCAAGGATTTTGCATTTTGTTTTAACCATTGGTTATGTATTATTTTTTCTGATACATGTTTTTCAAGTGATTAAAACAGGATGGAACAATTTTAGAGCAATGATCGCCGGGTTTGAGATCATCAAAGAAAAAGATACAAACGCTAATCAATAAAATCATAAATAAAAAATTGTTGTGATGAAAGAAATTATTGTCAATGATCAGTCAGCAAAAAAATATGCTCGTAAAAGTTTGATTGCTTTTATGGTTTTTTTTGTAATGATTGGTATTGCTTTTGCAGGATGGAAATGGTTGAATAATCAACCCAAAGACGGAGCTTTTGGCAGTGGTGTTCAAACACCATTGAGAAAAGTATTGAATGCAAATGAAAAAATTTTCAGTGCAGGATTTGATACGAGTAAGCGCATTAAAGAATATCCAAAGTCAATGGCTGCAGCAAGAGTAAAAGTAAATGGTGATGTGGGTATGAGTGAAGATTTTTTTGATGCAGCAAAATGGAAATTGCAAGTGGTAAAATCAAATGGAGATACTTTATTTGTTGGCCTGGATGATATAAAAAAATTGCCTAAAACCAATGTAGTATTTAATTTTAAATGTATTGAAGGGTGGAATCAAATTACATCATGGTCAGGTGTTCGCTTCAGTGATTTTGTTGAACATTATGGACTAAGCAAAGAAGTGCAAATGAAATATGTTGGTATGAAAACTCCGGACGAAGAATATTATGTGGGTATTGATATGCCCAGCGTATTACAGCATCAAACTATTTTGTGTTATGAAATGAATGATAAGCCATTACCAATGAATCAGGGTTATCCTTTACGCTTAATTATTCCGGTAAAATATGGCGTGAAGCATATTAAGCGTATAGGCACCATTTTTTTTGACAATAATAAGCCTGCAGATTATTGGGCAGAACGTGGCTATGATTATTATACTGGTCATTAATGAATGGCTGTAATATTTACTTTTTCAATTCCGTTCAAATGAAGTTCTATATGTTTGTTATGTGCTTTGTTACTGAATTCGCTGATGATCTCTAATATGTCATAATCAATAAAATGGCTTTCATTGCCATCAATATACAATACCGAGTATTCAGGTATTTTATCTAATGCCTCTTTTAAATTTACTTTATTTAAAAAAGTGACATTGGTATTAAGTTTTAGTCTATATACTTCAGTGGCATGTTCTCTTTTCTTTTCAATCTTATATTCTGCTTTAAAGTTATTTTGTATGATGAAATAAATGGAGAGCAACAAACCTATACAAACACCCACTAATAAATCAGTCATTAAAATAACTATGATGGTTAATAGGAACGGAAGAAATTGTTTCCACCCCAAACTCCACATATTCTTATACAATTTTGGTTTGGTTAAGTTATAACCTGTAACAATTAAAATGGCAGCAAGAGATGCATAAGGAATCATATTCACTGCAAAAGGAATTAATAGTACTGCCATCAATAAAAATAGCCCGTGTGTAAAAGCAGAAAGTTTAGTTCTGCCACCAGCATCTACATTAGCAGAACCTCGTACAATGACTGCTGTAATTGGAATGGCGCCTAATATACCGCAAAGGATATTTCCGATACCTTGCGCAAATAATTCTCTGTTTACCGGTGTAATTCTGTTTCTTATATCTAATTTATCAATGGCTTCTACACATAATAATGTTTCTAAAGTGGCCAATAACCCAATGATTAATCCATCTTTCCATATCTCAATGGAAGAAAACATTTTTGAAAAATCAGGAAAAGATATTTGTGCAAATAAATTATGCGGAATATTTACTAATTGTGTTTGCTTTAATAAAAAAGTAGAAGCAATTCTTTCAAATATTAAATTCACCGCAATGCCAGTTACCACTGCAATTAATGGTGCAGGTAATAAAGTATGTCGGTCAGGAAAATACTTTTTTAAAATAAAAAATGAAGTTAGCGAAATAAGGGAAATGCTAATAGCACCCGCACTGGTATGGATATGAAAATTTTCTAGGTTGCCAAAGAAATGTTTATCCGTAAATAATTTTAGAAATCCACTGTTCCAAAAATCCGGTTGATCATATCCTAATGCATTGGGTATTTGTTTAGAGATAAGTATGATACCAATGTCTGCCAACATGCCTTTAATAACTGCAGATGGGAAATAATTAGCAATTATACCCAATTTCATAAAACCCAAAATGATTTGAAATAAACCTGCTACTATTACTGATAGAAGAAATATTTTATAATCACCTGATGAAATAATAGAAGTAGCTACAACCGTTGTTAATCCTGCTGCCGGACCTGATACGCCTAATTGCGATCCGCTAATAATGGATACAATTATGCCACCAATAATTCCGGACAAAATTCCTGCATACAATGGCGCACCCGATGCCAACGCAATGCCCAAACAAAGAGGTAATGCTACAAGGAAAACAGAAAGGCCTGCAGGAAGATCGTGTTTTAAAAATACAAGCTGATAATATCTGATTCTTCTTTTCATTAATCGAGGCTGATTTGTTTAAAGGTACTAAATCAAACATCGAATAAGATAAATATGCTTTTTGCAACAACCGATTATTTGTATTTTTTCTTTGTATTATCAATCACATCTAATAAACCATTACTAAAAAAACTATCATCAGCTAATTGCCAAAACATAATAGCATTTAATTTATGTTTGATGGCATATTTCGTTTTTAATTTAATTGAAGAGGTATCATCAAAAGTTACAAACCACTTTTTTGAAGCATTGTAATAATATGGCGCTTGTGTAACAGAATCCCAGTGATACACATAGCCACTATCTTTTGAAAAGTAAGTATCAAAATTTCTGAAAGAAACAGTTGCTCGGAATTTTCCGTGTTGATACAATCCATCATTTATTGCATTAACATTCTCCCATATCCTTGCATAGAAGGATGCGCCAATCACCAATTTATTTGCAGGCACATGTAATTTTCGTAGCATGGTTACGGCATTGTCTGTCGATTCTTTTTGCAAAGGATTTGAATACAATGCAGTGTGGTGCCCGGTTACGGTATCATTTCCTGTGATGAGATCATAGGTCATTAAGTTAATTCTATCAACATACTTTATAACTTTTTTCCAATCAACAGATTCATTGATAAATCTGGTAAAACCACCTGCAGCAAAACTGATTTCTTTTTCTTTGCCTAAACTATCTCTCAATGTTTTTAATAACGCAGTCAAATCATCTTTGTCTTGTGCAGCATAAGGATGCCCTGTTGGCCCTGGTATAACAGGATATTCCCAATCCAAATCAAACCCATCAACAGAAAAATAGTTCAATAAAGTTTTAACTGAACTTGCAAACTCTTTTCTTGCACTATCTGTTTTAAAAACATTTGAACATGTATAACAACCCGTCCATCCACCCAATGAGATCATTATTTTTAAATTCGGATTCTTTGTCTTTTTAAATCCAACCATTTTTTGAATGGTTGCAGAATCCCTTGCATTGCTGATATACATTTGATTGCCTTTCAAATGTGTGAAACAAAAAATCAGGTGTGTTAACTTTTCTACAGGAAAACTATCAATCATTGTTGTTCTTCCTGCAAAATAACCAATCACAGCAAAGTCTTTACTTGTTTTTTGCGCAGTGATGGAAGAGTAAATTAATAATAAAATGATGAGTTGCTGAGGCATTCTTTTCATCTGATGAAGTTAACTTCTATCAGCATTCAAAATTCATTTTGTTTGAAGTTTATTGAATAAAATGATAAATGATTTCAGCAACCTTTTTCGGCGCTTCTTCCATTGGAACATGACCTACATCTTTTAAAATTTCTAACTGACTTCTGATGATATTTTTTTGAAAGAGAAAAGCATTCGCAACAGGTATCAATTGATCTTGATCTCCCCAAATGATTAATGTTGGTGCTTTGATGTTTTTAATTTTTAAGGGCTCCTGTTCAAAGCCTTTTTTGAAAATAGTTAATGCAGCTTTCCTGTTTCCCTCACTGATGGCTATATCGTGAAAGCGTTCAACCTGTGCATCAGTAACTCTGGCCTGATCAAAATAAATTCCTTCCAAACTCTTTCTTACCAAAGCTTTTGGGGTAATGTACAATAACAAATTATTGATGATTGGTGTAGAGGCTATTTTAAAGCCCAGAGATCCTCTTGCATTTTTTATTGGATAACCCACGGCATCAATTAAAATTAATTTTTTGACATTGTCCGGATGTATTACTGCAAAATGCCATGCAATTCCACCGCCTAAAGAATTACCTGCGATGATACATTGATGGATATTTAAATGATGTAAGAATGAATCTAAAAATTGATTGTAATATGAGAAGCTGTAAGAATTTTGCGGATTGGGGCCTGTTAATCCAAAGGCAGGAAGATCAATACTGATCAATCTTTTCTTATCCTTTAAAAATAACACAACACTATCCCATGTATTCAAAGATGATGAAGTGCCATGAATTAATAATAGCGGAACAGAATCTGAAGGAACCCCTTCATCACGGTAATGGACTTGCATTCCCATTAAGGCCATAAAGTGAGAAGATGCGTTCGTGTATTTGGGTATTAACTGATCTCTGGGAATATCTTTTTCAAAAAAATAACCAAATAAAATAAATGCAATTACAACAATTGAACATACAATATAACTAAGCGATTTGAAAAACTTTTTCATTAAAGATGATTTAAGAATATAAAATTAAAAGCGATGAGGAATAATCAATATTAATAAATAGTGATTCGCTTTCTATTTTAGTAAATTCTTTATCTCATTCAATTTCATTAAAGCTTCTACGGGTGTAAGTCTGTTAATGTCAATCTCGGTTAGCAGTTTTCTAATTGCATCAAATGTTTCTGAATGCTCATCAAAAATAGAGAGTTGAAGTTTAGATGATGAATGACTGATAAGAGATGACAGTTTTTTTTGTGAATTTAATTTTCCATCATCTTTCATCTGTGCTCTGTCATCTTCCAATAATTTCAAAATTTCATTCGCTCTGGAAATCAATTCCGGCGGCATTCCGGCCATTTTTGCTACATGAATACCAAAACTATGGGTACTGCCTCCCGGAGCTAATTTGCGTAAAAAAATTATTTTATTGCCTACCTCTTTGTTTGTTACGTGAAAGTTTTTTACACGTGTTAATTTTTCTTCCAGCTCGTTCAATTCATGATAATGTGTAGCGAATAATGTTTTAGGTGCTGCAGATGAGCTATGTAAAAATTCAACAATACTCCATGCAATGGAAATGCCATCGTAAGTAGAGGTGCCTCTGCCGATCTCATCTAATAAAATTAAACTGCGCGGAGAAATATTATTAATGATACTTGCCGTTTCATTCATCTCTACCATAAATGTACTTTCGCCACCACTTAAATTATCACTGGCACCTACACGAGTAAAAATTTTATCAGTAAGTGGAATTTTCGCAAATGCAGCGGGGACAAAGCTTCCCATGTGTGCCATTAAAGTAATGAGTGCTGTTTGACGAAGTATGGCACTCTTACCACTCATGTTTGGACCGGTAAGAATAATGATTTGTTGGGATGATGGATCTAATAAAATATCATTCGAAATATATTGTTCACCAACAGCTAAATTTCTTTCAATCACCGGATGCCGACTGTCTTTTAATTCTAATTCCTGTCCATCGTGTAATTGCGGTTTTTTATAATTAAACTTCAATGCATTTTCTGCAAAACAAATTAAACAATCAATGATGGCAATGATATTGCCGTTAATTTGTATCGGTGCAATATAATCCTGCAAAGACATTAATAGCTGATCGTATAATTCTAATTCAATCGCTAATATTTTATCTTCTGCGCCCGTTATTTTTTCTTCGTATTCTTTTAATTCGGGAGTAATGTAACGTTCAGCATTGGCAAGAGTTTGCTTGCGTATCCAATCTGCAGGAACTTTATTTTTATGAATATTGGTTACTTCTAAATAATAACCAAATACATTGTTGAAACTTATTTTCAAAGAATTGATACCTGTTTTTTCTGCTTCCCGTTGTTGAATATTGATTAAATAATCTTTTCCGCCACTGGCAATTTTTCTTAGCTCATCTAACTCTTTGTGAACACCTTCTTTAATAGTATTTCCTTTATTAGCAGCAACAGGCGCCGTTTCAACAATTTCATTGATTATTTTTTCTAAAATAAAATGACAGTTATTTAATCCATCCCCCAATCTTTTTAAATAAGTATTGGAAGAAGATTCGCAAATATTTTTTATCAATATTGTTTGTTGTAATCCTTTAGCCAGCTGCATCACTTCACGCGGATTTATTTTCTTCATCGGAATTTTACTTACCAATCTTTCAATATCGCCGCAATGTTTGATGTATTGTGTCAATAAATGCCTTGCTTCTGTTTCTTTAATCAAATATTCAACTGTGTCCGATCTTTCATTTATTTTCTTAATATCCTTCAAAGGCAATACAATCCAGCGTTTCAGTAACCTTGCGCCCATTGCACTTACCGTATGATCTAAAACTTTTATCAAACTGTTTCCATCTCCGTTTCCACTATTTAATATTTCCAGATTGCGAATGGTAAAGCGGTCCATCCATAAAAAATCATCCCGCTCGATTCTTTGAACAGCAGTGATATGTTGTATGTTAGGATGTTCGGTTTCTTTCAAATAATAAAGAGCGGCACCTGCAGCAATAATACCTTGATGTAAATTATCTACACCATAACCTTTTAATGAATGAGTTTGAAAATGTTTTAATAAAGTTTCGGTGGCAAATGCTTCTTCAAAAATCCAACTCTCTAAAGTGTAGGTGTAAAATTTATGCCCGAAGATTTCTTTAAATTGTTTTTGATAACTCCGCTGAAAAACCACTTCAGCCGGTTTTAAACTTTGTAATAACTTATCGATGTATTCCACATCACCTTCGGCAACAAAAAATTCTCCTGTTGAAATATCCACAAATGCAACACCGATCTTTGAATCATTAAAATGAACAGCAGCTAAAAAATTATTGCTGTTATGTTCCAATAACTTATCGTTGGTGGCAATGCCCGGTGTTACCAATTCTGTTACACCTCGCTTTACAATACCTTTGGCTTGTTTAGGATCTTCTAATTGATCGCAAATAGCAACACGGTACCCCGCTTTCACTAATTTATGCAAGTAAGTATCCAATGCATGATGCGGAAAACCTGCCAGTTCCAAAGAAGAGGCAGCACCATTATTTCGCTTGGTTAAAGTAATGCCCAATACGGCAGAAGCTTTGACGGCATCTTCACCAAATGTTTCATAAAAATCACCCACGCGGAACAATAAAACAGCATCCGGATATTTTTGTTTAATAGCCCGGTGTTGTTGCATTAAAGGTGTATCGGAAGCAGCTTTAGCCATGGGCAACAAATATAGCATTTGGTTTAAAGGTTCATCAGTTGAATAGATGATTGGGGAAAATTAGTTTACAGGCTTTATATCTTAATTCAGCTTTGCTTGCGTCGCACACTTGTACTTTAATAATTCTATTCAGCAATCAATAAAAAAGGCCTGCAATTTTTGCAAGCCTTTTATTATTAAATGATGTTATCAGAATCCCATTCCACCGGCTGGTCTTGGTTTTGGTAATTCTTTTCTTGGTAATTTTTCATCTCTTTGAGATGCATCATACACAAATGCAGCAACAACCGTTGCAATTTGTTTCAGATCATCAGCACTTAAATGATCATATACATCCATATTGCTGTGATGCGTTCTGGTATCATATTCCATGGGGTCTTGAATGAATTGAAAACCCGGTAATCCAACACCATCAAATGATTGGTGATCTGTTCCGCCTGTATTGCTTACGGTAATAGTCCCATCAGTAATATCTTTTAAAGAAGCAAACCATTGTGCAAAAATTTCTTTACAAGCTGCATTGCCTTGTAAATAAATGCCACGCACTTTACCTGTTCCGTTATCAATATTAAAATAAGCAGAGAATTTTTCATGCTCGGGTAATAATTGCATGGTTGCCGGATCAGCAAATGTCTTCTTCACATAACCTCTTGATCCCAATAAACCTTCTTCTTCACCACTCCATAAACCAATGCGAATGGTTCTTTTATTATTGATACCAATGGTTTTTAAAATACGTATAGCTTCCATCATCACTGAACTGCCCGCTGCATTGTCAGTTGCGCCGGTTCCGGTATGCCATGAATCTAAATGTGCTCCGATCATTACAATTTCATCCTTCAATTTTGGATCCGTGCCGGGAATTTCTGCAATTACATTATATCCTTGCAGATCTTTTGCATAGAATTTTGTTTTTACATCTGCATCTAATTTTACAGTAGTACCTGCTTTTGTTAAACGCAAAATAGTATTGTAATCCTCAATGCCTATTACAATGTCTAAAAAGTTTTCAGGATCAGTACCTTTATAATCACCGCCACCTTGTGTAAATAAAGTGCCATCATGGAAACGAGCACTGCTGCTTAATATCGCAACTGCACCTTCGCTGACTGCTAATTGTTTTAATATTGCTAATACACGTTGTCTGCCACCTCCGCGTTGTGCAAATTGTGCTCTTGCTCTTCGCATAGCAGCAGTATCGTTTGGATCTGGTGCTTGAAAATTACCGCGGCCACCACCTTGCGGAGAAGCATTGGCCATTTTTATTAAATCAGAATCCGCATAGCGATGTGCATCTGCTTTAAAACTCTGTTTATAATTTTCTAAAGTATCAATTACAATAATTTTTCCTTTTAATTTTCCTCTGTATTCATCTAATGATGCAGAATCTTTTAATACCACTGCAATCACTTCAGCATTCTTTAAACCTTTGGTTCCGCCACACCATGCTTTTGGATAAGCTTCTAAAGATTTGTAATAGGGTGCTGTAATTGCGAGATAACTTTTTTCTAATTCCCATCCTTTACCAAATTCACCCCAAGGATCGAGTTTGGCAGATTTTAATCCCCATTCTGCTAATTTATCTTTTGCATAATTGGCTGCACGAAAATAGCCGGGTGAATTGGTTAAACGATTACCACTGGCATCGGTTAAATGGAAAATAATATCCATTACTTGTGAATGTTGCAATCCTTCTGTTTTAATCTTATCCATCACCGCATTATCAATTTTTTCTTGAGCGATAATGGAAGAAGAAAAGCAGAATAATGCTAATACAAAGAAGCTTGTTATTTTTCTCATGATTGGTTGTTTTGGGTAAGATAAAAATTATATGTACACCAAAAGAAAAAATTCGGCAAATCCTTTTAAAAATTCCACGAGCGGGTTCTTACCTTTGCACCATGCGGAAATTAAGCATGGATGAATTGGGTCGTAAATCAGTAGATGAGTTTAAGCGTGCCGATAAAACACCTGTTATTGTTGTATTGGATAATATCCGAAGCATGCATAATGTGGGCAGTGTATTCAGAAGTGCAGATGCTTTTTTAGTGGAAGCTATTTTTTTGTGTGGCTATACACCGCAACCACCGCATAGAGATATTCATAAAACTGCATTGGGTGCAACGGAAACGGTAAACTGGATATATTTTGAAAATACAGTTAATGCCATTAAACAATTAAAGGAAAAAGAATACCGCATCTTTGCAATAGAACAAACTGAAGGAAGTATTTCTTTAGAAAAATTTTCTGAGCACAATCAAAAATTAGCTGTTGTATTTGGTAATGAAGTAGAAGGTGTTCAGAATGAAGTATTGAAATTTTGTGATGGCTGTATTGAAATCCCTCAATTGGGCATGAAACATTCATTAAATATTTCAGTAGCTGCCGGAATTGTATTGTGGAAATTAGTTGAATCAAGATTAAAATGATTATTGTATTAACATGAGTAAGATAAAAAATTATTTAAGTTTAGTAAAATTCTCGCATACGATTTTTGCAATGCCTTTTGCATTGATTGGATTTTTTTTAGCCATTCAACATTCGGTATATAATGCGCAACATTCAATGATAATTTTTTCCCTGGTTCTTATTTGTATGATCACAGCACGCAGCGCTGCTATGGCTTTCAACAGATATTTAGATAGAAAATTCGATGCAAAAAATCCGCGTACTGCTATTCGCGAAATACCCAAAGGAATTATTTCGGCTAATAGTGCATTACGTTTTGTGATACTGTCATCTGTCATCTTTATTCTGTCAACTTATTTCATTAATACCATTTGTTTTTATTTATCACCGGTTGCTTTATTTGTTATTTTATTTTACAGTTATACCAAACGGTTTACTTT
>Ga0164297_10001978_pt1 | contig 20860 bp, 6 predicted proteins | sample GEODES058metaG_FD_113539 | JGI IMG/M metagenome (GOLD analysis project Ga0164297, IMG submission 113539) | Dystrophic lake water microbial communities from Trout Bog Lake, Wisconsin, USA - GEODES058 metaG | ecosystem: Environmental > Aquatic > Freshwater > Lake | place: USA: Trout Bog Lake... | reverse complement strand
TTTACTGTTTTTTTGGTAGTTGTTATAGTCATATGACTCCGTTATTGTATAACATAAGTATAACACTCTTGTTGTAGCGTTGCAACAATTAGTGGTAAAAAATGGTGATTTTTATCGTGATAAATACTATTTAGTAAAGGTACATATAAGAATGGCTACACCAGATACAAATACTACTGCACCAAATACCGATACCAATGTATTAAATACTACATTAGTACCTGGTACTGGGTACAACGGGCCATTACCTACAGGTGAATTTGCAGTTAGTATACAAGTTGAACCTGAAAAAACTATTACACAAATAACTGATGCACAGTCACAAGCTGCAAATCAAAATGCAATTGTTACCCCTCCAACACAAGCATCAAATCCTGTTGCAAATGTAACAGTTAACGGACCTATTGATCAAAACCAAACTGCACCAAACTCAGATACCCCTCCTGCAGGTAACAATCAAGCTGAAAGTAAGCCTAATGCAGAGCAAATACCTGCACAGTCCGATCAAAATCAAAATTCATCATCTTCAGGGGCATCAAATAATTCACCATCAGGACAATCAGTAGTTGGATCTGGTGATGGAAATGGTGGGTCAGGTGGAGGATCAGGTGGAGGATCAGGTTCACCAACAGGACAAGGTACACCTAATGGTTCAGGTAGTGGAACCGGCGGTAGTAGTGCTCCAAGTAGCCCCAATAAGAACCTAGCAGGACTAGTAGGAAATAGTTCAACGCCGGGCTCATTGGCAGTAGCACCAAATAATAACCCACAATCTACACCTATACCGGATTGGAGATTGAAATTATCATTGGCACCAAATGCTAATTATCTTTACAACTTAGCAACTGATAGTAGTAACATACTATACCCTTTGAATTTGACAGGAGGTGTTATATTTCCGTATACACCTGTTATCAATGTAGGATACAAAGCTAATTATGATGCAGCCGAAATAGTACATACTAATTATAAAATGTATTTTTATAAAAACAGTCAAGTAGATGAAATACAAATTACTGCTGATTTTACTGCACAGGATGTAAATGAAGGACAATATGTATTAGCAGTAATACACTTTTTTAGAAGTGTTACGAAAATGTTTTATGGACAAGACTCTGACCCAATTGGTGGGGTTCCTCCCCCATTGTGTTATCTGAGTGGTTATGGACAATATCAATTTTCTAACCATCCAGTATTAGTTAGTTCATTTACATATTCATTACCAAATGATGTAGATTATATAAGAACTGGAATAGGATCTGCATGGGCTGGAAAAGCAATAACTGCAATACCAAGTCGATCAAGCAAAACAAGTACGGCTAGTCAGATTAGATTAGCTCTATCAAACTTATTCCCTGGTGCAAAAAAAGCCAATCCCCCTTTTAATAGTAATAATAATACTTCTCAAATATTAACAACTAATGAAAGTCTTAGTTATGTACCTACTAAAATGCAAATACAACTTACATTGTTGCCCATTGTTAGCAGGGCAAATGTTTCTAACAACTTTAGCTTACATGATTACTCATCAGGTAAGTTATTAAGCACTAAAGGATTCTGGTAATGGCAAATGTTGTTTATCCGGCTACTAGCCCATACTATTCAACTTTAACATCAAACAATATGTACTTAGATGTTATGCAGAATAGAAGTATACCTTACTACACAACCGATATATTTTGGGAAATAACCTTAACATATAATCTACGACCTGATTTGTTAGCATATGACTTGTATAATGATAGTAGGTTATGGTGGGTATTTGCACAAAGAAATCCAAATAGACTTAAAGATCCTGTATTTGATTTTGTTGCAGGAACTAGTATATATTTACCTGATATCGCAAACTTAAAAACTGCATTAGGAATATAATCAATGGCAACTTCTGGATTAAATCTAAACCCTACTCAATTTATCAGTTCTACGCAAACATTTTCACAATTAGTTACACAAGTAGGGAACAGTAATAACTTAAATAATTTACATCAAGTAACACCTGGACAAACTATTGTATTACCTGATGGTAGTTCTGTTACAGTAAAAGTAGGAGATACACTTAGTGGTATCGTAGCTGCTTGGCAAACTAGGATTGAAAGCGCACAACCTGCAACTACCCCGGTAAATAATACATCAAATCAAACAACGCCTGTTGTGCAACCTATCAATAATGCAAACTCTACTGATACCAGTACCAATAACGCACCTGATTTACAACCAAATACAGAAAATAATACAAGCGCACCTAATAATATAGCAGGACAGCAATCTTCATCTACTTCCTCGCAATTAAAAACACCAAGAGACAATCCACTATCTCAATTTTCTAGTTATACATATAATATTAGTTTGTATAGCATTACTCCTGAATCATATAATCAATATGCAACAGGTGGTGCAAATACACCTAGTGATTGGAAATTAATTGTACAAAGTGGTGGCATCAATAATAGTGGTCCAACTGCAAGAGCAGATGGATTTGAATTAGATTACTATATTGATAATTTAAAAATAGTAACCAATGTCAATACAAAGATAACTACCTCACCTGTTAATTCTTTTGATTTTAGTTTTCAAGTTTTTGAACCACATGGGTTTAAGTTTTCCACTAACTTAGTTAAAGCAGTAAGAGAAATACAACAAAAAAGTACATTGTTTAGACCTTCAGATAACATTTCTGAAACTGTTGTTGCATTACAAGCAATATATCTTTTAGTTGTTAGATTTTATGGTTATGATTCAGATGGTAATGTTGTTAAACAAACAAGTACACAAGACCCAACTATTACTGATAGTTCTGCCGCATTAGAAAGAAGTTGGCCCATTACTATATCTAGTTTTGACTTTAAGCTCAATGATAAAATGATAACATATAATATAGGAGCTAAACTAGTTGGTGATATTTTGGCAATGGGTAGACTCAGGGGAGTTGTAGGAAATCAAATTTCTATATATGGATCAACTGTTGGTGAAATGTTAACAGGCGACAAAGGATTGATAAAGGCATTAAACGCAAGACAACAAGAGTTGGTGGATACAGGAAAATATGAAGTCAAAGATACTTATGATATCAAGTTTGCATCTAATTCTAATATTGATACAGCAAAAATGGTGGACATTACCACTGTTTCAACTGACAATACACCTACATCAACTGTATCAAACTCAGCACAAAGTAATACACGAAAGAGCGCTAATGCCTTAACCGTAGAGTTTACAAACAAAACACTTGCAGTTAATGATCAACCTATTGTCAATGTCATAGATACCGTAATTACTCAAAGTAATTATATTGTTGGTGCTTTATCTGAATATTATAAAGAAGATAGTATAAACCCTGACGGAACTCCTACTACTGGATCTGCAAACCCAGGTGCAAACAGCAAATCATTTAAATGGTTTATGATTACCCCTCAAGTCACTTTAGGTGAGTATGATCATAAACGAAAAACAAATAGTGCAAATATAACTTTTATAGTACAACCTCATAATGTACCATTTATTAAGTCGTTTAATGTTGGTAAGAAAGATACATACCCAGGACCATACAAAAGATATCAACACACTTATCTATCTGGTACAGGTAAAGAGATACTAAGTTTTGAACAAAATTATAATTTATTGTATTTCAATTTAATGGCTGAAAGCGACGGATCTATAAGTAATAATGATAATACTACACAAGCAGGGGTAGTATCTAGTGATTCAATGGCTCATGGAAGAATGAATCAATGGTTTGGAAAAACCATTGGTCCTATAAAATCTTTCTTATATGGTCCTTCTACGCAGTTAGCAACAAAGATGACAATATTAGGTGATCCTGATTACTTGATAAATTGTACTGCACGAGGATTTGATGTGGTAACTGAAAAATATTACGGTGAAGATGGTTGGTCAATTAACCCAACAACAAGTCAAATATTCATAGAAATAGATTTTAGGGACGCAAGTGATTATGACAATAATACTGGGTTATTGAATGTAGCAAAAGATAATGATATATTCTTCTACAATTATCCAGAAAGTTTAGGTATTAAAGGTCTTGCATTGAATGTTTGGCAAGTAACAAGTATGTTCAGTAGAGGTACTTTTACACAAACAATGAAATTTGCAGTACCTAACTTTGATGATCCTAATAGTGCATCAAACGCAAATAATACTTCAGGCAGTAATACTTCAAACCCAACCAATGTGACACCACCGCCAGCAACGGCTGAAGCTAATAATTAAGTAGATATAATATGGGATATAATAGTAACGATAATGTCATAAAAACATTTGGTAGCTTTAGTAGTAATAAAGATACTAGAGGAGGTGCTACACCTATACCTAGTGCAGTTATTGGTATAGTTAAAAATAATGTAGACCCAGCACACTCAGGTAAAATAGATGTTTACTTGATAAGACAGGATAGTGGTCTAGATCAGGATAACCCTGCATACTGGACCTCAGTAAACTATATGAGCCCTTTCTTTGGGTACACAACGAATACAAGTAGTACATCAGATGATGGTAAATTTGTAGGTAATCCAAATAGTTATGGTATGTGGATGACCCCACCTGATATCAATACTGAAGTGATATGTGTATTTTTAAATGGTGATCCCAGTCAAGGCTACTATATAGGCAGTTTGCCTAAACCAGGCATAACACAAATGGTTCCTGCTATAGGTAGTAGTAGCAAAATTATTGCAAATGGTGGTGAAGCAAGTAGTTACGGTGGTGCAAAAACTCTACCTGTTAGTGAAATCAATAATGCTAATCCTGAACATAGTAAAAATCCTAAACTATCAGACCAACCAAGAACGGTGCATAGTTATCAGGCAGCAATATTAAACAAGCAAGGATTGATTCGTGACCAAGATCGCGGCACAATTTCTAGTAGTAGTACTCGTGAAAGTCCTAGTCATGTATTTGGAATAAGCACACCCGGCAGACCAATATACAAAGGTGGTTATACAAATGATACTATTCAAGCAGCAATTAGTGATTCTTCAACTCCTGATGATAAGTTTAAAATCATAGGTAGATTGGGAGGTCACACATTTGTAATGGATGATGGTGATGTGACCGGCAAAGATCAACTAATGAGGATGCGTACTGCTACTGGTCATATGATTATGATGAATGATAAAGCACAAACATTGTTCATTATTCATGCTAATGGTAAAAGTTATATTGAATTAGGTAAAGAAGGTACGATTGATATGTACGCTATGAATAGCGTAAACATTCGTACTCAGGGTGATTTGAACTTACATGCAGATAGAAATGTTAATATTAAGGCTCTTAAGGATGTCAATATAAGTGGAGAGAATTTTAGAACTGAAAGTCTTAAAGAAACATCTAGTTTTGTGGGGACAACATATAGAGGATATGTTAAGGGTGAGCATACACTAAAGACTGAAAGCAAAATGTCTATTGCTACAACCGGAGAATTTGGTATAAAAAGTAAAAACTCTGCGGTAGTATTAGATGGCAAAAATGTTAAGCTTAATAGCGGTGACCCTGCATTAACACCTGCCGAAGTAAAACAACTTCCTATCGTACAACACCCTGATACATTGTTTAGTGATAGTGTTGGTTGGGCCGCGGCACCTGGTAAATTGTCTAGTATAGTTTCTAGAGCACCTGCGCATAGCCCTTGGTCTTATGCCAATATGGGAGTAGATGTAAAAGTAAATCAAGATTCTAGTAGTGCATTTCCTAGCCCACCTAGTAGTAGTGTACAAGCCGCAAATAATAGTGCACCTGCAACTCCAAATGCAGTAACATCGCCTGCAATTGCAGCAACCTCCCCATCTGTTAACGGAGGACCAGGTACACTAGATACTGCAACCTCTAGAAGTATGGCAAGTCAAGTAGCAGTCAATGCACAGTCAGGTCCTTTAGCCGATGCAGCCAAAGCAGGAGCAGGTGTTGTAAATGGTACCGGTGTTATTGGGGCATATGGTTTATCACCTCAACACTTAGATGATGCAGGATTTATTAAGCCAGGTTCTAGTTCAGCAGTACAACAATGTTTGAATAGTGGTAAATCTTTAGCAGATAGTATGCCTAATGCAATTTTTACTGGTAAAAATGGCATTACAAATGTAAATCAGTTTATTAATGATACTGCATCACAAGCAAGTTGTGTCAATACCTTATTACAAAACTCACAACAAAACTTAACCAATCTTGGTGCAATTACTGGAAATGAAAGTGCCGCTCAAACAGGTGGTTTAATAATGAGCGGTGCGATTGCAGGTGTTGGTAATACATTAAAAGCAGTAGGTGGTAATTTAGGAAAAATAGATGCAACAAGTGCAACAAGTGCATTAAATGCAGTACCCTCTCCTGCAGTAAGTTCTGTGTTAAATTTACTGGCAGCAGGTAATTATGCCGGTGCATTGGTAGATAAAACAATGCAAGCATTTAGTAATTTAGGTGGTATTGATATAGCATCAAAATTCACAAGCACGGCGTCAAATTTATTTTCAAATATCATTGCAAAGTTTAAACCTCTCACTGCAAATGTACCACAAGACTTAAGCTCAATAGGCACTGCTGCATCATCAGGTTTAGATCAGGCAGCATCCGCTAGTGGATTAAATAATCTACCCGGAGGTGCTAGTGGTCTTACTAATTTAGTTGATAATGCTGCTTCAACTGCAATAGCTTCTACGCCAGGTGCATCACAATTAAATGGAATAGCTAATGCAGTATCAGGTGGCGCTGCATCACTAAATGCATTAACGGGACAAGGAACTAAGAGTATAACAAATCTTGCAACGGCAGGGTTAAGTCTTGCTGATTCTAATGCATTATTAGGAAAAGTAAATGCTTTATCTAGTGGAACACTAGATGTTAAATTACCAGTTGTAGCTAGTAACACAGTCGATCAATCTGGATTAGTATCACAGTCTAAGAAACTATTAGGGGGTGACAATAGAATACCCCCATTGGACATTACTTAATAAGGAAATTTTATGGCTACATATATAGGTTTCAGTACACAACATGTCGATAATGTTATAAACAATGGATATCAAACAGGTTTTGTAGATACAATAGGAAATACAAATCAAGGAACATCAGTTCGTTATGGCAACAAATATAGAACAATAGACTATGACATTGTATTACAAGACTTTATAAACAGTTTGAATATCCAGCAAGGTACACTTCCTGGACGCCCTGATTATGGTACCAATATATACAGTTATATATTTGAACCAAATACAGTAGATAATAGACTAGCAGTAACTACCGAGTTAAAGCGTATGGCTAGTTTAGATCCAAGAATTATATTAAATAGCATAAACCTTACCTCAACTGACACCGGAATGATTGTCAATCTTGAACTAGCAATTAATCCATTTTTAAATCCAACCACGTTATCAGTTTATTTTGATCAAAAGTCTAGTACTGCAAACGTAGTATCATCTTAATCAAAAACCGTGATTTTTGATACGATAAATATAATATAGAGAAAAAATATGGCAACAAGTTCTAGACAATCAAATTTATTTGGGGTGAATGATTGGAAAGCAATCTATCAGACCTACAACCAAGCTGATTTTCAAAGCTACGACTTTGAAAGCCTACGAAAAACATTCGTAGATTACTTGCGTGCCTATTATCCTGAAACATTTAATGACTATACTGAATCTAGTGAATATGTAGCATTACTAGATTTAATGGCTTTCATGGGTCAAGCAATGAGTTTTCGTGACGATTTAAATACTCGTGAAAACTTTATTGATACTGCACAGCGTAGAGACAGCGTAATTAAATTAGCAAACTTAGTTGGATACACCCCTAAAAGAAATCTTGCAGGTCAAGGACTATTAAAGATAACAAGTATACAAACAACAGAAGCAGTATCAGATATCAATGGTATTAACCTTAGTAATTTAGCTATCATATATAATGATCCTGCTAATCCTAACTGGCAAGAACAATTCAATACAGTAATAAATGCAGCTCTAGTAAGCTCACAACGCATTGGTCGTCCCGGAAACAGTCAAACATTATTAAACATAAAAACAGATGAATATAGTTTGAGTATACCACCAAATAGTACCCCAGTTGGTGCATTCTCAGCTAAAATTAACAATGTAAGTATGAATTTTGAGTGTGTTAGCGTTACTAGTGTAAATTCAAACAGTTTATATGAAATAGGCCCTGCCCCAACAAATATATTCAATATCTTATATAGAAATGACAAGTTAGGTTATGGAAGCACCAATACTGGTTTCTTTGCTTATTTCAAGCAAGGCGGTTTGCAACAATATGTATTTACGGTAACGGAACAAACTATAAACAATGTTATTTCAATTGGAACAATTTCAGGTATTAATAATACTGATACATGGTTATTCCAAATAGATCCTACAACTGGTGCATATACACAGTGGACACAAGTAGATAACATCTATAACACACAGAATACTACTACAATAGGTAGTAAAAGAAAAGTGTATAGTGTTATATCTGGATTCAATGATACAGTGAGTTATGCATTTGGTGATGGTGTATTTAGTGAAATACCAGTTGGCACATTTGTTGCATTGGTTAGATCGAGCAATGCTCAATCATATACAATTAATCCAAGTGAAATGCGTGGCATTACTGTACAGATTAATTACATTAGCAAGTACAATAGAACAGAAACAATATCATTGACACTAACACTACAATTACCTGTTAGCAATGCACAAACCCCTGAGACACTTGCTGAAATAAAGAGTCGTGCACCACAAAACTTCTATTCACAAAATCGTATGGTTAATGGACAAGACTATAATAGTTTTCCTTTTACCCTATATAACTCAATTATTAAAAGTAAAGCACTTAATCGTGTGAGTGTTGGAGTAAGTCGTAACTATGATTTATTAGATCCAAGTGCAAAGTACTCTAGCACAAATGATTTTGCTGATGATGGTGGTTTATATGTAGACAATACACCAGGATTTGTAAACTTCACATCCAATGGTAGTAGTGATATTATTGGTTTCTTTACAGGTAAATTAGCAACCATATTAGGTGGACATCGTGCACAACAATATTATGTTCAAAATTATCCATGGGTAGCATTCCCTGCTGATTCGTTGAGTAATATCTATTATTGGTATCAGGCAACTAGAGATAACGAACAAACAACTGGGTATTTCTTTACTGAAAGTGGCCCAATGGGTGTAGGTGTAAATGGGTCTGGTCGAGGACAATATTTAACAGAGGGTGCATTATGTAGATTTGTTGCACCTGCAGGTTATTATTTTGATGAAAACAACTTGTTAGTAGAGGGTATTCCTGGACCTAGTGATATATTTTACATTTGGGCTAATGTAGTAACGATAATCGGTGATGGTGCTAATTATGGTAGCGGAACATTAAGTGATGGTACAGGCCCGGTTGTATTAAGCACATATGTCCCAAATGGTTGTAGAATAACTACTGTTATACCTTCATTCACAAATGTGATTGGTAATACTGTTGTACAAAACGCAATAACAGAAATTAGCTTGAATAACAATTTTTCATTAACATATGATAACACGCTTAGTGCAAATGTTACTCGTTGGAACTTAAGCACATACGAAAATCCAGATGCATTTGTTACTTTTAAAAGTTTAGGTGGTAATAGTTATTTGGTTACATATAATAGTACTGCATATTACTTTGCTAGCGTTAGTGAAGTTCGTTTTTCATATGATCAGGGAAAAGTTATATATGATCCACTAAGTGGAAAAGTAGCACAAGATACAATCACCATATTAAAAAGTAACAGTCAGCCTGTTGCTAATAGTCCAATACCTAAAGATATTAAATTGTATGTAGTGGGTCAACCTACTGAGAGCGATGGTTACCCAGATGACTATAGCGTTGAGGTTAGCACGATGAACGGTAGTTTGTCTGATGTTATTCGCAACCCAGATATTTTTACTGCTGTAACCAACTATACAACTGGTGATAGCAATTACCAATACTTTGTATTCTTTCAACAAATCACAGATGCAAACTTACTATCACGCTATGTAATGATACCTACAAGCAATATAGTATATCAATATGGTACATTGAGTGATATTGAATTTGTTAAATATCAATTTCCAGTTAACACAATATATTATGCCCCATTTGAAGATAACTTTTATACTACTGTAAAAAATCCAAGCTATGTTAATTTGTATACAGTCAATCAACTTACAAATTATATGGCTAAAACAGGTAGACAAGGTTTATATTTTCAATATCAACATGTATCAGGTGACACAACTCGCATTAATCCTGCGACTACAAATATCATTGATTTATATTTGGTAACAAGTAGCTATTATACTGCTTACACAAATTATATAACAGACACAACTGGAAGTGTGTCAGAACCAGATGTACCTACATTAGAAGAATTAACAACTGCTTACAGCAACTTAAACAATTTCAAAATGCTTACTGATAATATCATAATGAATAGTGTTCAGTTTAAACCATTGTTTGGTGCAAAAGCAGATCCAAGTCTTCAAGCTACAATCAAAGTAATCAAAAATGCAGGTAGTACTGCGAGTGATAGTGAAATTGCTACAAGCGTATTAGGTGAAATCAATAATTATTTCAGCATAGAAAATTGGAATTTTGGTGACACATTTTATTTCAGTGAACTAAGTGCATATCTACATAGTGTATTAGGTGATTATGTAAGTAGTGTAGTATTAGTGCCAAAAGATCCAAACTTAGTATTTGGTGATTTATATGAAATAAGAAGTGCACCTTATGAGATTTTTGTAAATTGTGCAGTCACAACAGATATCGTTGTAATCACATCACTTACACCTAGCGTATTACAAACAGGATAAGAGTTTAACATATGGTAACAAGAACTAGAACGATTAATTTCTTGCCAGAAATTTTTCAAACCCGTACAAATCAATTATTTTTAAATGCTACACTAGATCAGCTTGTTCAACAACCTGACTTTAAAAAAGTGCAAGGATTTATTGGTAGTAAATTTGGTTACGGAGTAAAGGGTACAGATACATATCTAGCAGAGCCTGACAATATCAGAACTAATTATCAATTAGAACCAGCTGTTATATTTCAAAATCCTGACACCAGTCAAGTACAAGACTTGATAACATATCCGGGTATAGTTGATGCAATAAAAACAGAAAGTGGAATAGAAGTTAGTGATAACAAATTATTTAACAATCAATTTTATTGCTGGGATAGTTTTGTTGACTTAGATAAGATTACCAATTATGGACAATATTATTGGATACCATCTGGACCTGAAAGTGTTAATATATCAACTGATAAATTATTACTAAATGCAAATTTAACAGTCATTAGTAATCCAAATACATATGATTTTTCAATAAGTAATACAGGTGCTACATTAACAGGTAATCCTGAAATTACATTGGTGCGAGGCGGTACATACAACTTTGTTGTAGATCAAGCTGTACCTTTTTATATTCAAACAATGCCAGGTTTATCAGGTGTTGACCCAACTCAAACAAATGTAAGTACTCGTGATATATATGGATTAACTAATAATGGTATTCCCAAGTCAACTATCACTTTTACTGTGCCTATGTCTGATGCACAAGACTCTTTGAAATATTTACCAGGTATTACTGTAGACTTAGTAACTACACTTAATTTTAATGATATCAATGGGCAATATGCTAGTGAAATCACAATAGATGGTATCAGTAATTTACAAGGTAAAACTTTATTGTTTTATGGTCAAACACCTAGTGCCATTTCACCTGTTGATGCTAGTACAATTAATGATAACTTGTATAGAATTAGTTATGTAGGATCAGCTACAAATCAAGTTATTTTACTAACACCTGTTACACCAATACCAACAGAAACACGCATTGATGTGAGTTCAGGAAAAGAATATATTGGTAAACAGTTTGTTAAAAATTCACAAGCAGAAATCATTTCAATCCCTTTGATTACTGCACCATTGAATACTTTATATTATGTTGATGGATCAAATAGTAAAAAGTTTGGTATTATAAAAATTGTAGATGATGTATTCAGTGGTAAGTTGAATATCAATGATATTTTAGGAAGAGCTACATATACTGCATCAAATGGTATTGTATTTACAAATGGATTAAGAGTTACATTCACCGGTAATGTGTTTCCAGAAAGCTATTTAAACGATAGTTACTATGTTGAGGGTGTGGGTGATAGCATTAATTTGATACCTAGTAAAAATCAAACTATTGTAGAGCCATTTGGTGAATACATTGATCAACCTTATGATTCTGATTTTTATGGTACAAACACATTTGACAACAGCAATGACTTACCTAATTTACCTGATTACATAACAATTAATCGTAATTCTCGTGATAGAAATGCATGGAGTCGTGGAAATTGTTGGTTTCATGCTGATGTATTAAAAATTGTAGTTGCAAATAATTCTATTAGTCCTAAGGCAAGTGCTGCGTTAGCCGGAACTACAAATCGTGCAAAACGACCAATCATTGAATTTTATCCTAATCTAAGACTGTTTGCACATGGTATTAATGGTAAAGATACCGTAGATTATTTTGACAATACTACACCAAACGCACTATCAACTGTGAATGGTCAAACAGTTTATCATCCGGATGGTCCTACCTCAGGACTTTTCGAAGGTGCAAGAATAGTGTTTGCGGCTGACAATAATTTACAAGTTAGAAATAAAATATATACCTGTCATCTTGCAACAGTTAATCATAAACAAATTATTACTTTGAGTGAAGCGTATGATGGTAATATTCAATACTTAGATAGTGTGCATGTAGCTAGGGGTGATGCCAACGGTGGTTATAGTTTTTATTTTGATGGAAACATATGGATAAATGCACAGGAGAAAAATACTGTAAACCAATTTCCATTGTTTGATTTATTTGATGGTAATGGTAATAGTTTAAGCGATCAAGAATATTATTCAGGTAGTGATTTTAAAGGATGTACTCTTTTTCAATACCAAGTTGGATCAGGTCCAGTAGACTCAGTATTGAACCTACCTATTAGTTATAGTGGTGTAGGGAATCTAAATGATATTGTATTTGAAAATACGCTCAATACACAAACATTTAACTATGTACTTAATAACACCAGTGTTAACGACCCAGTTAACAATTCATATGTACATTCATATGATATTAATAATAATTTAGTAAGAAAAATTGGTTGGGTGACAGCCGCTGAAAACAGTTTCCAATATCAAATTTTTAATTACATCTACGATACCACGACAATGGTAAATGGTCCTATATTTGTAGCAGATGTTATGGTAAAAGATAGCGAAACAACTGTATGGCCCACTGTTATTGTTTATGTTGATAACATAATTGTAAGTAATTCATCATATACAGTAACTCATACGAGTAATACAACTACAGTCACTATCAATACAAGTATTGCGAACGGCACACATGTTGATATCAAACTGTATAGTGATCAAGTTAGTAAATTAGGTTATTTTGAAATACCATCAAATTTAGATCACAACCCATTTAACTTTAGTATTACTGCAATAACAAGCGGTGATATTAAGAATCACTACAGTAGTATAGTTTCTAATTTAGGATCAAATATATCAGGTGCTGTATTTGGATCAAATAATTATAGAGATTTAGGACCATTGACAATAACATATGGTACAAAGATTATACAAAACAGTAGTAGCCTAGCAGTAGCCGCAGCGTTCATTCGCAATCAAAATGGAAAATTCTTTGATAGTTTAATCTTCAATAGCAATGAATATATAAAATTTAAATCAACACTTGTACACACAGTAGATCAACAAAACTATAGTCCTTATAGTAGCCCTGCATCAATGTTGGATGAAGTATTAGGTATTATGACAAGTGTGAAATCCCCAGAGAATCCATTCTTCTGGAGTGATATGATACCAAACCAAAACCCAAGTGTAAGCAATAGTTATACATTTAGAATTGGTTTATCACAAGCATTATTTCCATTAAGCAGAGTATATGATTATACTGCTGCAAATTATTATGGTGTGTTAGTTTATGTAAACAGAGTTATTGATGGGTTACCAGTACAGACACAGTTGACAAAAGACATTGATTATATCATAGTTGATAATTATTTGGAAATCGTATTGGCATTAGAAGATCACGATAATGTTTTGATTAATGAATATTATGAAACTTATGGAAGTTACATACCTAACACACCTACTAAGTTAGGTCTATATCCAAAGTTTGTCCCTGCGGTTGTATTAGATGATACATACACACAACCCACATACTTCATCATAGGACATGATGGTAGTTACAACAAATTATACGGTGACTATAACAATGGGTTATTGCAAGATTTCCGTGATAAAGTTTTATATGAGTTTGAATTGCGTGTTTATAATAACATGAAAGTAAACACTACTTTTACAATTCAACCTGATATGTTACGCCCTGGATACTTCAGAGATACTGGGTATACATATGATGAGTACATGTCAATTTATAGTACTAATTTCTTAAATTGGGTAGGATTAAATCGTGTTAACTATGTTACACAAAATTATGAAAGTACAAATGATCGTACTTACAACTATAGTAATGCAGTTACAAGTTTAAATACTGGTTCTTTCACTAGTGGTAATTGGAGAGGTATATTCTTAAATCTATATGATACTACTAATCCACACACTAGACCATGGGAAATGTTAGGTTTCCAAATTAAACCTAACTGGTGGGATAGTAGATATGGCACTGCACCATATACAAGCGATAACTTATTGTTATGGACAGATTTAAGCAATGGCTTTGTTTACAATAATGGAAACTCATACATTGATACTACACATGCTAGACCAGGCCTGTTGAACATCATTCCAGTTGATGAGAATGGTAATTTATTAAGTCCATTCAGAATCAACGGATTAATCACACGATATAAAGTAACTGAATTCAGTAATGATTGGAAAGTTGGTGATGTTGGTCCCGTAGAATATAGCTATCTAAAGAGTAGCAGCTACCCCTTTGACTTAATGAGAATATATGCCTTAGTAAGGCCAGGCGATTTCTTTTGTTTAGGTTTAGACTTAGATGTGTACAATTATAATACAGAGTTCAATCAGTTTTTAGTTTATAATAGATATAGAACTCCTGTAGGAAAAATTCAATTCTACGGTGGTGGTTCAGGATTGAGCCGTGATCAAATAGATAATTATGCACAGCATAGTTATATTGATTGGGTCGTTGATTACTTACAACAATTTGGTGTTAATGGAACTACTGAAGTATACAATGTATTAACCAACTTAGACATTAGATTAGCATATAGAATGGCTGGTTTTAGCGATCATTCACAACTACAATTTTTCATTGAAAAAGGTAGCCCAAACAGTACTACTAGTTCGCTATTGATACCCGATGATAGTTATAATATTGTATTATATCAAAATGAACCAACCAACATCATTGTATATAGTTCAGTGATTGTACAAAAAACATTGTCAGGATTTAAAGTATTTGGTAATAGTCAAAACAAAGCATACTTCTTAAGTTATGCTCCTTACTATAACAATTTAGTAAATCCAATATCAGTAGGACCTACAACAGTTAAAATACCTGTTGACTTTACTACAAATATTGTTACTACTGCATATGGATATGAGTTTGGTTCAATACAGTTATTATGTGAATTTTTAAAAGGTTACGGTGTTTATTTAGAAAGTCAAGGCATGCAATTTAACGACATTGAAAACAATGTTGCAATTAATTGGGAGCAGATGATTTCTGAAATTATATATTGGTATAATAGCGGATGGCAAGTTGGTAGTACTATCAATGTAAACCCTAACGCTAATGTTATGACAATTGATAGTGGTTCTAGTGTTGTTCAACCACTAACAGATTATAAGAATAACTTTATTCTAAATCAAAATCTAGTGCAAATGCCATTAGAGACACTAGCAATATCTCGTATTGACACAGAATTCACAGTATCATCACTAAGTCAAAGTGACGCAATCAGCTACTTCCGTAGTAGTCTAAGCAGCACAGAACATGTAATTGTATTTGATAATGTTACAGTTTTCAATGATGTGATATTTAATTTATTAACTGGTTTAAGACAGCAACGCATATACCTAAGAGGCACTAAGAGCAATAACTGGAATGGTACATTGTATGCACCTGGCTTCATTATCAATCAAGATAATGCAGTTGCGTGGGAACCAAATAAACAATACTATAAAGGTGATACAGTATTGTATAAAAATAGCTATTATATGGCTAACATAGATGTAATTATTCCTAGCGATACATTTAATAGTAGCGATTGGATAAAAACTCAATATCAAAAAATACATAAGGGTTTATTAGCTAATCCAAATACAAGAGCAAGTGAAAGTGAACTTTACTATAATACATATAGTAGTAATTTACAAAATGATGCGGATTTGTTAAGTTACTCACTAATTGGTTATAGACCAAAATCATATCTATCTGATATAAATTTAACTGATCCTAGCCAAGTTAACCTATATCAATCAATGATTGGTTTAAAGGGAACTGAAAATGCATTGAACTTAATGCAGAACATAGATTTAAATAGTATAGAATTCTCATATAACATGTATGAGAATTGGTTAATACAAACAAATGAATTTGGTGGATTACTAAATCAAAACTTTATTGAATTTACATTAGATGGTGGGTTATTGACAGGTAACCCTGCAATTGCAAGCGTTATCATTGACACACCAGTGACTGCTAGCCAACAAGAAGTACCTCTATACAAATTAATTAATTATGGAAGACTGGTAAATAATACAAGTATACTTCCTTTAACAACAACACAAACGGTTACAGGAGTTCCAAGCGCAGGATATGTAAATTTAACAGACACAACTGTTGTAAGTTATAATTTATCACAACTTCAAAATGATACTATCTATAATTTATATGGTGATGACTATGTTTATATAGCAGATATTTCAGGTACATGGGGTATATATTGTGCAATTCCAATAACAGGAGTAACTATATCTAGTGTTATTAATAATTTAAATGGTACTGCTACCGTAAAATTTAATAAAAATCCTAAATTATATGTTGGCAGCATCATTGGTATACTTTACTATGATAGTAGAATAGATGGATACTATTCAATAGTAGCAGTTCTAAATGATTTAACATATGTAATTACAGTAACATTGAGCAATAGTATTACTCAAATAACAAATGCAAGTGCATCGTTTGTCGTAAATTTAGAGTCAGTTAGAATCTCTGACCCTACACAATTGATTAATTTGTCTATTCCTTATGAGTATTCAAACAACTTGGTGTGGGTAGATAAAAGTGAAACCAATAATTGGGCAGTACTACAGAAATCATTAAATTATACAAAACAAAACTTTTTAGGTAGTATAAGCGGAAACACAACATATGGTGATAGCGTTAATTATGTACCTAAGGTTGGTTATGTGGTTGGAGATAGTGGCGCTGGTAAAGTATATGTATATAAACAAACTGACAATGGCTTTATATTAAGAAACACTATAGAGAAGATGGCTCCGTTTGGTAAAGTAATTGCCAGAAATGATGAGTTCATGGTAATCACCCAACCAGATAGCGCTCTATCATACATCTACATTTATCGCATAGTTCAAATGCCAGAAGTAGAAGCACTAGTAGAAGAGCAAACAATTAGCTATGCGATTAATAGTGAGATGGGTAATTCTGTTGCATTATCAGGTGACGGGCAATTTATATTCATAGGTATAGACGGTTATAAAGCAAGCCAAAATTTGGATGCGTGGGTATTACCTCCTAGCGCATTGATATTTAAACGCCAACCAGATTTTACTTATCTACCTGCGCAGGATCAAAACTCAGGATTGTTTGTAAACTTATATGAAGCAACATTACCTGATAAAAAATATTTTAAAGTAAATGGTGATCAAACACAAAGTATTGAACCAGGCAAGCGTGTTACTTTCTTTCAATACTCACAATACAAAACATCAGTATTGCGTACATTTGGATATATTCCACAAGCATACACTAAGTTTGGTGTAGCACCAACCGGCGGATCTGGTTCAGGTGTTAAATTTGATGTAACATTAAATCAAACACAATATAGTGTTGCGATTTCAGCAGGTTATTTAGGAACTAACTATCATGTTAACGATACATTAACTATATATGGTACTAGCCTAGATGGCGGAAGTCCTGTAAATGACATAACAATACAAGTATTGACAGTTAATAATACAGGTGGAATAACCAGCGCCATAATTACATCAGGGTTAGCCAATGGATATAATTTAAATGGCAGTAATGATTCGCAGTCAGTAGTGTTTAATAGAGGTACACCAAGTTCTGCTAACAATTATCTACAACAGTATAGAAAATATTATGTTATATTAACAGGTACTATTCCAATTGGTACACATATTTGTTTTGATCCCACACTAGATTCGGTAGACTATGTATTGACAAATAATAATACTGTATATGGAAAAATATTTACAGGTGTTAGTGCTACGAATCTAGTTAGTATTGGTGGTACAGGAACAGTAACATTTGATGTAGATGTTAACGGGACAACTTATTTAAGTGTAACACCTGACTTTGGGAATGCCGGTTCAGGTTATATAATTGGTGATACATTGAAGATATCTGGTTCTAGTTTAAATGGATTACCTAATACAAATGATATAATCGTGACTGTATCTAGCGTAGATGGCAATGGCGCTATCACCGGTGTCACTTTTACTGGTACCGGTTCAAGTAATAACAATGAACAAACAACTGTTTATTTTGACACTAGTGATTTGAAATATGTATTATATGGTGAATTATTTGTATTATTAGACTCAAATGGTCCACCAGTATCAAATTACACATTAACTGGTAATACTGTCCCAATCTATACATATACCAATATGCTACCTACATATGTTACCACTATCACCAGTACATATGATTCAAATAGCAATGTAACTACATTTCAAACTGTTGAATATATAGGATACAGTATTACAAGTGTTAATACATATGTTAAGACAGTTAGCAATGTATTTGTTCAAACTGGTAACTTAACCTTTTCTACTTACTATAGTGTAGGTAATTACTATTCATTAGGTCAAGTTGCAACAACTAGTTATGCTAAGACACTGGCTACTAATCATGATGGCAGTAAACTATTCATAGGATCACCTACTGCTGATTATAACGGTGATGGTACTATTGCCAATATTGGTAAAGTATTTGTATACACGAGATTGAGTGAAACATGGGAAGTTGAGTATGATGTTAAAGATGCTAGCAATGGAGCAAAGACATTCTACACATTAGTATTGCCTTGGAATCCAGATCCAAGCAGTACTATAACTATTAATGGTGTAGCATTAAAATCAAATCAATATTTCTTATTGAATCTGTCCAATAGTTGTTTTTTATTAATAGGTCCTGATGTTAAGGCAGGTGATATCATTACATTGAGCAGTCCTGAATTCGTACTAGATACTGAATTGGTTAGTTATGATTCATTTGCACAATTGCGTCAAGGTCAACAGTTTGGCGCAAGTCTAAGTTGTAACACAACTGGTAGCGAATTACTTGTTGGATGTCCATACGATGTTACACTACCGGGGCAAGAAGGTGCAGTATATCGTTTTACCAATGAAGGTAAAAAGTTTGGTACAATCACTGCGTTGATTGCAGCAAATAATGTTTTAGGTGCAACTTATATTTTATTAAATGGGTATCGTGTTAATATTCCAACCGGGGACGCATATGATATTGCAAATGCAATTAATAATGCTAGTATAATGAATGTTATCGCATATGTATATGATTCACCTACTGGTGAGAATTTACTAAGAATCAGATTGATTGACAATACATTGTTTGGCGGTGATGATCAATTAAATATTGCAGTATTCAATGGTAATTTCTTATATGAATTAGGTATTAGTCCATATATTAAAACACAGGTAATTAGAGAACCTCATCCACAGACTAGTGGTATGTTTGGATACAAAGTTCAATTCAATGAAGCCAATAGTTTTGTTGTTACAGCACCTAGATCATCTAGATATTTAAATACTACCTTTGATTTAATAGATACGACAAACTCACATAACAATACAGTTTTTGATAACAATCTAACTATATTTGAAGACAGTTTCCCTTATGCAGGTGCCGCATATGTATACGATTATGTAAAACCCTATAAAGAATCATTATTGAATACAGGGCAGTTTGTATATGGTCAATCAGTCAATGACACTATAATTGATTATGGTCCTACTCCAGAATATGGATTAAGTGTTGCGTTTAGTAATAATACAATCATGGTTGGTAGTCCTAACTTCAAGTCTAATGTACAAACAACTACATTGACTTTTACAGGAGATGGTACAACAAAATCATTTGCAATTACTAGTGGATTATCTATATTCCAAATAACTGTTAAAGTTGATGGAATTCCAATGAAAGCCACATCAAACACAACTTATTATGTTAGCGATGGGGTGAAAATAAATTATTTGATTACCGCAGGCTTACACCCTAATGATGTACTCGTAACAGTCAACGATGTACAGTTAGTACCTTCAACTGATTATACAACTAGTGGACCTCAATTGATATTCACTAGTGCACCAGCAACAGATAGTAGCATTGCTATCACAGAATTGTCCACAAATACATTTAGACTTAGTGGTTCAAACATCATATTCTATACTGCACCAAAAGCTAATAGCGTGATAACAGTAATTCAAAATGTAAGCAAGATCAATACCGGATATGCAGCAGAAAACGGTAGTGTAATCATTTATGAAAATGTGTCTGGTATTACAAATTGGCACACTTATCGTGAACCT
>Ga0164297_10001977_pt1 | contig 20862 bp, 21 predicted proteins | sample GEODES058metaG_FD_113539 | JGI IMG/M metagenome (GOLD analysis project Ga0164297, IMG submission 113539) | Dystrophic lake water microbial communities from Trout Bog Lake, Wisconsin, USA - GEODES058 metaG | ecosystem: Environmental > Aquatic > Freshwater > Lake | place: USA: Trout Bog Lake... | reverse complement strand
TGCAGAAATTGCAGGAAAGCGTATTGTACTATCCCCTTATATTACCTATATGGTAAGAGACTCTATATATATAAATAATTCTATTGCAAAACGATCTATTATCAACTGATATTGCAATTGAGTGTATATAATAAAATATTTTATTACGATATATCTATGCAATCCTTGGCCGAAGAATGGAAAACATCCGCTCGTTGGACATCTGTCCAGCGCCCCTATTCCGCTGAAGATGTGGTTCGTCTACGGGGATCTGTTCCCATTGAACACTCCCTTTCTCGTCGTGGTTCCATGAAACTGTGGGATCTATTACATACAGAGCCTTACATTAATACACTTGGTGCTCTTACTGGCGGACAAGCCATGCAACAAGTTAAAGCAGGTGTCAAGGCCATTTACCTCTCTGGTTGGCAAGTGGCAGCAGATGGTAACACCAGCGGTGCTATGTACCCTGATCAATCCCTTTACCCAGTTGATTCCGTCCCTCGCATGGTTGAGCGCATTAATAACTCCTTTCAGCGTGCCGATCAAATTCAGTGCGCTAAAGGTGTTCTACCTGGAGATGCGGCCTTCATGGATTACTATGCCCCCATTATCGCAGATGCCGAAGCTGGATTTGGTGGAGTTCTCAATGCCTTTGAACTAACCAAAGCACTCATTCGTGCAGGAGCCGCTGCCGTTCACTTTGAAGATCAACTCTCTTCCGTCAAGAAGTGTGGTCACCTCGGTGGTAAAGTATTGGTTCCTACCAAAGAAGCCATTGATAAACTGGTTGCCGCCCGTCTCGCAGCAGACACGATGGGAGTCCCTTTGATGGTAGTTGCAAGAACCGATGCGGAAGCTGCGGACTTGTTAACATCGGATTATGATGAAAATGACAAACCCTTTCTCACAGGCGAACGAACCCAAGATGGTTTCTACAAAACCAAAAAAGGCCTAAATCAGGCGATCTCTCGTGGACTCGCCTATGCTCCCTATGCTGACATGGTCTGGTGCGAAACAGGCAAACCCGACTTGGCCTTTGCGAAAGCCTTTGCAGAAGCCATTCATGCTGCTTATCCTGGGAAGCTCCTCGCATACAACTGCTCTCCCTCTTTTAACTGGAAGAAGAACTTGACCGATGCTCAAATTGCTACATTTCAAAAGGATTTAGGTGCACTCGGCTACAAATATCAATTTATCACATTGGCGGGTATTCATTCCATGTGGTATAACATGTTTGATTTGACAAAGGATTATATGGAGCGAGGCATGAGCGCCTATGTAGAGAAAGTTCAGGAACCAGAATTCCGAGCCCGTGACCAGGGATATACCTTCGTTTCTCATCAACAAGAAGTTGGCACAGGCTACTTTGATGATATTACAAATGTCATTCAAGGGGCACACTCGTCGGTTACTGCGCTATCGGGTTCTACGGAAAAGGAACAATTTTAAAATAAAATAAAATGTGTCTATAATCATATTGTAAAATATATGATATGATTATATGTCATCGTGGAATAATTATAAACCACATTTTCGTGATAAAAGTACGTTTGTTTCGAACTATGTATCTCCGATAAAAGCTATTGCACTTACACAGGTGTCCAATTTTACTGGTATACAATTTACACTTTCAAGTAATTGGCTAAGTGCAGTTAATATCAATGAATATATCAATCGACCTATTCACTATTTGGAAATAGGCACATTTAACGGGGCAAATTTATTTTCGGTGGCAGGTTCGTATGGCGCACATGCCGAAAGTCAGTTGCATTGTATTGATCCATGGATAGATTATGACGACTATCCTGAATACAAGGGCGAACAATCCTCTTCGTATGATACCTTTCTTCAAAATCTAGAGAAATCAGAACACAAAGAAAAGATTGCGGTTCATCGTGGATTTTCGCATCAGATTGTTCCCATGTTTGCAGACGATTTTTTTGATATCATTTATATTGATGGCAATCATGAGCCTGAATATGTACTAGAAGATGCCGTTCTCAGTTTTCGAAAATTAAAAAAAGGAGGCATGATGATTTTTGATGATTATGGGTGGGGTGGCCCTGATATGACACAGCGTGGAATTGACGGATTTTTGTCTGGGTATCATAAACGTATGGATGTACTCGGCATCCGAGGAGAGCAGTTGTTTGCGAGGAAGAAGTGAAGCTGGAGCCATCTAAATCCTGCATAAATAGTATATTCTCATATAGCTTTATTTATACTTGGTCGTTTGATTACAGGATTTTCCTTCATAGCATCTGTTACTGTTTCATATACATGTAAAATCTCATGTAGGTTATTAGGATTAATCTTTTGATTAGCTCTAAATGGTATTTAGTGTACATACTCTTCTATCACAGCGCTATCTAGTTCTACGGAGAAGGAACAATTTTAAGGATGGCCTTTTTTAAAAAAAGCCCCAAAATATTATATGTATCATTTTAACTCCCCCCCTAGATTTTTAAGCTCCTTTTAAAAGCCCCCTGGATTTTTGGAGCCTTTTTTTAAAAAGGCTGTGTGTATAATCATATAATAGATTCTATCATATGATTATAATGTCCTCGTGGAATAATTTGAAACCACACTTTCGTGACAAAGGTGCCTTGCCTTTTTTGCCAAAACCTATTGCAGAACCAGTTTTTCAACCCACATTTAAGCCGTTAGAGCCATTAAAGCCTCTTCCGCCAGTAAAACCAATTCAAGAGTATTCGCCTTCTCCTATGGATGTAGCAGAGTTCTGCATCAAGCCCATTCGTTATTTGGAAATTGGAACGCAACAAGGATTGAATCTATTGACAGTAGCCGGTTCCTATGCTGCCCACCCAGGTAGCCAAGTGCATTGCATCGGTGAATGGAAAGATTTTGATAGCCACTTTCAAGAAAATGGTCATCAATCCTCCTCCTTTGATATCTTTTTGGAAATGGTAGAATTGTCTGAACATAAGCATAAAATTATGATTCATCGTGGCGCTTCTTTTAAAATGATTCCAACCTTGGAGGATGAATCGTTTGATATTATTTACATTAGTGGTACATATGATGCAAATCAAGTTTTGGAAGAAGCCGTTCTCAGTTTTCGCAAATTAAAAAAAGGCGGTGTCTTGATTTTTGATAACTATACTAAATCCGAATATGTACAAAAAGGCATTGATGGATTTCTCATTAGTTACTACAAACAGATTATGCCGATGGGGGTTCGTGGGGGGCAGATGACGATTCGGAAGAAGTAATATGTTTTGAATGTCTGTATTTCTTTGTTCGCTGCGCTGTCATAAATTTACTGCAAAGAGTTTTTAGCGCATCTTCTTTTTCTTTGTTTTCCTCTAGTGATTTTACAAAAGTAGACCATCGCTTTATCCATTTAGGATCTTCTGGATTTTCTTCAGTATATGCTTCTGTAAATGTTTTGAAGCGATCTAGTTTTCCTTCTAAGAATGCTTTCACCACTGTAGTAGCAGGCCACTGCTCTCTATCTTCTCGTTCTACTACATCTAACTTATTAGCGCATAATTGATTATGCCGAATGCGTCTTAGATTTTCTACAAATGATTTAATGATTGGCTCAGCATCTTGTACTGTTTTACCTTTGACCGATAGGACAAAGGTGACCCAGTCTGATTCCCATGTTTTTTCCAATGTATTATTTTGTTCACAAAATAATTTGTAAATATTTTCATTATCTTGTTTGATAGCTTCATAGATTTGTTTGGTTTTCCATTGCTTTGGAATAGATACTTTAGTATAACCTTTTTTATCTTGAATGGATTGTACTTTTTGTACAATTATTTCTTGATGAGGTATAATAATTTCATTTTTATTTTGATTATTTTCCTTGAGAATCACTGAAGAATATACAATAACTTGTTTGTCACATTCTCTACGATGTTGAATTGTTCTTCTATTTTTTTCATCATACATTAATTTTTTACATAATTCAATTCCTTTTTCTTTAGATAGCAATGGCAGTTGCCTCATTACATTATCCAATTGTTGATCAAATAAGGATGTTTTATCATAGTTAGATTGATACCATTCTATAAATTTATCTTTTTTGCCTTGTGTTAAATAGCAATATACAGTTGTACATTGCATATATTTTTTATCGGTTAAACTATCTATAGTTGCTTTTCGTGAACGTTCTTTTTCTTGTTCTGATTTAATTTGTTCAATGATATTATCTTTATTTGTTATTAAGTCATCCAGATGTCGTATTTGATTCATCATAGATATAAATTCTGGTGTTTTTTCTTTTTCTTGACACCATTTTATATATTGCATATATTTTCCAGTTATCATCATTTTATAAATGTCTTCAGATGTATAGTACTCATTTCTACAATATGTGTTATCATAAATAGGAACATTATCAAATATTTCACGTTTACAAGAATGTATATGAATTTGAATACATTTTTCAATAAAATCGGAATATGATAGAATTCCTTTCATTACATTACAGTGACCACAACATGTTCGTGAATTTTCAATTGAATAACATCGTACTAATGAATCAAAACGATCTATACCATTAGCATGATCACCAGATGATAAAATTCCACATAAATAGCATACATTTTGCAGTAACTTATTATATTCAGATTCAGATAATAAGAATTCTATTTGTCTTTTTTTTGAATCGCTTTTATATGAAGAATATGATGCTCTAGGAGATGTTGACAAGTATGATTTCCATTTTTTAATAAGTGGTGTTATAATTGTTATTTTATTGTTATAATATGTACAAATAGCATCCACTTTATCTAGAAATTCATTTGGATGTTGCATATTTTTAATTACATTACACATTTTACAACATGATATACAATTTTGAAAGACATAACCTTTATTATTATCAATTCTATCAATACCATTTAATCGCGATAAAGATTGAAATCCACAATAATAACATGGTTTAATAATCAGACTCTCAAAGTCTAATTCAGATAGAGTAAATAATAATCCTCTTGAATATGCATTTTTTTGAACACATCTCCATAGTTCTGCAACAGATATTGTTTTATCTTCTTGTTTTTTTTGTAATTGTGTAGAAGATGATAATATTGTAGTAATATCATGTTTTTTACGAAGCATAGATATCTCAATTGCAATTTTAGTTTTATCATGTTGTTTGCATATTTCACATTGATTACCTTCTATAATTTGTTGAAAACATCCTCTTTCAATATCACAATATTTAATATGTTTATTTTTTTCATGTTCGCGTAATAATTCTCTAATATGTTTTTTACAATATGTATCTTCTTCCTTATTAATTGTAAATGTACATCCATTAAATTGACATTGAAATTCTTTGCTATATTTTTTTTTCCGACAAGATGAACAGTTTTTATGTTTTTTGTGTTTATCATCCATTGATAATTCAAAATCACAACCTCTAAAGAACATACCACATGGATTCTTCCCCTCTTTTATAAAAGTATCATATTCATAATTTCGTTGATGATATATACAGAATCCATTTTCTTGTGGATGACGTTGACAAGATTCATTTTTTCTAGGACCTTGTTGCACTAATGCTTTGCATATTATGATATTATCTTGAGCCATTACTATATTCTTATCTAGTAATAGCTTTAGATTCAATTTTATAAACGCATGTAAAATGAGTACATTATCAATATTAGATTATAATACATTTGTAATATAAATAAGTATATTACAAAAATAATAATATGTAAAAATAATATATAATTGCCGGAATGCGTATACACCATGTTTAATTGGAGTACGCAAGTCCACCCATTCCGCTCATAATACGTAGAACGTTATAGTTTGTGGCGTACACCCGAACGGTGGACGACAAGTTGGTGCCAACGGCGTTGTTGGAGACCGTCAACAACAAAGTGGTGTTGTCAATACGGGACAAGTTGCATGTTCCCGATGGCTGATGCTGCTCAGGCTGCAAGGCAAACGAATACACGTTGATACCAACAGCTGGGATGTTGGTGTGGTGCTGGTATGGCTGGACCCAGTTGAAGTAGTTGCCGTCGCGAACCTGGAAGCGATCGTGGCCGTTGAGCTGCAACAAAGCGGTGATCGTGGGGTTCTTGCCAGCCATGCCTTCCACACGGGTGACGGAGTAACCAGACTCCAAGACGGAGCGGTCCCACCAGTCCGAGTAGTTGAATGGCTGCTGGCCCTTCCATGGGTTGATGACCGAGTCATCGCACGAGACAAACGAGTCACGCTGGACGACCCACACCAATTCCTTGCATGGGTGGTTGAAGTTCAACTTCAACTTGTTGGCAGACGAGGTGATGGATTCACCGCCAGTGTACTGCAAGACATCAATCAAGTACTCGTGCGATACCTGGGCGAACTTACGACGTTCATCCGTGTCCAAGTAGATGTAGTCCACGTACAACGAGGCAGCGGCCAAACCGCATTGGCCGACACGGTTGCGGATGGCGTGGGGGTCCGACGAGTTCGAGTAGTCCCAGCACACGTTGTTCAAGGTGTTGAACTCCAAGTTGATGCGGACTTCGTGGTATTGCAAAGCAATCAAGGGCAAAGCCAAACCAGGGTTGCGGCAGAACCAGAACTGCAAAGGAATGTACAAGGTGTACATGGGGGCGCACGAGGTGATGACTTCCGAGGTCAATGGTTCACCGCCATAGCAATCGTTGTCGCAAGTCGAGCCACCCTGGTACAACAAGTTGGTCAATTCAGGGACGTTACCAACCATCTTGGCATAACCAGCCTGCTTGCCGGCCTCCTGGGTGAGTTCGTTCCAGATGTGCATCCAGTCACCGTACTGCTTGTCAATACGCTGGCCACCGATTTCAATTTCAACGTAGTCAATCAAGTTGTGTCCAATCCAGTTCAACCAGCGGAATTGAGCACCAGAGCCATCAGATGGCTGGAGCTGCACCTGAGGCAAAGTGGCCTGCAAGTACATGCGGTGGATCAAATCACCGTTGCGCTGGATAGTGCAGGTGACCTTCTTGCCAAAGTTGGGAGCACCGTTGAAGGGGTTCTCAATGGATTCCATGGCGAAGTTAGTGTGACGACGATAAACAACCTTGAAAAAGGTGATTTGGGGGTTACCAGTCAAATAAACGTCCTGGGCCCCATAGGCAACAAGCTGCATCAATCCGCCGCCGGTCATGAATTTTTTCTATACCTTCATGTAAGAAAATAATTTTGAGAAATCGCATTTTTTAAAAAAGGGTAGTGTCGGAGGCATCTCAAAAATATGAAATAATGTAAAATATATGTTAATTATGTGACGTGGATATCTATTGTTTTATTAAAATAACTCTCCACATAAACATATTTCGATATGCCGGATGAATCATAAATTTGATTAGTTTTGTATCTATAATAATTAATAGATTACCGAAGATGGCTGAAGAAAAACCAAAGTACACTCGTAAAAAGTGTGAACATAATAAGTATTCATTTCAATGCAAAGAATGTAAAGGGGCTTCCATATGTGAACATCAAAAATATAAAAGTATATGTAAATTATGCAACGGAATAAGTTTATGCTGTCATCAACGAATAAAACAACATTGTATAGAGTGCCATGGAGCAAGCATTTGCGAACATAATAGACGTCGCAGTCGCTGTATAGATTGTAAAGGTGGAAGTATTTGTGAACATAATAAACTCAAAAGTAGGTGCATAGATTGCGATGGAAGTGAGTTATGTGAACATAAAATTAGAAAAGAACGGTGTATTGAATGTCAAGGAAGTAGTATATGTATTCATAAAATAAGAAAAAGTAGATGTGTAGAATGTAATGGCAATGAAATATGTATTCATAAAAATAATAAATCATGTTGTGTAGAATGTCATGGAAAAAACATTTGTGAGCATAATAAATTACATTATCAATGCGTGGATTGTGATGGTAAAAATATATGCGAACATAAAACTCGCAAAAGTGCATGCATCACCTGCACCCCATCCATTGCATGCCAACACTGTAAATTTGTCTCTATCATCGGTTCCAAATGGAAGCCCTACTGCTTCCGTTGCTACTGTATTTTGCATCCAGATGCAATCATTCCACGAAAATACAAACTAAAAGAGCATCATGTAACCGATGCGCTAAAAGAACATTTTAAGGAAGAAATCACGATGGTGTTTGACAAACGAGTAGAAGGTGGTTGTTCTAAACGTAGACCTGACATCATGATAGATTTCGGGTCACATTGCCTTATGATTGAAATTGATGAAAACAAACATACAAATTATTCGTGCGAGGAAAAACGAATGGTAGAATTGTATGAAGACATTGGATTCCGAAAAATTATATTTCTTCGTTTTAATCCAGATGGATACACACTAGAAAATAAGAAATACCCTTCGCCATTCAAATATACATCATCTGGTATACTTCAGCTCCACGAAGCAGAAATGAATAGAAGAATGACCGAATTAATTAAAGAGATTGAAATACATAAGGTAAATGAGCCTCTTCAACAATTATCTGTATATTATTTGTTTTACGGTGACATGTGAATAAACTAAAAATAATTTTTAATTTATCACATTCTGAGGGTTTAAAACCAACTCACTTTTACCGTATAAGTGCCTATGAGCGACAGTGCCTTTTTTAAAGTCAAAAGTTCAAAACGCAGCAATCCAGAAGCCCGTACCACACTAGATGCGATTCATCATCAAAAAGTTCAAAATATGATGGAGGAAAAAGATCAACTGCATCAATACAAGCAAGAACTAGATGATCTGAAAAAAAGAATAAATGAGTCTAGTTCTGATATTGAAATCTGGAAATTAGAACGAGATGCAGAGATTTTAGAAAAGAAAATTAAATCGGTTGAAGATGGTTCAGAACTAATGGATTATTATTTGAGAACAGGTGATATTCTGTATAATTATTATGATATTCAAGATCAAATTCAGCAAGGAACACAAGTATTTGCTGCAAATAAAGCAAAACCAGGCTCTATTCTCGCTATTTTAGAAGAAGTAGCGCAAGATAATGATACAAATAATATAGATCCATTTATGATGAGTTCTTCTGTATTAACTACAGCATCTGCATCAACCACTGTTAAAGAATCTGCATTAGAAAAGAAAGGTCTTCAACGGAATCAGCTCCTTAATGATTATTTGCAATTAGAAGATCCATCTATGGCCAGAAATACAGTAGAGGAATATGATGATCCCTGGACATTATGTGAGCGTTGTGGCAATGAAATGATTATGTGTCTAAATGAAGCGAATTTAACCTGTTCTAAATGTGGTCATCAGGAATTTATTTTAGTAGATAGCGATAAGCCATCCTATAAGGATCCTCCTCGTGAAGTATGTTACTATGCCTATAAGAAAATCAATCATTTTAATGAGTGGCTGGCTCAATTTCAAGCCAAGGAAAGTACAGAGATTCCTGCAGATATTTATGATACCATTCTGGTACAATTGAAAAAAGAGCGAATTACGAATATGTCTTCTCTAAAACCCACCAAGTTGCGTGAGATTTTAAGAAAGATGAAATGTTCCAAATATTATGAACACATTCCTCATATTATTAACCGACTCAATGGACAAAATGCGCCATTTATGTCACGAGAAGATGAGGAGAAATTGCGGCACATGTTTCGTGAGATTCAACCATCTTTTAAGAAACATTGTCCAAAGGGACGGCGTAATTTCTTGTCCTATGGATATGTCTTGTACAAATTTTGTGAGTTATTGGAGATGGATGAATATTTGGCCTGTTTTCCTTTGTTGAAGAATCGTGATAAATTGTACTTGCAGGACAAGACATGGCAGAAGATCTGCGGCGACCAAGGGTGGCAGTATCTACGTACAGTCTAGGGCGATTTTATCATTTTTTGCATTACAATTCACCCATTTTTATGATTTTTTAAAATTTAAGCTCTTCATTTTCAAAAATAAAAAGCTTAAAGTATAGTAAGATGGCCTCCCAAATTCTCTACCAGTTAGCATCACAGGCTGCCGTGCCACTATTATCTTCTAGCATCTCTCGTCTCTATTCCTATTACTCTAGCTCAGCTCCTCTTGCTCCTACCATTACCCGAACAGAAATAAATGAAGAGGAAGATTTAGATGCAATTCATATGGATCGCCTATTAAAATGGATGCATCTTATCTTTGAAGCTACTCCTAATAAAGAAACAGATGCTCACAAGGAATACAAAAAAGAACTCTATAGTATTTATGTAGGAATTGTATCAGATTACAAAGAATATCAGCAGTGGAAACACTATAATCGTACACTATGGGTTTTATCATCGTATCGGAAGAAAAATACAAAATCACTTGCAGCCAAGATTTTAGCAGATATTAAATCGTTTCACGATGGATTGCAGATGTTTTCTATGCTTAGCGCTTTTTAGAAAAAAGCGCCCAAAAATCAAGATGTAGTTTAAAATATTTCAGGATGTAGTTTAAAATATTTTTAGATATAGTTTAAAATATTTCAGGATATAGTTTAAAATATTTTTAGATATAGTTTAAAATATTTCAGGATATAGTTTAAAATGGTATAATCTCTTATGAGATAGTGATGACTCTTCTTGCAAGACATATTTCTTTTTTAGAGCAACGAATGAAATCTATTTCTCATTTGCCTACCGCATTTGAGTATTATTCCGCCATACACATGACCTATTTCCATCATACACCATTTTATGTCTATCAAGATATTCCTATGTCGCATAAACTACAACACGGATTTCCTATTCAAGATAAAGGTGTAGATATTGCAAACAATACCTTTACTCATATCGGTCAAGCCAAATATTATCGTGAAGGAAATATTATTCATTATGGTCGTCTAGCTACCTTTTTGGCTACACCCCTTTTGGTTGGAAAAAAAGATATAAAATTAACACTGATTCACACACACGATTGTACTCTTCATGAAGAAATTAAACAAATTATTTCACGAGGAGATTTAACTAATTTTCCGTTGTGTTCTGCTGCATTTTTAGCTCGTAGGCGCACTTTGTAAATCCATTAAGATTTTAATTTCAGGATATGTCTCTATTAAAAATTGTAATTCATTCGGCGTCATATATTTCCATGCGGCATGAATTCCAAAACTTTTTTCACAAAAAATACATTCTACTGAAAATGATTTCGCCTCTTCCCATGACGGCATAAAAAGCGGTACGATTAATTGACATGTAAAATAGACATCTTCATACACACCATCTCTAGGCCAAATCGTATGACAAATCTCTAACATCTTGGATTTTCGTCTTAGTGAAAATCCTCCATTCCCTACATTACCTGTTCTCCACGGAGCGCCCACATAATCATATTTCAAAAATTCATCCAAAAATAATTTGTTTTTTTCTAAAATAATAGTATCCGTTTGAAAAACCAGAAATTGTTCTGTTGGAATACAATGATAGAAGCTCGGGCTCATTAGGATTGTATTGTATTGCTTAATAGTTAAATTATTTACCTTTAACTGGATCGGTGTTAAAATTCTTTTTTGAAATAATTTCAAATCATTTTGGATTATGGCGTCTACAAATTCTTTATTGGTCTGGCCATGAACTATCAGAATGGACCATTCCTCTGGTAGATTTGTTAAAATATTTTGTAAAACAAATGATAGCGCTCGGTGACATCTTGGTTCAACGATGACCGCAGTGTAGGCGCTCATTGATGGAAATGTGGTGGGGGGACTTTATGTTTGGGAGATGCTTATATTATTTTAAAAATAATTTACAATATTTGGAACTATACCAAATCCTACACCTAAAATTTGATTGGATTTCTTTCACTTTCTTTGACTAGAATGAGTTGTTCACCTTCTAGTAAAAAGTTATGCGGTGTAGCATCATGTATGACTTGTTATGCTAGATCCTTTGCAACACATGAAAAAGCTGCATATTGGAGTTCTAAAAATGAGGTAGAACCATCTTTTGTACTTAAAAGTAGTAATAAAAAATATTGGTTTAACTGTACAGACTGCGGTCATGAATTAGAAATTGCATTATGCAATGTTACAAATGGCCAGTGGTGTAAATATTGTAATAGTGATGGATTGTGTGACCAAGAGGATTGCCTATTCTGTCATAGCAAATCATTTGCATCCCATCCCATGGCCGAGATGTGGTCTTCTAAAAATGAAGTGGTGCCACGAATGATTATGAGACGGTCAGATAAGAAAATGTGGTTTGACTGTAAGGAATGTGGACATTCTTTTGAATCGGCATTATATAGTATCAATAAGGATCATCACTGCCCTTACTGTTCCAATCAAAAATTATGTGAAGAAGACTGTAACTATTGTTTTGAGAAATCATGTGCATCTCATGAAATGAGTCATGTATGGTCTTCATTAAATAAATATACCCCTAGACAATTATTTATTCAGTCAAATAAAAACATAAAATTTACTTGTAAAATGTGCCTACATATTTATGAAACAACACCGAGTCATTATCATAATCGTACAAATCAATGTTCATATTGCTCTAATAGAAAATTATGCGACAAAAATGATTGTAAATCATGTTTTGATAAATCCTTTGCATCACATCCTCAAATACATTGTTGGAGTTCCAAAAATACAATCATACCACGCCAAATCTTTAAGGGATCTGAAAAGAAAGGAATATTTAATTGCGATTTATGTACTTCAGAGTTTGAATCAAAATTATATAATGTATTAACGGGATATTGGTGTCCCTTTTGTAAAAAGAAAACAGAAGCACTTCTTTTGAAATTTCTTAGAAATGAGTACCCATCTTGTAAGACTCAATTACGGTTTGAATGGTGCAGAACAGCAGATACCAGACAAATTATGCCATTTGATTTTGGAATAGAAGATAACAAGATTCTAATTGAATTGGATGGAAAGCAACACTTTAGTCAAGTATCCAATTGGAATGCACCTGAAGATGTTCAATTAAAAGATATTGAAAAAATTAAACGGTGTATCAAAGAAGGATATTCTATTATTCATTTGTGTCAAGAAGATGTATGGAAAAATAAGTATGATTGGAAAAAATATTTACTAGAGGAAATAGAGCAATTAAAAACATCTGAGCCAAAATGTGTATTTATTCAAATGACGACTATTTACGAAAAACACATTGCAAAATTGGAGAATAGTATTATGTATACGATTACAAATCCAGAATCATAAAAAGATGATTTTATAAGTTTGGATAATTTATGAATTTTAGCAAAGTTACAAAGGAGGGGGGTCATGCCCCATTTTAAGTAAATTCAGAAATGGATTCAGATTTATTCAAAAATGGGTGATTAGAAACGTGCGGGAAAGCCAACGAGATTTGCGCCCAATCCGAACCCGGCTCCTTGTCGAGCTGTGACACCGACCGAGGGCGACACGGCATCCAAGATAGCGAACACGACGGCGGCCAAGACAGCCAAGGTAGCGACTTCATCCAAAGGCAGGGCCTTCTTGGGGATGAAGATAGCGGCAGCGGCGATAACGAGACCTTCAATCAGATATTTGATAACACGGTTAACAATTTCAGCAAATCCGTAGCCCATCATTTTCTATATTGAATACTAAGAAAAAAACTCATCACACTAGCTGGAGTTTAAAGATTTAAAACTGAAGATCCATAGAGATGAGCACAGACAAGAATTCCTCAACCGTAATTGAAGATTTCCTAGACGAAGACACCGAAATTGCTGGTCAGCGCTACGTGCTGCTCAGTTTCCTCAGTCCGGAGAAAGTACTGGATAAAAAGGAATTGTTCTTCTTCCAAAAGTTTCTACATGCCTATGAGGTGGATTGGAAGATCAAGAACCTGGAAAAGTATTTGGTAGATACCGTTAAAAACATTAACACGGAATTGGACGACCATGCCCGAGAACTAGAAAAGGGCGATCAGTTTGATGCTGCCGCAATTTGCCGTAAGAATCGTCTGTCGATTGACAATGTGATGGGTACATATGGATCCTTTGTTCAGAAAAGTCGCAGTGATTTGAACAAGGTTAAAATTGTAGAAGCATATGATGATTTTATGTATACGCAGAAGACGAAACTGGAAGAGGAGTTCTATGCGCTAAATGATTGTCATACCTCCATTCGTGGTTTGAAGGTTCGTGGTGTTTATGGTAATCCGAAGGAGGCAGAACTAAAGGCCAAGAAGCTCCAGGCAAAGGATAAGTATCACAACATCTTTATGGCGGAGGTGGGTAAGTGGACACCGTGGGATCCCTCGCCCCATGAGATAAAGGATCAAGAATACCAGAATGATCGTCTCAATAACTTGATGAAGAAATACAAGGAAAATGAAGATTCTCGTGAGCAATTCTTTGAGGAGCGCACAAAGAACTCCAAGAAGGTGGTCGGTATGCCAACCGAAAATGCAGCAGCTAGTGAGGCATCTGGTCAATTTGATGGTATGTTTGGCGGTAAGGGCGATTTGGTTTTTCAGAGGAAGGTAGAGAAGGCAGAAGTAACAGTAGAAAAAGTAACAGATGATTTAAAAAACGTGGTAGTTAATCCTTCTTCGTAATAATAACAAAATATCATTATAATTTTTATTTTATAAAAAAATATAATGAAATATAATCAATTTCATAATGAATTATGAATAATATCCCATTGCATCGGATGTACCAGGCACTGTCTTCTTCATGCATGATTGCGATGCACCATCACAGAAGGTTCCCTCTGGGCAGGATTGTCCGCTATTATTTGGAGAACTGCATAGATATGCGGTATTGGGGTCAGGAACATAAGTTGCATTAGGAGCAGATGCAACATGTGGAACACTTTGCACTTCATCGGAATATCCTTGAAATCCAGAAATACTGTAATGCACATCCATACGATCAATGTACCGCACCACCATAGGTAACAAAATGATAACAACAACTAGTAGGACGAACATTGCGCCAATTCCCATAGATTTAGACCGTGCCATTTTCTCTAGCAAATAGAGAGGTTTTATTACGCTAAGAATGAGACTCTGAATAATCAGATTAATATTTAGTAGGCGGTGTCATTGGTAAATCAGATAACAGGGGCAGTTTGGGCGGAATATCAGATGCACAATATCCATTCATGCACCGTACACGGTCTCCTGAACACGATGGTAAATTGACACCGCATCGTCCTGAATCTACAAATCCCTCGGAAGAGTCTTTACCCATAACCACATATAGTATCATTAATACAAGTACAATAATAAATACCGTACTTGCTTTATAACGGTACTTCATATTACTAACTTATGTTAATATTTCTTCTGTACATTAATGGCGGGTCCACGTAGCTTCTGGGCATTTCTAGGATCATAGGCATTTGCATCTTCTTCATCTTTGTAACGTGCCATCATCTCGGATTGCCGCCATAATTCAGGCGCACCCATTTTAAATTCACCATGAATTTCGGCTTTGTACCAAAAAATAGTATCTTCCAATTTATTACTCTGTGTATTGTTATTAATGACCAAACATTCATAATTCTGCGTACATTGATCCATCATTTGACAAAAGAATTCAAAGGAAGGAAAGGCAGATCCATAATTTTGATAGAGACGCTCACGATTGTTCCTGTATGGTTCTCTTAGAATGAAGACATAATCTACATTGGTACGAAGAGCAGGTTGAATACCAAGAGGAAACTGCATCGTAATAATAAAAAATACTTTGAGCCATCGCCCATTCATAAATAAATAACGAATATTCTTATCATGTGTCCATGAATCATCATACATACAATCATCTAGAATCATAAATGCACGAGGATCAATCGTAGACCGTATTCCTTTATCACCATCTTGCTGAATTTTTTGCATTACCAGCTTTTGGCGTTTAACGAAATTTGCTAAAATAACCGCATTATACTCACCATGAATAAACATGGGTGGAACAATCTTTTTAAAGAAACCGTTTGACTCTTCCGTACCTGAAATAACACAACCCATTGGTAAATCTTGGTGGTGAAACAGCAAATCACGAACCAATGTAGACTTACCTGTACGCCGACGGCCAATAAATACAGCCACAGCATCTTGTGGAATGCTCTTCATAACAAACTTCCGGAGATTAACATTTACACCGCCTTGTGCTGCCATTAACTCTAGTACACCCTCTGGTAATCGTGCGCTGTATAAACACGCAGATAAGTCTTTTAAAGAAGGAGATGAAAGCTGTATTAAAGTCACTTTTACGTGATCCTTGTAGATCTCGTGATTTGTCAGAAAATGAAAAAGAGTCGTTTGCAACATATTCCCATGTGCAACGGTATTACCCTGCACTAGATCTATTTCCTATCCCTGATTCTGCACTTTCTCATAAAAATATGGAACTCCCTACAAAATATACAATTCATGAATGGATAAATCAAGAAAAAGATAATCCTAAATTTTGGAAAGCTACTCGTGTACCACACCAAACTGATATAGAAGCAGATACACCACTTCCTGAAGAATGTAATGTCTTTACCAAAATTGTACATTTATTGAATCCTGTTGATATTCTAAAAGAGAAATACGTATGCCCTGAGCATCCATTAGTTCCTCAGAGTGAGAAAACATGGAAGCATACTCTTTTTAAGCTTCATAGTCATAATAATCAGGCCTACGTAGATGCAGTAGCTAATTTTGTTCTGAGTCGGTTCAGAGAATTAGATTTAACCCCGCATTGTATTTTGTCCTATGGATCCTTTACAGGAATCAGTAAAAGTTATCAATATAATATCTCAGGTGAATATGACAGTTATCGTCAATCACGCTGGTTTTGGAAAGGAATGCAATCACATAGCGCTAGACTAACCATTATTCGTGACGGTGAACAACATATTAAGGATATGGAGGAATTTAAAGAATTATATAAAGAACTCACCACATGCCCCTTTGACGATAAAGATGAAGAATTAGAAGTTCAATTAGATAGTCTAGAAGAACTAGATAGTGATATTGAGTCCGTTACATCTTTTACATTTGATACCATTGAAGATAATGCAGAGAACATCAATGATATCTTTGAAATCAATAAAAAAATGACAAATCAATTATTGGGAGATTCAAAAAGTATTACATCCATTAGCAATTTTGATTCAGGAAGTGAATTTGGATCCAACGAAGAGTCAGAGGAAGGATCAGATGAAGGATCGGATGATGAATCCGAACTAGATATTGATATTTGTTTGGATATTCCTAATATGCCCATTATTATGATCGCACAAGAAGCACAAGAAGGTGTAATGGATGAACTGCTAGATGAAGATGAAATTGATGGATTTGAACGAGAGTCGCAAGGATGGGAATCACGATGGATTGCATGGCTCTTTCAAGTAATTGCTGCACTCACTTTCTTACAAAGTGCAATCTGTTTTACACACAATGATCTTCATTCTAATAATATTCTTTGGAGAAATACAACACAGCGGTTTCTCTATTATAAGAAAAAAGATGGAACAGTATGGAGAATTCCCACCTTTGGAAAGATTTTTAGTATTATTGATTTTGGTCGCTCCATCTTTCGTCTAGGAAAGCATCTATGGGTATCAGATGACCATTGGCCTGACCAAGAAGCAGGGGATCAATATAATTTTGGACCTTTCTTTAATCCAAATGAACCTAAAGTAATGCCCAATCCTTCCTTTGATTTATCTCGTTTAGCGGTTAGTCTCATTGATGGTCTCTTTGATGAACCACCATCAAAAAAGAAGGGAAAAGGCATTCCAATCATGAGTGAAGAAGGATCATGGAAGGTATATGAAACTAAATCTCCTCTCTATAATCTACTATGGAGCTGGACAGTGGATGATAATGGAAAAACAATTTATGAAGACAAAAATGGTGATGAAAAATATGAAGGATTTGAACTCTATATTCGTATTGCCCATGATGTACATGGGGCCGTTCCAAAAGATCAATTGCATAAGCCTGTTTTTCAACAATATGTATGGAAAAATAAAGTAGCAGAAAATGAAAAAATTTATGAATTGGGTATTTAATTATCCTCTTTACGATCTCTAAAATATTGCATAATATCTTTTTTAAATTCCTCTGAAAACGTTGAAGTAGGTATGATAATACCTTTTTCATCATAGGTAATATCGGTATAAGGTGAAAACTGGTGTCTAATTAATATTTGCCAGCGTTCTACATATTTTCTATTTTTCTTTGTTCCATGATAATAATGACGGATAACACCAGGTACATATCCAATACGCAATTTACTTGATTTCTTTTGAAATTCTAAAATACTATTTTTATAGCCTTCATGATAATTATAATTGAGAGCAATATCACATTTATCAATATAGGATAGAGCCATTAGAAAATCTCCCGAACCTAATACTCCCTTATCATATAATCCTCCAAGTTTTTCATAAGCTTTTCGTGTCATGGCCCACGCATAACCAGGATGCCAATAATCTAGACCCTTCAATGTGTATTTTTTCTCTTTACAAAAACTGTAACCAAAACTATTAAATATATTTAAATTAGAACCATCTCTGTCCATATCTGTACAATGACTAAATAACTGAACAATATCTTTGCATCCATTTAGAACCTTTAATGTATCCATTGCCCATGTAGGACTATCAAATTCTAAATCTGCATCTATCCATGCAAATGCTTTGTAAGTGGCTGGTAATAAATATTTTACACCAAGATTTACCATGTTTTCTTTATGCCAAATGGGAACCTCTGTTTTGAGTTGTAAATGATTTTTATTTGTTGCACTGGTCACAATAAATGATTGTTTTGGATAAATCATTTCCACAATATACAAATGTATATTTTCCTCCTCTTCTTCCATACGTTTCACAAATTCTTTCAAAAGAATATAACGACGAGCATACAAGCATGGATTAGAAATGACAATGATCACATGTAATTTATCTTCAACCGGATCATTATTTTTAATTGCATACTTAATATCATTACTTTTGTAATGAATATCATTAATTTCTATACCATTAATTAGTGTCATAATATATTTCTATCTATAGAGATATATTATAATTTATTATGTAACATTAATTTGTATTGCAAGGTGCGGTAGATAATATCTGACATGGACATCCATTATCAATAATATTAGATCCTCCTAGTCCTTTACGAAAATCTGCCATTTGGCCTGTACGAACAGTATTAATAATAGATTGATCGTAGATTCCTAGCAGTGGTGCATATCCAGTATTAGGTGAGGATGTACTTGTGATGCGATTAATAAAGGAGCCGGATTCTGCTTTATTTTTACGACGAACAGTAATTTGTGAACTATCATATATCGTTGTCGGCATTTCTATGTACTATACATAAATTTATCTTCCTGCTAGACGTGGTGGTCCTACTTGTAGCAGGTCTAGATCACTAGATTCACCACCTACAAATACAGTAGGCATAGCTGTGGGCAATTCTAATTTGGGAAAGAGATCAGGAACAAGTACACCAGTAAAGGCAATCAAAATAGAACCACTAATGAAATCTTGCAAGAATTGTATGTTTTTGTAGTCTTTATCCTTATATTTTGCGCCAATATAGCTTAATATAATGAAGATTACTCCACCGACAAAAATCCATGGAAACCATGCGGGCATCATTATTCTGTCCGTGTGATAAAAACACAGTTAGATTGATCGCACGCTGTAATCGCACTATTCCATTTATAACTCTTCATAATCATTTGATCCTAATTCTTCATTGTTCACTTGATCAAAGTCAATTTCAGCCGATAATGATACACCACTATCATCCATTAGTTCCGGGATGGAATCATCTGTATCTTTTGGATCAAAGATCATATCGGACCCTTGAGGATCTTCTGAATCAAATACCGTGTCAAACTGTCCAAAACGAACAGAGGGTTTATCATCAATAATGATGGTTTGTGGTGGCAATTGTAAAATCTCGTTGAGTTTGCTTTCTTGCACAATGACTGGTGTTGCGTTGGATGTTACAATAGGTGTTGCGATAGGCGTTGCGATAGGCGTTGCGATAGGCGTTGCGATAAGCGCTGCAACTGGCTCAACTATAGGGACTTCAATCGGTGTTGCGACGGGTGTAATAACTGGCTTTGGTGCCTCTAATGTCACTTCAGGTGGAGTAGTTAAAGGTATATCTGGTTTAGAAATAGTAACATCTGGTACTGTTTTCTCTGTATCTTCATCATCACTATCCTCTTCAACCGGTTCTGCAACAGAAGATGCATCGCCTCCATTGATAAAATCCTTCAAGATAGACTTCACAGGAACCAAACTTCGCACTGCTTGATGAATACCTTCATTCAAAATACCTTCAATACTTCGGTAATTCTGCTGCTTCTCAATTCCAGAAATACCTTCACGGAACAAATATGTAGAACTCCATAATAATTTTGAGGATTCACACAATACCTTGAACAAAAAGTGTTCCACCTTTGGAATATTAATTTCCACCTTTTTGTTATTGGAAGAAAGCCGAATTGCAGTTAGCACTTTGGTATGCGCAATGAATACAGCCGTAAGAAGATCTTCTAAGTAATCACACCCTGAATTTACAAGAATGGTATGAATTTCATTATTCACCTTCTCCATATTCCAATCATGAATCTCATTCAAATAATTCTGAAATTGCCAAAGTGCTTTTTTTGGTTCTTGTACCATTGCCTGTTTGGCCTTTTCAAGTAATTCAACAAAGAACTGGAAATAAGCGGGGACAAGAAAAAAGCACAATTGTTTGGTATACTCTGTACGAGCATCCGAGTAGACGGATACAATAGAATCTGAGCCTCTATTCATTCTTCTTCCTTCTCTGGTGTTGTCTGGACCTTATCTAACGCACTACCCAAAAATGCCCATAATGAACCAGATAGTTCCATGCATTTACCGTAGTCCTTTAATAATACCTCATTGGATAATAATGAATTAATAAGTGTTTCAGGATTGTAACCATTTTTAATGTACTCTACCAGTTTATC
>Ga0164297_10001976_pt1 | contig 20864 bp, 16 predicted proteins | sample GEODES058metaG_FD_113539 | JGI IMG/M metagenome (GOLD analysis project Ga0164297, IMG submission 113539) | Dystrophic lake water microbial communities from Trout Bog Lake, Wisconsin, USA - GEODES058 metaG | ecosystem: Environmental > Aquatic > Freshwater > Lake | place: USA: Trout Bog Lake... | reverse complement strand
TTGCCCAGCAACGAACCCATTCTCCGTTCATGCACCTGGTCAATACATTTGCCCGGCGCGACTATCGGATCGGATTTCTGGCCACGGCATTCCTTTCCATAGGCGGATTTATGATGATGCCTTTTGGCAGCGCATTTGCTATCAATAACCTAAAGATAGACCCACTGCAACTGACGCCGTTGTTCATGGTGTCCGGCTTCACTACGCTATTCATTATGCCGCTGGTGGGCAAGCTGTCCGACAAGATCGACAAGTTCATCATCTTCGCCATAGCTACGGTGTGGATGATGGTCGTGGTGGTCTTCTATACTCATCTGTCGGTAACGCCGCTGTGGGAGGTTATGATATTCAACGTCCTGATGATGATCGGTATCATGAGTCGTATGGTGCCGGCCCAGGCTATCGCCAGCAGCGTACCGGAAATGCGCGACAGGGGCGCATACATGAGCATCAATGCGTCCTTATCTCAGTTTGCCGGCGGTATTGCCGCCAATGTGGCCGGGCATATAGTGTACCAGAAGGATAAAAACAGTCCGCTGGAGCATTACGATATACTGGGCTATGTGATGGTGGGCATATCCGTGCTTGCGTTGCTGCTACTGTACAGGGTGAATGTGATGGTGAAGAAAAGGCTGGCAGAAAGCAAACTGTAGCCCGCGGCTGCTATCTTTGGCCGGTGAATAAACTTGATGGCGGCCACCGCTATTTCCTCATCAATAAGCCCCACGGTATGCTATCCCAGTTCGTTGGCACTGAGAAGCGCCGCATGCTGGGGGCGCTTGACTTTGATTTCCCTGAAGGCACGCATGCCATAGGCCGGCTGGATGCACATTCGGAGGGGTTACTGTTGCTGACGACCGACAAGCGCATCACTCGGCTATTGTTCATGAGTGGCACTCCTCACCGGCGCACCTACCTGGTTATGGTGAAGAACGCGATGAATGCCGAGGCTTTATTACAGTTGCAGACAGGTGTCAGCATCCGCATACACGAAGGGGCTGAGTATATTACACCGGCCTGCGAGGTAGCAATAGTGGAGAAACCTGTCACTCTTTTTACCAATGGTTTTGAGCATCTGGAGCAATGGCCGCATACGTGGCTGCAAATAACACTCACAGAGGGCAAGTATCACCAGGTGCGCAAAATGGTGGCTGCGGTCAGGCACCGCTGCCTGCGCCTCATCAGGCTGTCGATTGAAGATATGGAACTGGGCGACATCATGCCCGGAGAAGTGCGGGAATTGGATGCTGCAACATTTTTTCAAAAGCTGAAGCTATGATTGTCATAATGTTATAGCTTAGCAACGAATAAAAGAACATTATGGCTTTCGACCAATTCATCTGGCTGTTATTCATCGGTATCACATTTGTGAGCGCTTATACGATGAAGAGCCGCACACAGTCTTTTGCGGATATGAACCCCGAGTTGGAAAAGGGATACAAAGATGCTTTCCGTGCCATGATCTTTTTTGGTAACCTGCCATGGCTGGTAATGGGTGCCGGTATTCTTTCCGGACAAGTGAAGGGAGTCAGCGGATTTTTCGGTAATAACAGGCCGGGGCCCTTTACTCTTGCTTTTTTCGCGGTCATTATTGCCGATTACCTGGTGCTGGTGTGGTGGATCTTTCGCCGGGGCGGGGCTGAGTTCCTCGAAAAACATCCGGGCATTATCCGCAGTTATGGGAGTGAGGGGCTTACGGCCAAGCAGGTAAAACAGCGCATCATGATCACGGCGGTGGCCGCGCTGGTAGCCATTGTGTTCGTTGTTTTTGGTTCGTCTAAAAAATAGATCACGCACGCATTTCGTCGGGCAGCCAGTTTTTGATGTTTCTCTTTATCTCATCGGGGCTAAGATGTTCGCTGAGCGCTTTTTGTAGTAGTGCAACCAATTCATCGTCTGATGCAAACCGTAGTGCCGCGATCTGTCCAAAGCTGAGCTGCGATTCTACAGGCTCAAAACGTTTGCCGGTAAGTTGGTAGTAGCGCAGGCGCATTTCCAGCCGCACAATGCGGTTCTGGTTGCCCAGTGCATAATGTTGCCGCAACATGAATGACAACCACGCGATCATTATGATTATTGCGGCCAGCATCAGCCATATCGCGCGCCGGGGGCCATCGTTCAATGCCATGTATATGCAGATGCCCGTCAATAGGGTGGCAACCGGGTAAAAAACCAAATGGTGCGGGGTATAATAGCGTATATGGTTCTTATAGTTTTGCGCTGATGGCATACCGAAATGTTTTAGCAAATATAGCAGACAAAAAAAGTGCCGCGCAATGGCACGGCACTTTGAGGTGGTAAATATGTTTGTTGTCAGAATTTAACTGCGAGGTAGAACACTACTGGCATGCTGAAGGTGCCGTTGCTTACCTTGTTGTTGGTTTTGCTGCTTGAAGAGTTTCCCGGCAGACCGAGGATGCCTGAGGAGGATATGTCCAGTTCGTCAGTTTCTTTTCCGCTCGTATAGTAAAAAGAGGTTTCTGTACCTATCAATATTCGTTCTGTAAGGTTGTAACGCAGCCATGCCATTGCACCCCCGCCGAAACTCGATATGTTTGTCTTGGTTGTTGTTGTAGTTGTGTCACCGGCAGTCGCTGTGTTTACGGTTTTGTCGTTGTTGGTGTTGTACAGAAAGTCGACACCTACACCGGAGCTCCATTTTTCCGACAGTTTAAAGGCTCGCTCCACACCCACACGCAACTGCAGATCATTGATATCTGATTCTGTGGCAACACCAGTATTAGTTGTTTTGAGCCCACTATAGCTGTAGCCAACGCCCAATCTAAGCCCCCAGCCGCTTTTCCGTGAATTGATATTGTAAGTAAGCAGGTAAGGGTTTACAGCAGTCGTAGTTGTGGTGGAGTTGTTGAAGTTGAGTACCTGCCTGATGAGACCGTTGATCTGGACGCCGACAAAATTGTCAACCGCTACCGGTTTTTTCTCAGTCACTTCAGTCGATTCCATCTCCTGGGCATACATCTGGCTTTGGCATCCCAGGGCCAGGATGCCTACAAATAAAAGCTTCTTCATTATTATTTGGTCTTAAACGGGTTAGAAAATTTAGGGTCGGTAACCATTTGATAATCGGTCATCGTTTTCAGGAAGGCGATGAGGTCAGCCTTATCCTGATCTGTAATATTCATGCTCAATGGCTGAGATGGATTATTAGGATCTTTCAGCAGCGGGTCCAGGTTACGGCTCGCCTGAATGGTGTGGCTGTAATGGTCTATTACCTGCTCCAGTGTCTGATATCTGCCGTCGTGCATATAAGGAGCTGAAAGAGCCACATTGTGCAGATTGGGTACGCGGAACTTGCCGTTGTCTGACGGGTTCAGGGTAATGGCGCCACGGCCTGCATCCGTTGGTGTTGCGTCCAGTCCGATATCGCGGAAGCTGGTGGAATCCTGTGCGCCATAAACATTCACAAACACATGGTGGCAACTTGCACAGTTATATTTGCTGATGAAGAGACTCTCGCCATGCAATTCCTGATCTGTAAGCGAGGCGCCGCCGTTCTGAGCCTGATCAAAACGGGAATTGTCGGAATTTATCGCAGCCATAAAAACAGACAGGCATTCAGATATACGATCGTAGGTGATGCTATTATCGCCATAAGCCTGGTTGAACAGACTGGTATAGTATGGGAGTAACGCCAGCTTGGCTGGTATCTTATCAGGGTCGTCCATACCCATCTCAATGTGATTGGTGATCGGTTTGGCGGAGAGGTTTTGCAGAACATCTTCACGGCCATCCCAAAAAAGTGCCTGGAATGGCTCCTGCAGGAGTGACGCAGAAAAGAAACCGTTATTATTCCCGAGCAGGTTGGTGATATTTTTTGAGTTGCGGACGGTCTTCCGGGATTCATACCCCGTGCTGAATTGCACATCATCAGCAAATGCCGCAGATTGTTTGTGGCATGATCCGCACGAAATGGCGTTGTTCACTGAAAGATGGCCATCATAAAAAAGAACGCGGCCAAGTGTTGCTTTGGCATCTACTGTTTCTGACCCGGTAGATCCGTTGCTAAAATAGTGGTCGGTGGTGGCGGGCAGGTCCAGGTAAACGGTGCCTGAAGGTGTTGGAATGCTTTTGTGGCAGGCTACAAGCGAGGCAATGATCCCGGCAGTAGAGAGGATAATGATAGATTTCTTCATAGGTAATTGTTTTGGTATGTTAGCTGATAAGGAACAATTAAAGTAAAAATAATGTATCTACTTTATCTGGCAAAATTTATTTATAATTTGGGAACATAAATTATATACTTCTCCTGAAACGATGGTTCCGGGAAGATATTGTGCACGTCCCAGGCCTGTACGATCTTCGAAAGACCAGATTCATTGATCTCTGTATCCAGGTTCCCTCCTTTAAGGCAGATCAGTCCGTTGGGCAATTCCTCGCTTTTCTGACCCTTTTTCAGCGCCGCGTTCACCCACTTCCACAGGTCGCCAAGGGGAGCCACTGCGCGCGACACAGCATAGTCGAATTTGCGGTCTCTGATCTCTTCCACGCGGCCATGGTGTGTGGTTATGTTCTTTAATCCCGTCGCCTCCGCTACTTCGTTAACTACCTTTATTTTTTTGCCAATACTATCTACCAGGTGGAACTTTACGTTAGGGAAGAAAATGGCGAGCGGAATGCCCGGAAAACCGCCACCCGTACCTATGTCTATGATCTCGGTCCCGTCCTCAAAGTTCACGAGTGCAGCTATGGCAAGCGAGTGCAGCACATGTTTCTCATACAGCGACTCGATGTCTTTTCTTGAAATGACATTTATCTTTTCATTCCATTCTTTATACAGGCCTTCGAGTAATGCAAATTGCCGGAGTTGAGTTTCTGTGAACTCCGAAAAATATTTTAAGATCAGTTCCAACGCTGTTTGTTTTTAAATAAAATATATGGCAGGAATGTAAAGTTATACAACATCCACCCCACGTCCATTAGCGGCAGCCAAATAGCCAGTTTTTTTTCCCGGAGTTTAATGATCGCTACCGTCCAAAGGAACCAATACATCAGGCACCGGATGGCCATTACCGGAATGGCCGCCCATCGCAGCGGTGTAAACATCAGGGCAATAAAATAGAACCACACCGCAGCATGAGTGAAGCCATACAGGCCCAGCAGCATACGTATGCCAGCCGGGTAGTATTTGCCGGTCGAGAGATGCCTCCGTTTCTGCGCTACCCAGGCAGATAATGAGCGTGGCGCTTTGCAAACAGTAAAGGCGCCATGCCTTCTCACCAGCGCAATGTTTGTTTTTGTCGCCAGCCGGCTCACCATCAGGTCGTCATCGCCCGACGGTAATTTTTGCCATATTTCCAGCTCCTGCGCGCGCTCCGGCATTTCACGGCTGCAGGCTACATTGCGTCCTACAGCCATATAGGGTTTGCCCGCACGTGTATAGCTGGCCGATTGCAGGAATGAGTGCATCGTTTCCCAGCGCACAAATTTGTTGAGCAGGCCGGGGCCGGCGGAATAGGCACCATAGCCGGCTACGATCTTCCTGCCGGCATCTAAAGGCGCCGACATCTCGCTGAGCCAGTGGCGGCTGGCAGGTGCGCAGTCAGCATCTGTAAGCAGCAGATGGTCGTACTTTGCAGCCTTTACGCCGGCACGGAGCGCAAATTTCTTACCCGGAAGGTCCCTTTGAATGTCCTGCGGAATCGTGACGACCGAAAGATGCCGATACTCGTTGCAAAATGATTTCAGCACTTGCGGTGTCTCGTCGGTCGATGCGTCGTCAACCACTACTACTTCAAACTCCGGCACGCCATTTTGAGCGTATTGCTGTTGCAGTACATGTGGCAGGTTTTGTCTCAGATTATCAGCCTCGTTGCGGGCGCAGATGATCACCGAGACCGGCTGACGCGCGTGCTCGTGTTTCAGGTGCGTAGCGGGGAGTATTCTCAGGGAAAAGAAGAATGCATAACAACACTGTATGACCGCCCATACGATAAAAGCCCAGTATATGATGGTTACGATCACGGGTGTAAAGAAAACAATTGTATGCTGCCGGGCAAAACTATCAGCGCCTGATAGTGAGAGGTAATGTGCGCGTCGTTGTGCCTGCGGAAACGGTGAGGTAGTAAATGCCACTCACCAGATCGTCGGGCACATGCACCGGTAGTTTCGAACTACCGCCTCCGGCATTCATGCTGGTCTGGTATAACAGCCTGCCGGGCAGATCGCGTATGGAAATGGTTGCCGTTCCATTGTCTGACAGACCCGCAGGCAATATTACATCAAAGGTTCCGTTGCTTGGTTGTGGCGCAATGCTGAAGCCGTCTGCAGACCCTGAAACGGTTGAAACATCCAGCAAGCCGGAATTGATGAAAATGATATTGCTGGTGTCCGTCAACGGCACGGCACAAGGGGCATTGCTGGTAAGCACACAATAGAAGCTGTCACTTTCATAGAATGTTGCCGAGTAAGAATTAGTGGTCGCGCCCGGTATCAATACGCCATTTTTGAACCACTGATATGTAGGGGCACTACCGCCATAAGTAACATCAGACACCATATCCACTATCTGCCCCCAGTATGCCAGGGTATCGCTGGGACTGGCATGCAGCACTATGGTTGGCGGGTAGGATGGGGTAGCGGTCATGACAATAGTAGTGTCAACGCTATCGGGAACTGAACATGCAATGGTACTCGTTACTAAGCATTTCACCGGGTCGCCGTTATGCGGCACATAGGTAAATACTAGGCCGGTATCAAGTGTTGCGCCATACAACTTCCAGTTCACGATGGCTGAAGCGCCGGTGTTTACCGGGCTGGCCGTAAACGTGACAGGTATGCCATAGCAAACCGTATCCGCAGTAAGAGATACGCTGAGGCTGGGGTAGTTGATCGGTGATACGGTCATCGTCACAGAGTCAGGCGTAGCTACCTGTATGTTCAGGCCCTCGTTTGTGTCTACCAGTTCGCATAATACAACATCGCCAGTGTTTATTGTTGTCAGTATGAGCGAAGGAGCGTTCGGCCCAATATGTACTCCGTTTACTGTCCACTGATATACTGCGGAGAACGGAGTGATATTCGTTTGCGCTGTGAAGGTAACCGCCGTGCCGGCGCAAATACTGTCGTGCAATGCCGAGCCATTGACCCTGAGCGTACCTTGTTTGAAAATCTCGCGTACGCGGTGGCCATAGCCATCTACCCCGCTGCTTTTGTCTGCAATGAAGAAGTTTCCGGCCGTATCGATCCAGATACCAGACGGTACGGAAAATTTAGCCAGATTGGGTGCCCCGCCGTCTCCGAAGAAGCCGTTGACACCGGTACCCGCAAAGGTGCTGATGTGGCCGGTAGTGTCCACTTTCCTTATTTTATTGTTGCCCGCATCTGCAATATAAATATTGCCCCACCTGTCCGACTTAATGTCAGTAGGTCCGTTGAGCCTGGCCGAAGTGGCAAGGCCACCATCGCCTGTCGAACCTGCTACGCCATATGTACCGGCAAACAAGGTTACAATGTTGGTGGTTGCATTTACCTTCCGGATAACGTCGTTGTTGGCATCTATTATGTAGATGTTGCCGTTCGGGTCGGTACATACGGCCTGCGTGCCGTCGAAAATAGCTATAGTGGCTGCCGCGCCATTACCAAAATAGCCCACAGAATCATTCCCGGCTATAGTATGTATGATCCCGTCGGGTGTTATTTTCCTGATGCGCGTGTTGGCATCGGCAATAAGAATGTTGTTATTAATGTCCACGTAAACGCCGGAGCAACCATTCAGCGATGCACTGGTCGCTGCAATGCCATCGCCGTTGAACACGTGGGTGTCGTGAATGCCAGCAATTGTGGTCATTATTCCACTGGTATTTATCTGGCGCAGCACTTCAGATCCACCATCGCATACCAGTACATTATTGTTCCTGTCCACGCCTATACCTTGCGGCGCCTGGAATGTGGCATACACCGCGGGTGTATCTTCTCCGCTGTAAACCGGGTTGCTCCATCCCGGATAGGCCGCGAAATTTGTGATGACACCATGGGCGTCTATCTTACGTACATGTACATTTTTGATGTCCACCACGTAAACATTGCCAAATGTATCTGCGGCCACACTATAGGGAAGTGAAATAGTATCCTTGAGCGCCGACCCGCCAAGAATGCCGGAACTTACCAGCCACCCGCCATGACCATTTCCGGCAATGGTGCGCACTATGTACTGCGCATTAAGTGCATTACAAGTTCCGGTAAAAAATAATATACAGGCAATTCTATATAGGAGTTTTCGGAGCATATTACCGGCTTTGCTGTTCAGCAAATATAGTGATTGTCCGCCTGATATATGGGTAACTGCTAATGCCTTTTAATATTAATAACATCTGCGACATAACAGTGACAAAACGCTGCTAACTGACCGGAGCTGGTGGTGTCATCACATGACCGCAGCTTTTGCAGGTACGCAATTCTTCGCTGGCATAAAAACGCTCCATTACCGGCGGCAATTGCTTCACGATGTCCGAAACATTCATCCATTCTTCATGTAGCTTTTCGCCACAGTTTTCGCAAAACCACATAAACGCATCGGTCTCGGTGGCTTCGCGCTTTTTTTCTACTACCAGTCCTATAGTATTGGCGCCTCGCTGGGGCGAATGAGGCACTTTGCACGGCAGCAGGAACATTTCGCCTTCTTTTATAGGTACATCAACGATCTTGCCATCTTCCTGGATCTTCACCACCACATCGCCCTGCAACTGATAAAATAGCTCCTCGCTGCGGTTGAAGTGGAAATCCTTGCGACTGTTGGGGCCGCCAACTATCATCACAATAAAATCTCCGGCATCCTTATAAAGATTCTGATTGCCTACGGGCGGTTTCAGCAGATGACGGTTTTCCTCTATCCATTTCGTGAGATTGAATGGGCGTTGTACAGGCATATGATGATGTTTTTCGTGTCTGAATTTTAGGTTATGCTAAGATAGCACATTAATTCAGAACCTTCATTTTTACCGTTTCTATACGGGTAGAGGTCACCAGCAATATATCGAATTCATACTTGCCAAGTATGATGCGCTCCTTCATTTGCGGAATGGTCTCATGACCGGTAATGATGTAGCCGGATAATGTTTCAGAATCTTCTGTAGGCAGGTCGAAGCCATATTTTTCATTCAGGTAATCCAGTTCCAGCCTGCCGGAGAAGATGTACTCATTCTCCGCGATCTGTTTTTCCACGTATTCCTGTACGTCATATTCATCGTTGATATCGCCGAATATTTCTTCCAGCACATCTTCCATAGTCACTATTCCCGATGTGCCTCCGTACTCGTCTATCACCCAGGCTATGCTTTTTCGCTCTTTTGTGAAACGGTTCATCAGGTCCACCGCGCTCATTGCTTCCGGAACCGGTGTTATGGTGTGCAGTATCTCTTTCAAAAACTGCGGTTTACGGTTCAGGTCCAGGTGGTGAATGTAACCGACTATATTATCTATATTATCATCATAAACGATGATCTTCGATAATTGGGTGTCTATGAATTTCTGGCGCACCTCACTGAGTGGCGTATTCACTTCAACGGCTTCCACTTCATTGCGTGGCACCATGCATTTGCGCACGCGTACGTTCACCAGGTATAGCGCGTTCTCAAACAATTCAGCATTTACTTCGTTGTTTTCGTTCTCGTGGCTATGCATGCTTTGCTTGACAAATACCTCCAGGTCCACTCGGTTGAATACCTGCTTATTCTCCTTGATGCGCACATTGAGCAGGTATTTCAGAATAAATTCAGAGAGCGAAACAAAGATCTTCGCTATTGGGAAGAAGATGTAGTACATCACCAGCATAGGAATGCTGAAGATGGTAAGTACGGTTTCGGCTTTCGATCTGAATATCGCTTTAGGCAGGAATTCTGCAAATATCAGTATCACTACGGTGGCTACCAGTGTGTCCAGCAGCAGCTTGGGATACTCAGATAAGGTAATGCCGTAATGGCCGAGCAGTATCTGGGTGGCCTCAGAAGCCAGTACGCCATAAATGACCAGCAGCACATTAACGCCTACCAGGCTGGTGCCAATGAACTCCGAAGGGTTTTCCATGAACCGGGCCAGTATCTGGCCGGAGAACTTACCTTGCTTTTTCCTCAGTTCAATATTCAGCTTATTGGCCGAGATGAATGCGATCTCTGTGCCCGCGAAGAAGCCCATAAGGAGGATGCAACCCAAAATGTAAAGCAATAAATGCGATATATCCATTCGGCCCAAAGATAGTAATAGTGTGCCAATCTGCCCGTGTACGACTGGTTGCACAGGCACCTGATACAAAAAGGTAATGTGCACGGCTGCACATTACCTTCAGTTAGTTAGATGAACAGGTGATTACGCCCGCCACATTGTCCTGTCCTTGCCTTTGTTTGAACCAAACAGCAGGTTGATGATCAGAGCGAGTATAAGCGCCCCAACAGTGGCGCCGATGATCTCATTTACAATATGGCTTTTAGCAAAATTGAAATAATTACCAAAGAAGGTATGGCACACCCACCCGCCGATAATTCCCAGCAGTGTGGAGAAAACGGGACCCAGGCTACGACTGTTGCGTAAAATAAGGCCAACGAGTATGCCGGCAACCGCACCGATGAAAATGATGACCAACAGTCCTTTCCAGTGATGCATCTGGTCAGACATTGAGAAGAGTAATAAATGGTTATGCATATATCTTTAATTTCCTTTAAAGATATAAAATATTGAATAGGTTGTATGTGTTATCAGGAAAAAATACTTACGTAGTAGGGTAGTCATCAGTTATGAAGTCGCATGAATACGTGCCAGTATTGCCGGCGGGTAGTACGCTCCCACGAAAGAATATTTTTATTGACCTGATATGACTGGACCACATTCAGCACAATAACGAATAGGAAAAACGTACAAAAAGTAACCATTACAATTTTCCTTGCCCGCGTGAAAAGATGCTCGCACAAAGCCGTCAGTGGCAGCGCCAGCAATACCATAGATTCTATCATGGGCCTGCAGCCGAAGGTGCCACCGTAATACCATTGATGCCAGCTAAACACCAGATAAACGTTCACGCACATATATATAGCTATGCTGATCGCTGCCATCTTATTTTTTCTATACAAATATGGCACAGCCAGCAATGTTATCAGCGCCAATGGTGTGTAGACAAACCAACCTTTCTGGTAGCTGAATAACCCTTTAAGTATGTGCGGTCTCGCCAGGTCAAACCCTTCGCCGGAATAGGAGAACACTATCCAATGGCCGGTAATGAACTTCCAGTAAGCACATTGCAAAAACAGAATAGCTATACACGAAAGAACCGCAATCAAAACTGAGGCAGCATGTCGGCGGTAGATAGCGGTAGCTTGTTTTGCGCTTTTGTAGTTCCACAACAATGGAATAATGATCACGACGAAATTGGTTGGCCGCAACAGTATCACAAGCCCCATGATCAGCCCAATGTAAATGATGTACCGGGCTTTTTCAGTCTTGTGCCAAAGATCAGTCATATATAGCAGAAGCGCGAAAACGACGAACGAGAATTGGTGCGACATTCCGTACTCCCATACGGAATAAAAATATAAATTAGTAGCAAACGCCAGGAGTAACAAAGTAGCTGCGGTAGCCATGTCGCTGAAATGCCTGAGCAAAAATCGCCGCAAAATACCCAGGCCTATCAGAGTCCAGGTCAGTGTACATAGAATGACTGCCTCCATATACGGAGTGCTGAATCCATTGGGTATGTGTTTCTTTGTTATGTATTTGCAATAGACCTGTGCAAGGCCAAAAAAAGGTAACTCAAACAGGCTGCAGCCCATGGTGTACTTGATAAGCTTGCGGCCGTTCGGCTGGTCATAAATGCCATACCAGCGATGTCCTGCATTCAGATGTTGTTGGGTTTGTATGCTGTCGTAGAACGTCAGATGGCCGGGATCGTGGTAAATAAAAGTGGCTGGCAGGTATAGATAATATCCTGATTCATCCCAGTGAAGCAGATCTTTGTCGTACCACTTACCCAGGCTATATATTATTGTAATGTAGGCCAGAGCAATAAATACCAGTGCACGGCCCGAACTTGATCGCAAAAGGTTTTGCATGATATGGTCTATGGCAACAAGGTATGCCCGATTTTGATGGAAGCAATTTAATGCATTAATGCACGTATGTGGAAAAATGGAGGTAAAAGTTTTTTAATTGTACATACCTTTGCACGCATTTTATTATCATCCGTGAATTAAGATCAATTAAATTAATTTTGATAATAATATGTTTGATCAACTTTTGAGGGCACGATGAGTAGTTACAAGGAATTTAAGGGTTTGAATATGCCTGACATAGAGCAGGCTATGCTAACCACATGGAAAGAAGGCAGGTATTTTGAACAAAGTATTGAACAGCGCAGGGGAAACGAGCCATTTGTGTTTTATGAAGGCCCGCCGAGCGCTAATGGCATGCCGGGCATCCATCATGTCATTTCCCGCACGCTTAAAGATCTCGTTTGCCGTTACAAAACCATGAAGGGATTCCTGGTGGAGCGAAAAGCAGGCTGGGATACGCATGGTCTTCCTGTAGAACTCGGTGTTGAAAAAGAACTGGGCATCACCAAGGAAGATATAGGTAAAAAAATAAGCATAGAAGATTATAATAAGAAGTGCCGCGAGGTGGTGATGCGGTATAAGGATAAGTGGGAAGAGATCACCGACAAAATGGGTTATTGGGTGGATATGGGCAATCCTTATATCACATTCGATAACGAATACATCGAGACCCTGTGGTGGGCCCTGAAGGAATTACATGCGAAGGGTTTATTATACAAAAGTGTCAGTATACAACCTTACTCACCCGCAGCCGGCACCGGCCTTAGCAGTCATGAGCTGAACCAGCCCGGTACTTATAAGGACGTAAAGGACACAACTGTCGTGGCCATGTTCACGCTCAGTAAACCTGGGGCCGACGCCTCGGTGCAATACAATAATCCGCTACAGGTCCGGTTGCACGAGCTGGCAAGGAATGCCTGGGAGCCTTATATCAATATGCCCATTGGCGGCGGACTGGTAGAGGCAGATAAAGCTGCTGCCGTGTCATTCATGGCCTGGACCACCACACCCTGGACCCTTCCTTCTAACTGCGGACTTACTGTGGGGCCGGATATAGATTATGTGTTGGTACAAACCTTCAATCCTTATACGCACCAGCCCGCTAATGTGATATTAGCTAAAGCATTGATAGGCAAGTACTTTAAACCAGAAGGGCAGGAGAGTGATTTTACGTTGCACAATGCGGAAAGCAAGATACTGCCGTGGAAAATAATTTCAGAATTCAAAGGAATTGATTTTGAGGGTATTAGGTACGATCAATTGCTGTCTTTTGAAGGTAATACACGCGAAATTGCAGGCGGCGACCCTTGGCGGGTGATCACTGGTGATTTTGTGACCACTGAAGATGGTACCGGCATCGTGCATACTGCACCAGCATTCGGGGCCGATGACTTTAAAGTGGGCAAGAAGCACAATATCGGCATACTGACCATGGTGGACAAGCAAGGTAAGTTTGTCGATTACACCGGTGAGTTCAGCGGTAGGTATGTAAAGAACTATAAAAGCGATCCGGATTATACGGACGTGGATGTGGATATAGCGGTAAAGCTCAAGTTGTCGGGTCATGCCTTCCGGGTGGAGAAGTATGAACATACCTACCCGCATTGCTGGCGTACAGATAAGCCGGTTATCTACTATCCTCTAGATGCCTGGTTCATCCGTACTACTGCTGTTAAGGATAGGATGGTCGAATTAAACCGAACGATCAATTGGAAACCAAAGGCTACCGGGGAAGGTCGCTTTGGCAATTGGCTGGAAAATATGGTGGATTGGAACCTGAGCCGTAGCCGCTTCTGGGGAACGCCATTGCCGGTTTGGGTGACCGAAGACGGATCGGAGGTGAAATGCATAGGTAGCATTGATGAATTGATGCAGGAGGCCCAAAAGGCCAATGGTGTGCTGAAGTTGAATCAGATGCTGGAGGAAATAACGGAAAAGGATGCTGCCGGCAACCCGGTTGGCAACCTCACCTTTAAGCCGGTTGACAAATCGCATATAGACCTGCATAAACCATATATGGACCAGATCGTTCTGTTATCGGACAGCGGAAAACCCATGTATAGGGAGCCGGATCTGATAGATGTTTGGTTCGACAGTGGTGCTATGCCGTATGCACAATTGCACTATCCGTTTGAAAAACATCCGCTGAAAGACCTGAAGAAAAATTTTCCGGCAGATTTTATCGCAGAAGGGGTCGATCAGACACGCGGATGGTTCTATACGCTCCATGCCCTGGGTGTAATGCTTTTTGACAGTGTGGCTTATAAAACCGTGGTAAGCAATGGGTTGGTGCTGGACAAGAACGGCAATAAGATGAGCAAGCGCCTGGGTAATGTGGTCGATCCGTTTGAGACGATCAGCAAATTCAGCGCCGATGCTACCCGCTGGTATCTGATAACCAATGCATCGCCTTGGGATAGCTTAAAATTTGATTTAGAAGGAATTAAAGAAGTTCAGCGGAAGTATTTTGGAACTCTTTACAACACTTACCAGTTCTTTGCGCTGTATGCCAATGTGGATAAATTCACATTCTCGGAAAAATATATACCTGTAGATCAGCGGCCGGAGATAGATCGCTGGGTACTATCATCGTTGCAGACGCTGGTAAAAGATGTTACCGGTTATCTGGACGATTATGAACCTACGCTGGCCGGCCGCGCTATGGAGACCTTCCTCGACGAGCAACTGAGCAACTGGTATGTGCGCCTGTGCCGTCGCCGTTTCTGGAAGGGTGAATATGAGCACGATAAGATATGCGCTTACCAGACATTATATGAATGCCTGGAGACCATATCGCAACTAATGGCACCAATAGCTCCGTTCTTTGCAGACTGGTTATTTAAAAATTTAAACGAGGTAACTAATCGTAACTCATTCAAATCTGTTCATTTAGCTGATTTCCCAACAGTAAGGGAGGCAGACGTTGACACGGATCTGGAAGAACGCATGCGCCTGGCTCAGGATATATCTTCTCTTGTATTATCTATCCGCAAACGGGTGAATATCAAGGTAAGGCAGCCATTGCAGAAGATTTTGATCCCGGTAACTAACCCGCATATCAGGCAACAGGTTGAACTGGTTGCCGACCTGGTTAAGAATGAGGTGAATATTAAAGATATTGAGTACCTGACAGACGCTGAAGGATTTATTAAAAAGAAGATAAAGCCGAACTTTAAATTGTTGGGTGCGCGTATGGGTACAAGGATGAAGCAGGTAGCCGCTGCGATCGGCCAAATGAGCCAGCACGAAATAGTTATGTTGGAAAAGGATCGTATGTTCACTCTGGCGATCGATCAGGAGCCGGTTGCCATAAGTATTGAAGATGTGGACATAATAGCAGAAGATATCCCCGGTTGGTCCGTTGCTAATAAAGATAGCCTTACTGTGGCCCTGGACGTGACGATAACCGAAGCGCTGCTGGATGAGGGCAATGCAAGGGAGTTGGTTAATCGTATTCAAAAAATTCGTAAAGAAAGTGGTTTTGAGGTGACGGACCGTATCAACGTTGATATACAGGAATATGAACCATTAAAAAGTGCAATTATTAATTACAATGCCTATATTTGCGCCGAAATTTTGGCAGATAATATTAATATTTTGTCAGAAATAACAAATGGAATTGAAATTGATATTAATGACGTAATGCTTAAAATATCTATATCCAAAAACGTTTAAAATTATGGCTACAGCAAAAAAAACGGCAAAAAAAGCAGCTTCCCCGGTAAAGAAGGCAACCCCAGCCAAACCGGCACCCAAAGCGAAAGCTCCCGTGAAAAGCAGCAAACCGGCAGCAAAGAAAGCTGCTCCGGCAAAGCCCGCCCCTAAAAAGGCCGCGCCTAAGAAAGCTGTGCCTGTAGCCGTCAAAATAGCCGTGAAACCATCACCGAAAGCGCCCGTGAAAGGGAAGAGTGTACCGGATAAAAAACAGAAAGAACCAATGAAGAAGACAGCAGCAAAGACAGCAACTAAAACAGTAACTAAACCAGCAGCTAAAAATACGAAAGCACCCGTGAAGGCAGCGCCTGCAAAAAAATCAGTGCCGGCAAAAAAAGCAGCACCGGCTAAAAAGGCAGCGCCTGCTGCTAAACCTGCACCGGCAAAAAAGGTAGCGTCGGTTGCTAAAAAGGCAGCACCTGCACCTGCGCCTGCAAAGAAAGTAGTGCCGGCCAAAGCCGCAGTAAAGGCAGCTCCGGCTCCAAAATCTCCGGCTCCAAAACCGGCTGCTAAAGCAGCACCGGCACCTGCACCAAAGCCTGTAGCTAAAGCAGCTCCGGCAAAGCCTGCAAAACCAGCCGGCAAAGCTAAAAAGCCAACATCTGCACAGAGCGAGCTGGCCCGTAAAATAATGGCTGGCAAAGCAGGCCTGGTTCCTAAGCCAATGGCCACCCCCGCAGCACGCCCTATAGAAAAGAAGCCACAGGTTATCGTAGCACACCGCAGGCTGGAGAATAAATCTAAGTCAGCAACAGAAACGATCACAACAGGATATCAGCCAGAGGTGTACAGGTCATTGCTGGACGAAACACCGGCACCGGTTACCCCGGTTTACCGTTACAGCGACGAGGAACTGACAGAATTCAAGGAGCTGATCACCAGCAGGCTGGATTCAGCCCGCAAGGAGCTGATCTATCTGCAGGGGCTTATTACCCGCAAGGATGAGGCCGGAACAGAAGACACCGAGAACAGGTATATGAATATGGAAGATGGCAGCGGCGCCATGGAGCGCGAGCAACTGGCACAGTTGGCCAGCCGCCAGATACAGTTCATGGGCCACCTGGAAAAGGCACTCATCCGCATTGAGAACAAAACCTATGGTATTTGCCGCGTTACCGGCAAGCTCATAGAAAAGGCTCGCCTGCGCGCGGTGCCGCACGCCACCCTCAGCATCGAAGCCAAAAAGATGATGAGCAGCAAGCAGAACTAATACGAGTCTTTGAATATAATTGAAGAAGCGGGCGATGAGCCCGCTTTTTTTGTGCCTGTTTCCAGATACCCGGTGTCTGGGTGCGCGTAACGTGTTGCGGCAAAACAAACACTGCGCGTGTGATTTTTACGGAGGAGGAATTTTTTCCATTTTCCCATTTACGCATTTGCACATTTTCGCATTAAAAAGCCTACCTTTGCACCTCCAAATCGGAAATTAACCGTATTTAATAACATATAAAATGGCAGATTTACGCTTACAGCGCAACTTTGGTATCGCCGCTCACATTGACGCCGGCAAGACGACTACTACAGAACGTATTCTTTATTACACCGGTGTGAACCACAAAATAGGTGAGGTGCACGAAGGTGCCGCAACTATGGACTGGATGGCGCAGGAACAGGAGCGTGGTATCACCATCACTTCTGCCGCTACCACCTGTTTCTGGAACTTCCCAACCGTTCAGGGCAAGAAACTTCCTGAATCAAAAAATTACAAATTCAACATCATCGATACTCCCGGCCACGTGGACTTTACTATCGAAGTAGAACGCTCTATGCGTGTGCTGGATGGTCTGCTGGCATTGTTCAGCGCGGTTGACGGCGTTGAGCCTCAGTCCGAAACTGTTTGGCGCCAGGCTAACCGTTACAAGGTTCCGCGTATCGGTTTCGTGAACAAGATGGACCGTATCGGCGCTGACTTCCTGATGGTGGTTCAGCAGATCAAGGACATGCTCGGCGCTAAGTCTGTGCCGCTGCAGTTGCCTATCGGTGCTGAAGATCATTTCAAGGGTGTTGTCGATCTTATCCAGATGAAAGCCATCATTTGGGATGACGCTACTCAGGGTATGACTTACACTGAAGCAGCTATCCCTGCCGACATGGTTGACGAAGTGAACCACTGGCGTCAGTACCTCATCGAGGCAGTTGCTGAATATGATGATCAACTGATGGAGAAATTCTTCGAAGATCCGAACAGCATCAGCGAAGATGAGATACATGAAGCTATCCGTAAAGCAACTATCGACCTGAGCATCATCCCTATGCTTTGTGGTTCTGCTTATAAGAACAAGGGTGTGCAGACGGCGCTGGATGCCATCATCCGCTACCTGCCTAGCCCGCTGGATATCGAATCGGTTAAGGGTACAAACCCTGATACCGGCGAAGAGATCGAGCGTCACCCAAATGCCAAGGAGCCATTTGCTGCCCTGGCGTTCAAGATCATGACCGATCCTTTCGTAGGCCGCCTGGCGTTCTTCCGGTGCTATTCCGGCCACCTGGATGCAGGCTCTTATGTGCTCAATACACGTTCTGGTAAGAACGAGCGTATCAGCCGTATCATGCAGATGCACGCTAACAAGCAGAACCCGATCGACTTCATCGAAGCTGGTGATATCGGTGCGGCAGTAGGTTTCAAGGAAATCAAGACGGGTGATACCCTTTGCGACGAAAAGAACCCTATCGTTCTGGAAAACATGTTCATCCCTGAGCCCGTTATCTCTATATCAGTTGAGCCTAAAACACAGGCCGATGCTGACAAGATGGGTATGGCTATCGCCAAGCTGGTGGAAGAAGATCCTACGCTGCGCGTTAAGACCGACGAAGACACCGGCCAGACCATCCTCAGCGGTATGGGTGAGCTTCACCTCGAGATCATCGTTGACCGTATGCGTCGCGAGTTCAAGGTAGAAGTTAACCAGGGCGAACCAATGGTTGCTTACAAGGAAGCGTTCACGCTGAAGATCGAGCACCGCGAAGTTTATAAGAAACAAACGGGTGGTCGCGGTAAGTTCGCTGACATCCAGTTCGAAATAGGCCCTGCTGACGAAGAGTTCCTGAAAGAAGGCAAAGGCAGCTTCCAGTTCATCAACGACATCTTCGGTGGTTCTATCCCGCGCGAATTTATCCCTGCTATTCAGAAAGGTTTTGAAGCCTCTATGACCAATGGCCCTCTGGCTGGCTACCCGGTTGAGAGCATGAGGGTGCGTATATTCGACGGTTCTTTCCACCAGGTCGATTCTGACTCTATGTCATTCGAACTTTGCGCTAAGTCTGGCTTCCGCGAAGCTGGCAAAAAAGCAAAGACCGTTCTGCTGGAACCGATCATGAAGGTAGAAGTGACCACTCCTGACCAGTACATGGGTGATGTGACAGGTGACCTTAACCGCCGCCGCGCTATGCTGGAAGGTATGGACAGCCGCAACAACCTGCAGGTGATCAAGGCTAAAGTTCCGCTGAGCACCATGTTCGGTTATGTTACACAGCTCCGTTCACTGTCTTCTGGCCGTGCAACATCTGTAATGGAATTCAGCCACTACGCACCGGCGCCGCGCAACATCGAAGAAGAAGTTGTAGCAAAAGCAAAGGGTCGTCGTGCTGAAGGTTAATTAAGATCGTTGGCCTGTAAAAAGGTCGACTGGTAATATTGAAAGAGGCATCCGGAACGGGTGCCTCTTTTATTTGCCTGCAGCAATGTGAAGCTCGTTATTTGGCTTTCAGCGTTGCCGATATTTTTATGGCCCTTTGCATCAGGTCTGGCTGGCCGTCCCATATACTTACCACAAACAGCAGGGTATGATTGGCATCTCCCTTCACCAGTTGAGCAACAAAATGCCATGTGGGCAGGATATATCAACAGGTAACAAAAAAAGCAATTAAATTCGTTAAATGCCTTCGCGCAGGTTGTTGCTACCTTGTGGCTGTGCACAATGCTGCGCTGAGAAGAACACCAGCAACGGCGGAAGCCGAGATCGATGCGCTGTTTCCGCAAACCAATTGCGTAGCTTATCTTAGAGCCAACTAATCTTATTTATGGCGTTACCAGACATTTTCAGCAAAGAGGTTTCAGACGGAATATTGGGCCGTATTGACCGGCTTAAGGCAGATACACAGCCTAAGTGGGGCAAAATGAGTGTGGGCCAGATGCTGGCGCACTGCAACGTGACCTATGAAATGGTTTACGAAGACAAGCACCCCAAAGCCGCAGGGCTGCTGAAGCTGATGCTGAAATTGCTGGTAAAGAACACGGTGGTGGGCGAGGCGCCCTATAAGCGGAACACCCGCACTGCTCCTGCCTTCCTGATGACCAGCGAGAAAGATTTTGAGCAGGAAAAGGACAGGCTGAAGGCCTATATTGCCCGCACACAACAGTTGGGCCGCCAGAGTTTTGAGGGCAAGGAATCTAACTCATTTGGCAAGCTCTCCGGCACCGAGTGGAACAACATGTTTTATAAACACCTGGACCACCATCTGAGCCAATTTGGGGTGTAGCGAGCTGGCGTCTGCTCCCATTGCCCGATGACCAGAAAAAAGTGGAAACAGGGCAATGATAGTGCAGCGAGAAGTTGTATCTGGCTGTTATTCAGTGCGTTGCTATACACTCACCGTTTACCTGCATTGCCCGATGATTGCCCGGTCATTGCCCGATGGATGCCCGGCTGACTCGTCCTAAAAATGGTTGACATGGTATTGCCTGTTCTTACTGATGTTTTCAAAGAACTGAGTGCAAATTGGTATGATATGCGGAGGTGGGCAAAAAGAGATATGCACAAATGAGTGCATTGACTTGTTGTGTGCATTGATTTACAGATGGGTAAGGGTGGATAATTTTTTGCCGCTGCAATCTGAAGATTGCCAGCCAGCCGCCGCGTAGAGACAATCTACGCCGAACGATTTGGTGTGAAGGCTGCGCTTAACGTGGTTGATGACGGGCGTTATAAACGCCCTGCAGCTGCATACGCGATTCAATCGCGGACGAGTGGGGCCTTCGACGTGCTGCCAATGACAAGTATTCGCTTTAGGTATTTATCAGTTGCATATTGTGCTTTTTAGCAAGCCTTTCGAGGTGAAGTAACTCTCTGTGTCGGATTTGTTCTTCATAGCGCTTTA
>Ga0164297_10001975_pt1 | contig 20865 bp, 16 predicted proteins | sample GEODES058metaG_FD_113539 | JGI IMG/M metagenome (GOLD analysis project Ga0164297, IMG submission 113539) | Dystrophic lake water microbial communities from Trout Bog Lake, Wisconsin, USA - GEODES058 metaG | ecosystem: Environmental > Aquatic > Freshwater > Lake | place: USA: Trout Bog Lake... | reverse complement strand
GAACAACATTACTTTGAATAATCCCAATTGATATAGCTCTCCACTTTTCAAGTCAGAGAACAATACGGGATAAACCGATACTGCCCCCGCCCAAACGAACCCTATAAAGAAGGGCTTCAGCCAACCGGTATCCCTGAGATTATATTTATGGGTAGTTAACTGAACACCGTAATACAACACCGCCACAGATGGGAAAACAAGCAGTATTATCCAATAATAAAAAGGAACTTTGACCAAATAGAGGGGCAGCTCCCTTGTAAAGAAAATCATTGCAACCACAAAAACGGCAGTAAAAACTATCTGCGAATAAGACACAAACCGTCTATTTCGTTCGTACCAGCTACTGCGCTCATTGTTAGTATTTGGAGTAGATTCATCGGCATAAGCATACGTATAATATAATACAGTTGCTGAGAAAACGACCGAATAATAAGCCAATGAATTTAGATGTGCAGCTAATTGAAAGCAGGATTCGATAGACAATGCCACCGCACACAACCCATAGAAGTAGTTTCCAAAAAAGAAGGAACGGAAAAGGCGGTATAACAAACTGTGGGATTAATTATTTACAAAAACAATCTTGGGCGATTTAACAGTATCACTAAGATGCCCACCAGCGTCTTTTAAACAAAAAAGAAAGTAAGAAGTGTCAGTCTTAAATGCTGTGGCTGACACGTTTGAACAATCATTTAGATTAATATAACCGCTGTCAGTTGAGCCACTGTAAATACAATTCAATGTGATTTGCCCTTTTTGGTTTTTTGTTGATGGATAAGGAGGGATAATTAGGGTATCATACGTTTTTGCTAACATAAACCCATTGTTGGAAGTATCAGAACAAACCAAAGAACATCGTTTCATAAATAGGGTATCTACCTGCCCTTGTTTATCTGTAAAATTAAAAGTGAAAATAAGTTCATCCCCAGTGTTTGCAAGTCTAGTTGTATTAACACTTACAAAGGTCAAACTAGGGTTTGTACTAAACCCACTCTTGTTGCAAGAGTTAACAATGATAGCCAATACCAACAGTAACACTATTTTTGCTTTCATATTTAAAATAATTGCTCCAAATTTACTCACTATTACTCAACTAATACTTGTGACAGATACAATCATTAACAATATATTTTCATTAACACCAGAAAACTTCGATGTTATTGCCTACGAAGTGTACCAGTTCCAACTAAAACACAATAAGGTTTATAGGGAATGGGTTAACCAAATTAGATATGAGATAGTAGATAGTAGATATGATATAATCACGCCAATAACTAATATCTCATATCTCATATCTAATATCTCCTTCCTCCCCATTTCTTTTTTCAAATCCAACACTATCATTACAACTGAATTTGAGCCCGAAACAGTTTTTGAAAGTAGCGGCACCACTCAAACAATCAATAGTAGGCATTTAGTAAAGGATGTATCTATCTATAAACAAAGTTTTTTTAAGGCTTTCGAGTTATTTTATGGCGATATAAACGACTGGTGCATCATCGGGCTGCTCCCCTCCTATTTGGAACGAAACAATTCTTCGTTGGTAATGATGGTTGATGAGTTGATAAAAGCATCCAACAATCCAAACAGTGGATTTTATTTAAATGATTATCAATCACTAAAAGAAGTTTTATTAAAACAGGAATTAAATCAACAAAAGACCTTGCTAATAGGTGTAACCTTTGCCTTACTAGACTTCGCAGAGCAGTATCCAATGCAATTGAAACATACAATCGTTATGGAAACAGGTGGGATGAAAGGCAGGCGAAGAGAACTAACCCGATCGGAAGTGCATCATATTATCACAACAGGATTAGGCGTAGAAAAAGTACATTCAGAGTATGGGATGACAGAGTTATTGAGTCAGGCTTACTCCAATGGCGATGGAAGATTCACTTGTCCCCCATGGATGAAAGTAGTTGTAAGGGAAGAAGATGACCCACTCAGTATAAAACCGTTTGGAAGGGGCGTTTTAAACGTGATTGACCTTGCCAATATCTATAGTTGTTCTTTTATTGCCACTGATGATGTGGGTATTGTTTATGAAGACGGCAGTTTTGAAGTGTGGGGCAGGCTAGATAACAGCGACATAAGGGGATGTAGCTTGTTGGTAGTGTAACTATTGCTAGTAAAGGAACATTTAGTTCTGCTAACGAGACAATATTACCTGCCGGACGGCCATTAGTAGCACACGAAGAGGTATTTGTAGGTGCAGAAAGAGAATAAATAGGTGCAGGAGAGGTCTTGTCACACGACAAAGCCCTATTTGTAGCACATGAAACCACCTTTTTAGCAAAAACAACCGATTAATGTGTTGCAAGAAGCCGTTCGTCAGCAAACAAATCTGTACTTGCAGCATATAAAGCACAATTAATAGCTACTAATTAAGATTTTGCAGGTAGAAACACCCTTTCGGTAGCTAACGAAGCCGCCTTGTCGTGTGACAAGACATGTTAATCATTCTAATTGACTGATAAGCGTATGGTTATTATTTAAAGAGTATTTCTTTTATTTGATAAAAGAAGTTATTTCGCCGAGGAATAATATCAAAGCATAATGATAGATAAACTACAACAAGCTATACAACAACTTCAATTCTATCTTGAAGCTGCCGACAGCAATGGTCACGGCACGCACTCCCCTTTTGTGTATCAATTCATTACCGAAGTGCTGAATGACGAGAGGCATTTTTATGCTTATAATCAAATAGAATTTATATTGGATGACTTGAAGAAGGATAAAAGAAAAATCAATTATAACGGACTGGATACAAGTATTGCTAGGATTGCCAAAAGCTTATTACATCCAAAATACAATCAGTTGTTATTTAGGATGGTTGAGTTTTACAAACCTACTTATATATTAGAGGTAGGCGGATCGCTTGGCATCACAACAGCTTATTTAGCTACGCCTAACCAAAACAATCAGGTTTATAATATAGAAACAAACGAACTGATGGCAATGCTAGCCAAACAAACACTCAAAGATTTGCATCTAAACAATGCCGCAGTCATAATACCAAATCCCACTTACTCACTTTCACAAATTAAAAAAGATGGTAGAACGTTTGGAATGATATTGTTTAATATTTCTTCGGAAGATAGATTGGATACATTTACAAGCCTAACAACTTTGATTAATGAAGAAACAATTGTAATTATCAGCGGCATTAACAAAAATTTAAAGAATAAATTAGTTTGGGAAAATTTAAAAGAACAAATGACGATAACGATGTCAATTGAACTTTTTGAGATGGGATTATTGTTTTTCAGGAAAGAAGCTTTAAAAAAACAATGTTTCAAAGTTCGTTTTTAGTACATTCGCACCGTTCGAACGAATTACTTCTAAACAATACAATTAATCTATTTTAATGACAGCAGGTATTTTAAAAGAACCACAGGGAGAAAACAGAGTATCATTATTGCCAGAACAAGCAGCCACATTGGTAAAAAAAGGAATCACCGTATTGGTTGAAGACGGAGCCGGAGACGCTTCCTTCGCTAACAATGACACTTATCTTGAAAAAGGAATCAAAGTGGCCTCCCGCAAAGAAGTTTTGCAGCAAAGCGACATCGTATTCTCCATTCAGTTATTAACTTCCGCAGACGAAGCACTTTTGAAACCCAATGCAGTGTTGCTGGGTGTTTTTCAACCGTTGTTTCAGTTCAAAACAATTCAAACTTGGGCGGGCAAAGGATTGACTACCTTTAGTTTGGATATGCTTCCTCGTACCACAAGGGCGCAAGCAATGGACGTGTTGAGTAGCCAAGCAAACATTGCAGGATATAAAGCAGTATTAACCGCAGCCAACTTGTTCCCACGTTATTTCCCTATGTTCATGACCGCTGCAGGTAGTATTCCTCCTGCTAAAGTATTGATATTGGGGGCCGGTGTAGCAGGATTGCAAGCGATAGCAACCGCAAAACGTTTGGGTGCAGTAATTGAAGTATTCGATACTAGACCCGCCGTTAAGGAAGAAGTAATGAGCCTAGGAGCTAAGTTTGTAGAAGTAGAAGGTGCTGCCGATGCTAGTAAAGCTGGTGGATATGCCGTTGAACAATCTGACGAATACAAACAAAAACAACAACAAAAGCTTGCAGAATCTGCTGCTAAAGCTGATATAGTTATAACAACTGCACAAATACCTGGCAAACCTGCGCCAATATTGCTTACCGAAGCAATGTTGGACAATATGAAAGCTGGTAGCATCATCATTGATATTGCATCTGCAACCGGTGGTAACACACCATTCACTAAAAACAATGAGACTATTGTAAGAAAAGGTGTCACTATCTATGGAAACAGCAACCTTCCTAGCACAATGGCTTTCGATTCTAGTAAGCTATATGGCAAGAATGTATTGAACTTCATACAATTGATACTGACAAAAGAAGGGGAAATAAACCTCAACTTCGAAGATGATTTAGTAAAAGGAAGTTGCATTACACACGCTGGCGAAGTAGTAAACGATAGGGTAAAAGCATTACTATAATGGTTAATGATAAATGATTAATGATTAATTACCGCTCGCTTTACATTAACAATTAATAAACAACTAACAATTAAATAAATGGAATACATACTCAATTTTATAAACAACAATCAGCAGATAATATATATCGTGGTGCTGATGATATTCTTAGGTATAGAAGTTATTGGCCGCGTACCAAGCGTTTTGCATACCCCGCTGATGAGTGGTGCCAATGCAATACACGGTGTAGTAATAATTGGGGCAATAATAGTAATGGGAAAAGCTTCCGATACTAATTATGCTGCTATTGGTTTAGGCTTTCTTGCAGTAGTATTGGGAACATTGAATGTGGTTGGTGGTTTTGTGGTTACCGACAGGATGTTGGAGATGTTCAAGAAAAAGAAATAAATAGTTTGCCACTAAGTCTAAAAGGCACACATATAAAGTACTTAAAACTTATTACTTAATACTTATCACTTAACGTTATAACATGGAACTGAACAACATACTGACTATTTGCTACTTGATTGGCTCGATTACGTTTATACTTGGCTTGAAAATGCTTTCAAATCCCGCTACTGCCCGCAAAGGAAACCTCATCGCAGCAGGTGGGATGAGCATTGCAATTGCTGGTACTATCTTTTTGTATAAAGACGAAGACGGCAATGGCTTACATAACTATCTATGGATTTTTGGTGGATTAGCAATAGGCACATTGGTAGGATTCTTAGCCGCCAAGAAAGTTAAAATGACTGCTATGCCAGAAATGGTAAGTCTTTTTAATGGTATGGGAGGTGCTTGCGCTGGATTGATTTCAATTATTGAATTTGGAAGGTTATCATCCGATTTATCCTCTGGAAAATCAATTCATGGAATGTTGGTCATCATCTTCTTAGGATTGATTATTGGTTCGGTTTCTTTTGCAGGTAGTATGGTTGCTTGGGGTAAACTAAATGGCAAGGTGAAAGACTTCTCTTTTCCGGGTCAACAGATACTAAACACCATTATGTTATTTGTAATGGTTTGTATTGCAGGGTATTTGGTATTAAATATCACACCAGAAAATTCATACTTATTCTATATCATACTTGCTGGTGCATTGTTCTACGGCATCATGTTCGTATTGCCAATTGGTGGTGCAGATATGCCAGTGGTTATCTCCTTATTAAATTCTTTTACTGGTGTTGCAGCGGCTTGTGGTGGCTTCCTTTACAACAATAAAGTAATGTTAACTGGTGGTATACTAGTAGGTGCTGCTGGTACGCTATTAACGATTTTGATGTGTAAAGCAATGAACCGTAGTTTGTTGAATGTATTGATTGGTTCATTCGGCGGTACAAAAGCAGGTGCTTCTCAAGTTTCTGCAAGTGGTGGTACTTTCAAAGAAATATCCATCAGCGATTCTGCAATGGTTATGGCTTATGCAAATAGGGTAGCTATTGTTCCGGGTTATGGTTTGGCAGTAGCGCAGGCTCAACATATTTGTCATGAACTAGAAAAACTATTGGATGAAAAAGGCGTTGAAGTAATATATGCAATTCATCCTGTTGCTGGTCGTATGCCGGGTCACATGAACGTATTGCTTGCAGAAGCTGATGTTAGCTATGATAAATTATTGGAAATGGAAGATGCAAACGATCTGTTCAAAACAACAGACGTAGTCTTGATTCTCGGAGCTAATGACGTTGTTAACCCTGCCGCAAAGAATGATCCTGCCTCCCCTATCTATGGTATGCCAATATTGGAAGTAGAATTAGCTAAGACAGTGATTGTAAACAAGCGTAGTATGAAGCCTGGTTATGCAGGTATTGAGAATGCGCTTTTCTTCCAACCAAAAACGTCCATGCTTTTTGGTGATGCTAAAAGTGTTTTGCAACAATTGGTTAGTGAAATAAAGAGTTTGTAATTAGTAGTAAATTACAATAACAAAGAAGGGAACAATAGTTTAGACTATCGTTCCCTTCTTATTTTTAGCTAATTACCAGATGTTTAACCCAAACTAATCAACTATTTTATGCCTAAACAAGAGATACCGTTCCCCATCATCTGCCTTTACCCACTTTACAGGGAAGTTATTGTACATTTATTTGTAGATTTATTGCGGAATTTGTTCTGCCAAAATGCTATTTCCAGTTGAGTCATAATAGGTACAAGTCATTTCATCGATAGAAACAATCCACTTTTCAATTCCTGTTTCAGCACAATGCCTACAGAAGGTAAAATAGTCAGTTTCTCCTTGCTGATGTGTCTTTAGGTAATCCTCAAACTTTGTTTTGTTGCTCGAATTGTTAATAATCAAGTTATCATACATTGGCATTGATGAAGTCTTAAAGTTATTTACACCCGAATAATCAGTATGGCTGTCTATCACCCAAGTTTCAAATGAAGTAACTCCCAACGCTTTAATTTCCTGAATGAAAGAAGGAAAGTCAGCACCTGACTTCACTTTGCTATGTGCCGCTTTAATTTGTTCTACTGTAAACATTTCTTATTTTTAAATTATAAAATTTAGCCCCTTAGAGAACCCTACTCGAATCGTACTCCCCTCATTTCGAATTGTTCATCTGTCGCGCCAGAAAAAAATGGGAATAACGTGTTTCAAGTTTCAACCTTCCTAAACCCTGTGAGCGTCATGTCGACGATAGGAGACATCTCACCGAAATTAGACCACGTCATTCTTACCTTAGGAGAAATCTAATTGCGCTTCCGTATTTCAGATGACGGCTACGAACACCCTAATGATAATGCCTATAAACCAACAACGCTATTATCAATCCAACACATACAAAATGCCAAAGGCTAATGGTCGCTTTAAAATGGTACTCTCCATAATCTGATTCAGATTCTGCTTCAATTTTAAAAAACTCCTTTATTCTTTCCTTAGTCAATTTCATATTTATAACAAAGTCGGCGTTTAACAACCTTCATAGGGTGTTAAACCCTATGAAGGTTTTCCAATAACCCGTAAAAATAAGCGATGTATTTAGTAGGTGCATAAAATTTTCTGCTCTATAAAACATAATCAATTACAACACCACCCATTTTCAATTATATTTCTACAAAATGCCACACACTAACTAATCAACTATCAATTAACAATTATCAATTATCAACTATTCCCCTACCTTTACCATTCTAAAAGGGATAATTAGATATTGATTCATCTATTTACCTCCTCCACTTTCCACTTCGGGCAGTCCTGCCGTAATAAAACAGCCTAAACTGATACATTTTTAAGCATACAGCATACTAATTTTCGTGTAAAAAAGCATAAAGTACACATGAGAAAGCATATTCTAGTAAAGAGACGCAATATTCCACTAAAGAGACACGGTATTTGTAAAAAGAGATAAAGTATTCGTATAAAGAGACACGGTATTCTAGAAAAGAGGCACAGTATTCGAATAAAGAGATACGGTATTCGAATAAAGAGACACAATATTAAAGTAAAGAGACACGGTATTTGAATAAAGAGATTCAATAGTTGGTAAAGAAGCACCGATAATTGAAAAACAAGGAGTTTGAAAAGAACATTTTTACCGCTGATTGTTTTAAACGATACTAAAAAAGCATACAATGACAAACTACGAACAAGCACAGTCAACAAGGAACGAGGGAGTGTGTGCCTTTCTAGAAAAATACACAGAAGTATATGCAGATGATGTCGCTTTTTCTGCCATTGCAGACAAGATGCTGACTGATACCGCTACCGTTAATGCTTGTGCATCAGTTGCAACGACAGACAATACCGGCTATGCTATCGATAAAACAATTGCCAAAGATGCAGCAAGTGTATTGGCCGCACAACTGTGTGCCAATAGCCGTGTGAAACTGGATTTGTTAGGCAATCTAAGCTTGTACAACTCGCTTAATGGCACAAAATCTTTCTATTTTAACGTTGCGGATGCTTTGTGTACCTCCCGTTTGTTAAGCGTGTATGATGTCATGTACAAGAATCAGGAAGTGATAACCACTGATTATGTAACTGCGACGCAATTAGCTACTTTATTGAGCAACATAAACACCTTTTCGAACCGCCGTGCATCAACCTCTTTTGTAAATGGTGATGCCACTTTACTTACTAAGCAGTTCAAAAAAGCTATGAAAGCTACTAATGTGAATACAAAAACCATCAAGACACTTGTTGCAAAATATAAAACTACAAATCCTTTGTTTCATGATGGGATAATGGCAGCGTGTAAGTTACCTACCGTAACCAAACTGAACACTTCTGTTTCCATAGATGTATTTGATGCAGAATCAAAGGGCGTATTGGCAAAAGTGGCAGGTACACTTACAAAATCAAAGGATAAACCCTTTAGCAATGTGGCAGGTGTGATGCAATACATGAACGTGCTTGCAGGCACTGCTACGCTTTCGTTTTCACTAAAAGATTATATCACCAAATTGCTGACAATCAATATCAAAAGGGGGAAAATGAATAAGTTCAACGTTTCCCTTACACCAGGAATAATGACAGCAGAAGAAGAAGCTAAAATCAAAGCCAAATTAGATAGTATAATTGCCGAAGCAAAAGCAAAACTTACAGCCAAAAAGAAAAAGAGAAAAGACGCAAGAACCGCCGCTGCATTGCGGAAGAAATAAATGCGAGCAAATAGCTACTCAACGGTTTCAAAGTAACTTTAACCTATCTAATCATTCAAAATACAACAATGTTGCATTGATAACATTATTTTTGCAACCGATGAAATTTATTCGTTCAATCATATTGATAACATTAATGCTGGTTTTCTGCTTTCAGCAGTGGGTAGTGATTCTTGTTTTCGATTTAAACCAACAATACATCGCCCAAAACTTGGATGTTCACCGCAACAATCCACACAATACTTGTCAGGGTAAATGTTACTTAGGCAAAGCCCTCCAAAAGAATACTGATGAGAGTACCGAAGCAAAAGCTCCCATCAAATACAAAGTAGAAACCTTTGTAGGAAAAGAGGCTGCATTGGAGTATGAAAAGAAGTTTATTATCATAGATAATCCTTTATTTGCTAAACCACAACAGTTTCATTCTCAAAGCTTTACAACCACAACCTTCCATCCCCCAGATTTATTTGTTTAGGGCTTATTTTTCTATTAACTCATACTCCTCTTTTTCCTTTTCTGTTTTCTCTGTGCCTCAGTAGCAGTAATTATTTGCCATTGAGGCACAGAGAAAACAGAGGGAGTTCTAAACTGTAAGTGGCTAATATCACTTATTCAATTAAACAAATTATTCTTATTATGTACAAGAAATATATTTTCTTTTTAATCCTCTCATTATTTATTGGGCAATACTTAAATGCACAGTCATTGAGTGGCAGGACATCAGATGCAACAAAAAAGGACATGGCCTCGTTATCTGGTTATATCACAGACAACCGCAATAAGCCTATAGAAGGTGCTTTGGTTTATATAACAGACCTGAAACGTGGCGTTTCAACAGATTCTTCGGGACATTATAGTTTTACAAACCTGCCAAAAGGGAAGTATTTGTTAGAAGTAAAATTGATTGGTTATAAATCATTCACGCAATATGTTGTATTGTCCGTTGGTTCCACATTCAATTGTAAAATTACTGAAAGCTTTGCTGAGGAAGGGGAGGTGATTGTAACTGGCGTATCGAAAGCAACACTAATCAAAAGAAACCCAGTGCCTATTGTATCAGTAAGTCACGATTATCTTGTTACCAACCTTGCCACAAACGCCATAGATGCTTTGGTAAAAATACCAGGTGTGCGAGCTGTTACCACTGGGCCGAATGTATCTAAACCATTCATAAGAGGTTTGGGATATAACAGAATACTAACATTGTATGATGGTGTCCGACAAGAAGGGCAACAATGGGGTGATGAACACGGTATAGAAGTGGATCAATACAGTGAGGACAGGGTAGAAATAATTAAAGGTCCGGCGAGCCTCAGTTATGGTTCCGATGCGCTGGCTGGTGTAGTGAACATCATCCCCACGCAGCCCGCATCCGAGGGAAAAACAGTGGGTGATGCAGTACTGAATTATCAAGGAAACAATAATTTTATTGGAGGCTCTGTTTTCTTGGGCAAAACAAAAAACGGAATTGAATGGATGGGTCGCATATCACACAAACAAGCCATGGACTATCAAAATAAGTATGATGGGCGTGTTTTTGGAACCGCATTCAGTGAAACCGATGCCAATGCTTCCGTTGGTATCCATCGTGACTGGGGCTTTAGTCACCTAAACATCATTTTGTTCGATGACCTGCAAGAAATACCCGATGGTAGCAGGGACAGTGCATCGTTTAGGTTTACAAGACAGATAACAGAAGCCGATACAGTAAGGCAAATAGTATCAGATGCCGACTTGAATACCTATAAAATAGAGAAACTTCACCAACACGTGCAACACTTTCGAACCTATTGGAGCAACGATTTCATTGTGGGCAACAACAACCACCTAATAGTAAATCTTGGCTACCAAAATAGTGTACGAAGGGAGTTTAGCCATCCAGTATTAAATACTATTCCTGGGCTTGACCTGCATCTTAATTCATTTACTTATGACGTAAAATATGCTTTCAGGGATTTTAATGACTGGAGTTTAACAACAGGTATCAATGGGATGTTGCAAAACAACACTGTGACTAGTGGTACAGAATTCATCATTCCAGATTATCATCAATTTGACTTTGGCCCTTTTATTACTGCCAAAAAATCTTATGGAAGACTCGATGTGGCAGGTGGGGTACGTTATGACATACGGTCATTCAAAAATAATCAATTATACACAAAAACAAACCCATCAGACAATTTTGACATGCCAGTTTATGGTATAGATACTGTCGGGGGCAATAAGATATTCCCCAATTACAGCAAAACTTTTTCTGGATTTTCTGGAAGCATTGGAGCAACCTATAACTTCTCTAACCAGTTTTCCGTCAAGGCGAACATTGGTAGAGGCTATCGTGCGCCAAACATTGCAGAGATCTCTGCAAACGGAGTGCATCCTGGCACCAATATCTATCAGATAGGCAACCCTAACTTTAAACCAGAGTTTAGTTGGCAAGAAGACATTGGCTTTCTGTACGCAGCAAAACAGGTTACTGCTACCTTGGATTTGTTTAATAATGATATAGAAAATTACATCTACAATCAAAAGCTTACAAATCCCGATGGTAGCGATTTGGTTTTGGTAAAAGGCAATCAAACCTTTCAATTTGAAGCAGCAAGGGCACATTTGTATGGAGGGGAATGCAGTGTGGATGTGCATCCTATAAAAAGTATCCATTTCGAAAACAGTGTTTCACTTGTTTATGCTGATAACAAAGGTGTTGCCGGAAAACCAGTTTCAGATAGTGCCAGATACCTGCCACAGATATCACCAACACACGGCACATCTGAGTTGAGATTCGATTTTAACAACAGTCATTTAAACCTGATAAAAGGGTTTGTAAAAGCACAAGTAGAAATATATGCAGCACAAAACAGGGCATACTTATCATACAACACAGAAACAAAAACACCGGGTTACACGCTGTTCAATGCCGGGGTTGGTGGAACATTTACTGACAAACACAAAAACCCATCTGTCAGTATTTATTTAATGGGAAACAACCTATTCAATACAGCCTATCAAGATCACTTAAGCAGATTGAAATATTTCTACTCATACCCCAATCCAAAAACAGGAGTCAATGGGATATACAATATGGGTAGGAACATCAGCTTAAAAATTGATATACCTATTAATTAATCATACACTAATAAAAACAATCAATTTATTTTTAGTACCTCTGCCACTTTTAATTATTAAAATAACCTCAAATAAGTCTAGACAATCATTTTTTGGTATAATAATTGAAAGTTGCGAACAAATAAAATTTTAAACATGAAAAAGACAATCTTATCTACGCTTGCATTCATAGCTATTGCGGTTTCAGTAAATGCACAAAGTTTCAGTCTTGGTATCAAAGCAGGTGCAATAGGCACTAAGATACAAGGTCAAGATTTCCAAAGTGGTTACAAACTTTCCTATCAAGGAGGTGCTTTTGCAGAGTTTGACTTGTTACACAAGATAGGTATCCAACCTGAATTATTGTTCAGCCAAACAAGTTCACAAACAGTTTCAGGGCCAACTGGCATCGGTACAGTTTTAGGGGACTTAAAACCAAACACCGCTTTCACCTTAAGTTATTTATCTATCCCTGTTTTGTTAAGGTACAATTTTGCAAAACTGTTTACGCTTAATTTAGGACCACAATATGGCATTCTCTTAAATAAAAATACTAGCCTTTTACAAAACGGACAGAACGCGTTTAAAAGTGGTGACGTAACTGGCGTTGTTGGCTTACAGGTTCACTTCAGTTCCTTGAGGGTCTATGGTCGCTATGTATTTGGCTTGAATAACCTTAACAATGTAAACAGTGCTTCCAATACTGGCAATTGGAAAAACCAACAAGTTGAAGTTGGTGTAGGCTTGAAAGTACTTTAAAACTAATCATATACTTATCAAAAAAGGCTGGCATAGTAGTGCCAGCCTTTTTTATTTCTAATTATTAATGCACAAAAGGCATATTTAATTTTTTCTTGCGACAATTTGTACCTTCTTTGCAGCCTTATTCTTGATGGCATTAATATTGAAATATGCCCTAACCCATCGCAAAAGTTTAATACAAGACGATTGAGTGACATTTTGACTAATAATTGAATAACTAACAGATGAATATAAATAAAGTGCTTTTTCAAGGAGATGACGAGTCGGATTTTATGCCCATTATCCCAATCAATGAAAACGAAAGTGACCAAGACAAGAACATGGTTATCCCCGACGAAATACCTATTCTCCCATTGAGGAATACCGTTCTTTTTCCGGGTGTGGTTTTGCCAATAACAGTGGGGCGTGATAAAAGTATAAAAGCAGTTCAAGAGGCTTACAAAGCAGACAAACTGATTGGTGTTATTGCACAGAAAGATACCAATATTGAAAATCCAGAGGCAGGGGATTTATGTAAGATAGGAACAGTTGCCAAGATACTCAAGTTGATTAAAATGCCAGATGGTGGCACAACAATCATCATTCAAGGCAAGAAACGCTTTGAGTTGTTGGAGATGACTAGCGATGATCCATTCTTCAAAGCTAGGATTACTGTCTTGGAAGAAGAGGAAAAGCCTGCCACAGAGAACTTCAATGCAATGCTTGGAAGCATTCGAGATTTCGCTACACAAATCATACAACTCTCTCCAAATATTCCTACTGAGGCTTCTATTATATTGAAGAATATAGAAAACCCTGCGTTCCTGATAAACTTCGTTAGTAGCAACCAAAACGTAGAACTGACTGAGAAGCAAGCTTTATTGGAGATAAACGATGTAACAGAAAGAGCAGAACGTTTGATACATTTATTGCAACGCGAACTGCAATTTGCTGAATTAAAGGATAAGGTTTCCAACAGGGCTAGAATAGAAATAGACAAACAACAACGTGAATACTTCCTTCAACAGCAACTAAAAAGTATTAAAGATGAACTAGGCGGTGATACAAACGAAAGGGAAATTGCTGAGATGAAGAAGAAAGCTGAGACCAAGAAATGGCCTGAAGCTGCTAAGAACCTCTTCAATACCAACGTACAAAAGTTGGAAAGGATGCACCCAAGTACCCCTGATTATTCTGTTGTATATAACCATTTGGATTTGTTGTTGGACTTGCCTTGGGAAGAATATACTGCGGATAATTATGATTTAACCAACGCAAAGAAAGTATTGGATGCAGACCATTATGGCATGCAGAAAATAAAGAACAGGATATTGGAATACTTAGCGGTATTAAAGTTGAAGGGAGATATGAAAAGCCCAATACTTTGTTTTGTAGGTCCTCCCGGTATTGGTAAAACATCTTTGGGTAAGAGCATTGCACATGCAGTAGGTAGGAAATATATTAGGGTAAGTCTTGGTGGATTGCACGATGAAAGTGAAATACGTGGACATAGAAAAACATACATAGGCGCAATGCCCGGAAGAATTTTGCAGAACATCCGTAAGACTAAAACATCCAACCCTGTAATGATATTGGATGAAATAGACAAGATAGGAAGTGACCATAGAGGTGACCCATCATCTGCGTTGTTAGAAGTATTGGATCCTGAACAAAACAATAGCTTCTATGACAATTACTTAGAGTTGGAGTACGACTTGAGCAAAGTATTATTTATAGCTACTGCCAATAATATACAAAACATACAACCTGCTTTAAGGGATAGGTTAGAGATAATAGACCTTAGTGGCTATGCCGTAGAAGAGAAAGTGGAGATCGCTAAAAAGCACCTATTACCTAAACAGAAGTCTGCACACGGATTAGACAAGATAAAATTGAAATTATCTGACAAGGTTTTGGAAAAGATAATTGAAAGCTATACTAGGGAAAGTGGTGTGAGAGAATTGGATAGGCAGTTGGCAAGTATCATGCGTTACCATGCAAAAGAAGTGGTGATGAAAAATAAGTTTGAGACAACTGTAACGGCAGGGCAAATAGAAAAGATATTGGGTTCCGCACGTTATAGCAATGATATTTATAAGACAGTTAATATGCCTGGCGTTACTGTCGGCCTAGCTTGGACGTATGTGGGTGGAGATATATTATTTATTGAAACAGTTTTGAGCGAAGGCAAAGGCGAACTAAAGCTTACAGGCAATCTAGGCAATGTAATGAAGGAAAGTGCAGCTACTGCATTGACTTACTTGCAAGCAAACACCCAAAAGTGGGGAATAAACCAAGAAGATTTTGCGAAGAAGAATATACACGTCCACGTGCCAGAAGGGGCAACCCCTAAAGATGGGCCAAGTGCGGGTATCACGATGCTCACCTCACTTACCTCTGCTTTTACAGGACGAAAAGTAAAACCCTATCTTGCCATGACTGGTGAGATTACCCTTCGTGGACAAGTATTGCCTGTGGGCGGAATAAAAGAAAAAGTATTGGCAGCCAAACGTGCAGGACTGAAAGAGATAATCATGTGCTGGCAGAATGAAAAGGATGTGCAAGAAATAGACAGCACATTTATTAGCGGCGTACAGTTTCATTATGTGCGGAACATGCAGGAAGTATTGGATATTGCTTTAACTTAAAGTATTTCGATTAAAAAAGAAAAAAGTGCAGCTATTTACTTATAAGTAGCTGTACTTTTTATTTTCGGATAAAACCCTTTTATCTATACTTCCAGATGCCTGCGCTAAAATCTGGAACAGCGGTCTTTTAAAGACACATGCGAAACGCGTGCGGTAGCTGTGAAATAAGAAAAGCAGATAAAATAAATAACGATAGAAGTGATTTGATTAGCATAATTAATTAATTTTCTCTTTTGTAAATATAATACTCCACTCCAGAATTAAAAACTTCTAAAAAGTTCTCAATTCAATTTCCTCATTCCCCCACTAACTTCACCACTTTAAAGAAAACGATTCTTCTCATAGTTTATAAAAGTTACCCATTCTCTTCTCTTTTGGTTATCAAACGCTTCTTGCCACACTAATTGGGACTTCCAGCGGCTGCACAGGATAAGATTACTAGTTCTTTGAATCAATAAAAGCCAATATTAGATGGTGTAATGTTAGTCTTACACATTCTAAGATTAGTCTTGGAGACTCTAATATTAGTCTTAGACGCTTTAATACTAGTCTTGGAAGCTCTAAGACTAGTATTACACGCTCTAATGTTAGTCTTGGACCTTCTAAGACTAGTCTTGGAGACTCTAATATTAGTCTTAGACGCTCTAATATTAGTCTTAAAGGTTCTAAGATTAGTCTTTTTGGATTCAAATAAAATATTTACAGGGGCTTATTAGTCGAAAAAGCGATGGGTTTTTAATTATTCTGATACAAAAAAAATGAAAACTACCCCTACACATCCTGCGAGATAAGGTTATACGATGCTGTTGACCAATGCAACTATCTTAAAACAGCAGGAGTAATCAGTACAAGACAGGCATTTATTTTTTCACAGTTTAATAGGAAATAATATGGCAACAGAATTTTATTTGCCAGTTCCAGACAATGAAAGGGAAAAGCCCTTGAAGTTGATTTTTCAAGGGCTTTTTTAATAACTAATATCTCATATCTACTATCTATTTCCCTTTTTCAAATGCCCTTTTCACAGCATCCAAATGTTCTATGAACTTCGCAATATCAGCATCATATCCATATTTTACTTCACTCAAAGGATTGCCTTTTAAGTCTAAAAACATATACAATGGCTGTGCATTGAAGCCAAATTTGGTTATCTCATAATCTAGGTTCTTCTCCCCTACCGTTGTTATTTTATCCCCTTTTGCATTGGTGTATTGTTCGGCGTCGGGCAGTTCGGTGCTTTCGTCCACATATAAACTTATCAATACAAAATCTTCTTTCAACCGCTTCAAAACGGCTTCATTCTTCCAAACCTGCTCTTCCATCTTGCGGCAATTAGTGCAGGAATGACCAGTGAAATCTAGCATCACAGGCTTGTTCAAAGCTTTAGCTGCTGCTAATCCTTCTTCCAAATCGAAGTAAGCGGTGAGTCCAAAAGGGACTTTTAGTTTATCTATATACTTCTTTGGAGCAACGGAATTATTGTTTGCAGCATTAGGATGACCGCTACCAATGGAATATTGAAGGTTATCCAAATTGAAATCTTGCGTGGTGGCTGGAGGAATCAATCCGCTCAATGGCTTCAAAGGCGCACCCCATAAACCTGGCACCATGTACAACGCAAAACAATAGGAGGCGATAGTGAAAAATAAACGTGGCACACTCACAAATTGAAGAACAGTATCGTGAGAGAACTTTAATTTACCCAATAAATAATAGCCCAAAAGGAAGAAATTTACAATCCAGATTGTGAGGAAAACATCCCTGTCCAATAAGTTCCAATGGTAAATTAGATCTACATTGGACAAGAACTTGAATGCCAACGCCAATTCTATAAACCCAAAAGCAACCTTTACAGTATTCAGCCAGCCGCCACTCTTTGGCAACGCATGAAGCATAGAAGGGAAGAAAGCGAAGAGTGAAAAAGGCAATGCCAACCCTACGCCAAAGCCCAGCATACCGATAACAGGGGCTAGACTTATTCCTTGGCTACTGGTTTGCCCAATCAATAACCCAACAAGAGGCCCTGTACAGGAAAACGATACGATGGCAAGCGTAAGTGCCATAAAGAAAATACCCATCAATCCACCAGTTCCTGATTTTTCATCTGCTTTGTTTGCCCAGCTACTAGGAAGCGTCAACTCGAAAGCACCAAACAAAGAGATGGATAAGAGAATGAAAATGACAAAGAACAATAGATTTGCAATAGCAGATGTAGAAATGGAATACAAAATGGAATTCCCGAAAAGCAACGTTAGTAGCAACGTTGGAACGGTATAAATAACCACAATAGACGAGGAATAAATGAGTGCATTGCGAATACCAGCCTGATGCGAACCACTACGCTTTAGGAATACACTAACTGTAACTGGAATTAAAGGAAATACACAAGGGGTAAAAACAGCAGCTAAGCCAGCTAGTAAAGCGAGAATGAAAGTGTTGATTAAAGACATATCCATCTTCTTCTTTTTGTCCATTGGGGCAGCAGGAGTTTTAGATGGATTGATGGTTACACTAAACTTCTCTTCTCCCGAAGGAAACTCATCCCCTTTTTTGCCTAACCAAACAAAAGAACCTTTGACAGTAATTGCACTTTCGGCGTGGATATGTAAGGGGAAAACGAACTTGGCAGAATCAGAAAACAGGCGATAGTTGCTACCATCTGGTTGTTTAATTAGTTGCAAAGTACCTAATTCAACAACTGAATCTTTAGAATAAAAGAATTTAGAAAATATTGTATCCATTTGTAAAGCAGATACAAAAACATCTGAATCACTACTCTTTTTTACAGAAAACAACTGCAATCCTTTGGGAATATCCGCTGAAATGGTAAGCGTTTGCAAAGAATCATTAACAGGAGTTGTGCTAAAACTAAACTGCACAGAAGGTTGGGTCTGTGCAGTAGCTTTAAAAGAAGTTGCTGTCAAGCAAAAAGCCAACAGCACTAGAAATATACTTTTAAACTTAGTGTTTATCATTATTGAAGCTTAATATCAAAAGATTTTTTGGTAGGAGGCAGACATTGCTCATCATTGCAAACCATATACTCAACTGTCCCTGAAATGTTTGTTTTGATTCCAGAGGCAACTTTTACTTCTTGGGTAAAAACAACGCTATTGGAATAGAAAAGCACATCGGTATGAAAGGCATTGTCATATATTTTCTCCAACTTGCCTGTTTCTTTTACTGTACCCACCAATTTAACCAAGGGGTTAGGTGCAAACTTTATCTCTGTAGGTATCGGGCCACTCTTCCCAGTGTTTTGTGAATAGATATGCCAAGGCTTTTTTACGGTGGCAGTAATAATCACTTCATACCCCTCCCCTTTTTTATGGGCTTCATACTTCCAATCAACAGGGTTCTTTACTTGTGCATTTACTAATGCTATAAAACTTACTGCAACTGCTATCAAAAAGAGTTTCTTCATAATTATTCAGTTATCAATGAACAGTTATCAGTAAGTGCAACTTATTGAACAGTTTTTTTACTGTTTACTGATAACTGTTTACTGTATTTAGTTCAATCCTAAAATATTAAACACCGTAATGCCGTCAATGTTGCCCAATAATTTGTTCGTAGCCCTTTCTGGGTGAGGCATCATCCCAAAAACATTCCCAGCTTTATTACGTATGCCGGCAATATTCCTTACAGCACCATTAGGATTGCCATCATCAGTTAATTCTCCATTTTCATTACAGTATCTAAAAATCACCTGATTGTTTGCTTCGAGTTCATTTAAAAGGTTGTCATCTGCAAAATACCTTCCTTCCCCATGTGCAATAGGAATCTTTAATGGCCCAGATGTTTCATTTTTTAAATAAACATTCTTACATACAAACTGACGGCTTTCATTCAGCAACAATGCACCAGGCAACAAACCGCTTTCGCACAATATCTGAAAACCATTACAAACGCCCAATACTTTACCGCCTTTATTAGCAAATTCGATAACGCTTTTCATCATTGGGCTAAAGCGGGCAATGGCACCACAACGCAAGTAATCACCATAACTGAAACCACCAGGAAGAACGATGCAATCATCTGTGGTGAACATACTAAGGTCTTCGTCCTTATGCCAAAGAGCAATTACTTCTTTACCTAAATCCTGTTGGAGTGCATCCAACATATCCCTGTCACAATTAGAACCGGGAAAAACAACAACGCCAAATTTCATAATTATAATTTAAAAAGTTTTTGCCACAAAGTCACAAAGACTGAAAGTAGCACTAAGAAACCGATTCTATCTACATAGTTCCCAATTAGTATGTGCAATCAAAGCTAAGGAAACAAAGAAAATCAGATTGGGCAACCATGCTTTCTTGGGATACAAATAGGCGTTCCCAATGAAAGAAGACAATGGCACAATCCACAAAATTGCCGAGTCCAAACCACTGTTCCTAAATACAAAAGGGATGGGAAGCATTATCATTAACATTACCACCATTACTGACCAATTCTTCCTTATTTGAATCACCATCCTGCTGTTTTGCGTACTCCAATATTGCAAACCTATTAATAACATCGCCAATATTGCCCCAACTTTTACCCACAACCACACATCAGTGTTACTAATTGGCATATTCAACTTGAAATGTGGCAGGGTTTCATAAAACAAATTCATCCTATCCCCCAAAAACAAGAAAGAGACAAACAAGTATATTGGCGATAATATTCCCAGCAACAACACAAACCATTCACTCAAAACAAATGGTCTTACTACTGCCAAAGCAAATAAAGCAACCGCAATGAGAATAATAGTGGGATGATAACACAAGAATGAACAACCTACCAATAGCCCCACATTAAACAAAGCAGACTTTGGTTTTGGACTGTTATATAGCTTACTAAGGAATATAAATACCCAAATAACAAACGAATTGCCAATAATTGCAGCAGAAAGTGATGCCCATTGAGGTAAGATTGCCGTCAATAAAATGTAAGAAAGACCTGCCGTAATGCCATTGAGATTATACATTTTCAGGTCATTCATCAACATATTCAACCTAATTGCCTGTATCAAAATAATTACAAGATAGAGATAAGGAGCAACTACTGGATACAAAGGATTGACGGAATATTGCTTGAGGATAAACGACACCAAGCCACTGTCCTCAACAATTTTGTTGGCTATGGGATGTAGGAATAAATGTACATGAACTGCACCGCACAAGAGTACTAGAAAGATGATGCTGCCAATAGATTTGTTTTTGAATAAAAAAACCACGATTCAGATTAGGTGATTAAAAATCAATTTTTGCAAAGCAAATGTAGTTTCTATATTGGCAAGGCACAACTATTTGTCTG
>Ga0164297_10001974_pt1 | contig 20866 bp, 18 predicted proteins | sample GEODES058metaG_FD_113539 | JGI IMG/M metagenome (GOLD analysis project Ga0164297, IMG submission 113539) | Dystrophic lake water microbial communities from Trout Bog Lake, Wisconsin, USA - GEODES058 metaG | ecosystem: Environmental > Aquatic > Freshwater > Lake | place: USA: Trout Bog Lake... | reverse complement strand
TGCTCCATCCAATAACTATACCATTTATCCTCTGCTTCTTTAGGCTGATACTTTGTAGAAATACTCATGACGGGCAAAAATAATGTTTTAAGATCATAGTTCATGGTTCATGGTTCATGGTGGCCGTGGAAATTTTACAAAATCAGCTATGAACGATGATCCATGAACAATGAACTGATATATCAAATTCTTGTTACATTACCTACATTCAACGCTATTTTGTTAATTTCAACCTTTCTCAAAAAATTAATATGAAAATCAAATTATCACACTTACTGCTCGGCGGAGCAGTGGTAGTTTCCGCTGCAGCTTTTGCACCCGATGGTGGCAAAAAAGCGCAAAGCGGTCCACCAGCAAAATTTATCGACTCTGCTAATTTCGACTTTTCCGTTAAGCCGGGTGACGACTTTTTCGACTATGCCAATGGCACCTGGATCAAAGGCAATGCTATACCTGCAAAAGAAACCCGCTGGGGTAGCTTTAACATTTTGCACCAGGAAAATACCGATAAATTATTGGGCTTGCTTGCTGAAGTCAGCAAAACGCCTGGCCAGCTAAAAGGCAGCTTAAAACAACGCGTTGGCGATCTGTACGCCAGCGGCCTGGATAGTCTGGCGATAGAAAAAAGAGGATATGAGCCGATCAAAGCCGACCTGGCCCGCATAGATAAAATTGCCGATCTGAACGGCGTCGTTAATGAATTGATCTTACAGCGTGTAAATGGCGATGCAAGTCCTTTGTTTGGATCGGGTGTTGGCGCTGATTCAAAACACCCTAATGTGAACATTGTTGATTTCAGACAAGGCGGCACCAGTTTGCCCGACCGTGATTATTACCTGAAAGACAATGATCGCAACAAAAAGATCCTCGAGGCCTATAAGAAATACATAGTTGCCTTATTTACGCTGACAGGTACAAGTGCTGAAGATGCATCTAAAAATGCCGGTACGATCCTAACGATAGAAACCGCATTGGCAAAGGCACAATTGAGCCGCGTTGAATTGCGCGACCCGAAAATAAGCTACAATAAATATGCTGTCGCCGATTTTGACAAACTAACGCCGCATTTAAACTGGACACAGTTATTGCCTCAAATGAAGCTGAATGGCGTTGATACAGTGAACGTTTCGCAGCCCGGCTTTTTCAAATCGGCAGATGCGCTTTTGGCTTCAACATCGGTTGACGACTGGAAGACCTACCTCAAATGGAACATGTTAAAGGGTTCGGCATCCGCCCTAAGTTCTCCGTTTGTAAAAGCAAACTTTGAATTCAGCAGCGCATTAAGCGGACAGAAAGTACAAACTCCCCGCACGGAACGCATGGCCAACCTGGTTGATGGCAGCGTGGGCGAATTACTGGGTCAGCTATATGTCGAAAAATATTTTACACCAGCTGCCAAACAGTATATGGTTGGCCTGGTGAACAACCTTAAAAGTGTACTTGGCGATCGCATCAAACGGCTCGAATGGATGAGCGATGCTACCAAGCAAAAGGCACTGGCGAAACTGAATGCCTTTACGGTAAAGATCGGCTACCCCGACCAGTGGCAAAATTACACCGGTCTTGTGATCGAACGCAATGATTATTACGGCAATTTGAAGCGTATCTCAAAATGGCGCTATAATTTCAATGTATCACAATTAGGCAAACCTGTCGACAAAAAACGCTGGGGCATGACGCCACCTACCGTAAATGCTTATTACAACCCGAGCAATAACGAGATCGTTTTCCCTGCCGGTATACTACAGTTCCCATTCTTTGATTTTAAAGCTGATGATGCGGTTAATTACGGTGGTATCGGCGCTGTGATCGGGCACGAAATGACCCATGGTTTCGACGACCAGGGTCGTCAGTTTGACGCCGACGGCTCATTGCGCGACTGGTGGACAAAAGATGATGCGGATAAATTTAAAACCCGCGCCGACCAGGTGGTGGCGCAATACAATGCCTTTACGGTATTAGATACCTTACATGTTAACGGCAAACTAACGCTCGGTGAAAACCTTGCCGACCTCGGTGGATTGAACATTGCTTACGAAGCATTCAAGAAAACCAAAGAAGGCCAGTCGACAACGAAGCTCGACGGGTTTACACCCGACCAACGTTTCTTCTTGTCGTGGGCACAAGTATGGCGTGGCTCACAACGCCCCGAATCAGCTGCACAACGCATCCTGACCGACCCGCACTCACCCGAAAAATACCGCTGCAACGCGCCGATCAGCAATATCGATGCCTGGTACGCTGCTTTCAACATTCAACCCGGCGATCAGAATTATAAGAAGCCCGAGGACAGGATACATGTTTGGTAGGGGTATTGGTCATTGGTCATTAGTCATTAGTCATTAGTCATTAGTCATTAGTCATTAGTCATTAGTCATTAGTCATTAGTCATTAGTCATTAGTCATTAGTCATTAGTCATTAAACGTGAAAGCCCGGTCTGCGACCGGGCTTTCACGTTTATTTATACTAACATCCCGTTAGTTATCGGTACAACTATCCCGATAGCTATCGGGACAACCAATAAAACCAATCAAAACAACTCACTCAAATACCCAATCCTACCCTCCGCGTCCATACCCTGGATCACTACGCGGTAGTGCTTAGCTTTATCGGAGTTGTAAAAATGAAATTTAGCTGAACCGAAATTATCGGTTTCCAGGTCATGTTGCCAATAAAGCGTGGTCCGGGTATCAGTTTTGGGGTTGGGTTTACTGCTGCTGTAATCGGGTGAAGCAAACTCGCGGGTGACGCTGTAGCCATTGAACTGGTAGTGCCCAAATAAGGGGTTAAATTTACCCTTCAAATCATTTCCATTCTTTGTGTACACCATAATGGCACCTACAAAACCACCGTTCAAAGGCGCGAAAGGTACAGGCGGTGGAATAAATCTGACTAAAGCAATATCATATATCGGAAGGTCAATTACTTCGTCAGCTATAGCCTGGGCTTCGTCTATATAAAATACCGGATCAGTTTTGCCATCGAGGTTCCCGGCACCATGGTACTGAAAATGGCTGCCTTCAATAGAAAGACCAGGTACCCGACCAACCAGATAAGCCAGGACTCCTCCGTTAATTGGAGTATAAGGCGGAGGAGGGTTATCTAAAAGATCAAAGTCAAAAGAAGTATTTGCGTCGAGATGCTTCACATGGTTCTCAACCACCATTTGTAGTGGTGTCCGATGTTCTTTTACATTGACGGTTTTCAGGAGAATACTATTGGTAAACGCCTTGTCGCTCTTAGCTGCAAATGCATCACTCAAAAACAAGCCATCGGCGCTAAGTTTCGGCTGCGTAAAACAATCTAAAGTATCTACCCAAAAGCTGCTGTTATCAATGCCTGAATTGAGGAATTTAATACTGCCGTGTTGTCGCTTGTTCTTTTTACCGATCACCTGGTACATTATCTGTGCCGTCCCACGGTACTTGTAGTCGCGCAGCACAAAATTTCCGGCAGTATCGGGTTCCATCAAACCGGCATATTTGGTCGAATCATCATTACTGACGATGAGCTTTACTTTCAGCTTATCCTGTTCCTTATAGTTTTCAATCTTTCCCACCAAAAACTGCGTACTTTCTACAAAATACTTGAGCGCAAATGGTTGATCATTCAATATCATATCCCATTTAAAATGACGCCATCCATTGGTCAGCATCACCAGGTCGAGTTGCTGTTTGAGCGAATCACTTTTATTTTGGAAATAATAGCCCGGGTGATAGATCTTTCCTTTCAATTCAGCACTGATCAGCAGCGAAGTATAAATATTGTCATCCTCACTGGCACCAACAGCATCAGCATCGGTTATCGCTACTGAAAAATTACCGGCTATGGGTTCTCTGGCCGAAAGTGCAGCTGTAAATTTGAATGTTGATTTTGCCCTTGGATCAAATGATAGACCGGATGCTTTTAATGACAATTTGAGCTGGTCATCTAGATTGATAAAGGCAATTCGTTCAGCAAGGGGAACACCCTTGTCGTTGAAGGCGGTAATGCGCAGTATACCGGTTGCAAAGTCGCTCTTGTTCAGATTGATCAGGTTGATGCCCTGGTTTAACATCAGGGGAAATGTTTTAATGGTCCCATTTTCCTGGAAGGCTGCCACCACTATATTTCGGTATTTCTCCAGTCCGTTGCCGACCGATAACCGAACCTCTATTACATCAGCTGGCAGCGAATTGACCTTTAATACAAGTCCTTGTTTCTTAAAAGGCGGTAAAGCGATAGTTTGTTCTGACTGGTCGGGAAAGCGAACCTTTGCCGTATAATTTTTTATGGAGAAGCCCTCCATTTCAAAACTACCCATGCCATCATGGATGGTTTTTAATTTCGCAATTTGGGCATTGTCGCTGCTGATTATTTCGCCTTCAACTTTTACCGGCAAACCCTTATCGTCCCATGCTTTGAATGCGATATTACACAAAGCGCCTTCAACCAGGTCGCCGCCTTCAGGGTAAAACAGGATATGATATTTGGTTTCTTTATTTGCGTCTGATGGTAGGGGCAACTTTTCGGCCAGATTTTGGACATAAATACGTTTATGAAACAGTCCGGCTTCATCAAAATTCATCATCCAGGCGGTCAATCCGGTCAGTTGGTACCAACCCGAATGCAGACTGTCGGGCAGATCAAGGTTACCATGAGCCCGGCCCGCGTTCATTGGCAGTTTATTCTTTAAAACCACCTTGCCGGTCGAATCTGTAAGTACCACATAAGCTATCCTGCTCAGCTCCGTCGGTTTACCGTAAGCTGCTGTATAAACCTTATACCATATGGTCTGTCCGTTTGCGTACAGATCGGCATCGGTATGAATAAATACTTTTTCCTGGGGGTATTTTTTGTAGTGATTGGTGAGTGCCGTCCGCACATGCGTATTAACTGAATCAGTATTTTGGGCTAAAACTTCAGCCCCTTTCAACAGGGCAGCAATTAATATCAAGGCTGAAAATATCCTGGCACTGTTTTTCATGTTATAATTTAGGCTTTGGCGTAAGGTACAGTTAATCTAAATTAAATATTTAGTTTTAATAATGCTAACAGCAGGCAAAAATACTTAGGTATGACAGCCATCATGTTTCAGGTCGTTCGCAATACTTATCTTTGCATTTAATTATGATCATTCAGCAGTTTTATGATGAGGGCCTGGCGCATGCTTCTTATGCGATCATACGGCTTGGAAAAATGGTTGTTATCGACCCTTCAAGGGATCCGCAACCCTATTATGAGTTTGCCGCTTCGCACCAGGCTAAAATCGTTGGTGTGATCGAGACCCACCCGCATGCCGACTTTATAAGTTCGCACCTCGAGATCCATCAAACAACAGGGGCAACCATATATGCAAGTAAATTACTGGGCGCCGAATACCCGCATCAAACTTTTGATGATGGCGATTTTATTCAGTTGGCTGATATTAGGCTAAAAGCGATCAATACGCCAGGGCACTCACCGGATTCGATCTGCGTACTGGCCCTTGATGAGCATGGGGCCGAAAAGGCAATTTTTACTGGCGATACGCTTTTTATAGGTGATGTTGGCCGCCCCGATCTTCGTGAACATGTAGGCAATATCACCGCAGCAAAAGAGGAATTGGCAAGGCAGATGTACCGTTCAACCCGAAATAAGATCATGACCTTACCGCACCATGTCGTTGTTTATCCGGCGCATGGCTCGGGATCTTTATGTGGCAGGCACTTGAGTCCTGATCTGGATAGTACCATTGGCCGCGAATTGCGTGAAAACTACGCCCTGCTACCCATGGATGAGCCTCGTTTTGTAGACTTGCTGATAGCCGATCAGCCTTTTGTTCCCAAATACTTTGGTTACGATGTCGAGTTAAACAAGCGGGGCGCTGAACCACTGGAAAAAAGCCTGGCCGCGGTGCCCCATCTAAAACGTAATGCAGTATTAGAAAAAGATATTTTAATAATTGACACCCGCCCAAGGGATGTATTTAGGAAAGGCCATTTACCAGGTGCATTGAATATACAGGACGGTGCGCGTTTCGAAACCTGGTTGGGCTCAATTGCAGGGCCCACTGAAGCTTTTTATCTGATTGGCACAGACCGCTCGGCAATAGATATCCTGATCAAAAAAGCTTCCAAGATAGGCTACGAAAAAAATATCAGGGGTGCCCTGTTGGAGCCGGAGACCGCCCTTGAACAATTACCTGATATCGATCTTGAGCATTTCAGAACCCATCCCGAAAAGTACACGATCATTGATGTCCGCAACCCGAATGAAGTTAAGGAAGTTTCCATTTTCGAACATGCCATCTCCATTCCACTGTCAGAACTTCGGGACAGGCTGGCTGAAATACCAGGCGACAAACCCATCGTTGTGCATTGCGCCGCAGGCTACCGATCTGCTGCCGCAACCAGCATTATTTCGGGTGCAATCAAGGCAGTTCCTGTTTTTGATCTGGGCGAAGCTGTTAATACATTTTTGGATCAGGCAGTGGCAAGCAGCGATTAGGCGATGCTGAATTTTGTTACGACGGGCGATGGCTCAAAAACCATCTTTAACAGTGAGGTTGGCGAAAATTACCATTCAAAACATGGGGCATTGCAGGAAAGTCTGCATGTATTTGTTGGGGCCGGGCTCACTTATTTCCTTGATCGATCAAATGCAAAAGAGCTGTCGATACTCGAAGTAGGTTTCGGAACGGGCCTTAACTTTTTACTGAGTGCCGATCATTGTACTGAAAAGCAGATCCAGCTGGATTATACCGGTATCGAGGCCTATCCCTTGAGTTTAGAAATGATCGGGCAAACTGGCTACGACCAGTACCTATCACAAGCAATTTGGACCGATTTTTTAACAAATTATGTTAGCTCGTTAAACGGGTCTGTTGAACTTAATTCCTTTTGCCGTCTGCAAATTGATTGCCGCAAGCTTTTAGATTTCAAATCAACTCAACAGTTTGATTTGATTTATTTCGATGCTTTTGCAGCCGCACATCAACCCGAAATGTGGGGCCAGGCAGCGATCGGCCCTATCATCGCGTTGCTGAAACCGGGCGGAATTTTTGTTACCTATGCCATCACCGGCGACCTTAAACGCCTGCTCAAAGGCCTGGGACTGGAAGTACAAAAGGTGCGGGGTGCCCCGGGCAAAAGGGAGATGCTTCGAGCCGTCAGACCTATATTTTAAGAAACTAAAGCGCTATTATTATTGTTGATTGATTAAATTCGAAATTCGAAACAGATACTTTATTATGCCTATTCAAGCCCCGGTTACCGGACATACACCCTCAGCGGCATTTGAACGCCTGCTAACCATCATGGACGATCTGCGTCTAAATTGCCCCTGGGACAAAAAACAAACCCTTGAAAGTCTTCGTCACCTTACCATTGAAGAAGTTTACGAACTTTCTGATTCTATTTTGAGTAATGACATGCCCGAAATAAAAAAGGAACTGGGGGATATTATGCTTCACCTTGTGTTTTACGCTCGAATTGCTTCAGAAACAAACGATTTTACTATCACCGATGTATTAAACAGCATCAGCGATAAACTCATTAACCGGCACCCACATATTTATGGTGATGTAGAGGTGAATGACGAAAATGACGTTAAACGCAATTGGGAACAAATAAAATTGAAGGAAGGCAACCGGTCGGTTTTAGGAGGCGTACCAAACTCATTACCGGCACTGGTAAAGGCTTCAAGGATACAGGAAAAGGCCCGGGGTGTTGGTTTTGATTGGGAAGAAAAAGGGCAGGTATGGGCTAAAGTAGAAGAAGAATTGCAGGAATTTAAGAATGAATTTAACGCAGAGGATGAGGCCTCGATAGACCACGAGCGCGCCGAAAGTGAGTTTGGCGACCTGCTTTTTTCGCTCATTAATTACGCCCGTTTCATCAATATTAACCCGGAAGATGCTTTGGAGAAAACTAATCGTAAATTCATTAAACGGTTTCAATACCTGGAGCAAAAAGCTAACGAATATGGTCGCAAGCTACAGGATATGAGCCTGGCCGAAATGGATATTTTCTGGAATGAAGCTAAAAAAATATAATTTCCATATTTAATTGTAGCGTTTTGATACGCCTCACGTATAGTAAGGGTATATATGAGCAAAAAATTACTTTACTTTTTACCATTGCTGGTGCTGTTTGTAGTAGGGTGTATGAAAGAGGCTGCCACATCCATACTTGCAAGCGGACCATCGGGTACTTTCGCCGGGCAGTTCCGTTTATTGCATCGATCGACGGATAAAGTGCCTTTTGATACCACCAAAGCCAATCTGAGCATCAGCTTAAATTCGGGGAACAACAGTTACGCGGTGAGTGGTGATACTACTACTGTACATGCAGGAAGCCATGGTACCTATACCATTAGCGCACCTTTTATTAATTTCACCGACCAAACCTTTCCAAAAACAGGCACGCCGCTGAAAGCCCATCTATCCGGATTATACCAATACTATTATGACGGTACCGTATTTCAATTGCTGTCTTATTCGGTAGATACGCTAAGCCTGCAATACGATTTAAAGAGAACACAGTAATATATTTCATTTTGATTTTTGAGGAGAAGCCGGTACGTGTATCGGCTTTTTTTGGGATCAAGGCGATTAATATTTTAATAGATGTAGCGATACAGCAGGCAAAGCCGTATCGGTAAATAAAATTCATTAGATTATAGGCTGAATAATAATATTTAATGCATCCACCCCGCCGCATTGCCGAAGATGAATTAATAAGGCAATGTAAATCAGGTAGTTTGAAATACCAGGAACTGCTCTATAAGCAATTCTATGGCTACGCCATGGGGATCAGTTTACGCTATTGCCAAAACCGTGACGATGCGATGGAAGTGGTGAATGATGCATTCATCAAATTATTTAAGTCGATCGACAGTTTTAATGCAGAAAAACCATTTAAAGCCTGGCTACGCACCATTGTGGTAAATACTGCAATAGACCGTAGACGGAAGGATATTAAACTTTTACAAAACACCGACCTTGACGAGGCCGGACATCTGACTATCGGGATCAGTGCTATTGAGGATCTGCTTGCGGATGATATTATCAGCATGATGCAAATGTTACCTCCGATTCAGCTGGCAATTTTTAACTTGTTTGAAATAGATGGCTATAATCACGACGAGATAGGCGAAATGCTTAAAATACCGGCGAGTTCTTCGAGGGTTTATTTGAGCCGGGCTAAAGAAAAATTGAGGAAAGTTATAACGCAAGAAAAGCAAAAACATGGATGAGCGTTGGGATAACGATTTAAAGAAACGCATCAAAGAAGTGTTTGATAATTATGATGACACTTCGGCTGATGAAGGCTGGCGTCTGTTAAGGGAAAAGTTCCCTAAAAAACAGGAACGTCGCATCGCTGTATGGATATGGCTGGGATCTGCTGCTGCATTGCTGGCCCTGTTGCTGGGTATATTTTGGCTAAGAACTGCCAATACTACTGCGCAACAATTTGCGGGTCACAAAGGGCAGATCAAAAAAGATTCAAGCGAAGGATCCGTGCAAACTATTGCCCGAAATAACGGCGCTAATGACAGCTCATTAATTAAAAATCAGGAGCGGATCGATCCGAAAAATAAGCCATTGAATACAATTGCAAAAACTTCAACAACTACAAATAACACCAGAAATAAAAAGGAACCTGCCTCTTTAAATCCTTCAGCAAGTTCAAAAACACTGGTTAAATCAGCTATAGTAAAACAAGAGAATGACCTGGCAGCAAATCTGGCCCCAAACAACAGCAAACAAAACAAGCAAGCCAGCGTATCGGTCAACCAAAAAAATAACCCGGCAGCAACTAACGTGAATGCGCAAAAACCGACATTAACAGGCAATAATAGTGTAAAGGACAAAAACCAGGTAGAGAGCAATATTTTAGCGCAAACCAATCCGGCGAAAATTGATACCGGAACGAAGTCGAAAAACTATGCAGCCAATGTTCCGGCCACCGTTGATATGAAGCAGGCCCAGGCCAAAAAAATGGATGATCTATTTATTAAGGACAGGCTTGTTTCAAACCAAAAAACTGATAAAAAGATCCCATCCGGCAAGAAATTGATCAGTCTCGGTGTTTATGCGGCTACCTATTTCAACTATGCTAAGGGCAGTAATAACCAGTTCAATTTAGGGGCGGGCCTTACGGCCGATATCAGAGTAACCGACAACCTCAGAATTTCATCGGGCCTATCTGTCGGTCAGAATTCATTGAGCTACAATAGTCAGGCTCCTGCGGTGCAAAGCGCCTCTTTTGGTGCGCCACTAGCCGCAGCCAGTGTTGCGCCGGCCAGCCTATACCTGTACACAGCAAGTACACCGCAGTTTAAAAGCTATGATGCCAACCTGGTTGGGATTGATATTCCACTTAACATCAAATATATTTTTGATCCCGGAAAGAGTAATACGTATTTCCTGGCGGGACTAAGCTCTGGTACTTTTATCAACGAGACGTACACTTACAGTTACAATAACCCCTCATTGTACTCTACTAACGTTTCGCAAGTGCAAAATCAATCCACCACCAATAACTTCAACGGGATTTATATTGCGCGGACGCTAAACCTGGCCTTCGGCACCGGCTATTTACTGGGGCGCAACCGACTGGTGATTGAACCCTTTCTTAAATATCCGCTGGAGGGCCTGGGCACCCAGCAGCTGAAGTTTGGAGCTGGCGGTATCAATTTGAAGTTCGATTTAGAAACACACAAAAAATAAAAAAACAGGTCTGTATTGATCTTACCAATCAATCAAATCTTGCAATCGTGTCTTGACCCCATCCTCCTCCTTCCCCTGCAAAGCAGGGTAAGGTATCGCACAGGGCCATATAGATTCGGGTAACTTGTGCTGATGTCGAAAATCTTTTTTGCATTGATCTTTTCAATCCATCAAATCATGCAATCGTGTCTTATCTCCATCCTTCTGTTGCTACCGCAAGCCTCCCGGCTTGTGGCCTTAAGACAGGTAAGCGCCATGCATCTGGCCAACTACTATTGCACACTCGTCTTTTTTAACACTTTTTTGTCTCTTTTGGCAAGGCATAGTTCATTAACCAGCTTGCGGACCACAAGCCGGGAGGCTTACGGTAGCGAGGGCATAATTACGCCAGACCCAAATTCTTGTCTATCTAAAAACAATCCTGCAAATCCCGCAATCGTGTCTTAACCCCATCCTCCTCCTTCCCCTGCAAAGCAGGGGAAGGTATCGCACAGGCCGGGTTGATTCCTGGTATCGTTATGAAATTATTTTACAGCATAATTACGCTAGACCCAAAATCTTGTCTATCCAAAAATAATCCTGAAAATCCTGCAATCGTGTCCTATTTGAAACGTATAGCTTTTACCGGCGATATTTTGGCTACGAGTGTCGAAGGACCGATCATGACCAGCATACAAATCAAAAGGGTACCTACATTCAGCATAACGATATCCCAAAATTGCAGCTGCATGGGGATGAATTTCATATAGTATGATGATTCATCGAGCGTAAAAAAGTGGGTTTTTGATTGGAAAATACTGATGCCCAGGCCAAAGATATTCCCAAGCACCATTCCTATCCCTATAAGATAGGCCGCATTGAACAGGAAAATTTTTTGTATGGTCCAGTTATTGGCTCCCATCGCCTTGAGTATACCAATTAAGGAGGTACGCTCAAGGATAATAATGAGCAATGCTGATATCATATTGATGGTACCAACCAGGATCATGAGTATCAGCATTACTGTTGAGTTGACATTCAGCTCATCCAGCCAAACAAAAATGGCTGGGTAAGTATCGGTAATCGTATATGATCTGAGTTTAAGGGGCATAAAATCCTTCAGGATATTATTGGCCTCATCCAGTTTTTCAAAATTCGTCACACGCAATTCATAACCACCCACCTGATTGGCGTCCCATCCGTTCAATTTTACCAGGAGCGACAGATCACCAACAACGAATGTATGATCGATATCTTCAATACCTGCATCATAGATACCCTTCACTATAAACGGGCGCTTTAGAAGTGCATCCTGCACAAAGTACATCAGAAATTTATCGCCAACCTTCAGGTTCAACCGGTTTGCGAGGTAACTTGATATGAGCAGCTGCTTTTTTGCGTTTAGGGTATCGCTAAAGTCGATGATACTACCCGCGACCAGCGAACGTTTGAAAAACGACCAGTCGTAATTTTTGTCGACACCTTTGATGACAACACCCTCGATCTCCGTTTTTGTTTTAATGATGCCGGGTTTGTCGAGTGTAGGTACTATACTGCTGAAAAGCGGGCTTGCTTTAACTTTTCGCTCAAAAATACTATCTCTGCGGATTGGCGAGGCCTGGTAGGAGTTGTTATTATCGTAATTTTGCACCTGAATATCTCCCGCAAAGCCTCTCAATTTTTGACGGATCTCGAGTTTGAAACCCCGGATGACGGCCACCGTAAGGATCATCACCCCTAAACTGAGCATGATACCGATGATGGCTATGCGCACGATCAATTTAGAATAAGTTCGGTTCGATTGAAGCGAGATCCTTGAAGATATGAACGAGGCGAAACTCAATGCAGGGCTATTTTTTGTAACTTCGCAAATATGCGGATTTCAGTTGAAATGCCACCTGATCAAGAGGCTTTACTGTAATGAAAAAAACAATTGCTTTCCTGTTGCTGCTGGCCTGTGTTTGCAGGGCTTTTGCCATGCAAAACACTCTTCCGTCGGCACCCTCACTACATGGGCGCCATAAAATTATCCGTCGTGATTTTCAAACCGGTGCCGACCGGACCGAGCAGTATGTCAACTACCTGAAAAATAAAAACATTGGTATGGTGATCAACCCTACCTCCGTCATCGGAAAGAACCGGACACCCAGCGTTGATAGTTTGTTAAAACTCGGTTTGCACATCACTAAATTATTCGGACCCGAACATGGCTTTCGTGGCAATGCCAGTGATGGTGCATCCATAAAAGATACCATCGATTCAAAAACAGGTATTCCAGCTATTTCGCTTTACGGTAAACATTATAAACCAACGCCTGCGGATCTGAAAGGGATCGACGTAGTGGTTTTTGATATCCAGGATGTTGGCACTCGCTTTTATACCTTTTTATCGACATTACACTATGTAATGGAAGCCTGCGCCGAAAACCAGGTAGAATTGATGATCCTGGACCGTCCAAACCCGAATGGTTTTTATGTGGATGGCCCGGTATTGGATTCAAATTTCAAATCATTTGTGGGTCTCGATCCGATTCCTATCGTTCACGGTATGACTTTTGGTGAATACGCCCAAATGCTGAATGGCGAAGGCTGGCTGAAAAGCCAGGTGCAATGTAAGCTAAGGGTGATCAAAATGGTGAATTATACCCATGATATGCCCTATACTTTGCCGGTCAATCCATCGCCAAACCTCAACACTCCCCGATCGATACTTTTATACCCGAGTCTATGCCTTTTTGAAGGCACTGCGATCAGTGTTGGTCGGGGCACCCTGTTCCCTTTCCAGGTATTGGGGAATCCTGGATTAAAAGATAAATTCAACTTCTCGTTCAAGCCCGAAAGTATTGCCGGTATGAGCGACGATCCGCCGCAAAAAGGTAAGCTTTGTTATGGCATCAATTTGCGCGATTATGACACGACCGCGATAAGAAAAAGCAAAAAAATAGATATCTTGTGGCTGAAAAAAATGTATGCGGCATTTCCGGATAAAGCTCATTTTTTCAATGCGTATTTTACGAAGTTAGCAGGGACCGATCTTTTGCGTAAGCAGGTAGAAGAAGGCAAATCCGAACAGGAGATCAGAGCCAGTTGGGAGCCTGCTTTAACGAATTTTAAAAAAATACGGCAGCAATATTTATTGTATCCTTAAATGAGCTTTATCAAACCGATCGTTAAAAATTAAATAGATGACCCCCAATCACATATGAGAATAGTTTTTATGGGTACGCCCGAATTTGCTGTTGCCTCCCTGGAAGCCTTGCTCGCGTCGGGCAGTGAAATTGTTGGTGTTGTAACTGCACCTGATAAACCTGCCGGTCGTGGTAAAAAACTGGCTGAAAGTGCAGTAAAGAAATACGCTGTAGGCCGCGGACTCAGGGTACTGCAACCTACAAAATTGAAAGACGAAGCTTTTCTGGCCGAATTAAAATCGCTTGGTGCCGATCTGCAGGTGGTAGTCGCTTTCCGTATGTTGCCGGAAGTGGTATGGAATATGCCTCCAAAGGGCACGATCAATTTACATGCTTCCCTGCTGCCGCAGTATCGTGGTGCAGCGCCTATCAACTGGGTGCTGATCAATGGGGAAGCTGAAAGCGGTGTAACTACCTTCTTCCTGAAGCATGAAATTGATACCGGTGATATCCTTTTCACCGAAAAAATCACACTGACCGGCGTTGAAACCGCCGGAGAACTACACGACCGACTAAAAGATAAGGGTGCAGGGCTATTAGTAAAAACCGTAAAAGCGATAGAAAGCGGGCGATATACCGAACTCCCTCAGTCGCAGCTTGCTGAAGGTGTTGAATTGAAAAGTGCACCCAAACTATTCAAAGAAGACGGAGAGATAGACTGGAACCAATCTGCCGAAAAAATATATAACCTGATCAGGGGATTAAGCCCTGTTCCTGGAGCCTATACCACCTTGCAGGAAAAAACCCTGAAAGTTTTCAGGGCTGAATTTTTAACAACTGATACAGGCGAAAAACCCGGCGAGTTTTTCAGCGATGGTAAGACCTACCTGAAAGCTTCGGCTGCCGACGGCTTTATTTATTTTAAAGAGGTGCAGCTGGAAGGCAAAAAAGCGATGGGGATTGAAGAGTTTTTGAGGGGTGTGAGGTTGTAGGGTTAAGCTATTTATCCTTTAGCTTTTTCAAATATTTAAATTGCAGATCATCTGCATTTTGATTTAGTTTTTCAGATTCTTTTGCAATTGATTTAATCCGTTTGAAATCTGGTATATTGTTATTTTGATAGTTAGCTATCACGGGTAGCGTTGCCGCAATTTTTAATGTATAATAATAATCCGAAAAAGTCTGCTGGTCTGATTCTATCCTATTAGCTAATGACCTAAACTTTGCTTCCTGTCCATCATAATGCTTATGGCTCTCTGATAGTATTAACCTTAATCGCTGCCTCAATACACTGTCTTTAATTTGCATCAGTATCCGATCTGCAGAACTATAATAATTACCAGATTTACGTTCATAATCGTAAAAGGCCGCTAGACTATCAACTTTGCCAGCATTGAAATGTGCCAACTTATTTTCAAATGTCTGAAGATCAGAATCTTTTTTTACCAGATCGGCATAAATGGCTTCGACAAGGTTCTCATCACCCGATCTTTTATCTAATAAGCTAAAATATTTGTTGTCATTCTGCAATGGTGTTGGAATTTCATGTTGTTCTGCGTGAGAGGCCTGGTGATCACTATGCCAGCATGATGAAATAAGTACAGTTAGGGCTATGAAAGCCATTAGACTTGACCGGTTCATTTTTTTCAACTTAGGTTTTGGTTTGACAGGTATTGGATAAAAATAACGTTTACTTGTTACGTCTTTTAATTTTTCGGCCTGGGAACTTAAATCAGACCAATGCGATACTTTTCACTTGCTGAGGAGTAGAGGCTGTGGGGTTATATTTTGGTAACGATATACAAGTTGGGACAAGGGTTATTTTTTCTCCGGCAACGGTTGACCCCATAAATCTTGTTGAGTCATTGGCTTTGGCTTTGCCGCATCTATTTGGTTGAGAGTTTGAAAAGCTGTGCCATTTAAAAAATTTGCGACGTTAGCATAATCATACTCAAATATGAATTGCTCTGAATGTAAAAATAAATCAGGATAGGCTAAAATACATTCCGTGTTTTCAAAGTCAACACAAACTGGATAGAATGTCTTTTTATCCAAAGTCATTATTACATCCACCTTTTTGGTAAATCCTGTCATAGCAATCATATAGTCCTTTGAAATCCATTGCCTCGCCATGCCGTAATCTTTAGGTTCAAATCCTAATTCCGCTGCCTTTGCATGTAGGGCGGTTTTTTCTAAATATGGCTGCATTTTGATATTAAATTGCAGGGATGTTTCAATATCAAAGCTTAAAAATTCAACATTGCTACTGTCTAACACTTTTAAAATTCTGTTTACCTGGGCTTGCTCGGTTTCCTTAGTTAATATCTCTCCGATTGTTATGGTAGATATATAAATTTTGCGGTCGTTCTTTTCAGCCGTTTGTGATGTGCAAAGGTAGGTTAATAGTTTTTTGACAAATAGTGTTTCGGGGTCTTGAGAGCCATTTTTTGCTCTAAATAGGGCTAATATTAAACCTGTGTCTATGAGTATGGTTTCCCAATCCCTTACGTTCTTTTTATCTACTTGCATATATGTTATTCAGAATATCTTCAATAGTGTGGGTGTCTTTTAGTATCTGTAAATCAATTGGTTCACTATCGTTCAAATTGTCTATCAAATTTCCCTTACTCACCGAAGTGAAAGAAAGTAATTCCGAATTAACTATATGCCCATCAGCAGACGAGCGTTTTTGTCTTAACTCAACTCGTAATTTATGTGTGCCGTAAAATGGTTTTAGTTCTAAATCTTGATCCTTTGAAATAAAAATCTTATAGTCTATACCATCAATGTATATATGCTTTTTAGCACTTGTCAATGTCGAACTACCTAATTCCGATAAAATGCCGTAAATGGTGTCGGTAGAATAGTAAAAACTCGCAAATTGCTTTTTACCAAATTCGCTTATTGCGGCTATTTTATTGTCATCCTTGTCGTAAGCAGATAAATAGTATTTACCACCTAATACAGCCTTTAAGGATGCTGCGTAACGCTTTTGTTCATAAGGTAATGCATCAACATCTAATTGCTCTAAGTTTTTATGAACCGTTAAAAAGTTCTCATATAAACCATTGTCTTTAGTATAAAAATCTAAAGCATAACAGTTCCCCCGAATGTTACCCAGTGTTACTTTATGGTCTGTTCCGTTATCTATGGCGATGTATAAGGTTTTAAGCAAATCGCCAATTTTATCGAAACTTATGCCATCTTCTTTATTTAAAGAATGTGCTTCGTCGTCTATTTTTATTGAAAACTTTATCATGGCTTAACAAATATATGTATCGTTTTTGATTATCTACTATAAATATACAAAACTTATAACGTATTAACAATGAAATAGTTATATTTATTTTCAATTAAATTTGGAAGATGTTGGGACAAATGTTTATATTTGTATAACAAAACGGTAAAGCAATGACAACTAACTTCAAATCCCTCATACAAGTGTTAGACTTCTTCAAAAACGAAGAAACCTGCATCCAGTATTTAGCTGAACAACGCTGGGGTGGCACGCCGTCATGCCCTCATTGTGGAAATGTTGGTGCTTATGTAACTAATAGGGGCTTTAAATGCAAAGCTAAAGAATGCCACAAGAAATTTACCGTTACATCAGGTACTATACTCGAAAACACTAAAATCGAATTACGCCTGTGGTTTGCTACTATCTACTTAGCTACTGCACACAAAAAAGGTATTTCTTCACATCAGTTAAGCCGTGACTTAAATATCACTCAAAAGACTGCATGGTTCCTTTTACACCGGGTACGTGAAATGTTCAAAATCAGCGCACCTGAAATGTTAGATGGGACCGTTGAAATTGACGAAACGTTCGTTGGTGGCAAAAACAAAAACCGTCATGCTTCAAAGAAAGCCCCAAAAAGTCAGGGACGTTCACACGTTGACAAAACTGCCGTTGTAGGTTTATTACAGCGAGACGGTAACGTTAAAACTTTCGTAGTTGAAAACACTAACCGCGAAACCTTACATACCATTATGTTAGAGCATGTAAAGCCTGAGGCTAAAATCGTAACCGATTCTTTCAGGGGCTACAATGGTTTGTCAGCTACTTATGACCATGTTACTGTTAAGCATACAGAAGGCAACTATGTAACTGAGGGCGAAGATCACACAAACTGTATCGAAGGTTTTTGGTCATTGCTTAAAAGAGGTATTATAGGTATCTATCACAACGTTTCGCCTAAGCACCTACATAGATACTGCCATGAGTTCGGATATCGCTACAACACCCGTAAAATAGCTGATGTTACCCGTTTTGAAGATGCTTTCAAACAAGTTGATAACAAACGCTTGACTTACTCAAAACTTATTTCTTAACTTTGGGTATGGCAAAAAAGAAAGAGGCTAAACCACGCCCCGAACATTACGAAAAAAGTGACCTTAAAATCAAAGGTACTTTCGACGAAGCCATGAAGGTGTTTTTTATTAAAGCTAAGGAAGATAAAAAGAATGAAGCCTCTAAATGAGGCTTTTTAATTTAATACGCCTAAAAACAACTCTTTAAAGCATTCAAATATGGCATTTGAAAATATAAACAAAGGCTTATGGTATAGAAAATACAATAAATGGATTGTATTAGCAATGATTACTTATGTGGCTTCGGCCACGCTTTTTAACTATATTAGAATTAGGATGATGCATTTTGACGGCAGAGTTGAACAGGTATCCTATAGTCGGCAAGGTCACGCTACAGTTTTTATTAATAAAGAGAAATATGATTTAACTTGTACATTTTGGTCAAATTCTGAACGAATTAACCAAGGTGACAGACTTATTAAAACAAGTGGCAATATGCATCTTAAAATAATAAAACCAGGCAGAAAAGACACAATAGATTTTTATAGTGATAAATGAAAATTACCCGTGTTCTTTTCTATCAACAATTTGCTTTTGTCCCAACTTGTATATCGTTACCTATATTTTTATTGAATTTTATAACTTTATAGTTATTACGCTAGCAGCTTTGAAATCCGAATTCCACAATCTGATCGACAAAATAGAAGATCCTGGTATTCTTGAACAGTACTATAAAGCGTTAAGCACATCCATAAAGCCTGACAATTCTCTTTGGGCATCACTTACCTCTGAACAACAAAAGGTGTTTTGCCTGCACATGAAGAAAGCGAAGACAAAGCAAATTTGATACCGCTCCCGGCCATTAAAGCAAAGTATTTAAAATGACCTTTGAGGTAGTTTTCACCAAAAGGGCCGACAAATATCTCGATAACATATCAAGCTATATTGAATTAAAATTCGGCTATACGGCATCTTAACTTTTCAAAACCTGGTTTTAGAATTTGCAAATATTCTTCAGTTTTTTCCTGAAATTGGTTCTTTGGAAGTTGAGGGAAAGAACATCAGGGCATCAGTTATTCATGTCCGTTTAAAAGTCTTTTACAGAATAAAAAATGAAAGGGTAATGATTCTTAGATTATTTGATGCCCGGCAACATCCTGATACGACATTTTGACCTATGTTTGCCAATCCTATTCCTAACAGTTGTAAAAGCCGATCAGCCATCATCCCACCGTCATAATCCTAACCCTCCTATTGCTGTCATTTTGCTATAAACCTACTTTCGCAGCATGATAAATGAACGGATAATTCGACTAAAGGCACAGATAGAACCTCTGAGGCAACAGCTGATCCAGCACCCGCTTTATAGCGAGATACAATCGCCAGAAGACCTGCAGCAATTTATGCAATACCATGTATTTGCGGTTTGGGATTTCATGTCGCTGCTTAAGTCGCTGCAGCGCGAGCTGACCTGCGTTAATTTACCATGGGTGCCCATCGGAAATGCTAATACGCGCTACCTCATCAACGAAATCGTTTTGGGTGAAGAGAGCGATGTGGATGCGCAAGGCAAACGAACTAGTCATTTTGAATTATATCTCGCAGCAATGAACGAAGCCGGGGCTTCAACCACAAAAATTGATGCCCTGATCGAACTATTGCAGGGTAGCACAGCCATTCAGGATGCTATAAATTTAGCTGGACTTCCTGCCGGTTCGCTTGAATTTGTTCAGCATACCTTCCGCCTGATCGCCGAAGCACCGATCGCTAGTCAGGCAGCGGTTTTCACTTTTGGCCGCGAAGACCTGATCCCCGGCATGTTCATGAGTCTGGTAAGGAATTTAGCAGTACAATTTCCCGGCAAGGTAGATACCTTCCTTTATTACCTTGAACGCCATATTGAAGTAGACGGCGAGCACCATTCGCATTTGGCCTATGAAATGACCGCTGAATTGTGTGGCGATGATGATGAAAAATGGCTTGCCGCTACTGAAGCAGTGACAAAAGCGCTCGAAAGCCGGATAGCGTTGTGGGATGGAATTTTGAATGAGATCAGCGTAGCATCCTTAAGCTAATTACAGCTTATTCAACTCCAGCATCAACCCTTTACTTAACTGGTTGAAATAACGTTTAACACCGAAGCCCATCACCCATTGTATGCCTCTGGATGCATTGGTGATAAATACCTCATCAGCTTCGTATAAAATATCGGGGTTGATCTGCGCTTCAGTAAAAGGTATCTTGTTTTCGATGGCCAGCTTGCTGACCACCTGCCGCATCACCCCTTCTACACATCCTTCACTCAGCGCCGGCGTATATAGGTGACTCTTATACCAAACAAACACATTGGAGCTCGATGCCTCACACAGGTTTCCCAACTGATTGATCAGAAATACTTCGTCGAGTTTGTTTTGGGTTTTGTATAAGCCTGCCATCACATATTGCAGGGAGTTGCAGGTTTTGATATTGGATAGATAGTTGATCGGTTTGGGTAGCTCGGTAAATACATCAACAATAAGGCCCTTATCATTCAAAAAATAGCGGGGTTCTTCCGATGGCGAAATGCTGAGGCAATACGCCATCTTATTTTGGGTAGGTGCATAAAGCCCTTCCGCATCGCGGTAAACCGTTAGGCGCAAACGCCCGTGTTTGATCCTGTTGCGAGAAGCCAGCTGCGCTGCTTTTTCCTTCAAAAACCAGGCATCCATCTGTGAATACCCATCGATCTTTAAAGCCCGCATACCCCGCTGCAGCC
>Ga0164297_10001973_pt1 | contig 20874 bp, 19 predicted proteins | sample GEODES058metaG_FD_113539 | JGI IMG/M metagenome (GOLD analysis project Ga0164297, IMG submission 113539) | Dystrophic lake water microbial communities from Trout Bog Lake, Wisconsin, USA - GEODES058 metaG | ecosystem: Environmental > Aquatic > Freshwater > Lake | place: USA: Trout Bog Lake... | reverse complement strand
TTCGACGCACCTGTCCTGCCAGGCATCGCCACCAAGCCCGACATCGTCACGGCAACCGAGGAGGCGGCGCTGATCTCGGCGATCGACGCCGAGCCGCTAAGCCCGTTCAAGTTCCAGCAATGGGAAGGCAAGCGCCTGACGCGCAGCTTCGGGCTGAAATACGACTTCCAGACGGGGCAGGTCAGCCAGGGCGATCCACTTCCCGACTGGCTCTTCGACCTGCGCGACCGGGCGGCCGCATTCGCCGGCCTCGACCCGGACGCCGTCGCGCAGTGCCTGCTCATCCGATACGATCCCGGCGCCGGCATCGGCTGGCACCGCGACCGGCCGGCATACGGCCACGTCATCGGCGTCTCGCTGGGCGCGCCAGCCGCGATGCGGTTTAGGCGCCGTGTTGGCGGCAGGTTCGAACGGGTCACGCTGCCGCTCGAGCCGCGCGGGGCCTACCACCTGACCGGCGAGGCGCGGCACGAATGGGAACACAGCATCGCCGAGATGGATCGGGCGCGACACTCGATCACGTTCAGGACCCTATCCGATCAGGGACGAAGGCTGGCCGGACGACTAACCGACTAGTCGGCTGACGACTGCCCTAGCTGATCCACCCCTCCGGCATGGTTGCGCCGCGGATGGCTTTTCGTCAGCCGCGACGTTTCGGGTCCAGCTGCCCGAAACTTCTGGCGAGGTCGGCAATTATGACACTGCACGAGGAGTTCGCCATGACCGACCTAACCGACACGCTGATCGACCCCCAGGACAAATACCACAGCGAGGGTTTTGAGGAGCAACCGCAGGACTGGCCTGGCCTGCAGCGCGACATGAAGCCGGTCCCTGACTGCGGTGAGGATAGCTACGAGGGTAAAGGGCGGCTGACTGGCCGACGGGCGCTCATTACCGGTGGGGATTCCGGCATCGGGCGGGCCGCCGCGATCGCCTACGCGCGCGAGGGCGCTCAGGTCGCGATCAACTACCACCCAAAGGAACAGGCCGACGCCGACGATCTGAAGGCAATATTCGAGAAAGACGGACTGACATTGACGCGGTTGCCGGGCGACCTGACGGACGCCTCGTTCTGCCGCAAGCTCATCGACGATGCCGAGGCGGCGCTCGGCGGCCTCGACATCCTCGTGATCAACGCCGGATACCAGCAGGCTTGCAAGAGCATAGCCGACATCACGGACGAGCAATTCGACCGGACGATGAAGACCAACATTTACGCGATGTTCTGGCTGTCGAAGCGTGCGGCGGAGACGATGCCGAAGGGTGGAACGATCATCAACACCGCGAGCGTCAACAGCTTCAACCCTGTGCCCGAACTGCTCGACTATGCGACGACGAAGGGTGCGATCGAGATCTTCACCAAGGGCCTCGCGAAGCAACTCGCCGAGAAGGGCATCCGCGTGAACGCCGTGGCACCCGGGCCAGTCTGGACACCACTGCAGGTGTCGGGCGGACAGTTCCAGGAGAAACTCCCGAAGTTCGGCCAGGACACGGCGATCGGCCGTGCCGGACAACCTGTGGAACTGGCCGGGCTCTACGTGACGCTCGCCGAGCAGGGCAACAGCTTCACAACCGGCAGCGTGTTCGGAGCCAACGGTGGCACCGGAGTGGTTTGACCAGTAGGAAGGAGACCGATCATGCCACGCGGAGACAAGAGCTCCTATACGGACAAGCAGAAGCGCAAGGCCGAGCATATCGAAGAGGGCTATGAGGATCGCGGTCTCCCCAAGGGGGAGGCCGAGAAGCGCGCCTGGGCGACGGTGAACAAGGAATCGGGTGGCGGCAACAAGTCGGGTTCGGGCCGCGGCAAGCCGGACACGCACGTCTCGTCCGCCCGTGGGGGCCGCGCGCACAAGTCCGGCTCGCCCGAGCAGCGCTCGGCGGCGGCGCGCAAGGGTTGGGTCACGAGGCGCAAGAACCAGGGCAAGTAGATCGGGCAGGCTTAGCGGCCGCGAACCGGACGGCCAATAATCCGATCGGGCAATTCGCGATTGCCCATGCGGTGGATCGCCCTACCTTGTGGCAATGTGCAATCTCTACACGGTGCGGAAGTCCGCCGCCGAGGTCGCCGCCCATTTCGGCGTCGCAAACCCCGTCCAGTCAAACGCCGGCGAGGAAGTGTATCCGGGAACCCCGGGCGTCGTGGTCCGCGAAGCTGACGGGATGCGCATCGCGCAGTCCATGACCTGGGGCTTTCCGCTTCGCCTCAAGACGATGAGCCCCACCGCCAAGCCCAAGCCGGTCAACAACATCGCCGATTTTCGCAAGGGAATGTGGATCGGGCTGGCGCGCAAGCCTGAATGGCGCTGCCTGATCCCCGTCACCGAATTTGCCGAGGCCGAGGGCGAGAAGGGCTCGAAGACCAGGACCTGGTTCTCGGTGAAGGACGAGCCGATCTTCGCCTGGGCCGGCCTTTGGCGCGACAGCGCCGAATGGGGACCCGTCTATTCCGGCGTGATGACCGACTGCAACGAGGCGATCCGTCCAATACATGACCGCATGCCAGTGCTGCTGCACCGCGACGAATACGACCAGTGGCTGCACGGCGGGTTCGACGACATCCTGGCGTTCCAGGAGCGCTGCTTCCCGGATGACCTGATCCACATGCGGCGGACCGACGAGCCTTGGGTCAAGCGAAAGGCGCTGGCGGCGGAGCAGCAGCTACTCTGAGTCTACGGGCACCGGCCGGCGGAAACGTCCCTGCCAAGCAGCCCTTCGTCTCCAACTAGGCCGATTGCGGTTCTGGAAGCCGCTTGGCCAAGGCTGCGATCGCCTCGCCCGCGAAACTGTCCAATACGGCGCCGTCGATCTGAACGGGGTGCTCGGGCGTCAGCACCGCCGAATCGCGATGCTCACCTTCGAGCTCCTGCCAAGCCCTCACCGCGCCCTCAAGGCTGGTGACCTCGGCGAGATCCTCGTCGCCGCGGTGCACGTTTTCCAGCGATGCGCTCATGCGCCAGTCGATCGTCGGGGTCTTGGCGTCGTCGTTCCAGGTCGCCTCGGTCATTGTCAGTCCTTATTGCCGATCTCGCGCCAGCTCTTCTCGCTCACCTCGACGTCGAACTTCTTCGCCGCAGCCTTGATGCGCTTCCACGCGGCGTCGCGGTCGTCGTCGCTCACGGCCTTCACCTGGTTGAAGCGCGCGATCGCGTTGCGCACATGGCTGGCGTTCTCAAGCGGCTCCTTCTTCTGATCGGGAAAGGCGAAGGACCTCGCGTCCAGCTTCTCGCGGTCTTTCGTGTTCAGCTCTGCCATGGATAATCTCCGTCACGTTGAGCGCATTAAACGCGCGGGGAGAAAGACGGATGCGTTCCGACGCCGCAGCTCACCGCGCCGCTGTTCCCACTTTGTTCAACCCGTGTTAGTCTCGGCAGATGACTGGCGAGTCAAAGACCCGGAAGGTGATCCACGTCGACATGGATGCCTTCTTCGCGTCCGTGGAGCAGCGCGACGACCCTTCGCTCCGTGGCAGACCGGTGGCTGTGGGGCATGGCGCCGCCCGTGGCGTGGTGGCTGCCGCGAGCTACGAGGCTCGCAAGTTCGGCGTCCGGTCCGCGCTGCCTTCAGTGACTGCGATCAGACGCTGCCCGGACCTCGTGTTCGTGCCGCCGCGCTTCGAAGTCTACCGCGCCGTGTCGGCGCAGATCCACGCGATCTTCTCGGAATTCACCGATCTCATCCAGCCGCTGTCGCTCGACGAGGCCTATCTCGACGTGAGCGAAAACCGCAGCGGGCTGCCGACCGCGTGGCTCACTGCCAAGGCAATACGCGCGCGCATCCTGGAGGAGACCGGCCTGACTGCGTCGGCGGGGATATCCTACAACAAGTTCCTCGCGAAGCTGGCGTCGGACCACCGCAAGCCGAACGGGCAGTTCGCCGTGACGCCGGAGATGGGCGCTGCATGGGTCGAGACGCTGCCGGTCTCGCGCTTCCACGGAGTCGGTCCGGTCACCGCCGACAAGATGAAGCGACTGGGCATCGAGACGGGGGCGGACCTGCGCTCCAAGTCGCTCGCCTTCCTGCAGGCGCACTTCGGCAGCTCGGCCGAATGGTATCACGCGATCGCGCGCGGCGAGGACCACCGGCCGGTCAACCCGGACCGGGTCCGCAAGTCATCCGGGTCCGAGACCACGTTTCGCGAGGACCTGATCGAGGACACCGAGATCGAAGCCGGCGTGCTCCGCATGGCCGACGACGTCTGGGCATGGTGCGAGAAGCGGCAGGCCTTCGGCAGGACCGCCACGGTCAAGGTGAAGTATGCCGACTTCCAGCAGATCACACGCAGCCGCAGCCGAGCAGCGGCGATTTCCTCCCACACTGAGCTCAGGGCCGCAGGCCTGGAGCTGATCCGTTCGGTGCTGCCGACCACAAAGCCGATCCGGCTAGTGGGCGTCACGGTGTCGAATTTCGAGGACGCGAAGCCCACGGAGGCGCTCGGACTTTTCGAGGCACCGACGGACGCGACGACCGCCTCTGCCGAGATGGTGTCGTGACGCGCCGTGGGGGTAGCGCGGACCTGCCGCTGCACGGCGGCCGCGTGCCCGCTTGGCTCGGTCAGCGCATGACCAAGCTCGGCGCAGTGATCGTCGAGGCGATCGTCCTGGAATACGGACGCGACGAGATGCTGCGGCGCCTCGCCCACCCATTCTGGTTCCAGTCGTTTGGCGCGGTCATGGGGATGGACTGGCATTCTTCCGGCATCACGACGAGTGTGCTCGGCGCGCTCAAGCGCGGTCTCACGCCGCTGTCCGGGGAACTCGGAATCCATGTCTGCGGCGGGCGCGGCAAGCACAGCCGAGCGACTCCGTCCGAGCTGCTAGCGGTCGGCGAGCGCGTCGGCATCGACGGCGCCGGCCTCGCCCGGGTGAGCCGGCTGGTCGCGAAGGTCGACAGCGCCGCCGTCCAGGACGGGTTCGACCTCTACCTGCACGGCTTCATCGTCGCCGACGACGGCCAGTGGGTGGTCGTGCAGCAGGGGATGAACGGCGACCGCAAGCAGGCGCGCCGATACCATTGGCAGTCCGAGGGACTGGAGAGCTTTGTGAGCTCGCCCCACGCCGCGATCGAGGGACAGGGAGGCGGCACGATCGTGAACCTAGCCGACCGCAGGGCGGCCGCGTCGCAGGACGGTCAGCTAGACCTGCTTGGATCATTGGGACCGGACGGCATCGTCCGCGAGTTCGTCGCACTAGAGGCTAGGGCAACGCCGATCGCACCGGATCCGGCGCAGGGCCTGCTGCCGCACCTCGTCATGCCCGACTATCACGACGTCCGCCCCGAGAACGTGATTGAGCGTCGCGTGCACGGCGCGCTCGCCGCCGCCGCGGACCGCGGACCGGATGACTTCGCCGAGCTCCTGCTAGTCCCGGGCATCGGCGCGCGGACCGTGCGCGCGCTCGCGATGGTGGCCGAGGTCGTCCACGGCGCGCCCTGCCGGTTCAGCGATCCGGCGCGCTTCTCGCTCGCCCATGGCGGCAAGGACCGGCACCCGTTCCCAGTGCCGACCAAGGTCTACGACCACACGATCCAGGTCATGAAGTCGGCCGTGCGCAAGGCCAAGCTCGGTGAGACCGGGGAGCTGGCGGCGATGAGGCGACTGGACGAGCAGGCTCGCCGCCTTGAGGCGACGGCGGGCGGACCGTCGGTCGCCGAGGTGATCGCGACGGAGGGGCACAACTCGCATTCATACGGCGGCAGGAGCGTGTTCGGATGGGAACCAGCGTCAGCTCAACCGGCCCCCGATCCCGCAGCGACGTGCAAGGGTCCGGGCAGGCGTTGATCGGAGGGCGCTACTCGATGTCCGCAAGTTCCGACGGCCGCAGCGCGCAGCCGAGCTGCTCCACCCGGCACTGGCGCGCTGCCTTGTCCGGTCGCCAACGCACCAATCCTGTGCCGTGGCGAAAGCGGTCGCCGGTGACCTGATCGAAGGTCACCTCGACGACGAGCTCGGCCTTCAGCGGAAACCACTCGCTCTCCTTGCCGTCATTCCAGCGGCTCGGACCGCCCGGCGCCTTGCCGGTGAATCCGGGCGGCGCGATGAGGGCCTCCAGTCTGTCGGTCAGCTCGGCACGGTCCTGCTTCGCTAGCGCCGAGGTGAAGCCGACGTGGTTGAGGAGGCCGGCATCGTCATAGAGCCCGAGCAGCAGCGAGGCCACGCGTCGCCCGTTCTTCTCGCGACGGAAGCCACCGACAACGCAATCGGCGGTGCGGTGCTGCTTCACCTTGAGCATCGCACGCTCGCCCGGCCTATATGGCTGGTCGAGCGGCTTCGCGATCACGCCGTCGAGCGCTCCGCCGCTGGCGGCTAGCCAGACCTGCGCACCGGCGAGGTCGGGTGCGTGCGGCGAGAGCAGCAGCGTGGCTGTGCCGTCGCGGGAATAGAAGCGCTCGAGTGCGCCCCGGCGCTCGGTGAGTGGCCGCTCGATCAGCGCGTCACCATCCAATGCGAGGCAATCGAAGACCATTAGCTGCGCCGGAGTCTCGCCAGCCAGCCGCCGGATCCGGCTCTCGGCCGGATGAAGTCGGGCCTGCAGCGAGTCGAAAGAGAGCACACCGCCGATCGGCAAGATCAGCTCCCCGTCCAGGACATAGTCGTCGGCAGCCGTGCCCATGAGCGCCTTGACTATCTCAGGGAAGTAGCGCGCGAGCGACTTGCCCGACTTCGACATCAGCTCGACGTGCGTGCCCGACCGTGACGCGATCGCGCGGAAGCCGTCCCACTTCGGCTCGAACTGCCAGCCACCCTCCGTGGGCAGCACATCGACGAGCTTCGCCTCCATCGGCTCGGTTTCGGCGACCGGATGCGGCTTGCCCGTCATGCGCGCCTGCGCCCCGACGCGTCGAGCTGGACGTTGTGCAGCCAGAAGCTCACCGCTCAAGAATCTCCGTCACCTTGTTGCCGAGCGCAGCGACACCGAACGGCTTCGTGATGACCGTCATGCCGGGTTCGAGGTGCCCATTCCCCACGGCGGCGTTCTCGGCGTAGCCCGTGATGAACAGGACCTTCAGGCCGGGCCTGCCCGCACGCGCGGCATCCGCCACCTGCCGCCCGTTCAGGCCCCCGGGCAGGCCGACGTCTGTAATCAGCAGATCGATCCTCGCCTCGGTCTGCAGCAGCTTGAGGCCACTTGGCCCATCTCCAGCCTCGAGGACGTTGTATCCCGCTTCAGTCAGGACCTCGACGACCAGTGATCGCACCGCCTCCTCATCGTCGATGATGAGCACGGTCTCCCCGTGGCCCGCATCCAGCGCCATAGCCTCGACGTCCGCCTCCTCCGCTTCCAGCGAGCCCGTGAAGCGCGGGAAGTAGAGGCACATCGTCGTGCCGCTCCCGGGTTCGGAGTAGATCCGGACCTGTCCACCGGACTGGCGCACAAAGCCGTGGATCATCGACAGTCCGAGACCGGTTCCCTGGCCCAGCGGCTTGGTGGTGAAGAAGGGATCGAACGCCTGGGCGATGACCTCCGGTGTCATGCCGGTTCCCGTATCCGTCACGCAGATCGACACATACTGACCTGGAGTCAGGTCGCGCTCCCGTGCGGCGCGGTCGTCGAGCCACTTGTTCGCCGTCTCTATCGTGATGCGCCCGCCTTGCGGCATCGCGTCCCGCGCATTGATCGTCAAATTGAGCAACGCGTTCTCGAGCTGCGATTGGTCAGCGTAGACGGGCCATAGGCCGATGGCTCCCACCACCTCCAGCTCGATCGCGGGCCCAACGGTGCGCCGGATGAGATCCTCCATTCCAGATATCAGGCGGTTGGGATCGGTTGGCTTCGGATCCAGAGTCTGCCGGCGCGAGAAGGCGAGGAGGCGCTGAGTCAACGAGGCGGCACGTCGTGCGGCCTCCTGAGCGTTGACCACGTAGCGCTCGAGGCCAGTCATCTGTCCCTGGCCCATGCGGAGACCCAGCAACTCCAGGTTGCCACTGACGCCGGCCAAGAGGTTGTTGAAGTCGTGCGCGATGCCGCCGGTGAGCTGGCCAACCGCCTCCATCTTCTGCGACTGGCGCAACGCCTCCTGCGCCTTGGCCAGCTCCTCCTCGGCGGCCTTCTCCTCAGTGATGTCGCGGCCGCTGCAATAGACGAGGCCTTCCTCCGGAATCCCCAGCCACGAGATCCAACGATAGGTGCCGTCCTTGCACCGATACCTGTTGGGAAAGCGGATGGCGGGCTGGCCCAACTGAGTGAGGGCAAAACCCTCCCGTGTCCGCTCAACGTCGTCCGGATGCAGGAGATCGAAAATCGACATGCTCGCGACCTCGGCCTCGCTCCAGCCGAGCACGCTCTGCCACGCCGGATTCGATGTCTCGAACCGACCCTCGGAATTCAAGGCTCCGAGCAAGTCCGGGCTGAGCTGCCAAGTCATGCCCCGAGCCTGGGTCCGCTCCATCACCTGCCGTTCGAGGTCGGCGTTCAGCTCGCGTAGCGCCTGCTCGCCGCGGACCTTGCCAGTGACGTCGTGCCCTTGGGCGAAGATTCCGGAGACCGTCCCATCGGGTTCGGTGATCGGCTGATACACGAGGTCAAGGTAGCGTTTCTCGAGCGGGCCCGCTGGCACGCGTTGCAGGTCCACTGGCATGCTCTGCCCGACGAAGGGCTCGCCCGTCTTGAAGACCTCATCGAGCAGCTCGAAGAAGCCCTGTCCGGCGATCTCAGGCAAGGCTTCGCGGACCGGCAACCCGATCAGATCGCGGTGGCCGACGAGTTGGAGGTATGAAGAGTTCATGAACTCGAACACGTGGTCCGGACCCGCCAGGGAGCACATGAAGCCCGGAGCCCTCTGGAACAGATGCTGCAATCGATCCCGTTCCGCCGTGCGGGCCGCCACTTCGCTTGCCAACAAGGCGTTGGCTTTCTCAAGTGCCGCGGCCGCCTCCTCCCGGAGCCTCGCGGCATCCGCGAGGTCGGTCGCCCGTCTCCGCGCCGCGTCGTGGGCCTCGGCGCTCGCCAGACCCGAAGCGACCTGGCCCGCGAGCAGATCAAGATAGCCTATGTAGTCCGAATTGGCGGTCAGATGCGGGTTGAGGCCGACGACGATCGCGCCACGCAGGGGATCCTCCCCCTGTCCGCCCATTGGTATGACCACCGCTTGACGCGGAGGCTGGCGCCAGTCCCCGGTCGGCAAGTCATCGATTCCGCCCAAGTCCACGAAGGCGTGCTGCTCGGTTAAAGGCCAGAGGGATGCGCCGCCGAGGGGAATGCTCTCCGGCGCGGCCGGGTGGCCCGCCACGAAGCCCGTCCTGCCGACCAGGTGCGCGAATTCGTTCTCGAAAAGGTAGAAGAGGCTGAATGGCGCGTCCTTGGCGTTGGCGGCGAGCGCCTCCTCCGCGGCCGCGAGCACGTCCCGGGGCGACTCCGCCAGCGTCAGCTGCGTTGCCAGCACGCGCAATCCGTCCAGCCGACGGGCGGTGATGACGCGATCGGTCTCCTCGACGACGGCGCAGAGCAGCCCCCCGACCCTATGCCCTGCGTCGAAGACCGGGCTGTAGGAAAAGGTGTGGTAGGTCTCTTCCGGATAGCCGTTGCGCTCGAGCAGGAGGAGCAGCGCTTCGCTCCACGTGGCCTCCCCTTCCTCGTAGACCTGTCGGATGAGTGGCTCGATATCCGGCCATATCTCAGCCCACAGGTCGCGCGTCGGGGCCGCTAGGGAATCCGGATGCTTGGAACCCAGGGTCGGCCGATACGCATCGTTGTAGAGAAAGCAGACCTCCTCCCCCCAGCCGAGCCACATGTCGAACTTGCTCGTCAGCAGGATGCGAACGGCGATCTTGAGCGCCTCCGGCCAGTCCTCGACCGGACCGAGAGGCGTCCCGGACCAGTCCTTCGCCCGCATGAGCGATGCCATCTCGCCGTCGCCGATGAACAGGTCGGAATTCTCTTCGGATTTCTTCAAGGCATGGTCCCAGGTGGCGGTGGCTTACGTTTGTGGAGGTGACGGTAGAGCGGTAACCGTCATCTACTCCAGCGCCTATGTTCCGTTCCGCCGTTCTGCCAGCGCGGCTTCGAGACGTGGTATAAATGCCGCTTGACTCTGCAAGACCATGTCGAGGGGGATGCCAAAAGACGTGGTCAGTCGCTTGTCAAGCCCGCCCTGGAACCGGAACGCAGTCGGACCGGTTCGGTTAAGCCGGTCGAGCAGCATAGCCCGCTCAATGGACGTGACTATGTCGCTTGTTAAGCGCAAGCCCGGGAGGACGGGGCGGCCGAAGAGGTCGTCCATGCGGCGGGCGATTGTGCTCACCTATCGGTCATCGGCGATTGGAGCGCGGCGCTGCGGTTACCGCATGCGCCCGAGAATTTCGTCGAGCGGATTTCCACCGCCGCCGCCGAGCATGCCGGCTAGACCGCCAAGCCCACCCGATCCGCCTCCGCCGCCTAGGATGGTCCCGAGCATCCCGCCAAGCCCGCCGCCCGCTCCACCCCCTGCCGAGTCCCCCGCGAAGTGCTTAGCTACCATGGCGGCCACCACAGGCAACATCGCCTTCAGGATCGTGCTCGATACGCCGCTGCGCCCCGCGGCGTCGCCAGCGACCTGTCGGCTGACGTCCTTGCTGCCGAAGATGTGACCGAGGATGTCGTTACCCACCGACGTCTCCGGCTCGTCAATGCCGGCCGCCGCATTCTCCAAGCCGGAGAGATCACCGGCGTCCGCCTTCTTCTGAAATCCACCAAGGATCGCCGGCATCAGCGATCCCATCGCCGCCGTGGTCTGTTCGGGGCTGAGGCCGAACTTCGCCCCGAGGCCTGCTACGTCCATTCCACTCGAACCGAGCACCTGATCAAGGCCCTGCATGCTTCACTCTCCCAATCTCGTCTTCACTCGCCCGGCCAATCCGGAGGACACTAATGATCATTCCGCCTGCCGATGGCGCTTGGCGGCATCTGCTCGGCAAGCGCCGCGATACCCTCTCCGATGAACTCAGCGAAACTCACCCCGTCGATCATGACCGGGCGCTCTGGGGTGAGCACCGCCTCGCCCCGGTGCGCCGCATCGAGCGATCGCCACGCGGCGACGGCGCCCGCAAGGCTGGTAACCTCGGCCAGATCGCTCTCACCGCGCGGCACATTCTCGAGCGAGGCGCTCATGCGCCAGTCAATGTCGGGCGTCATTGCGCCATCGCCCCAACTTGCCTCCGTCATCGTGAACCGCGCAATCCGCGGCCCGGCATCGTCAACGGCGCCCGCGCAAGGTGTTGAACACCGCGAGCGCAGCGACGCCCAAGAGCGCCGCGCTCGCCCACGGCCGCTCCTTGGCAAAACCCTTCGCCTTGTCGATCAACGGCGCATCGCCAGAGAAGTGCGTGCGGATCGCGTCTGCGAGCGCGGTCTTGGCACTGGTTACGGGCGTGGCGGAGGCGTCGCCTTCGGGTGAACTGGTGGACGCCGACGTTGTGGTCAAGTCGGTCATGCAGAACTCCATGCTTGTGAGAAACGGTCTCGAGCGGCAAACAACGCACGTATCCTAAGATTGGCACCGGGCGCCCGAAAACCGGCCAATCGTCGCGTCACGTGCGCTTCGCGCGCTTGGGCTTCGCGTCCGCCAACTCCACCCAGACCGGTGCGTGATCGCTGGTCTTCTCCCAGCCACGGACCTCATGGTCGACCTGGGCGTCGACAAGCCGGTCAGCGAGCGCAGGGCTCAGAAGCAGGTGATCGATCCGCAGGCCGGCGTTGCGGGCGTAGGCGTTCCGGAAATAGTCGAAGAACGTGTAGATCGTCTCGTCCGGATGGATCGTGCGAAGCGCGTCGGTCCACCCCTGCCCGGTAAGCCGGAAGAACGCGTCCCGCACCTCGGGCGCGAACAGAGCGTCGTCGAGCCAGCGCTCCGGCTTGTAGACGTCACGCTCCGTCGGCATCACGTTGAAGTCGCCGGCCAGGATCACCGGCGCGCCGGAGCCGATCAGGTCGGCCGCATATTCTATCAGCCGCTCGAACCAGGCGAGCTTGTAGTCGAACTTCGGTCCCGGCCGCGGATTGCCGTTAGGCAGATAGAGGCCCGCGACAAGGACGCCGTTGACGGCCGCCTCGATATAGCGGCTCTGCGCCGGGTCTGGATCATGTGGGAGCCCACGCCGCGTCTCGTGAATCTCACCGACGCGGCTCAGCATCGCGACGCCGTTCCAGCTCTTCTGGCCGTGCCAGATCACATCGTATCCGAGGTCGCGGATGGCGGCCTCCGGAAACTTCTCCTGCGGGGCCTTCAACTCCTGCAGAACCACGACGTCGGGCTGACTCTCGCGCAGCCATCGCAGAAGCACGGGCAGACGCCCATTGACCCCATTCACGTTGTAAGTGGCGATCTTCACGGCGTCACAGGTCGGGCAGCGTCTGATCGGCGCGGCCCCAGCCGGCAAGGGCCTTCGAACCAGAGCGCTTCACAAGTCCGGCCGCGTCGCCGATGTGGAAGTAGTTAGGTGCGTCGATCGTCTCCATTTCCTTCCACGTGATGGGCACCGCCACCGGTGCGTTCTCGCGGGCGCGCACACCGTATGGCATCACCGCCGTCGCCCCACGCTGGTTACGGAGGTAATCAACGAAGATCCGGCCCTTGCGCTGCACCTTCGGGAGCGCCGCCGTGAAGTTGTCGGGATCGCTTTGCGCGACCGCCTGGGCGAGACGGTGCGCGAAATCCTTCACCTCGGGCCATTCGGCCTTGGGCACCAGTGGTGCGATGACGTGAACGCCCTTGCCCCCCGTTACCATCGGAAAGGTCTCGAGGCCGATCGACTTCAGGATGTCACGGAAGTGGAACGCGGCCTTGCGGACTGCCTCGAAGCCAAGGCCCTCGTCGGGATCCAGGTCGAACACCAACCGGTCGGCCTTCTCGATGTCCTCGATCCGCGCGCCCCAGCCATGGAACTCGATCGTGCCCATCTGGACGCAGGTCAGCAGCCCGTCAGCCGTGTCGATGAACAGATAGGGCTCCTCGTGCCCGTCCTTCTCCATGATGCCGACGTGCTTGACTATATCGCCGAAGCTGCCCGCGTCATGCTTTTGGAAGAAGCATTTCTTGCCGCGGCCCTGCGGGCAGCGAACCAGGCTCATCGGACGACTGCCGACCCACGGCAGCATAATGGGCGCGACCGCAGCGTAATAGTCGGCGAGCTGGCCCTTGGTGATACCCGACTCCGGGAAGATCACCCGATCCGGGTTGGTGACCCTGACCTTCGACACTGCTGGCGCGGCGATCTCGCCGACCGGTTGCTCGACCTCCAGCACGACCGCCTCCGGCTTCTTGTCGGCGCGAAGTCCAAGGTAACTCGGATGCCGGAGAGTGCCCTCGTTCGTCATCTCGGTATAGGCGATCTCCGCGACGAGCTTCGGCTTGAGCCAGTGCGCGCCACGCACCTCGGCGCGCGGCGCATCGACCGTCGGCGATGACTGTTCGAGCGGCCCCATCGTCTCCATGAGCAGGATGATCTCGTCGTTACCGAAGCCCGTGCCCACCTTTCCGGCGTAGCGCAGCACCCCATCCTCATGCACACCGAGGATGAGCGACCGAAAGAGGCGCGACTTCTCCGACGGCGTCCAGCCAACCACGACGAACTCCTGGCGCTTTATGCACTTGGCTTTCAGCCAGCTGCCGGAACGTGACCCGATGTAGCGTCCGTCAGACTTCTTGGAGATGACGCCTTCGAGCCCGGCGTCGCAGAACCTGTGCAGGAGCTGCTCGCCGTTGCCTTGGATGTGCTCCGAATAGCGAATGCGGTGGCTGCCCTCGGCTATAATTTCGCGGAGCCTCGACTTACGGTCGGTCAGCGGCAAGCTGGTAAGGTCCTCGCCGTCAAGCTCCAACAGGTCAAACGCGATGAAGTCGATGCTCGCCGGCGCGCCCTTCAAAGCTCCTTGGAGCGCCTGGAAGCTGGACCGGCCGTTCTCATCCATCACCACGGCTTCGCCGTCGATCAGCGCGGATCGGACCTCCAATCTGGCCGCCTCGGCCACGATGCCTGCGAACCTTTCCGACCAATCCAACCCCGAGCGCGTGTAGGCCCGCGCCGAGCCGCCGCCGACCGCGACTAGCAGCCGATAGCCATCATACTTCATCTCGTGCAGCCAGCGGTCGCCGGCCGGCACGCTGTCCACTAGTGTCGCAAGCTGGACAGGTCGGAATGGCGGCGGCTTTAGCTTCGGCCCGACCGATCGCCTCGATCCCGTGCCGGGTCGATTTGCTTCGGTGGGGGTCGTCCTTCGTGCCATCTTCACTAGACTCGTTCGGACAGGAGTCGTTCCATGTGCGGCAACCGCTCCACCGGGTGCCTTCGACGCGGGCTTCGGGACGCGACTTCTCAACTGCCGGCACGACCGAACCTTGCTTCGGTGAACGCGCCAGACAGGAGAAACCGGCACCTTGGAACACCCGTGCCGGAGGTGGGTTAAGCGAGAGAGCCTAGGAATTCACGGAGACCAGAAATGTCGATCCTCGACAAAGTCATTGCTACTGTCACCCCTCCCGAGAGCGCGGAGGCTCGCGCCAAGGCCCGAGAAAAAGCTTCGGCTGCGGCGAAGCCAGGTGACTGGCTTTCCCAAATCCTGGACCATCATCGCCAGATCGAAGCGCTCTTCGCCGCGGTGAAGTCCGCGACGACGGCCGACGCACGTGTCGCGGCTCAGAAGCGACTTGCAATCATCCTAACGGGCCATTCCGTCGCAGAAGAGGCGGCCATTTATCCGGCACTGGCCGCGGATAAGCAGGTCGGGCACGCCGAACTAGCGTATCAGGAGCAGTCAGCCGCCAAGATGGAGATGGGCCTGCTCGAACGGCTCGATCCAATGAGCGAGGATTATCTCGACAAGCTCGGTCACATCGAAGGTGCGGTGGCGCACCACGTCTATTCGGAAGAGGGCACGTGGTTCCTCGAGCTCGCCAAAGATCTTAGCCCGGATGAGCAGGCCTTGGTGACTCGCCGCTACCAGGAGGAGTTTGAGCGGTATGTCGGATCCGACGCATAGCGTTGGAAGGCTCTTGGCCGCACTCGGCAGATAGGTCGGCGACTTCGATTATGCCCGGCAATGAGGATCGCGCGCTTGGCTGATGCCGCAGGATGGGTCGCCTTGGCGGCGACGTGCTTCGCCGCCGTGATGACGGCATCCAATCTGGGTGCGCGAGTGACCGGCTGGGGTTTCGTAGTGTTCACCGTCGGCGCCGCCGCATGGATCGTCGTTGGCGCCGCAACGCATCAGGCCCAGCTTCTATACTCGAACGTGTTCCTCGGCCTGGTAGACCTGCTGGGCGTCTGGCGATGGCTTGGGCAACGCGCTCGTCACAGCGACACGTCTCGCGCGGAAGAAGCGCACAGCGACGCTCGACCGGGGGAAAAACTCTTTTCCACCTCTAAAGTCGACGGCCTTCCGGTGAAATCTCGCGAAGGCGAGGTGCTCGCCACAGCGGTCGATGCAATGGCGGCGTGTAGGGGAGGCAGCATCGCCTTCCTGATCATACGCGCTGGCGGCGTCGGAGGCGTTGGCGAGACACTGTATCGGTTGCCCTGGGCCGAAGCGCGCATCGGAGACGACGATATCGAAACCGACCTCTCCAGAGAGGCAATCGCCACCCTCCCGCTTGCTATCCAAACCTGACTTGGTAGCCATCAGCGCAGCGATGCAGCGGAGACTGCGGCTTCGCATGAGCTAGACGCAGATTAGTGCAATTTTTCGGAATCACGGCGCATCTGGCACAGGTTTGCCGCGTTGTGCGAGCTCTCGCTCAATAGGACGTGGCGCTTGGAAAACTTCGTCTCTCGCACGGCAGCCGCCCAGATCGATCATCTGATGAACGGCGACCCCGGACCATTGCAGGGCCCTGACCCCTTCGTAACTATCCTCGAGCGCGCCATTTATCGGGGGCCCAATATCTTTAGCCGCCGCCCAATGGTCCGCATCAGGATCGACCTTGGGGCTTTGGAGGCTCGGCCCACCGATACGCTCCCCGGTTTCGATCAAGCTTTGCTAGACCTGCTGCCTGGGCTGGCGCACCATCACTGTAGCAAGGGTCATGCGGGTGGACTGGTCGAACGTCTGGCTCAGGGGACCTGGCTGGGTCACGTCGCCGAGCACGTAGCGATCGAGCTTCAGGCGCTGGCGGGCGCCAGGGTCACCCGGGGGAAAACGCGCTCGGTCGCAGGGGCGACTGGAGTCTACGACATCCTCTTCGAATATAGCGACGAGCAGGCGGCACTGCTCGCCGGTCTGCACGCGCTGCGCCTCGTAACCGGACTGCTGCCCCCGGAACTTCGGGGGTTGTCTGGCGAGCATCTCTTGCCCGCGACAGCGCTCGACCGCGACGCGCCCCTCGAGGCAGTCGTCTCCGAAATCCGCGCCGTCATTTGCAAGTCAAGTCTCGGGCCGAGCACCCAGGCAATCGTCGATGCCGCCCGTGCTCGTGGCATCCCGGTGAGCCGTCTGGACGACCGCAGCCTGCTCCAGCTTGGGAGTGGCCGGCGCCAGCGACGGATACGCGCAAGCGTCACTGGCCAGACCTCACATGTCGCCGTGGAACTCGCCGGGGACAAGCAGCTGACGCGGCAACTGCTGCGGGACGCAGCGCTCCCCGCTCCGCGTGGCGTCGTGACGCGGTCCGCCGAGGACGCGGTCCGCGAGGCGCGGCGGCTTAGCAGGCCATGGGTGGTGAAACCCCTCAATGCGAACCATGGACGCGGCGTGACCCTGAACGTGTCCGACGAGACGCAGCTGATGACCGCATTCAACGCCGCCAGCGCCCATTCGCCGCGGGTCATCGTGGAAGAGCAACTTGTTGGCGACGACCATCGCTTCCTGGTGGTTGGCGGTAAGGTCGTAGCAGTCGCACGACGACTACCCGCCGCTGTCCTGGGCGACGGAGTAAGCGACGTCGCGGAACTGGTCGCGCTCGCTAACAGCGATCCCCGTCGCGGGACCGGGCACGAGAACGTGCTGACGCGCATCACCGTCGATCAAGCCGTCGAGCGCGTGCTGTGCGAACAGGGACTCTCGAAGGCGTCGGTCCCGGAACGTGGTCGGCTGGTGCGGCTGCGCGAGACAGCCAATCTCTCGACCGGCGGCACAGCCGAGGATTGCACGGATGATGTTGACCCCGAGAACATCTTCGTAGCCGAACAGGCGGCGGCGACGATCGGTCTTGATGTCGCAGGCATCGACTTCCTCTCTCCAGACATAACCAGGCCCGTATCGGAGACGGGGGGCGGAATTGTGGAGATCAACGCGGCGCCTGGACTTCGCATGCATCTGTCGCCCTCCGCTGGCGCCTCGCGTGATGTCGCCGGTCCGATCGTCGACCTGCTGTTCCCGCGGCCCAGCGCGAGTCGCATCCCGATCGTCGCCATCACCGGCACGAACGGAAAGTCCACCACTGCAAGGATGGTGGCGCGCATTTTGCGCGAGCAGGGAAAGACCGTCGGACTTACTTCGACCTCTGGAATCTACATCGACGACCGCCTGGTCAAGGTCGCGGACGCGAGCGGCCCCAAGAGTGCACGCATGGTGCTCAGCAATCCGACCGTCGATGTCGCGGTGCTCGAAACGGCGCGGGGCGGACTGCTGCGAGAAGGGCTGGGGTTCGATCGCTGCGACGTCGGCTGCGTTCTCAACGTGACCGAAGACCATCTCGGCCTCAAGGGAATCAACAGCGTCCAGGATCTCGCGAACGTCAAATCAGTCGTCGTCGAGGCGGTCACACGGCGCGGATGGAGCGTGCTCAACGCCGACGATCCGCTGACGCGGCGGATGGAGCGTCACGCAAGAGGTCGAATCTGCTGGTTTTCTATGTCCGCGCCCGACGGCTTCATGCGCGAGCATATCGACGCCGGCGGCATGGCTGTTACGCGCGAGGTCGAAGCCGGTAAGGGCACGGTCATCCTATACCGCGACGGAGAGCGCCAAGCCGTCGTCGCGGTAGAGGACGTTCCGGCGACCTTTGGGGGCGCCGCCGCGTTCAACTGCGAGAATGCCCTAGCCGCCACCGCAGTGGCCGCCGCGCTCGGTGTCGATGGGACGGTTATTGCAACCGCGCTATCGAGTTTCTCGACCAGCTACGCCGAGAGCCCCGGTAGGCTGAACATCATCGAGCGCGGCGGCGTCACCGTGGTCGTGGACTATGCGCACAACCCCGCCGCCGTGATGGCCCTCAGCAGGTATCTCGACACGCTGCGACGCCCGGGCCGCAAGTTCATTGGCGTTTACAGCGTTCCCGGCGACCGTCGTGACGAGGACCTGGTGGGCATGGGCAGACTTGCCGCTTCTATCTTCGACGAGCTTGTATTCCGCGAGACGCCGGACGGCCGGGGCCGGCCGCGCGGAGAGATAAACGCGATGATGTCGCAGGGCGCCCTAGCTGGCGGTCTTACTGCAGACCGGATACACCGGATCGTCGACGAGGCCGAGGCCACCATGTTCAGTCTGAAGCGCGCGCGTCCGGGAGACGTCGTAGTGATCAGTCCGTCGCAGATCGAAATGGTCTGGAAAATCGTCACCTCTTATACGCCCGAAACTGTGCGTGATTTGGAGCCAAGCCATGGATAGGCGCTGGGCATTGATCGTCCACGGCGGCGCACGGACCATAGCCCCTTCTCTGCATGCAGCGAACCGGACCGGTTGCGCCCTCGCGGCGCGTGCCGGCAGCGCTGTCCTCGCCGCGGGAGGTAGCGCGCTCGACGCCGCCGAGGTCGCGGTCAGACAGCTGGAGGACGATCCGACCTTCAACGCCGGAACCGGCTCAGTCCCGACGTCGGCGGGGTATCTCGAGATGGACGCCGCGATGATGGATGGGTCCACCCTCGACGTCGGCGCCGTTGCAGCCCTCTCCAACGTTCGCCACCCCGTCAGCGTCGCGCGGTTGCTGATTGCCGAGACGCCGGTGCTGCTTGCTGGAGCTGGCGCAAGCGCCTTCGCGCGGTCTCGTGGCATCGAGGCGTTCGATGTTCCCGCCGCAGCGGAGGCAGAACCCCAGCACGACACGGTCGGGTGCGTGGCCATGGACGTGAGCGGGCATTTTGCAGTCGCGACCTCGACGGGCGGGCTGACCGGTCAGATGCCCGGCCGTGTCGGAGACGCGCCCATCCCCGGATGCGGCTTCTACGCGGACGACCAGGTGGGCGGGGTTGCCGTTTCAGGAGATGGCGAAAGCATTCTGCGCATTCTCCTCTCGATGCGCGTAATCGACCGGCTTCGTAGCGCATCTCCGACGGATGCCGTGGCCGAAACCCTGGGCGAGATGGAGCGTGTCGGCGGCGAGGCTGGAATCATAGCGCTTGATCGCGAAGGCAACTTCGGCGTCGCGCATAACAGCGATCACTTCGCGGTCGCGCTCGCAGCCAGTTGGCTGCTGGAACCGATCGCGGCGGTTCGTCAAGAAGAACTAAAGGGATATTTGTCGCGTGGCTGAAGATCGGGGGCCTCTCATCATCATCGGTGGGCACGAAGACAAGGATGGCGATCGTGTCATCCTCAAGGAGGTCGCCGCACGGCTGGGCGGAGGCCGGTTGGTCATCGCCACGGTCGCGAGTCACGAACCGGAGGGCTATTTCGACGCCTACAAGATGGCATTCGGCGCTATCGGCATCACGGATCTGGTCGAGCTCTACGTAAACGAGCGCGAGGAGACGCGGTCGCCCGAGACGCGCGCGATCCTCGAGGATGCCGCCGGCATCTTCTTCACCGGCGGGGATCAGCTGCGCATCTCAAGTCAGATCGGCGACACGCCGATTGAGGAAATGGTCCGGGAGATCCATCGCCGCGGCGGCGTGATAGCAGGCACCTCCGCCGGCGCCTCCGTCATGAGCGACACCATGCTGGTGCGTGGCTCGAGCTCCGAAACTCATCGGATCGGCGATCTAAACATGGCGCCGGGACTGGGTTTGGTCGAGGATGTCATCATCGACCAGCATTTCGCCGAGCGAGGAAGAATTGGCCGCCTCCTAGGCGCGGTCGCGCAGAACCCGCGCGTTCTCGGCATCGGTATCGACGAGGACACCGCGATCATCGTCGAAGGCGATCGCTTCAAGGTCATCGGCGCGGGAGCGGCATATGTCGTGGACGGGACCGACGTTACGCATTCTAACATAGCGGAGGCTCGGCGAAACGAGCCACTTTCGATGTTTGGCGTGCGGCTTCATGTAGTTTCGAGCGGCGACACATACGATCTGAAATCGCGGGCCCCGGCCAGCGGACGCGAATGAGTGTCCGGCGAGACGGCTGCCTGTGTCAGCTTGGATCCGGCCTCCCGGAAGTCTGATCGGGTGGTTGAGGTCCATCAGGTGGGACGGTGGGATCACTTGACTCGGTAGCTGGCGCCTTGCTCGGGTAGCCGGCGGCGAGGATGACGCGTAGGCCGAACGCAAATCCATTGCGGATCGCGATCCGCCCAGATGGATGGATGATGTATTGGCCTTCCGGTTGGAGCGCCAGGTTCTCGCTCACCCTGAACTGATAGGTCGTCTCGATGCTGGTCTCAGCACCGCCTCGGCCGGCCCCCATTGGATCGAGACTAACCTCAGCACGCGCCACCGCGACGCCAAAGCGATCATCGGGCCGATCCGATAATGGGCCCTTCACGACGAGGCCGCCACCAACATAGCTGGCTATCGGTTGCACCTTTCCCTGCGCGAATCCAACGCGAAGCCAGGCGCTCAACTTGTCCTGCCCCGGTAGCGGGCCCTCGACCGCAGCGTATAAACCCTGGTCGATCCCGCGCTTGGTCGGATCTATATTCAGCGGCAGCGCGCGAGAGTAACGCCAGGCGCCCACGGCGATCCGTGCCTTCTCGGAGAGATGATAGTCGATCTGGCCAGCTACAAAGGCCCCGTCGCCCGGTTGCAAGCCCGCCGTCACAAACCGCCGCGGGTGATCAGGATTGCCAGGCACACCGTCGAAGACAGCAACT
>Ga0164297_10001969_pt1 | contig 20929 bp, 24 predicted proteins | sample GEODES058metaG_FD_113539 | JGI IMG/M metagenome (GOLD analysis project Ga0164297, IMG submission 113539) | Dystrophic lake water microbial communities from Trout Bog Lake, Wisconsin, USA - GEODES058 metaG | ecosystem: Environmental > Aquatic > Freshwater > Lake | place: USA: Trout Bog Lake... | reverse complement strand
TCCAGACGCAGCAGGTGTTGAAGATACCCACGTCGTACCGTTTGACGTTAACACATTGCCAGATGTTCCCGGCGCAACAACTTGTAAAGCCGATGTGCCATTGCCTAACAATACATTATTTGCAGTGAGACTGCTAGCCCCTGTGCCGCCGTAAGCTACACCAATTACACTGGCATTCCACGTTCCGGTTGTAATTGTGCCAATGCTGACCAAAGACGAAAGCGTTGTGACCGCCGTATTAACCAATGTGCCGGATGTGGGCAGCGTTACGTTGGTGGCGGCTGTTGTCGTCAAGGTTAAGGAAAAAGCGCCAGACGTGGCAAGGGTTGAACCATCCGCCAAGGTTAAAGTAGACCCCGTGGCAGGGGCCGTAATAGTGACTTTGTTAATGGATGTAGCGGAAGCAACACCTAATGTCGGCGTTACAAGCGTTGGCGACGTAGCCAATACGATGCCGCCAGACCCCGTTACGTTTTGGCCTAATGCAGTTTGAACACCCGTACCAAAAGAAGTGATTCCCGTGCCGCCATTGGCGATATTCAATGTGCCACTAAGTGTTACAGCACCAGTTGTAGCTGTATTAGGAGTAAATCCTGTAGTTCCTGCGCTGAATGATGAGACATTTGTAGGCAATGTCGCCCATGATGCTGTCGTGCCGTTGGATGTAAGAACATAACCATTGCTGCCAATAGCTAACCGCGTTGCGCTATTAGTTCCATTCCCGATGATTAAATCACCAGTAGATGTAATAGGCGATAGCGCATTAAAGGCTGTGGAAGCTGTCGTTTGCCCAGTACCGCCGTTTGCAATTGGCAATGTACCCGTGACGCCTGTGGATAATGGCAAGCCTGTAGCATTTGTAAGGGTGGCAGATGAAGGCGTACCCAAAGCTGGCGTTACCAATGTTGGCGATGTTGCCAACACAATGCTGCCCGATCCGGTGACATTCTGGCCCAATGCCGTTTGAACGCCTGTGCCAAAAGACGTAATACCCGTTCCGCCGTTGGCAATGTTTAACGTACCACTAAGTGTTATAGCACCTGTGGTTGCGGTATTGGGCGTGAATCCCGTTGTGCCTGCGGAGAATGAAGAAACCCCGCCAGAAGATGCTGCCCACGATGCAGTTGTGCCGTTAGACGTTAGTACATACCCGCTAGTTCCTATGGCAAGGCGCGTAGCACTATTGGTGCCGTTACCAATAATAAGATCACCAGTTGAAGTAATGGGAGACAACGCATTAAACGCAGCCGATGCCGTAGTTTGACCTGTTCCGCCGTTTGCTATGGCTAATGTGCCACCCAACGTCAGTGTACCTGACGATGTAATAGGTCCGCCTGTTAGCGTTAATCCTGTCGTGCCGCCTGATCCGTTAACACTTGTTACAGTACCCACGCCAGAAATAGTGGTCCATGATGGATCAGCACCTGCACCTTTGGTTTGCAATAATTGGCCTGATGTACCCGGCGACAGGCCAACCCAACCACCAGAACCACGGAAAAGCATTTCACCTTGCGTGCTACCAATATTGCTATCCAAAATAGCAGACAGCGATACAGCCGTTGGGACAGCCGATGCCGATGAATTATTGGACAAAATAGTAAACGCCGCTTGCGATGCTAATGCTATGGTTCGATTTGCGGTTAAATCGCCGCCACCAGAAAGACCAGAACCAGCAGTAATCGTAATAGAAGATGCCGCCGCGCCGATTGTTGCAGGTGTAATTGTAGAACTGGATGCTGCCGTGATGCGACCATAACTATCCACCGTAATTGTGGGAGCGGATGATGTGGAGCCATACGTTCCCGCCGTCACACCCGTGGTAGGCAATGAAATGGTGCCAGTAGTGGTTATCGTACCTCCAGATAAACCGCTACCAGCTGTCACTGATGTAACCGTACCAGTGCCGTAACCCTGTGCTTTAACAAATGCTGTTGTGGCAATCTGTGTGCTGTTGTCGGAAGAACCTGCCGTTGGAGCCGTAGGCGTACCCGTAAATGCAGGCGACGCAAGCGGTGCTGCACCTAGCATTGTCATCGTTTGGCTAACCGTCAAATCTACTGGCTGGGCAGAACCCGACGTATTATTGCCCTTAAGCGTATTACCATTCATCTGGGCAAGATATGTATTGGTAACGCCATTATTGTTAAGGCCAATAGTGCCTGTCGTTGTAATGGTTCCGCCAGAAAGCGGTGCTTGTGCCGTAATAGATGTTACCGTGCCGTTGTTAGCATTAAGATTAGCAATCTGTTGAGATGTGGCACGATAAGTAGAGCCATTCTGAATCAGCATTAATTGCTCAGATCCAGTTAAAGAAATGGCCGCTGGTAAATTTGGTATGGTGGTCGTACTCATGCTAACGGCCCAGTCTGTGGAATCTGAGTAAGTTCATATGGCAAGCCCACATTAGCAGTTTTCACAAGCGTTGTAGACCCCAATATACTACCAGAAGCTACATTTTGAGCAACCGTGTACTGAAATTGCGTAGCTGAGCCAACTGCTGTGACGCTATAAAAACCATCCGCTTTTAAGCCTTGGGTGGTTCCTTCAATAGATATTTGACTATTTACTATCAAATTATGCGCTGACGATGTTGTAACCGTAATGATGGTTGTCCCATTGGCTTGCATAGACACAATTGGCAACGTCACCGCATAAGCAGTATTTTGAAATAGCGGAGATATAGCATATTGCTCTAAGCCAACGGGATTGCCCGTTTCTTGCGGCGCAACATACTGCCCATCTTGGGTATTAATATAAACAGGGTTCTGCACAGGCAGACCAGTTGTGGCGTCTATTGTATTGGTGCCAGACTCAGCAAGCTGATCTACTTGTGTCGATGTCCAAAACTCAACACGAGGGTTCATGACCGGAATTGGATCTGCCGGAAGAACAATAGCACGCAATTGATTTTGCGGGATATCATTGCAAGGGCGGCATACAAGAATACGCTTGTTAATAAGCGATGCGCCACCCCAGTCAAACTGCCAAGCCAGATCAACGTGGTTGTACCACATACCGCAGCGATCACAGACACCTAAAGCTTGTGGGTTCTTAGAACTTACTCTAGCGCGACCAACTTTAGAGGCATAACCCATTTACGCCTCCTTAATTGCGCCAATAACCAGAAACCTGCGGAGAAACATACATGGACACATACTCGGTGTCCTGTTGAGCAGCAATCGCATACGATTCGTCAGCTTCTGGCTTTAACATTGCGGTAAGCGCCGGGTTCCAGATCCTCGCCAGACGATAAGCAAGCCCATTAGCAAATGCTTCCATCCAACGATAAGGAATATCCACCGTTTGGCCACCCGTGAAGTTAGAATCTTGAATTTGAGTTACGGCATAATAACTTAAAGTTGTGGGTCCATTAGAGGTGTTGGGGACGGGCCAAACCGTAATCGTTGGACTAATTAACCTATCCAGCCAGTATATCGTGGGAAACCCCTGCTGCTGTTTGTTGGGGTATGAAGCATACTCTGTCCGGCTTACGGGCAAAATGATTCTATCAATATTTGCGCCGCTATTAGGCGTTGTTACGTAAGCATCCAAAACCATGACCACATTTGGATCAACGCTATACGTAGAAGTACCCGTGACAAGATTAACCGTCACAAGTTCCACTTTCCAAAGATTAACGCCTTGGTTAGCCCACCGCGACAACATCAAATTGGTTGCCATGCGAGCCGATTCCATATGCTCCTGAGCAATAGCCGTGTTTCTAACCCCAGCCAAATTGAACGCGTATAACGTCAATTCACCCAAGCTAGGATTAAAGTTATACGTATTGCTTGTGGTCATACCCGCCCCTTAGAAAGTCGTAGCGGTATCGTTAGCTATTAAAACACCACCAATGTTAATGCTTACCGTTGCCGCTGCAGCCGCGCTTGGTGCAATTTGGAACCGCAAGTCCGTCTTTTCAGGATATGGGAACGGAAACTCACGTTGAATTGCATATTGCGTGTTGAATGGCGTCTGCACAATTAACTTTTGAACGCCGGAAGCAGAATTGGTGATTGCACGATACGTAGTGTAGTTTGCGCTGTTACCGTTAAACGATGAATAAGCGCCATAGCGCCATCCATAGAACGTATAACCTGCAGGAACCGTAAACACAGCCATCTGCGTTGCGCCAAGGCTGCTCGTTACACCATTAAAAACACCCGTGTTAATCTGAGCATATGTTACGCCGCCGTTGGTAAGTGTAACCACGTTTGCAGGGTTCGTCGCGCTACCAGCGGAAACAAACATACTATTGATGCGAAGGTAAGAATTGGTCGTTGTAACGCCAGTTGCGCCATTTAGCACGACATTTTCGGAAATTACGTTGTAGTTGGCATCAAGGCCAACAATCGTAATGGTTGCAGTATCACCCGCACCACCAGCCAATGTCATTGTAGTCGCAGAGGATGGAAATACGTATTCCGTTGTACCCATGTTTTCCCAAATAGTGCGGAATAAGTTAGCCGTTCCCGGAGTCGTGCCATAACCAAAAATATTTTGTGGCGCATGGTTGGTAATTTGACCACGCGAAACCTGCAGTTGAAACGGCTCATACTTGCCATTTTGTGTAATTGAAGGCCAATTAACACCCGTTTGCGATTGACTAACCATAATTACTTGCCCTTCTTACGTGCCGCAGCGGCATTATCAACCGCATTCGGATAAGGCCGACCAGCAGCCCTTGCTCTTGCTTTAGCACTTTGCTGCTCTTTGTGCGTCAAATGCTTTGTATGATGATCTTTGGGTAACTTAGTTTCCCAAAATGCTTTATCAGACATTAGCAGCCCCACTTACGCAGTGATTTATTAATGCGGCTATCTGGGTCAGCAGCTTTTGCCGATCCAGTCATTTTCCGCTTCACCCCGGTCATCCGAGAGCAAAAATTATCATGACGAGGATTTTCTTTATCCTTCGTTGGCGCTTTAAGATTATGGCCTTCTGCACGAGCAGAAGCGCGCCCTTTGGCGTTTAACCCGCCAGACGGTGATTTGCCTTCAGAACGTGTCCACGCTGCGGTCATACTACACCCATGAGAAAGTGAGGGGGCTATTACTCCCCCTCGCTAACATTAATCGTGTTCAGGCTCGTAGGACTTGTGGCCTTTCGGCTCCATGCCGCGATTTGCCGTGGAAAGTGGGTGCATGTTTGCGCCAACTTCGCCACCAGCTTTACGCGCCTTGCGGTCTGCACGATGCTTGGTATGTTCGCCGTGCATTGCGTGTTCCGCATGAACATGACCACCGCGCTTACGCTTTGCGCGATGTTCAGCCTTTGGATGCTCGTGATGATGCTCTTTGTGCATCATGTTGAGGTGATGGACCTTGCCACCATGCTTGCGCTTGGTGCGGCCACCGTGCTTACGTTCTTCCGCTTCATGCGCCGTTGGCGAATTTCCACCAGCGTATGCATCATGAACGGCAGCATCAGCGTAAGCTTCGCCGTGTGTGCCGTCTTGTTCAGACTTACCCTTATGTGCCTTCATGGCCTAGTTCCTTAGAAGTTGTAGTACTGGGTTAAGCCAAATAGACCCGTGGTGTACGGAACCATATAGGCTTGAGGGGACTGACGGACAATCAGTTTATTAGCTCCGCTGCTTGAAGTTGCAGCAAAGGTTCCACGAACATCTGCCGTTGTGGCCGATGGAGTGGTGCGGTCAGCAGGAAGATAGTTTGTTGCCGCAGTAATCAATGTCGTAGCAACTAGCGACGAAGCATTGTTTACTATGATATCACCAAACGTATCTGAACGCAGTGGAAGACCAAACACATCAGCCGTACCAACAGAATAAGCATGAGTTGTATCAGCCGTGCCACCCGAAAGCACCACAGACTTGATATACTTAAATGCTTTCTTACCATTGACCGTGCTACCCGCCGTAATCGTAATATTTTCGGTCATTGGATATCCGTAGACATCATAACCATTAACGCTTGCGGTGGCATATGTAGCACCTGATGCTGCCGTAACACTCACTGCACGACCAAGAAGAGCCTGTGGACTCCAATTGCCTTGGCTCGGCGTTTGAGCATTGTTTGGCACGGCGCACTGCTGCACGTTCTGGTAAGCAAGAACCACTGTTCCAGAAGTTGCAGTCAAATTGCCGTTAGTCTGATATGTGCCCGTAGTCCCTTGCGACACCGTGGAATAAGTTCCCGTTGTCGTAAGCTGAGCAACAACTTGAGTACCAAGCGCAGTACCCTGAGATACCGTGCCCGAAGTAGAAATAACAACCATGCCCGGACCAATTGGCATCTGGTTAGACGAGGCCGTTATTGTCAGTACACCATTGCTGAATGAGCCTGTAACAGATGCATAAGCATCAAGTGCCAGAACCGTATCAGCCACGCCAGTATCTGAACGAACAAAGTTTGTATTATTATAATACACACCCGTCGTTGAGGAGCTAGTTGTCACTAAAGCAAGAGTAGCACTTGTAGGGTTAGCCGAAGCAACAATTGCTGCCGAAGCCGCCGTATAAGGCACCGCGCTCAATGTAGTAATGTTATCTACGCCCAACCAACCAAAATCAACCGCCGCCTGTGATTCGCCGGGGAGGAATGTGAATGGTGTGCGTGGATCAAGAATAGCCGTCCCTGCATAAAACAGGGACGAACCACCGATGTCTGGATTGTAATCCGCTGGCTGCGTTGGGTTTTGCCCAAAAACAATCAGTGGACCCGAGAATGATGTATTAGCCATTTGGATTACCCTTTCTGAGTATCCACGAGTTTCATCTCAACATTTACGAAGTTGGGAAAGAACCGTAGATGCTTCTCCAGTTATAATAGCCAAACGAGTAACGCTCATAGCCCTTAACAAGCAAGTTGTCAGTGACAAAATCTACTTGCATGTCTGTTTCAAACTTAATGCGTTCCATATACGCCAAGCCATCAATGTTGGTGAGGAGGAACCAAGCGTAAGACGAGGTCAAGAAGTCGTTGACCATGTAGCCTTCGCTGAGTCCGCCTGCCGTCATCATGATCGCGTTAACGTCGTTATCTGCAGTACCGGGACGCAATTCAGTCTTCGTAAGACGGATTGCAACTGGTTCCAACTGCGGAGGAACGATGAGCTTGCGGCCACGGGCAAAGATCTTCAAACCAGCCTGATCTTTGAAGTTAGCACGGATTGCAATCATTGCATTCAGTAGCGTAGCTTCGTTCAAATCAACCTGAGTCGTTGGCGTGTTAGCAACCGTACCACCGTCAATTGGATGCGCCGTGGAGCAAAGTGCTACACCGTCACCGCCAACTGCTGCGTTGTACGTCTGTGCCGTATTGAGGATGTTCGCGCCATAAATTTCTTTAGTCTGCTGGAATGATTCCACCAAGCCAAGGTTAGATGGCATGAACTGGGTCTTGTAGAGGTTATCGTCGATTGCCTTACGGGTAATCGCGTAACCCAAAGCAATTTCAGTATGCTCTTGGTTCCAAACGAAACGCTCACCAGCATTCGAATCAAAAGCCGTCTGACCACCTTCGGTCTTGAGCTGTGCAAGGCCGAGGTAACGCATTTCAGCAGTGCGTTCCAGAGCCATCTTTGATTCGTGCTTCGTGAAGATCTTGTCGTATTGCGACGAGATCATTTCGTACTTGCCTTCAACGCCACGGAGGCCGGGGAGGAGAAGGTCTCTGATCTGACTTAGATTAACAGCCATAACACCTTACTCCTTAGCTGATGCCAGTTGGGCCAGCGCCGTTGCTGCGGAAGATTTCGTTGTTGAAGCCAACGATCACGTTGCAGTACTGGCTGGTTGGGTCGCCACCGTTTTGGAAACCAACTTGGTAGTCCACAATGGTGAATGGGAAGGTAACAGTCGTACCGACTGACGAGAGATACGCACCTGAGCGACCAGTTGACGTGTTTCCCGTACCAATGGAGAACTGAGCATACTGTCCCTGAACACCAGAAGTCTGGCTGGACAATGTGCCAGTGATTGGGAAAGCTGTTGTGCTTGTCTGAACGATGAAACGAGCATTCGGATCATCAATGACATAAGCTTCAACGTCACCTGTTGCACCCGAACCCGGCCAATAGTTAGACCAAACGGTGCGGCCAAGAGAGGTGTTGAGGTATTTGCAGCCAACAAAAATACCAGCAAGGGTAGTCGTGCCCGGTGCTGCTTGAGTAATGTAACCATTAGCTGTGCTAACAACTGGCATTACTGGGTCGCCAGTGTAGATAGCAGTGCTGTTGCCTGACGCAATACGACGGACAGATTGGGCAAACGTAGGAGCGCCACCCGCACCACCCTGATACTGCGTAAAGCCAAAATACGCTTGCGTATTAGCCATAGCAATTTTTCCTGAGTGATGAGGTTGCTATGCGCCAAGCACTGCCAACCCCGACAAGATAACCCGCCTCCCACAGGGCAGGTTAGAAGCGTCCTTATTCCTGTGGAATAGGCATCGCTTCGTAAGATTTCTTCACCTGCGGTCTTACACGAGCATCGTCGCGTGAAAGAGTTCCATCAGGTGTTGTGCTAAGTTGCTGCTCTTTTGCACGCACTTGATTCCTAGCACGACGCAATTCTATAGCTTTTGCTTCATCTGTCAACTCTTTTGGTCGCTCCATTAAAATCATGCCATCGCGTTCAATTGTATTGTAATTTCCCGTTGGCATTAATGCTTTATGGCGGGCATCCCGATTGGCTGGAACAGGTGTCCAGCCGCCGTCAGCCAATTTAATCTGGTAGGACGGATCTTCTTGATTATAAATGGATTTTCGCTTCCATTCATATGACCATCCTTCTGGAACAATCCGAGGATCAATAAAATATTGGTCCGTATTTTCTAAATCCAAACCCTGCCGATGGGCGCGAATTTCCGCAACACGCTTGGCGGCGCGCTGTGCTGGGCTTTCTTCTCTGATTTCCGCATGAACTGCGGGACGAATATCAGATGGTGCTTTTTTAGATGTAAGCTTGGTTAGCTTTGGTTCATTATCAGCCATTTGGCTCTCCTATCAATTAAGTTTGCCTTCTTTGCGAAGCGCAACCATGTTTTTAGCGTAATCTTCTGGTGTCATGCCCATCATTGAAGCCATGTCGCGCATCTCGGCGCTTAACCTGACAACTTGTGATTTGCTTGGTGTCCCAGATGCTGTGCGGGTAGTTGGGGCCGCAGGAAGTGATGTTCTTTTCTGCGTAGGTGCCGCTGCGACAGACAAAGCAACGTCCTCGCCATCATCGACGGGTGGTGGGGCTTTTCTAAAGCCCATTTGCTGCTCAATGAAGCCAAAATAGTCATCAGAATCAACCTGATAGCCATCCGCCATAGCAATATTATGCGCCCCAACCATCTTTTGATATAACCGTTGGTCAGTGACACACTGTGGATGAGCGCGAACCCATGCCGCTGAACGTGGCGATAGCTGCGAAGCTACCCGTTCAACAGGGTCGTTAGTTTGAGGAGCAACTGGCGGTGGATTTTTAAGTCTTTCTTCAAGCGAAGATTTGCCATTTTGCAGCTGTAATAGCTTAGCTGCATTAAGAGACATGTTTTCTTGCACTTGAGCGGCAGCATCATAGTCGCCAGCAGCCATTGCTTGCTTAAAATGCGCTTTCATATACTCAGATTCGCGCTTAATCTTGTCAATTGCGCTATTGATAAGGTGCAGATTGCTGTCCTGTACCTCTGCCGTTGCCTTTGTAGCGGTATTTTGTGCTTGATGAGCGCGTGCTTCAGCTTCTAACCGTAGCCGCTTCTCCGTTTCTAACCGTTCTTTTAATTCCGCAATACCATCTTCCGGTGTTTGCGAATCGTTAGCGGCAATTTTTGTTTCTGGTTTGTTCTCTTCAACAGTTACCTCTGGGGTATCCTCAAGAACTACGTCTTCTACTTGTTCCATGTGAAACTATTCCTTACCAAACAGCATCGGGGGCCGGGATGCGGCCACGAATGTCTATGTCACGCAACACACGGCACTGGATGCCATGCACATTCATCGACCAGCCATCAGATGGGCGATAGAAAACCCAGTCATTGACGTTAACTTCAACGCCCTTGAACCAATCCTGCTCTTCGTCAACAAATGCTAACGGTCCTTTTTTAACTACAAGACCCACTTTCCCCTGATATTTGTCTTCTTCAACATACTTATCGGTTAAGTGAATGCCGCTTTTTGTCTTGTTGGGGCGGACATATGTTGCAATTAAAACATGAGTATTAAATACTTCTATCCCAGAAATATCCCCTAATTCTTTAAGAATAGATTCCTTAGGGTCTACGTCATGGTGCATCCGTGTATACGGCATGTTATCCTCTTTCACCTGTTTTGATATTATGGTCAGCTTCAAGCATAAGTTCTTTGGCCCTTTGAAAGCCACGAATTATGCCCACTCTAAATTTGTAATCTTTAATGTCTTCGACGTTGCCATTGGCAAGAATAGCAAGCTCATCGGAAATCGCCTCGTCGATGAGGCGTCCAATTTCATACTCTAAGAGGCTGCTATATGTTTGTACCATGCGGTATATATACACACCGCATGGTATCTATTCCTATGGTAGATTTAAAACCTAAACAGTTTAATCTAAACCGTAAGCTTTAATCTTCTCAAGACGGCCCAATCCCCCACCAGCAGCATTGTCAATAATGTGCGTGGTCTTCATGCCTGCTGGGATGTTCCCGCCGTGCTTGCGACCAATTGGAGGCATGCCGGGGCGAGCTGCACCCATTGGAGGCATCGGTGCGCCACCCATTGGAGCGCCCATTGGAGGCATCGGAGCCGGAGGCATACCACCTGCAGGAGGTGCTGGAGGCATTGGACGTGGAGGCATTGGAGGCATCTGAGGTGCAGCACCTTCAGCGCCATGTGGGTGGATCATGATGTTAATATTGGTTTTGCCCTTGCCTTTGGCTGAACCACCATGCTTGCGAGCAATACGGCCACCATCAACGCCGGGAACTTCATGAGGATAGTCTTGACGTACATACAAACCACGACCAGCCTCGCCACCACCCGCATGGTGCATGCGTTTTAACGTCTTAGCCAAGTTAGCCTTTTTAGCCAAAGATGGATTCTTGCTGTGCGCAGCCTTTTCAAGCTTTTTAGCTGGGATCTTCTCGCCAGCTGGCACATGAAGCGCCTTATGCAGCGAACCCGGATGCTTGATAGCACCCTGAATCCATTTTTCGCCGCCACCCTCTGCTTTACCTGCTCGACCACCCATGCACATCTTGCATGAGCAATCCTTGTGATGCATAGCACCGCCATCAGCCTTAAATGCCTTTGGCTTGAGGATTTTGTGCATTAACTTCTTGTCTTGCGCTTCATCGGAATGCGCAGCGCCGCCCTTGGCATGGTGTGCGCGCACTTTACCGCCGCGCTTCTGGCCGGGGCCGGGATTCCCAGTTGGTTTTGGTCCAGTGTATTTATCCGCTGGACGAGGTATCGGCATTGGAGCAGGAGGCGTTGGTAAACCACGGCCCTTCTGAGCATTCATAATTTCATCGGCGCGAATCAGCTTTGTAATATCGTCTTCCGATACTCCGCCAGCTACCTGCTTATGAATGCGGCCACCCTTCTTAGCAGCCATTGGAGAAATACCTGCACGAGGTCTATTCAAAACATTGCTAGGCACAATTGCTGCGCCGGGACGAATAGAACGACGTGGCATAACTGTTGGCATATTGGATACGTTAGGAATCCCGCCCATTGCCTTATGTTCACGGTTTGTTTCTTTGTGCTTAGCCCCGCCACCGCGTTTCATGCCACCGATTTTCTTAACGCCAACGCGTTCATCGTTGGCCATCTTGTTGTCGCGGTTAAGAAATCCATCCACCGACATTGCGCGGCCACCCTCTTTACGGGCTTTGCGGTCAGCGCGCTTTTTAGTGTGGGCACCCAAAACCTTGCCACCAGACTTATACTGGCGCTTGCTAACTGGACGCATACCATTTTGCTTGTCGGCCTCAAGCATGTCAGGTGGCGACCATGACGAAGAATCCACCTTGGTATGTGGTTCTCCGCTCTGAATATTCTTCAGACGGCGCTCTGCGGCTTCACCTGCGGCTTTACGATATTCACGCATTGACTTGCTCCAATACTGCAACGACGCAGCTATTTTGACCAAACATTACCTTGTTTTACCCGTTTCGACAACAGGCATTTATTTCCCCAAAAGCAGTCTTAAAGCATTGGCTACAGCATCGTTATGCCCGTGATGCTGACTTGGCACGCCGCCACGCGCTACCGGAGTTGGCGCAGGCTGCTTTAATACATTAGTATTATAGTAATTTAAATCGGCCCCTTGTGCGCCACCTATAATGTCTTGAGCTAACTTGGTTTTATTGCCCAATGACTCATTACCAAGTGAAAGTTGGCTACCCCAATATTGATCCTTGGTAGGGTCATAGGCGCGGCCAAAGTTAGTTTGGTAAATATTGCTTAATGCAGGATTAACTACATTTTTATTATAATAGTCAAGGTCTGAACCTTGTGCGCCGCCTGTAATGTCTTGAATTAGCTTGGATTTGTTACCAAACGATTCATTACCAAGTGATAGTTGATTGCCCCAATACTGGTCACTTGCGGGGTTGTAATCACGGCCAAAATTGGTTTGGTAGATGTTGTTTAACGTGGGATCAACATATGCTTTCCCTACCACAGGAGAAGTTGTGGAGCCGGGATACGTAGCAGGTGTAAAGGTTGCCGCCCCCAATGGGTCGTAATATGTCGATGCCGAGCCTGCCGCCGTTCCGGCATCAGATGGTGGTTTATATACGGCTAAATTGGGTTTAATATCATATTGGGGCGCTGTATCGGCAGATGCTCCTGCCGCTGATGCAGCTGAACTTGTAATAAATGGATCTGGGTTATTATACTTGCTAGATGTGTCAAACTGACTTTTAGGTTCATTAAAACCTAAAACCGTTTTTAAATCATTTGCTGTTTTCCCAGTATAATTCGATGCGCCACCAGTATCAGAGGTGCTATTTCCTAAACCGGGATTGCTAGGGTTAATCGGTAAATAACTTAATTTTTCTGCTTCATTTGTAGGCGTTGGGCCAAATATTTTTTCTAAAAAGCCACCAATTCCGCCAGTGTTATCACTGGTGCTAGTATCTTTGGTATCGGTATCATCAAACTCCATTAATCCCGTATGAGGGTTAATTTTGCCAGATCCGCCATGCGCTTTAAGAAGTGCAGCTTCTTTAGGATTAATGTGAGCTAGAATAGAATCATTACCGCGGCCCATAGATTGGGCAAGCCGCAAAGCATGCTTGACATGGTCATCTGCAACGGATCCGCCGTGTGCATACGGAGGCAAATTCATTGCCAGTCGCTGTTGTCTAATCACGTCTGGATCCTCCGTGCTGCCCGTAAATAAATATTTAGGGTTGTAAGCTTGTTGTCCGCCGCCAATAATTGCTTTTATAATATCAGCTTGACTCATTTGGTCATTTAAATCTGTTGGTCTGGCTACAGGCATTGGTATGTTACTAGCCACTTGGTTTAATTCATTTGGTCTTGAAGGAGGTAATGGCACATTGTTGGCATATGCTGGTGATGGGGTTGCATTAGAATCAAACCCACTAGATGCGAATTGTCCAAGCCCCTGATCTTTGCCAATCAGATTGGCTAACGCAAGCCGTTTTTCCGTAGCAGGAATGCCTGCCCCTTCATAATTGCTTGTAATTGTGTTTATTTTATCTTCAACACTGCCCGGCGTAGTTAATGCTCTGGCCGTTGGTGCATATCCGCCGCCCAAAGCTTCGCTTAATGCATATCCTAACTGTTGTTGCGCTGTTGTGTTAGCTAATGCAGCTATTTTGTCTTCTTTTGTTACAGGGGCTGGGCCTTCTGGGTTCATCGCGGCAAAAAACTCTTTAGCTCTAGGGCCAGTCCATTGAGCTAACCCATAGCCGCTGCCGCTTACAGCTTGCGGATTAAATGCTTCACCTTTGTAAGTGCTTTCATATCCCAAATTACCCAAAAATGCTTTCGCACCTTCCGGCGTCAACTGTTTCCCAACCAATTGGGGATAGGACATGCCAAAAGCTGTGCTTGGATCTTGCGTAGCACTCATCACAGTGCCTTCGTAAGGGTGTTCAAGCCGCTGTTGCGTATATTCGCTAATATCTTGCGGCGCTTTAACGTCAGTTACGCCAAGACCTGCCGCATCACCTGTATTAATACCCTGACCAAATGCAAATCGGCTAACATCCGCCGTTGCCGTGCCTTCCGGCAATCCGCGGTTCATTTGAGCATCTGATATGGCCTTAGCTACGTCATCACTGCGTTGTTGGGCCTCTTTGTCCATATCCGAATCACGTTGTGCGGCTTCTTGCGCAGCTCTGTCGTCGGAAAAATCCTTTTCAACAGCATCTCTGCTATCACTGCTATCGCTTTCGTGTGTTTCGCTTTCGTGATCCGATCCACCCTCTTCGTAATGCTTGCGTTTCTTTTTCTTTATAGTTGTTTTAGCTAATCGTAATGCATGTTCAATGTCGTCAGCAGCCCCGCCAGAAGCGCGATGGGTGCGGCTCCAATCTTGCAATTCTTGTAATGACTGGGGCATATCAATCTTCTGTTCATTGTATAGGATAGACGTTGGATCGTCTGATGCCCTTACCATAGGCTTGGGTGTAGAATGAGTTTTAGCCCAATCTTGCAATTCTTTTAACGAATGCGGCAATTCAATAGGGTCATCATAATTAGCCATGCTTTACCTACTGTATAACGCCGCCGGGGGTGGGTTTCATAGGCTGTTCATTGCTTTCAAGGCGTTGAAGCATGCCCGGATCAAGTATTTGCCGCACAATTCCCAAGCCAGCGGGGTTAGCAGCCAAATCTTCAGCTAATTTAACCGCCGCAATACGTTCACGGCTCTCGCGATCCCGCTTGCGGTTGGTTGCATCAAGCTGTGCATCAATGTTTTTTTGTTGGATTTCAGCCATTTTGACTTGTTCTTCAGGCGACATACCTTGCCCACCGCCCATTTTCTTTTGGGTTTCGGCAACTTTAGTCTGCGCTTCCATCATTTTAGATTGCGCCGTAATCATTGCAGCCTGACCAGCCATTTGCGCAGCTTGAGCCTGAGGATCTGGCGGTTGTGGGTTGTTTACTTGGTCGCGCAACAGCGAATTGGCGTTGCTCCAACCCAATGTAAGCAGTGCTTCACGGTTAACCGCATCCAAATTGTACAATGTTGGAGCTGTTTGAGCCATTTGAACTAGTGCAGTTACTTTCATAACGCGCTGAATATGGCTTGCCGTGTTAGGGTCTGCCTGAGGAACTAATTCATAATTGTCCAATGCGTCTAGGAATGTTTTCTCACTCCATTTATTGGCAGGACGTTTATTTCTTTGCCAAAATGATTCGGGATGCTCCCTAAAGCATTGAGCTAACAATTGAAATTCGTCTGCTTGAGCCGCATGCATGCGCTTGTGAACGCTATTAAGCAACTTCTGTGCTTGCTCAATCATAGCTAACATGGTTCCGACAGGCGCTTCTGCCTTGCCTTCACCTACTTGCATCTCTGCGGTGCCGCCCAAACGCTGTCCATATTGGCTAATGGTTTCAGCAAATGCGGCCAATGCGCCAGATGGTTCTTTATAAGGCAATGGCATGACTGCTTGTTGGATGGGCATGCCCGCCGTATCAATTTGTGCCCCACCACCGGGAGGAACACGGAAGATATTGCTGTTCTGACGGCCAGATGTCTTGGCATACAAAAAGCCGGGGAAGTTAGAATACATACCTGCGTCAAGCAATTCACGCCAAACTGCCGTTAAGCCGTTGGTTGTATTGCCTAAAATGTGAAGCAAGCCCATGCCGTAGAATTTAAGGCCCGGCACAAAGTCGTATTTAACAAAATGGGTATTAGCTTCAGGCAATTCCTGATCTTCTTCATCATAATTCCTAACAATATTAAGAATTTGTTTAGAAGATACATCAATGGTTACGCGATAGGGGACTTCCAAGCCAGACGGTTCGCCATCAATTTCATGCTCATAGCCCGGAATATCTAACTCGCAGTAGCACTCATATATTTCGCGGTCCCGATCTTCAGCAACATTGATGTCGTCTTGAAGTCCTTGGATGGCGTTCTTTTCTTTTTGAACGGCGTCAAGTTCCTTCTGCTTGGTTTGTCCCAAATCGACATCACGGTAGGCACCAATAATCTGCATCCGTTTGACAACCGAAGGACGCATAGAGATTCTATGGGTAATACGCCGAGCATTTGAGAGATCCGTTGCTTCATTGTTGACGATTAAATCATCCGCATCAACCGTTTCGGAGACAGGACGATTACGCAGGGGGCAATAGTAGACCTTCTTAAAGGCCGACCCGCCAAACCCAAGCATGAAAAGCATTTTATCCGTGTCAGGATAATACTCTTTAGCTACTGCAGTCAAATAATGATTGAAATCTCTTTCTAAATATTCTGCTTGTTGGTCCATTTCTGGACCGTCTTGATTGCTGTCAACTCTTACTTTAACAGGCCCGTCAGTGGGCAAGAGTTCTGCCCTTGCATTCGCCTGAAAGCGCAATACGGATTCCAACAGGAGCGGGTGGCGGATACGGGACATTCCTTCAACAGGTGCGCCATCGGCTGTACCTTGCTGACCCGGAATTTCAATTTTAAGGCCCAGTAGTCGTAAACCCTGTGCGCGGTCTTCAATCCACTCTTTGCGGCTGTCAATATCTTCCTCAATGCCTTTAATAAGACGATGCGCAATCTCAGACAGCGCATTTTCATCCATTTCTTCAGCCAGATTTTCATGCCAACCTTCTGTTTTTTTCTTTTTAGAAGATTCAATAGGACGCCCATCCAAGGAAACGCTAATAGAACCGTCCCCGTGGTCAATACGGAGAACATTGCCATCAATGTCCATTTCTGGCTGGTCAGCATCGTCATCCGCATCCATTACAATGACGGTTTCTTGCCCCTCACCAAGAGGCAAATCCGGCTGATCTTGGTCAAGGCGAATGTTAGGGACTAATCCGGGCACCAAAGCCATGTGCTGTATCCTGTGAAAATATTCAGCACACTATAAGCCAATTATGCTTTATTCGCAAATGTATCGTCGTCGTCTTTGTCGCTATAATCAAGGTCAGGCTTCTCAAGCGCCTCAATCATGCGCAAAAGTTCAAGCCGCAACTCATCCTTGGTATCACCCCAAGGGCTTACTGCGTTGCTTGTCATGCCCTGTACATTGCCATCTTTATCGTAAAAAACCTCATGAATGGCGTATCCAAAGTCTGGATCACCAAACAAATTACGGGTTTAGTACTTAATGACCCTATGATTCCAAGTCATCATATGCGTCTCCTTTTGTAAGACGCTTGCTTATTTACATGGTTTGCAAATTTTCGTCAAGTGACTCAGCTAAAGCCTTAATTAGGTTGACAGCTATACTGCGCTTAAGGCGGAATTGATGAAATTTAGTGTCAATAACGAGGGACAGTTTTACGTAACCGTCCCCCATATCCTTTGCGACAACTGTTTCAATTGTTGGAAATTTCTTTTTTTCTTCGGTCATGGACCAACCATTCCGCAATACCCGTAATCATCACTATAAACCCAATCTTGGGTTTCAGCATCGTCCCACGAAGCCCATCGCCATGCCGCGCACAAGGTTGAAACACACGGTTTACCAATTGGTGAGCCGTCTACGGTTATTTCTTTGCCCGGCATATTGTTTCCCCTGCCAAAGGGACAAATCAGCTTGGACATTTCCTCTGGCGTCATATAATGCGGGTTGTCGGCCATTTACGTAGGTTCCGCTGGTAAAAAACCAATTGGCTCGCCAGTTTCATTATCTAAAAGCTCAATTTCAAACACACGGTCTGTCGGCAAATAAGCCAACAAATATGATTCAGGATAAGGATTATCCTCGGTTTTAGGCGGGTAATTGTAAAATTTTACCGTACCATCATACACATCGCAGCTATCAGCTCTGATATAAAGATGGTCTACGCCAGAATTATCGTACTTATTAAGCGTTATTTGCCAAGCATACTTGCCCATCACTATCTCCTATACTGGATATAAAGGTTGGTTTTCTCTACTACCTTGCCAGACATTACCCGCAGCCAATTCCGCTGTGCGTTCTGCGCCGCGCTGCAACATTCCGGTGCCGCGCAACCAATTTAATGCCTGAGTTACGGTGTCGTGTAAATCGTCATGTTTACCTTTTGGAAAGGTGGCGCATTGTGAGACAACCATTTCTGCCCACACCTTAAACAATTCACCTTCTTTGTCCGTCGGGGCCATAACCATGCCCTCCGAAAACAAATGTTGGATAGCATAAGTACGCGCTACCTTGTCTAGACCTTTAGGATCTATTAAACGTACACTATAATTCTCATACCCAAACAATCTGCGGAGTTCTTGGCTGACCGATATGCCCGACGCTTTATTTTCAATCAGCAGATAGTCAATTTTCCATTCTTTTGCTGACGCGCCAATCTTTTGCACTAGCTCATGCAATTCCATTCGGCCTTGCCAAGCATGCATCAAAATGGCTTTAGGAACATCTGCTTCGCGCTCTTCTACTGAAATACGCTGCCAGTTTCCGCCCATGTCATTACCAATAACACCGGAAGCTGTACCTGCGTCTCTAAACACGCCCCAAACGGTGCAAGCGGAAAAGTCGCCCTCAAACTCTTTTGCACCAAATGCCGTATCAACCGAGGCAATAACAATTTCCAAATTGTGTGGAAACTTGTCTTTGGTCCATTCGCCCCACCATTCGCGTTTTATAATACCGCCGCCTGCTGGTTCTGGACGCTGCTGTAGCTGACCCGCTGCGGCGTAGGGGCCAAGTGTTTTTTCAAGCAGTGTAACTTCCTGATCTCCAAATCGTTCAGGCCAGAGCAGTTGGCCCTCCTCAGTCCTTTCATCAGTCCATATAACTGGTTCGCCGTCATTAAACTCTGCGGGTACAAGTACATTATACGTTCTCCTTGCCGACTCAAAGCGCATTGGCAAGCATAAGTGTGTCCAGTCGCCAATGTCTTTGGAGAGTATATGACCAGTAATATCGTTTTCTGACAATCGCTGTTGAATGACAATTTTTACGCCGCGCTTAGGATCATTGAGTCGGGTAGACCAAGCCATGTCCCACCACTCAATCGTCGACGCAACAATAGCTTCACTATTGGCTTCTTGTGCATTATTTGGATCGTCGGCAATCAAATAATTACCACCAAGACCCGTTGTGGCTGATCCAACCGATACCGTGTTTCGTATACCGTTTCTATCATTCTGAAAGCGCGTTTTAGTGTTCTGGTCGCCCACCAGTTTAAACCTATCGCCCCAAAGTGTCTGATACCATTTGCTTTCAATGAGTCGGCGGCACTTAACCGAATCCTGCACAGAAAGATTCATCGCATAAGACGAGTGCAAGAACTGCATTCCCGGCCCTGATGTTGGCGAGGAAATGCTTTGAGTCCATACCCATGCTGGGAACATAGTCCCAGTAATGGTTGACTTTGAGAATCTAGGCGGCACGTTTATGATTAAATTCCTAATATATCCGTCAGCGCATGCTTGCAGATGCTCACAGATAGCTTGTAGTGCAAATCCGCCTTCAGCAAACGGGGCGGAGTCAATCTCACGCCACGCCCTTTGTGTAAAATTATATAAGCTTTCCTCGTAATTGGCAGCTTTCAACTGGCGGTATACCTCCCGCCGCTGACCTTCTGTCATCTTTTCAAGGTCAAATTTCATGCCGCTTTCTTTGTCACCTTAGGTCGTAACCCTTTTAACCGCTTAATTGCATTGTCAGGATATGCCCGGCTAATATGCATAATAGACTTAATCTGCTCTACTGTTTTTCGGCGTCCTATATACTTGCCTAAATCATGAGATACGAGATCTTGCTCTATATCGCGCATAATAGATACAGTTCTGTTTACGGCTAAAACAACTTTATCATAATCTGGCTCATCCACGCCAGAAGCTTCAATCATAGCCTGAGCTGCCTTTTGTGCCTGTGTCTGATAAACGCCGGGGGTTTCTGACTTAGGATGCATGTCAAATTCATCTAAGTATGCCATAATAAGATTGTTCAATGTCATTATAGCTTCTATACCGACAAACTGGTTTTTCATTTTACTACCTTTAGCTTAACTTTTGTTTTGAATGAGGTTGGTTTGGTTTCTAAAGCTTTATTGGCTATGTCTTTGCTATCCGCATTATATTGAGCTTTGGTTATTTCCATTAAAGACCATTCCAGATCATTTATCCGCAGCTGGCTTTCCGCCAATCTATCCATCATGTCATGGATAAATTCTGCAACGTGATCCAACTTGGCATACCTACACTCAAGGCACAAATCCCAATAATCAGGCCAGCGTTTCGTCATAATCGCCCCCAAGCAGCTCACGCATCTGCACCCAAAGCTCTATCATGTCTTCGCGCAATTTTTCATAATACCGAATTTCCGCAAACCGCTCATCAATCAAGTCAGCAGCTTGCCATTCCAAGGTGGTTTCCTTTGGCCACAATGAAGTACCTGTAATAGGATCACGTTCACATTCTTCACAATCCCGCGCTTGTTCACGCAAAGCATTAACTATTTCACTTGGAAAAATATATTTTGGCGGTTTTGGCTTAAACCGTTTGTCAGCTACAGCTTGCTTAGCTTGTTCCAAAAGCCACGAGTCGTACCATTCTTGTATCTTACCCATCACTCACTCTCCTTCAGTGCGGCTACGCGAATAATTTCGTGTTCTGTTTGGATCATGGAATTGAGAAACATGATCTTTTCCCGTTGCTTTTGATTTTCTTCCCGCAACCGTTCAACAATATCCATTACCACTGCACCTCCCCGATCACGCCCATAATATCTTTTGCCATATCCAATCGCCCAGCTTGTCTCCCAACAAAATACGCTTCGTTAATCGCTTCTGCTGAAATGCCGTGTTGGTCAATAAAATACTTTGGAACATTACCATCTGCGGCTTTCAAGC
>Ga0164297_10001966_pt1 | contig 20942 bp, 20 predicted proteins | sample GEODES058metaG_FD_113539 | JGI IMG/M metagenome (GOLD analysis project Ga0164297, IMG submission 113539) | Dystrophic lake water microbial communities from Trout Bog Lake, Wisconsin, USA - GEODES058 metaG | ecosystem: Environmental > Aquatic > Freshwater > Lake | place: USA: Trout Bog Lake... | reverse complement strand
TTGCTGCCAATTCATCAATATCTTTCTGATGATAATGTTTATACGCAGGCCATTGCGAAAAATCGGATGTACCATATTCATCTCTCAAATAGCAGAACACTGCATAGGAGATTAACCAATGTTTATTTTGTTCAAAGAAATCTTTATAAGATGGGCTATTAAACGTATTTTCTTTTTGCAGCGGATAGATTTGTTTAATAATATCCCATTTCAATTTTATTACTGCTTCATAATCCACAGTATCAGATGCATTCAATCGAATTCTTTCCGCTTCAACAGCATCAATGATTTTTTTATGCTTTGCTTCTGTTACTTCTGCCACATTTAAAAATATGGGATGCAATGCAAATGCTGATATTGCTGCATAAGGATAAGAATCCATCCAGGTATGTGTTGCAGTGGTATCATTCACCGGCAATAGCTGCACTAACTTAATACCCACTTGTTTACTCCAATCAACCAATAAAGCAATATCAGTAAACTCTCCGATACCGAAACTCTTTTCACTTCTTAAACTAAACACAGGAATGGCTACCCCTGTTCCCTTCCATGTATTGTTGGGCAATACGGCAAACCCGTCATTGACAATAGTGCGTTTATTTTTTTGAATGCTATCGTATAATACACGGTTATTGTTTCCTTCAAATTGAACAAATTTATTTTGTTCAACATCATACACGCCGTATTTATATGCAACCGGAAATGCTTCTTTTGAAAGATCCAACTGAACCGTAAAAAAATCTTCATCTGCTTTTCTGTTCATCAAAACAGGATGATCGGTTTTCCAATCACCCAATGCTTTGCCGCTACCAATAATGCAAAGTGTTTGTCCCTTTGCCAACAAAGGTGTTTTTATTTTAAAAGTATGCGTGTTGTTTTTGGGTGATGCAATATCAACTGAAGTATGATTTGCTTTTAATAAAACATGTTTAAAAGGTTCTGTATAAAAAGCATTATCAAAAAAGCCTGCATAATTCCATGCATCAATCATCAATACTTCTTTACCTTTAAAAGAAGACGGATTGAATGTTTTATCTGTTCCCCAATCGTAAGTTACATAACCATCTGTATTGATCAATACATAATTATATGTGATCTGTTCATCTGCCAATTGATTGCCTGACAGTTCAATGGATGCATACCAAAATTCATCATTAAAATATTGTAAGGGCAATGCTTTTGTTACATCACCGTTTCCCAATAAAGGATGATTACCGGTAACAAATAAATTTTGTCCGTATGCTGTATGATACCTTAATTGAAAAGTAATCTTGGTTGATTTATCTACCGATTTCAATTTTTTTTCAGGCGCAGATTTTTTTGATTTGTTTTTTGCAGCCGTTTTTGTTGCCGGTTTTTTTGAAGTCTTTTCACTAATTGCTTGCTCCTCTGTTCCGTTTCCGTTTAATGTATGTTTACTATTCGGTTTAATATTTTGAACAGGATGCGCAATCCGCTTCGATTTTTTTGCGCCGGTTTTCTCCATAGCAGGTATGGTAATTTGTTCTTCGTTCATATGGTTTCAATAAGCAAGGTTAGCGTTTCGGCTACTAAAATAATTAATTATTGTGTATTTTTCACACATTAACTGAAATTATCACTAAAAGCCGCAATTTAAGGAAACCATTTATGAATTTCGTTAACATAACCGGCAGACCATGCTTCTAAGGTTTGAGAAGCGGAAAATGCACGTCCGGCAAGGATCATATCACTTAAAGGATATTTATTTTGAAGGATATTCTGCAGCAATTCAATCAATAATTCCTCCTTCCCGAGGGAAAAGGTAAATCCCCGGTTTTCTGCTGTGATGGACTTTGCCAATGCCACATCACTTAAAACAGGTATCAATCCATGAAAGAAACCTTCAATGGGTACTTTGCCAAAACCTTCCTGAATGGGTGCCTGTATAATAAAATCATGCTGCCGGTATAACTGCCTTAATTCATCTGCTGTTTTCTTTCCTGCAATGGTTATACATTCATTCAAATTATTTTCATGGATGAATTGCAGGTACTCATTTTTTAAATACCCGTCTCCTACCAATGTTAATTGAAAAGGAATATTTGATTGTTTTAATTTCAGGCAAACCGTTAAAATGAATTGTTGATTTTTATTAGGCACAAATGCACCTACAGAAATTAATTTTAGTTGATGAACACCTTGTGCTTGTATTTTTTCAATTCTTTTTTGAACCTGGCTTGTTTCTTCATCCCAAACTTTTTTGGAATAAGAAGGACTAAACCCTTGTTTTATTTTAGGATTGTCGCTCGGTTTATCTAAATAAACCCATACCGGTCCTTTAAAGTATTTTTTCAATAACCATTTTTGCAAGCGATAAGTAAGCGGTTCATTGGTATAATCAGCCCAGGTACCGGTATAAGTAGCGAAAACTTTTTTTTGTTTGAAATAAAAATAAAAAAAGCCGGGAAGGTTTACATTATTCGGGAAACGTTGATAAACAATATCAGTTTGCTGATTGATCTTTTTAAATGCTTTCCACCATACCGGAATGGCTTTGATGAGTTTCCATTTATCGTTCCAACTGTTTCCTCCCACATCCGGCAATGGAATAAAAGAAAATTTTTTGTTTGAATAATAAGTGGCCACTTTCGTTTCATCATACACTGTAAAAGGACAAGCAATCATTACTTCATCAAAATAATCGGCCAGGCATTCCAATTGATGTAATAATATATGCGTTTCAGTTCCAACAGAACCATCCGGCTTTTGAATATGAACACAATCAGAAATAATTCCTACTCTCATTTACTTCATCATTAAGTACACAAAATAACCTTTGCAAAATCAATTGCAAAGGTTAATGATTGATATCTTAAAAAATTATTTTCCTTTTTGAGCAGGCGGAGGACCTTGTGGTGGCGGACCCTGAGGCGGTCCTTGTTGTGCAACAATGGGGCCAAATGGTTTAGCAGCACCACGATGACAAGTATTACAAGTAATCAATTGAACTTTACTGGAATCGGAATGAGCAATGGTAGCGATGTATTTTTGATTCATTTCCATTGTCATGCGAATCATATTTCTTGCAATGTCTTTTTTGGGATTATCATCACTGGCCGCATCTGTCCTTCTGGGATTATTTTTATCTGCAGCATGGCAATACCTGCAATTCACACCCAGGTCAACTTTGTATTCATCCATTAAATGATCTACTTGCTGGTAAGTCCAATCAGCAGGTAAGGCTTTAATATTTTGTAATTTTCTTGGTTGCGGTTGTTGAATGGTATTAAAAGATAAGATTCCAACTGTACCCGATACAATCAATAACAGGGTAACTAAAAATTTCCTTTTGTTTTGTTTCATATCAATAACAGGTTTTGAAGTTTCAAAATAAACAAAGCTTTGATTCATATTTTTTAAAATCGGTGAATGTGTTATAATTATATATGAATCAGATTTCAATGTACAAAGTTTTGTAATTGAATGGAAATAAAAAATCCTTCCCAACTGAGTTGAGAAGGATTTTCATTCATGATGAAGAAAAATTAATTTATAGACCCCATCTATCTGTTAATTTAGATCTTAGTGCAGGTTTCATTTGTTTTTGCACATTCCATAAACTTGCTGCAACAAAGGGTGTTTCTTTTTTGCCTTTATTCACATCCACATTGGTAGCTACTGTTTCTTTTACTTCAGCTACTAATTTTTGCAGTTCATTTTCTTCCATATGAATCATAGAAGACATTACATTACTTTTCATAGTATATCCTTTTTTTTGTTCTTAAATAAAATTTTGTCCGGGATTTGCGGCAGTAAGAAAACCAGTTCAATCGTTAGTGGGGCTCTGGTAAGGTTACGTCGTACGTTGTAGTTGTTCACTCAATCTCGCTTCCCGAATTGATGTGCAAATATACAACCTTTTTGCGACATGATAAAAAAACAGATGTATAAATGGTTTGTTAATAGTACAAATTACAATAGACCATTATGAGTGGCAACCTTATATAAATAGCTGATAGAGAATACCTTTATAATAGATTCACTTAACTAAATGCTTCCTTTAAACGCTCAAAAAATCCTTTTGCATTTTTATCGGGCTGGGGCCTAAAATTGTTGCTTTTATTCAACTTTTCTAATAATTCTTTTTCTTCATGGCTTATATGCTGCGGCGTCCAAACATTCACATAAATCAATTGATCGCCTCTTCCGTAACCTTGTACTTCAGGGAAACCTTTACCTTTTAATCTGAATATTTTACCGCTTTGTGTGCCTGCAGGAATTTTAATTTTTGCACGACCATCAATGGTAGGAACTTCTGCCTGAATACCAAATGCTGCATCGGGAAATGAAATATGCAAATCATAGGCTACATTCAATCCGTCTCGATGTAATTCGGTATGGGCTTCTTCTTCTATCTGAATAATCAGGTCACCGGGTGCACCGCCTCTTTCTCCGGCGTTGCCTTTCCCATTCATGCTTAATTGCATACCTTCCTGCACACCGGCAGGTATTTCAATTGAGATGGTTTCTTCACCATATACCCTTCCTTCCCCTTTACAAGCAGGGCATTTGGCGGTAACCGTTGTACCTTCTCCGTTACAAGTAGGGCAAGTGGTTACTGTTTGCATTTGTCCTAAAAATGTGCTGGTTACTTTTCTAACCTGCCCGCTTCCATTACAAGTGGTACAAGTTTGAACACTGCCTTTATCCTTAGCTCCATTTCCGCCACAAGTATTACAAACCACATGCTTCTTAACCTTTACGGTTTTGGTAACGCCTTTCGCTATTTCTTCGCAAGTGAGTTTTACTTTTATGCGTAAGTTACTTCCACGTTGTCCTCTGGCTGTTCTGCCTCCGCCGCCACCTCTTCTGCCGCCGCCAAAAAAATTGCCAAACATATCATCACCGAAAATATCTCCAAACTGGCTGAAGATATCTTCCATATTGCTTGCATGGCCGCCGCCAAAGCCACCACTGCCGGGAGCAAATGCCTGATGACCATAACGATCATATTTGGCTTTTTTATCCGCATCACTCAATACTTCATATGCTTCGGCTGCTTCTTTAAACTTCTCTTCAGCTGATTTATCGCCCGGATTTCTATCCGGATGAAATTGCATCGCCACTTTACGATACGCTTTCTTGATCTCATCAGCAGACGCAGATTTACTAACACCTAATATTTCGTAATAATCTCTTTTAGACATAATTCGGTAATGTGACGATTTGATAATGACCTACTCCCCCTTTAGGGGCCGGGGATTTTATTTCCCTACCACCACTTTTGCAAAGCGGATTAATTTATCATTCAGGTAATACCCTTTTTGCACTTCATCGATCACTTTACCTTTTAATGCTTCTGTTGGTGCAGGTACTTCGGTGATGGCTTCGTGTTTCTCTACATCAAAATCTGTATTGACAGACTCCATTGCTTTTACACCTTTGTTTTGTAAAGTGGTTCTTATTTTATTGAATACTAATTGTATGCCTTCTTTTTGTACAGCAATATCTGCATTGGATTGTAATTGTTTTTCGGCACGGTCGCAGTCATCCAACACTTCCAATAAAGAAACCACTACATCTTTTCCGGCAGTTTGTATCAGTTCCAACCTTTCTTTAGAAGTTCTTCTGCGGAAATTTTCGAATTCCGCCATCAGGCGAATGTATTTATCCTTTTGCTCTTTCAGTTCTTCATTTAATTTTTCCAATTCGTTTTCTTCCGCAACGGGTTCATTTAATAAAGTATCCCCTGCTGCGTTTTCGTCAGTGCCGATCGTGTTATTACTGTCAATTGTTTCAGTTGGTTGCATTTCTTTGTTGTCCATAATAGTTTTAGATAGTCAGTTACATCAGGCAATTTTTTTGCCAACGCAAAGAAAAGGGAAAAATTGGCAGATAAAGATGAAGAAGACTATTTAATATTACTTCTTTCATTTAGAAAATTTATTAAAGCAAAGTGATGTTGTACAATTCTATTGTATCCTGATAACAAACATGTTAGCACAGCATATGTTGATATACCAATAAATAAGAATCTTTATCCTTTACAAACTGACTGTTAATTTCTTTCTTTTTTGTTCCGGTCTTCTTCGGATCAAGTGCATTAATTAATGCACTTGATCCGAAGGAACTCAGCATCAGACAGATCGTTGTTAATACAGCAAATAACTGTTTTTATCTATGCTTTCACAATCATCTTACCAATATTCTCTCCTTTAAATAATCCAAGCAATGCATGCGGTAATTGATCAAAACCATTTACAATAGTTTCTGTAAATTTTAATTTTCCCTCATTGATATATTTCGCTAAATATTGAATGCCTTCGGAAAATTGTTGTTGATAATTACTGATAATAAATCCCTGCATCAATACACTTCTCGTCAGTAGCATGGGCTGTAATCGAGGACCAACAGGTGTTTCAGTACTATTGTATAAAGATATTTGTCCGCATAAAGCAATACGTGCATGAAAATTAATATTGGCGATAACGGCATCTGAAATTTCCCCTCCTACATTATCAAAATAAATATCTACCCCATCCGGGCAAATATCAGCAATTGCTTTTTTAATATTGTTGGTTGTTTTATAATTGATTGCTTCATCAAAACCAAAATCTTCTTTCAATAATTTTATTTTATCATCAGAACCTGCAATACCAATTACTTTACAACCATTGATTTTAGCAATTTGTCCCACAATAACACCTACTGCTCCTGCGGCACCGGATACTACAACCGTCTCTCCTGCTTTAGGTTTGCAGATATGCATTAATCCAAAATAAGCAGTGAGGCCCGGCATTCCCAAGATGCCGAGATAATAACTGGCGGGAGCAATACCGGTATCTATTTTTTGAATGGCTGAATCTTTTGCAATGATGGATTTTTGCCAGGGCAACATACCGGATACAATATCCCCTTTATTAAATTTATTTGATTTGGATTCCATTACTTCTGCCACTATTCCACCGGAAATGGGTTGATCAATCTGAAAAGGCGGAGCATACGATTTGGCATCATTCATTCTGCCACGCATATAAGGATCTACTGAATAATACAATCCATTCAATAATACTTCACCTTCTTCTATCGCTTTTAATTCAATGTTTTCTGTTCTGAAATCAGCTGATGTTGGCGTGCCTTTCGGCCTTGCTGCTAAAACGATTTGTTGTGTATTCATTTGTTATGATTGAATGATTAATACAATGTAAACAGCAATAAGTTTTGCACTACTCATAATGCAATGCATCGATCGGATTTAATCTGGATGCTTTTAATGCGGGATAATATCCAAAGAAAACGCCCGTGATAAAACAAACCAAAAAAGAAAGAATAACGGATGATTCTGTTATTAAAGTTGGCCAATGTAAAAATAAGGTCACCAGTTTTGTTGCAGTAAACCCCAGCATTACACCAATTACACCTCCGGTGATACTAATGATAACAGCTTCGATTAAAAACTGCATTAAAATATCAATCCCTCTTGCACCGATAGACATTCTTAATCCGATTTCTTTGGTTCGTTCTGTAACAGAAACATACATGATGTTCATGATGCCGATGCCACCGACAATTAAGGAGATACCTGCAATCACTGCCAGTAATACCGTTAATATTTTACTGGTGGAACTAAAGGTGGAAATTAATTCTGCCTGTGTGCGTATAGAGAAATCATCATCGGTTCCTTTTTGTAATTTATGGCTGGCCCTCATGATCTGTTCAATTTCATCAGATGCCTGGTCAGTTGAATTTTCATCGATTGCTGAAACAAAAATGGTTTGATAATAAATGGTAGCCAATATTCTTTTTTGAACAGTGGTATAAGGTGTAAGGATCACATCATCCTGATCTTGCCCGAAAGTATTCTCTCCTTTTTTACTTAGCACACCCACTATTTTAAATGGTATTTTATTAAACCGGATGGTTTTACCCAGTACCTCATCTCCGCCGGGAAATAAATTTGCGATCACGGTTTGCCCGATCAAACAAATCTTTGCTTCCGTTTTAACATCCTGGCTATTGATATTTACGCCTTCATCAACAGACCAACTTCTTATCGCTAAATAATCTTCCGAAACACCTTGCATGTTAGTTGTCCAGTTATTGGATCCGAAAATGGCTTGTCCTCTTGATGATACTGATGGCGAAACACCATTAATGTATTTTCCTTCTTTCTGCAATGCAATGATATCCGGTTCAACCAAAGTTTGCACTGTAGTATTATCCAAACGGGCACCTCCGGTTACATTACTCACCGGACGAATCACGATCATATTGCTTCCCATGCCTGATATTTGATCCTGAATACTTTGCCTGGATCCCTGACCTATAGCCACCATCGCAATCACAGCACCCACGCCGATGATGATACCCAACATCGTTAAAAAAGAACGCATTTTATTGCGCATGATCGCATTCCAGGCAATTCGTAAAAGGTTAAACAATTTCATGATTCTAAATATTTTATTATTCTGCGGGGATTGCTTCTAAATTTTTCAATACTTCTTTTGCATCACGCAGATCCTTGTTCTCTAAATCCTTAATTATTTTTCCATCTTTCAATGTAATAGTCCTACTGCTGAATAAAGCAATGTCCGGTTCATGCGTAACAAATACAATTGTCTTTCCATGAAGTGTATTTAAGTCCTGAATCAATGACATGATCTCATACGACGTTTTGGAATCCAAATTACCGGTGGCTTCATCGGCTAATATCATTACAGGATCATTGATCAATGCTCTGGCAATGGCTACACGTTGTTGCTGACCGCCGGATAGTTCGCTGGGCAAATGATACATCCGATTGCTTAATTTAACTTGCGCCAAAGCCTCAATTGCCCTTTCACGGCGCTCTTTTGCTGAGACCGAACTGTTATACATTAATGGCAGTTCAACATTTTCAATAGCAGAAGTCCTTGCCAATAAATTATATGATTGAAAAACAAAACCGATTTTTCTGTTACGTAAAACAGCCAATTCGTTTTTAGAAAGTTTGCCAACATTATTCCCGTCTAATAGATATTCTCCAGATGAGGGCTTATCCAAACAGCCTAAAATATTCAGCAAAGTAGTTTTACCCGATCCGCTGCTGCCCATAATGGTAACAAACTCTCCGGTTGTAATAGAAAAATTAACGCCATCCAATGCTTTCACCGTTTCGCCACCTACACTAAATGTGCGTTTTAAATCCTTAATATCAACAATGATCTTACTCATATACATTACAGGTTCGTTTATTTTTTCGCTGCTGAATCTGTTTTCTTCTGTTGCATTTGCGGCATGAACGGGCTTCTTTGTGTATTATCTGTTACAACAGATTTTACTTCTGCATTAGATGTGCCTACAATCACTTCATCGTTCTCCGTTAATCCTTTTAATACTTCTATATGTGTATCATCATTCAATCCGATCGTAATCATTTTTTCGATAAGCGTATCTCCTGATTTTATCCATACAAATACTTTGCGATTATTTTGATTATTACCGGAAACAGCACTATTCTTCTTCGGCATAATTTTTTCGGCCCTGATAATTTTATACCCTTTCAATGCAGCAGAATCGGGTTTAAAGCTTACTGCTTTTGAGGGAATCAATAATGCATTACTGTCTTCCTGCGTATAAATATTAACACTGGCCGTCATGCCGGGTTTTAATTTCATTGCTTTATTATCCACTGCAATAATGGTTGGATAAGTTACCACATTTGCTGAAACAGAAGGATGCAATTGAATTTCATTCACTGTACCTTTAAAAATATCATCCGGAAACGCATCTACTGTAAAACTTACATGCTGGTCTTGTTTAACTCCGCCTACATCAGCTTCATCAACATTAGCCTGTACTTGCATTTTAGTCAGGTCTTTTGCAATTACAAATAAAACAGGTGCACTGAATGAAGATGCAATGGTTTGTCCGCTACTGATATTTCTATTTAAAATCACACCGTTAATAGGAGAATAAATATTGGTATAAAACAGGTTTTTATTGGCGAGTTTAACCTGTGCTTTTGCATTATCAACATTTGCTTTTGCACTTTCATATTGATTCAATGCAATTTGATAATCTGCTTTGCTGATGGCACCTAATTGGAATAATTGATTTTGCCGGTCGTAATTACTTTTCTGAAAAGCAAGATTGCTATTGGCATTTACCAGGTTAGCTTTGGCCTCTTCAGTTGCTGCTTCCATGATGGTAGGATCTATCTGCGCCAGTAATTGCCCTTTTTTTACAATGCTGTTAAAATCTACCAATACCTTACTAACCAATCCCGAGATCTGTGCACCAACGGTAACTGTATCTACCGGCTCCACTGCACCCGTAGCCGTAACACTTTTAGCAATATATCCATGCTGCGGCATAACGGTTACCATATTTATTTTTTGTTCATGCCTGTTCATATAATAATAGTAAATACCACCTGCCGCCACTGCAACCAATAATAAAGAAGATATGATAATTATAATTTTTTTCATTCTGTTCATTTTATAATGTGATAGAATTGCCTGTATAGAATTGATAAATTTTTTGCTGCAGTATTGCTGTATATTTTGCTTGTGTAAATGCCTGAACAGCCTGTACATATTGATTTCTTACCACCAACATATCTACTGAACTGATAGCACCTATTTTCAATTGTTCATTGACAATGCGATAACTTTCTGCTGCAGCCTGTAATTGTTCATTCGCTGCATCATAAGAATGTAATGCATTCACTGAATTCAAATAAGCACGTTCCACCTGTTGTGATAAAATCAATTGATTATTCTCTTGATTGAGTACATTTTCCTTGTAAGCAATATTGGCTTTCGCAAGGTTGACTTCATTCACCCGATTAGAAAAAATGGGGATCGCTAATGTTACACCTGCCAATTGATAAAAATTATTGCCCGTTTGCATAAAGTATCCGGCTTTGGGACTGTACGCATTGGTCAATACATCAAAATACCCGGAGCCCAAAGCCGCATTGGCTTTTAACACAGGCTTAAACCCTGCTTTTGCTTTGGCAATATCTATTGAAGCAATATCAATGTTCAATGTACCGATTTTTATTTCAGGGAAGTTATTCAATGCATACTGTTGTGCATCTTTTAAATTGGACAAATTTCTGTTTACAGAAATATCAGCAGGTAATTGAACATCAAAAAAAACATCGGTGCCTAATTGTAAAATTTGTTTTAATGAAAGGATATCCTGACTAATGGCATTCTGTGTCTGGATCATTAAATATTTGTCGCTTGCCAATTGAGCCTGCAATTGCAACAAATCTTTTTTAGCAATACTTCCTGCATCGAAAAATTGTTGCCCCTGTTTCACTCTTGCATCTGATGTTGTAACAAGATCTTGATAGTATTTCAGGTTTTCTTTATCCAATAAAATATTCAGGAAAGCCTGAGTAAGCGATAAAGTGATATTGTTTTGTGCTTCATCAACAGAAAGTTTTGCAGCATGGGTTAGTAATTCATTTTCATGAATAGTATTACTGATATAATGATCATTCCATAAAACAATGGAGGAGTTGACTGAATAAGCCAAACTGCTGGTTAATTGATTCACCAGCCCTCCTGTATTGGAATTGATATTATTGGCATTATTGAAAGTATTGCCAACAGTACCTGATAAGGATGGAACTTTCAATGCTTTTGACTGAATTAGATCTTGCTGATAAGATTGTTCTGTCAATCGCAGAACATTCAACTGAATATTATGAGTAGCAGCGTATTGAAAACAATCTTGCAAACTCCATTTCCCGGAACTATCACCAATTGTTTGTGCATTTAGTTTGAGCGAATAAATTATTCCCGGTAATAGAAACAGAAGACAAACATATTTTTTCATTTCTAAAAATTTATATAACAGAAAACTGAAGATGAAGGAAGTGGACTATTCGGGGATTAGGATACTGAATATAATAGCAACAATAAGACCAAGATTGTTTAAAATAGTTAAAACGGCAGATGAAATAAATTTTATGTCATTAGGACAGCAAATATTGATGTTAAAAGAAAAAGTTCCGGCATCGATTGCCTGTTGAAAAAGAACTCCGGAATTGCAGTTTAACTCCTATATTTGCCCCTCAAAATTTTGATGCAAGTGCCTACTAAATTCTCAAAAGAAACTTACTTATACTGGTACGAGTTAATGCAACTCATTCGTCAGTTTGAATTAAAGGCTGAAGAAATGTACAAAATGGCCGGTAAAATCCGCGGATTCTTTCATGCCTATGTTGGACAAGAAGCTATTGCTGCGGGTTGTATGACAGCCACTGCACAAGATGACCCGTTTATTACAGCTTATCGTGATCACGGTTGGGCTTTGGCTAAAGGAACCACCCCTAATGCCTGTATGGCTGAGTTGTACGGTAAAGCTACCGGCTGTGCAAAAGGTAAAGGCGGCAGTATGCATTTCTTTGATGTAAAGAATAAATTCTTCGGCGGCCATGGTATTGTGGGTGCGCAAATAGGAACCGGAACAGGTTTGGCTTTTGCTGAAAAATATAAAGGCACACAAAATGTAGTATTGTGTTTTTTTGGTGATGGTGCTGCCAGACAAGGTATTTTACATGAATCGTTTAATTTGGCGATGTTATGGAAATTACCGGTGATTTATGTTTGCGAGAACAACAATTACGCAATGGGAACTTCTGTTGAAAGAACTTCCAACGTTATTGATATTTATAAATTAGCCGATGCGTATGAAATGCCTGCTGATAAAGTTGATGGCATGACAGCGGAAGCGGTTCATGAAAGTATGGCCAGAGCAGTTAAACGTGCAAGAGAAGGCGGTGGCCCGACTTTGATTGAAATGAAAACCTATCGTTACAAAGGTCATTCTATTTCAGATCCGCAGAAATACCGCAGTAAGGAAGAAGTAGATGAATATAAAAATCAGGATCCTATTCAAAAGGTATTGAAGACCATCTTAGATAATAAATTTGCTACACAAGCCGATATTGATGCAATTGACAGTAAGATTAATTCAGTAGTTGAGGAAAGTGTGCAATTCGCTGAAGAAAGCCCCTGGCCGGATGACAGCGAAGTTTTGAAAGACGTTTATGTAGATGACCATTATCCATATATAGTTGATTAACTCTTTTCATTGATAAAATAAAATATAATGAGCGAACACAAAGTTGAACATGTTGAGAAAGACCCATTATTACAATTAGAGGGCTTTTGGAAAAAATATTCAAAAATAATTTTAATTGCTGCCGGTTCTTTGATAGTAGTTGTTGGCGGATGGTATGGATATAATGAATATATCTTAACACCAAAAGAAGAAAAAGCCATTGATGCGATTTATCCTGCTCAACAATATTTTGCAAAAGATTCATCCCGTTTGGTATTAGACGGAGATGGCACCAATAAAGGTGTATTGTACATTATTAAAAATTATGGCGGCACCAAAACAGCCAACCTTGCACATTATTATGCAGGTATCAGTTATTTAAAATTGGGCGAATTCAGTAAAGCAGTTGATCATTTAAAAGAATTTTCTACCAGCGCGCCCCAAATTCAAATGCTGGCATACGGTGCTTTGGCTGATGCTTATTCTGAATTGAATAAAAAGGCTGATGCAGTTGATTATTATGAAAAAGCCGGAAGAGCTTTTGATAAAGATGAAAGCAGTTCATCTGAATACTTATTCCGTGCTGCATTGTTATCTGAAACCTTAGGCAAGACAAAAGAAGCTGTTGAATTGTATAAAGAGATTAAAGCAAAATACCCTAAAACTGACAGGGCTTTTCAATCTGATAAATACATTTATCGCTTAAGTGCAGAGAAGAATGATTTGAGTGTGAATTAAATTCTTTCAAAAAATATTTTCTTAAAGGCATCCACCCATTGGATGCCTTTATTGTTCTGTGTATCTTCGTTTCTATGAATGTTCAAATTTTTGTTCCTTGTTTTATTGATCAGCTCTACCCTGCTATTGCTTTCAATATGATCAGCGTATTAAAGAAAGCCGGCTGCACAGTTGACTATAACACCAATCAAACCTGTTGTGGCCAACCTGCTTACAACGCAGGCTTTTGGGGAGAAGCCAAAGAGGTATGCAATAAGTTTATTAAAGATTTTAAAGGCGCTGAATACATTGTTGCTCCAAGTGCAAGCTGTGTGGGCTTTGTGAGAAATTATTACCAAAAACTTTTTGAAAACGCATCTAACAATAAAGAAGTTAAAACAGTAACGGATAAAGTTTTTGAATTGAGTGAGTTCTTGGTGAACATTTTAAAAGTTGATGATATCGGTGCAGCATTCAACGGGAAAGTAACGTATCACGACAGTTGCGCAGGTTTACGTGAATGCAACATAAAAAATGAGCCCAGACAATTATTAAGTAAGGTAAAAGGATTGGAATTGGTTGAGATGAATGATGCCGAAACCTGTTGCGGTTTCGGCGGCAGCTTTGCAGTAAAGTTTGAAAACATCAGTGTGGCGATGGCTGATCAAAAAATAACGAACGCTAAAGCAACAGAAGCTGAATATATAGTTAGTACCGACATGAGTTGCTTAATGCATATGGATGGCAGGATTAAACACAATGGCAACCATTTAAAAGTATTGCACCTGGCAGATATACTTGCAAGTGAATGATAATTTTTAAAATTGAAGGATCTTTCATTCAACATATAACATTTAAAATTTAAAATAATGTCTTATTGGTTAGTTAAATCAGAACCTTTTAAATATAGCTGGGAACAGTTTGAAAAAGACGGGCAAACATTTTGGGATGGAGTTCGCAATTATGCAGCACGCAATAATTTACGTGCCATGAAAAAAGGTGATCTGGTTTTATGGTATCACAGCAATGAAGGAATGGAAATTGTTGGCATTGCCAAAGTGGTGAAAGAATCTTATCAGGATCCCACAACAGATGAAGATGCATGGGTAGTGGTTGATTTAAAGCCGCATAAAAAATTAAAGAAACCGGTTAGTCTTGCACAAATCAAGGCAGACAAGCGTTTGCAGCAAATGGACTTAGTAAGATTGGGCAGATTATCCGTTCAAACAGTGAAAGAAAATGAGTGGGAAATTATAATGGAGTTAAGCGGAATGAAGTAAAAAATTATCGTTACAAATTAAAAGCGTTTCAGAAAAAGAAACGCTTTTTTCATTTTAACTGTTGATAAAGGTTACTTTTTATTGTTTGCAATATTTTTATACCACAGGCCTGCGATTTTTAATCATTAAAAGCAAGTAGAATCAAAAGACTCCGTAAAATTTGATATGATTTTACTGCAGATTCGATTTAAGGCATTTATACAAAAGCTGATGTAGTTAAAGCTGCTTACAGCTTTGCTAAAACGAAGAATATATCAGCAATAAAAGATTCCGGCAATCCAATATTCATAGCAAGAAAATGGAACAATTCTGTCATTTCATTTACTGATAAAGACAGCCATAGTTTATTTCTATAGAAAATTGAATACAATTTTTTCTAACGATTGCTTATTCATTTCTCCAGTATCTTTAATCATGCCCAAACAAAAATTAGTTGTATTAACCGGTGCAGGCATCAGCGCAGAAAGCGGATTAAAAACATTTCGTGACAGCGATGGTTTATGGGAAGGATATAATGTATATGAAGTAGCCACACCAGGCGGCTTTGCAGCGAACCCGCAATTGGTGCTGGACTTTTATAATATGCGCAGGAAAGAGGTTGCAAATGCCAAACCGAATGCAGCGCATATTGGCTTAGCTGAATTGGAAAATGATTTTGATGTGCAGATCATCACGCAAAATATTGATGACTTACATGAACGTGCGGGCAGTAAAAAAGTGTTGCATTTGCATGGCGAAATATGTAAGATGCGGAGTGTTGCTGATGAAAATACAACTTATGTAATTCGTGATGATATACATGTCGGAGACCTGGCACCGGATGGCTTTCAATTACGGCCGCATATTGTTTGGTTTGAAGAACCCGTACCCATGATTGAATTGGCATTAAGTATGGTTATGACCGCAGAAATATTTGTAGTGATCGGTACTTCTTTACAAGTATATCCTGCTGCAGGTTTAATGAATTATGCACCGCCCTATTCCAAAAAATTCATCATTGATAAAAAAATACCTGAAACAGCTTCTATCAAAAACTTAATACAAATAGAAGCAACAGCAAGTGAAGGTGTTCAACAATTAAAAAAATTATTGTCTGCTTCGAGAACCTCAGCATGACCATAAATTTTTGTCATAATGAGTTTATCAAATGATGGTAAGTTTATCTGAAAAATATATACGCAATAATTATAGTTGCAATAACCCCTATCAAATCAGTGATAATTCCTGCGGCAACAGCATACCTCACTTTCTTAATGTTCACACTGCCAAAATATAAAGCAATGATATAAAAAGTTGCATCCGATGAACCCCGAAAAGTAGAAGCCAATTGTCCGACAAATGAATCAGCGCCACTCGTTTTCATTACATCCAACATTAATGCACGGGAACCCGAACCACTGAAAGGACACATGATGGCAACAGGTAATGCTGGTGTAAAATCTGAATTCATTCCGGTTAATTGAATTAAATACGTCAATCCGTTTACCATATAACCCAATGCACCGCTATCCCTGAAAACCCTTATCGCCACTAACATTCCAACGAGATAAGGAATTATTTTTAACACTACTTCAAAGCCATGCTTTGCACCATCAATAAAGCTTTCAAATACATTTACTTTTTTCCAAACACCACCGATAATGATCAATACAACAATCAACAATAAAATTAAATTACCCGATACTTTACTGAAGATTTGTTTTTGATCAGGATTCAATCCATTTACCCAAAACAATACAGCTCCCATGATAGCGAGTAATGCAGCCAACCAACCGATCAATACAATATCCCATTTTATTTTTTGCCAAAAACCAACCACAATAATCGCAGCCATGGTTGCGCATAATGTACCCAACACACAGGGAATAAAAATACTTGCCGGATTATGTGACCCCGATGCAATTCGATAAGTGATAATGGATAATGGAATTAATGTTAACCCGCTGGTATGCAATACCAAAAACATAATCTGCGCATTGGTGGCTCTTTCTTTTTGCGGATTTAATGATTGTAAGCTCTCCATAGCTTTTAACCCGAATGGAGTGGCCGCATTATCCAATCCTAACATATTCGCTGAAAAGTTCATCACCATTTGTCCCATAGCAGGATGATTATCCGGCACTTCGGGAAATAATCTTTTCATAAACGGGTTCAGCCATTTTGCCAATTTATTGATGGCGCCTGCTTTTTCAGCAATATCCATCAATCCTAAAAAGAAAACCATGGTTCCGGCTAAGGGGAATGCCACATCCATCACAGACCCTTTTGCACTGTCAAACATCCCATCCACAAGGGTTTTAAAGATCTCTGTATCGTGCAGAAAAATAAATTTATACAATGCAATAACAAAAGCGATGATAAAGAAGCCGATCCAAACAATGTTTAACGCCATGATGAATGCAGTTTATTTCATGAAAAATAAGAAATAATATTTTAGCAACTTGCTATTGCAATAATATTACTTTTGCGGCTCGATAATTTTTTGTCGATCAAAGAACAGAACGTACAAGTGAGTGACACAACCAAAGCTGAAGAAAGTATTGCAGTTGATAAAACAAATTGTACTTCGCAAATATTAAATTTAAAATTGTTATGGCTTTACAAGCAGGAATTGTGGGATTACCCAATGTTGGCAAATCAACCTTATTTAATGCAGTGAGCAATAGTGCCAAAGCACAGGCGAGTAATTATCGTTTCTGCACCATTGAACCCAATGTTGGTTTGGTGGATGTACCGGATGAACGATTGAATAAATTAGCAGAATTAGTGAAACCCAACAGAATTGTACCAACGCAGTTAGAGATCGTTGATATTGCAGGATTGGTTCGTGGTGCCAGCAAAGGCGAAGGATTGGGCAATAAATTTTTAGGCAATATCCGTGAAGTGGATGCCATTATTCATGTGATACGTTGTTTTGAAGATGAAAATATATTGCGTGATGAAGGTGCCATCAATCCGGTTGGTGATAAAGAAATTATTGATACGGAATTGCAATTAAAAGATTTGGACAGCGTAGAAAGAAAAGCCGGTAAGGCAGAGAAATTAGCCAAGACCGATCCGAAAATGAAAGTAGAATTTGAAATCCTGCAAAGATGTAAAGCGCATTTGGAAAAAGGGAAAAGCATTCGTTCATTAGGATTATCAAAAGAAGAGAAAGTAGCCATCGCTGATTTGTTTTTATTGACTGATAAATCTGTTTTGTATGTGGCCAATGTTGATGAAGCGAGTATGCACACCGGCAATAAATATTCAGCCTTATTGAAAGAAGCAGTGAAAGATGAAAATGCAGAGGTGATTGTAATGTGCAATAATATAGAAGCACAGATCGCAGAAATGGAAGCACCGGAAGACCGGCAATTATTTATGGAAGAATACGGAATGAAAGAGCCTGCATTGAACAGATTGATCAGAACCGCCTATCATTTATTGGATCTGGAAACTTATTTTACTGCCGGTGTACAAGAAGTGAGAGCCTGGACCATACATAGAGGATGGAAAGCCCCACAGGCTGCAAGTGTTATCCATACAGACTTTGAGAAGGGTTTCATTAAAGCCGAAGTAATTGCATTTGATGATTTTATTAAGTATGGCAGTGAAGCAGCCTGCAGAGAAAATGGCCGTTTAAGAATTGAAGGAAAAGATTATTTGGTAAAGGATGGAGATGTGATGCACTTCAGATTCAACGTATAAAATAATTACACGAATTTTAACGAGGTACACAAATGCTTTAATCATTTGATTGCAGCAAATTCCTGAAATTCGCTTTAATTTCTGTAATAAAAATCAGATAATCTCTTTCCATGAATAGTAAATTTCTTGTAATTGCAGTGATAGTGTTCACTGCTTGTCATAATACCACTGATAATGACAGTATAAATAATTCAAGTGTTGTTGTTCCTGCAACTATGAATTATACCGTTACCAATATTTATCCGCATGATTCGACTTCTTTTTTAGAAGGTTTGGAATGGCATGATGGTTTTTTATACGAAGGCAGTGGCGATCCTGATTATATTGGTAAAAGTAAATTGGCTAAAGTTGATTTAATTACAGGAAAAGATGTACAAAAAATAAATTTATCTAAAGAATATTTTGGAGAAGGTATTACTGTTTTAAATGATAAAATCTATGAGCTAACTTATAAAGAAGGGAAATGTTTTGTGTATGATTTGAAAACTTTTAATAAAATAAAAGAATTCAATTACGATGGTGAAGGTTGGGGTATGACCAACGACGGCAAGTATTTGATCATGGATAATAAAACGGAAAAGTTGGTTTACAGAGACCCGAATACCTTTGACATAGTAAAAGAAGTAAGTGTAACAGATAATAATGGCCCATTGTCAAGCATCAACGAGTTAGAATATGTAAACGGATTTATTTATGCCAATGTTTGGCAAAGAGATATTATTGTAAAGATCGATCCCAACACCGGCTCTGTTGTTGCAAAAGCTGATTTGTCTAAGATATGGAATACTGCCGGCCAATTACAAAACGACAGAGCAGATGTATTGAATGGTATTGCTTATGATTCTACTCAGAAAAGATTTTTTATTACCGGAAAAAACTGGAGTAAATTATTTGAAGTGAAGTTTAATTAATCTTCTCCAATACATAAATAACCGAACTGCAATTTTTAGGATTGCCTATTGCTTTTAAGTTAGAAATTAACCCGTTAATAAACGCTGCAATAGTATTTGCTTTACCATTTTTATATTGCTCACTCAGCATACTAACATAAAAACTATCAAACCACATGGGCTTGAAAGCCTTTATACGAAAGCCTTTCAGCTTAGCTAATGTTCCCATGCTTACTGAAGAGAAATGATATAAATGCCTCGGAACATCATACGCAGCCCAAAATTCGTTATACTTTTTTGCATCATAACCGGTATAATTGGGTACAGCGATAAACAATTTCCCGTTTGTTTTTAACACACGATGAAAAGCTTCCATATATCCGTGCAGATCATGCACATGTTCCAATACATGCCACATGGTAATGGCATTGAATTGATCTTTTTCTAATTGATATAAATTTTCAGGTAATTGCAATGACAAAGAAAATTTTTCTATTGCTTTTTGTCTTGCAGTCGCATCTGGTTCTAATCCTGTTACCACCCATCCTGCTGTTTTCATTGCATTAGAAAATGCACCGGTACCTGCACCTACCTCTAATAAGTTTCCGTTTTGTATGCCACACTCCTTTTCAATCAATCTTCTTTTCGATTGCAAGGTATAATTGCGAACAATATGATACAAACGATTGATCAATCCTTCCTGGGTATCGGAATGAGAAACATAAGCAGCAGACTGATAATACACACCAATCGCATTAACATCCGGAATGTTTTGTGTAAACCGCAAAGAACAATTATTACAATGCCATATTTCGAATAATTGATGAGAAACGGTAAAATCTTCTGCTGATAAGGCTTTGGAAATATTACTGCTGTTACAAACAGGACAATGATTGTAATGAATCAATAGTTGATTATTGTTATGCTGATGAAGTGATTGCGACGCAAGGGACGATTCCATGTAAAACAAAAGTTAGTATCTGAATATTAAATATAGTAATACAATAAAGCGCCAACGCCCATTAATGCAAGGATGATGGCATATACCCACCAATAATCTTCCTGTTTATTAACCACTATTTTTTGTTCAGAAGAAATCTCCACTTCCTGTGTGATGATGGTTGATTCGGCGGTATCATACACATCCACCAAATTTGCATTAGCAGTAGTTGATGAATGATCGAGAAAAATTTGTTTTAAGGATGATTTGTTTTCATCGGCCAAAAAATACAGAGAGCCATCAAAATCGGTACGCAACAACCCGATACCGGGTAAATGTGTGCCGCCCGGATGTGTTGCTTTATCTTTTACCTGATGCGCAAAATCGTTGAATTGTGTGATG
>Ga0164297_10001963_pt1 | contig 20949 bp, 9 predicted proteins | sample GEODES058metaG_FD_113539 | JGI IMG/M metagenome (GOLD analysis project Ga0164297, IMG submission 113539) | Dystrophic lake water microbial communities from Trout Bog Lake, Wisconsin, USA - GEODES058 metaG | ecosystem: Environmental > Aquatic > Freshwater > Lake | place: USA: Trout Bog Lake... | reverse complement strand
CAGCAGCAGCCAACATGGTGGCCTGTGATCGCAACATTGCCTGCGGATGCAGCACATATCGATTGTGATATTGCTGTATGTATTCGTTTTTGCTGGCGCTGGTTACCCACCAAGTTAGTTCATTGCTGTCAACGAGATTGAAACTGTAGTCAGCATCATTTGCTGCCTGCTCACGCCAAAACGGTGTAGCAATCACATCAAGCCTGTTGGGTATGGTCCACTGAATTATGGCGCAATCTATCTTGTTGTCTTTGACAGCATCTGCTAGTTGCAACAATATCATATCATTACTAGCACCCACAACCGAACGATTTATTAGATTAAATTGTTTGGTCGTCAATACTTTCAGCAAGGTGGGCCATTTCTTAAAATCATGATCAACCCCGTTGCCATCGCTTATTACTAATAGGTTTTGTTTCATGATTTGAATACCAGCATTTCTTTGGTTGTTTTAAACCAATCTCTATAATCGTACACTGGTATAGTACAATTGAACTTTTGTTCCAAGCAGTAGTTGATATAGCCTTGCTCATGCAGATCAATAATGTGATCCACTGCCAAGTCTTGATTGCTGTCCAGTGCTTGTTCTATCTTGTTCCAATCGTGATACACTGCAAAATACACTGCATTGGCCTGTTGCCATTCGACACAAAGATCATACAATTGCTGTCTGTGGCATATAGTCATGCCCAATTGCTGTATCAATACGATCAAAGCAGTAAATGGATCTCGTACTAAACCTTCTAAACTAAAATTTAAAATATTGGGCGAGTTATCTGCTTGCCAACCAAAAGGCCAATTGTGATAGAACAGTGTATAGTTTTCTCTCTTGGCATAGTCTTCGTCGGCATCGCTCCAGTTTGCCATGGTAAATTGTGAATCTACTGTGGTCTGCATGGCCTTGACTACACAAGTTTGGTATATGATGGGCCTAACAGCGGTATCTATAGTCACACGTACTATACATGCGTCTGCAAACTTTGCGTTGATCTCTGCGTAGCCATCATTGTTGATGCCGTTATCGCACAAAACTAATACAGTTTTGTCAGTGTTGGGTATGGTTAAATTATATTGCTCGTCTCGGTAAATACCAGAGTAGGTCTTGGTACCGTGACTATTGCCTGTACTGCTAAATGCAAGTTTATTGTCTGACGGTTTGTAAGTTTCTTCAGCAAACTCTGTTAATACATGAAAAATAAAATGTCCAAACCCACCAGAAGGATAACTGATCAGTGTGACCTTGCTCATAAATTGCGATAAATGTCCAGCAGCAAGTTCTTGTTAAATTTATCACTTTCAATATTGGTAAGCTGACCAACAACAATTTGGTCTACACTTTCAAATTCTATGTTGCCCTGTATTTCATAATCTGTTAGGGCAGTGGTCTTGGCTGGAATAATTGTAATTTCTCTAAGTTTATACGTGTCAATAAAAGTTTCTTTGACAAAGGCAGCTTCTTCATAGCTGACATCAATGTCCAAGTTGACCCTAACGTGCATATTGGGTTGCAACATGGCCTCAGTATTCTTTAGCACATCGCTAAGTTGGAACACACGATAACGAGGCTGATCGGGCCACGCATGATACTCGGGCTCTTTGCCCCATTCCAATATTGTAAGACCACGCTCATCATCCCCGGCGTCGGCATAGTTGTGAGGGAAAGCATTGCCAATATAGGTCACGTTGTTTTTGGTTTGCCGTTTGTGAAAGTGACCTGAGAATACATGTCCGAAATGAGTAAAGTCTTCTCTGCGAACTTCGCCGTGATCTGGCATAGCCACCATGGCGTTCATCAAATAGCCGGGTAGTTCAAAGTGACCAAAGATGTATTGTCCTTTGAGCTTGTGCAATCGTTTGTGGTCGTCTCCGACAAGCCAAGGAGCGATAACCACATTATCAGCAACAAACCAATCGTTAACAATTTGAATGTTCGGGAGGTGACGAGCCCACTCAACTGATTGGATATCACGTTTATCCCGATAATACAAATCATGATTGCCAGGAATGAAGAAAACACGTTCAAAATTATCATTTAGATGTTCCAAGGCCCTTAGGCTGTAGTTGAGTGTGACAATATTGATGCTGGCACGATTATTGTGCCAGTCGCCGAGAAACATGGCTGTCTCGCAACCTTCTGATTTAGCTTTGGCTGTTGCCCATTTGACAAAATTCAAACAGTCTTCATTGTGTAGTTGACTGTTTGATTTCAGACCAAAGTGAATGTCAGTAAAGATCGCGGCTTTTTTAAATAAGTTACTCATTTATACAGTGTAACAAAAATGCAGGGGCAAATGCAAGCCCCAATTAGTCGTCGTATCCGCCATCCGATGCACTATATCCGCCACTCATGCCCTGACGTGTATAACTTGGATTCAGGCCATTCATTTCTAAGATATCATCTCGAATGTTTTGATTGCGTTTTTCAATGTTAAGCACACGGGTAAAACTATTGGTAACTGCGGCAGTGTAATAAGCAAACGGGTTGGCACTCTTTGATTCATCAAAGCGTAAACCAATGTAAGTCAACTGTAGCAAGGCTTGAGCCCTCATTTCATCATTGTATGTGTAGCCACGCCAGTTGCTACGTGTAGCATAACGTTCACACAGTTTGATATACATGTTGGCCAACTTGTTGGTCATTTTGCCATGATCTTTTGAAAACTCGCCAGTTTCCAACTCGCCACGCCAATGGCTCTTGCCCACACAATAAGGTTCGCCGTTTTCGTCTAGTTTGAAATGTTGGAACGGAGGAAAATTTACTTTGACATACTTGTTATGTGCAGTATCTTCTTCATCAAACTCCACAATTAAAGGATCTTCCTCATCTTCAATATCTAACGCAGCCATGCGGGCCTTGCGAGTTTTGGCATCATCTAGTGGGATATGGTCCCAAGTCATAACACGGAAAACCACATCTGTGTCTGCAACATCTTTGAGTTTGATCTCAAACTCGTCCAATTTACGTTTTGTACCATCAGCAGTTGCCGCCTCATGTGCAAGTTTGGCCAAACGCTCTGCACGCAGTTTGCGTGCTTCCAACGTATTTTTCTTATTGATCTTGCTGAAGTCTGGCAGGATCATATCGTAATCAGCGTATTCTGGTTTAGTAAACTTGCAATAAGTAGTCTTGCTTTTGTGTATTTCTTTCAGAATGTCTTTGTTGTTGAGGTAGTTGGTTTTAATTTTGAATCTCCTAAAACTATGACTATAATAGCAAAGTTTTAATCATAAGTCAACCTTTATTAAGTTAGCAGTTAATTCTAACTAATAAATACTGTAAACGGATATCTTACTTATGCCTTTATTACCATCAGCTGGCTCAGAAGCGGCAGCAGCAGACGCAACGGCAGCAGCCAATGCAAGTGCCGGCACCAACTTATTTGCTCAAGCAGCGGCGCAGTATCAAAAACCTGGTGTAGTTGATGCACTAATAGGTGCCATTGACCCTCAAAATTTACGCACTAAGATCTCTGGTCTACTGTCTGGAGGCGTGTCTAGTTTGTTTTCCAAACAAACACAAGCAGCGCCCACTGTACAGATCAATGGTTTGGGTGGAGCAGTACCAACCAAAGCATCAGGTTCTGATTGGCGTGTGCGCATCAGTTTACCTGACAGCAGTAGTTTATTCTACAAAGACACCAGCAACAACTTTTTATCAGTGTTGGGACGTACCAAAGGTGTTATATTTCCCTACACTCCGACCATCAGTGTAACCCACACAGCAAGATATCAAGAACAAGCACTGACACACAGTAACTACAAACAATATTTCTATGATGGCAGCGATGTATCTGCTATTCAAATACAAGGCGACTTTACTGTACAAAACCATGATGACGCCATATACTTGTTGGCTGCAATACATTTCTTTAGATCCAGCACAAAGATGTTTTTTGGTAAAGACAAACTGGCAGGTAATCCGCCGCCCATAGTTTATCTAGACGGATATGGCGATTATTACTTCCCACATGTCAGCTGTGTTGTGACAGGTTTCCAACATACCATGCCCTCAGAAGTTGACTACTTGGAATTTAAAAACGGTCCACACATTGCTAGATTGCCTACAACTAGTCAAATTTCAGTTACACTACAACCAGTGTACAGTAGAAAAAATATTGCCAACAACATGACATTGACACAGTTTAGTCAAGGCAATCTATTGAAGAATAATGGTGGATTCCTATGACAGTTGAATATTCTAAAGCTAGTCCTTATTTTGAAACTAACTTGTTCGGGGGCAAGTTTCTGGATATACTGGAAACTAGAACTATAGACAAACAAGTAGACGATGTAAGTTTTACCATCAACGGAATTTATCAATATAGACCAGACTTGTTGGCCTTTGACTTGTACGGCAACAGTGCCTTGTGGTGGGTGTTCCGCGCACGTAATCCCAACGTTATTGATGATCCTATTTTTGATTTTGTCGCGGGAGTTACTATTATGATTCCTAAGAAAACAACACTAGCAGACAACCTGGGGCTATAATATGGCAACAACTCCATTGAACCCAGATGAAATTGAACATCTGGCGCACAACGTCACTAATCAAGTACAAAATATTACGGGTGTAAATTTAACCAACTCAACCTACGGTGGCGGGCGTGGCAATGCTGCACAGCAGTTGGCAACTTTTGATAGAACTGAAGCAGCGGCCGCAACTGATGCACCCAGTGTAAAGAAAACAACAGGGCTAGGCGGTAACAAAGAAAAAACTTATGCCCCTTCTTCTAATCCACTGGATCAATACACTAACTATACCTACGGTCTTACACTACATGTATTGACTAGAGACGATTACAACACATTGGTAACTTCACCTACAACATTTAAGCCATCAAAGACTTTAATTAGTAGTGCAGGTAGATACAGAAGTACTGACTTTGTAGCTACAGGCCCACGTTCGTTTAAAAATACTGGCAGAGATCCTGCATTCAGTGAAGATTTTTACTTTGAAAATCTCAGCATGGAAACAGTCATCGGACAAAACGCCCATACACGTGGAACCAATGCTATCAATATCAAGTTTACCATCATAGAGCCCTACGGCATGACCTTGATGGATCGTTTGCTTGAAATTAATAACACAGGCTTAAACGGTAAAAACTATGTAGAAATGCCCTATCTGCTAGAGATTAACTTTTTCGGAGCAGATGAAAAAGGCAATTCAAAAATAATAGACAATCAAACCAAATGGATACCTATTAAATTGTTATCCATGAAGATCAAAGCAGGAGTTAAAGGTTCAGAGTACAGTATTGATGCTTGCCCATTTAATCACAGCGCAAATTTGGAAACTGTGCAAAGTATCAAAACTCGTATGAATGTAACTGCGACCACTGTGGCAGATTATTTCAGCTCTGATATAGATGATGCAACCACTAAGTCAGTTGATGCTGCAATAGCAGAAGATAAAAAACGTAAAACCCCACCGCCAAAATCTGACACCACTCCCAACAATGGACAAAAGGGAGTTACAACACAGGGCGGCGCATTTATATACTATGCTAGTCCTAAATCCACATCACGAGAACCAAACAAAAAGTCTGACAGTGTAGATCAACCTCCTATAGTGGTTAATGCTAAAAGTTTTGTTGCCGCCTACAATGCTTGGTTTAAATCGCAAGTTAAAAATGGCAACATAGGATTTGCAGATCAAATAAAATTTGTATTCTTGGATGATGCCATAAGAAACTCTAAAATTGTAGATCAGAAAAAATCCAGTGTCAGACGTGTATCTGCAACAGGCGCAGCAGATACAGCCAAAGCCAATGACGGTAAAGATGCTAAAACTGCAAACTTTGATTCGGTAATACATGATTTAGAAGCAGGCACTAGAGTTAACGATATCATAAACTTGGTCATTCCTCAAAGCGAATACTTTTTGAATCAAGCTATAGATTCTTCAACTACCTCAAAAACATCCACTGGAAAATCTAGCGGAGGCGATGTAGTTCAACAGCAGGCAACACCTGTAAAATTATGGAAAATTGTGCCCAGCATAGAATTAGGTGAGTTTGACTCTGAACGAAATGTTTGGGGCAAGACCATTACATTCTATATCAGCACCTACAATGTGTATCAACAACGTGATGATCGTTTGCCCAAGAGTCCTCCGCCTACACCAGTAAAACGCTACGATTATCTTTACACTGGTCAAAACAGTAGCGTGATTGGCTTTGACATTGAATTCAATGCCTTGTACTATACTGCCATTGATGTTGATCGTGGTAAAACAAATGCCACAACTGGTGCAAACAGTAAACCAGAAGATCAGCAAGAAAAGAACAAACCAGATAGCGCGGCAAATAATCATCAAATTCAGCCTGAGACTAGGCACGTGGTAGCCAACGATCAATCAACTGGGGCAGGTGGCGCAGTTAATCGTAGCGAAACCATCAACGCTAAAAGTGCATTGAACAGCATATACACCACTGCTGGCGGGGATATGATCAGTGTACGATTGCAAATTTTGGGAGATCCTGAATTCATCAAACAGGATGACTTGTTTATTAGTCCGGCAGTGATCAACAAACTAAACAATAACAAGGCCAATGATGATCCTTACGTTCCTGGCACTAGAAGTCTTGCAATGGACACAGGAGAAATTTGCTGCTACTTGACATTTAGAACACCAACTGACTTCAGTGACAGCAGCGGATTGTATAATTTAGATAGTAGTAAATATCGAGTTAGTGAGTTCAGTGGATTTTATAGAGTAATTACAGTAAATAGCGAGTTTAAATCTGGTAAATTTGTTCAAACACTAAACTTGGTCAGATACCCAATGCAGGATTCTGTCAATAAGAGCAAGGCCAATGATAGCGTAACCTCGTTGGGCGACGCCGAACGTAAAAAGACAACTACCGCAGAACAAAAAGCCAACAGCCCCCGAGTATCTAAATCAGATTTGGATCGTGCTAAAACTACAGCACCCGATACGCAAACTACTACGGCAACTACCGCACCAGCAGCAGCATCAGATGCAGCGGTCAAGTTAGGCACAGCCACAGGATCAGATTTGGACGCAGCCTTCTCTGGAGATATAGTCAACAATGCAACAGACAAAAAACTTGCAGAAGTAGCTAAATCTGCACCAACACTGGCGCAAACGCAACAAAACATACTTGCAGCAATCACGAGATAATAAATGGCACAAAATAACGTTTACAGTTCAAGATTTTCTAAATATTATGATAGGGACAAAGTACCTGGTGTCAGATATGATACAGCCACACAGCTGGGTATTGTTAAAGACAATCTAAGTGCTGCTCGTGATGGTCGTTTGCGTGTATGGATTCCGGACTTTGGCGGCGACGAAAACAACTCGCTATTTTGGCGTACAGTCAGTTATGCCAATCCCTACATGGGCAGCACTTATCAGCCTGAGAGCAGTCAGAACAACAATTTTACTGGCGTAGTTCATACCTATGGTATGTGGATGACACCCCCAGATGTTGGCAATCAGGTCTTGTGTACTTTTGTCAACGGCGATCCTGAGCGTGGCTTTTGGTTTGCCTGTGTGCAAGCAGGTGTCAGTAACTGGATGACTCCCGCCGTGGCAGCAAGTTCAGCCAATGTAGACAAGACTACTGTAAGTGCAGACATTAAAGCCAGCATTTTGCCCGACACAAATGTGCCGCCACAAGTATTGCCTGTTGCAGAATTCAATGAAAACATCGATGGGTCATTGAACAGCGTATTTTACAACAACAAAAAGCCCATACACGAATTTCAAGCAAACATACTGTTCAAACAAGGTTTGGATAGAGACGGCGTTCGCGGTGCTATCAGTAGCAGCGCACAAAGAGAAACACCTAGTCATGTATTTGGTATTAGTACCCCTGGTCGTGCGCTGACTAAGGATCCAGCAGATGACCCAGAATATGAAAACAAAGTCAACAGTGGTAGCATCACCCTAGATCAATATGCTGTGCCCACACGTAAAGGTGGTCATAGTTTTGTAATGGACGACGGCGACACCAGCGGTAAAGATCAGCTTATGCGTTTCCGTACAGCTGGTGGTCATCAACTGTTGATGAATGATAGCGAAAGCGTTATTTACTTTGCACACAAGGATGGAACCAGTTGGTTGGAAATAGACGAAACTGGAGTCAAAGCCTATACTGCCGGAGACTATAGTGTCAGAGCAGAGGGTGTGTTTAACCTACACGCTGATAAAGGCATTAACATACACAGTGGCGGCAGTATCAACATGGTCAGCGAGACCAGTTATACGCTTAATGCCGCACAAGTTAATCTTGGTGGTAGCGAAACTTTGTTGATCTACGGAGCTAAAACTAGCATTGGTGCCGGGCAACTTGTTATGAGTGCTGATGGCAAACTGACGGCGAGCAGCGGCGGCGCTATGACAGTAAGCGGCAGTACTATTGACATCAACGGCGGTGCAGGCGGCAACAGCATCAGTATGCCCACATTGGAAAAGAATAAACTCGCAGACACAACATTTGACGATAAAACAACCAAACTGTGGTACAGCGTTCCGCAGAGTGTTGACAGTGTTGTCACAATACTACCAAGCCACGAGCCTTGGACACGTACGGGCAAACCGGCTGCTACAACTAAATCAGTAAGTAGCAGCGTGTGCGCTCCTAGAACAGCAGGAACACCCACCAACTACACATTGCCAGCAGCCAACGGCAATACCAAAGATAATGGTAAAGTCAAAGGTGTACCAACTCCTTGGTCAACTGACAAAGCCTTTATTGATAAAGTTAAATCTGTTGCACAAAGCCTCAACTGTAACTATATTGATCTGCTGGCTTGTATGGCCAATGAAACTGATGCGACATATGATCCTGCATTGGTCAACAGTATTGGTGCTACAGGTCTAATACAATTTGTACCTCCTACAGCCAAAGCATTGGGCACAACTACAGATGCACTAAAAGAATTAAGTCGTGTAGATCAGTTGGATTGGGTATCAAAGTTTTATCAGTACTTTAAATTTACCAGCAAAGCACCTACTCCTAAACTGCAAGACTTGTATAACTGTATTTTCTGGCCAGCGGCAGTGGGCAAACCTGATGACTATATCATTGCACCTGCAGGCAGCAACGTTGCCAATCAAAACAAATCGTTACAATCCAGCGACGGCAGTATTACCGCAGCAAGTGTTGGTCTAGCAGCAGCCAAGTGGTTGCCTGTTGTACAGCAAGCACTAGCCAACGCAGGAGAATCGGGACAAGTCGCACCAGCTGGTGCCGTTGTAGACGGTAGCGGTAAACCTATTACTGACGCCAGTGGTAAACCTGTGACCAGCGGAGACGCGGGCATTACTGATGCAGCAGGCCAATCATTGGTGCAACCAACCTGCCCTGCAGAGTACATGGCTAAAACAACAACCTATACTCCTGCGGGCAACTTCGGAGCAAATACTCCAAACTTAAGTCAGCAGCAAGCCAAAGCAATGATGGCAGAATTGGGTTACTTCTTAAGTCAGTTTAACTATAGCTTTGTATCCGGCGATGCTCAGCGTATTGGTAAGTATGCAGTGGATGCAACTTATCTTGCCGCAGCAGGCTATATCAAACCAGATGCCGTTAAACAATACGGTACAGCAACATTGAGTAAAACTGCAAGCTGGACTGGTAGAGACGGCATAACAAGTCAAGATGATTTCTTTAACAGTCCAAATGTACAGGACACTATACAGTTCAACGAATTCACTGCCAGCTATACAGCATTGGTGGCCAACGGCGGGATTAAATCAACTGACGATGTCTGTACCGCAGCAGGCATGATGTTTGTGGCGCACGAAACACGTACAGCACAAGGTGCAGCAGATTGGCGCAGTAAAGGTGTAACTCCTACAGCCTGGATGGATTCTACATACAAAGGTGCAGATTTGTACAATCAAGGTCGTTATGCAATTGACGTATTGGCAGCAGGCGGTGCAGTCAGCAGCGTTGCACAAACTGCTGGTCTAAGCGGGGAAAATACTACTGGTATTAATCCAGACGATGTGTTTGTATTCGGTGGCGCAAGCGGAACTCGTGCAAACTTTGATCAATTAAACGGTACATTCAAAGATGCTATACTAAACATGGCCAAGGACTTCAAAGCAAAATCTGGCGGCAAAATAACTATTACCAGTGCATATCGTAGCCCAGCAGATCAAGATGCTATCTATCAACGTTGGCTACAGGCAGGCGGTCGCATACCCGAAAATCCAACTGCCGGCGGTATTACTACTCCTGCACTACCACAGAGTCTTGGCGGTAAGGGTAGCCCGCATAATAGCGGCGTTGCTATTGACAGTAGCCAAGGGCCGTTGATTGCACGTACAGTTGATTTGCCTAGTTATGGTCTACGCTGGGGTGGCACATTCAGCAAGTCTGATCCAGTACACATTCAACTGGCTAATGCAGGGCAATAAATACTAATATGGCAATACTATACAAAGGTTTCAGCACAATAAACCGCAGCAAAAAGTTTCGTGCTACTGATATTAATTTGGTTAAGCAAGACCTGCTGAATCATTTCAGCATACGCAAGGGCGAAAAGCTGATGCAGCCCAACTTTGGCAGCATCATTTGGGGTTTATTATTTGAACCACTTGATGACACAGTGAATCAATTGATTGTGGATGATGTAAATAGAATTGTTGGCTACGAACCTAGACTAGGTATTACCAATATTACCATAACACCGCAGGATTACGGCATACAGATTGAGCTAGATTTGATCTACATCCCCACAGATCAAACAACACAGCTCAGTTTGACATTTGATGCCAATTCCAACGACCTTACTACCAACGGTCCATATTAACTACGCACATTTTGATATCTAATAAATACACGATAACGGATGTATTTTAGATGTCAACAACTACACGCCAGACTAATTTATTAGTAAACCAGGACTGGACACAGCTATACCAGACCTTTAAGCAAGCAGATTTCCAAAGCTACGATTTTGAAACCCTACGCAAGACTATGATTGATTACTTGCGTAATTACTACCCAGAAGATTTCAACGACTTTACTGAGTCCAGTGAATACATTGCTTTAATTGATCTTATTGCCTTCTTGGGTCAAAGCCTGGCTTTCCGCGGCGATATGAATGCCCGCGAAAACTTCTTTGACACAGCAGAACGCCGTGACAGCATCCTCAAACTTGCACGTTTAATCAGCTACAACGCTAAACGCAACATCAGCGCCAGCGGTTATTTAAAAATTGACAGCATCAGCACAAGTGAAAATATCTTCGACAGCAACGGTCTTAACCTGAGTAACTTGCAGATCAACTGGAATGATACTGCCAACCCAGATTGGCAAGAACAATTTACCACAATTCTAAATGCCACATTGATCAGCAATCAGCAAGTTGGAAAACCTGGTAACAGCAGCACCATCAATGGTACACAAACTGATGAATACAGCATCAACTTGGTTCCTGGTGTGCTGCCAAGACAAAGTTTTAATGCCATTGTTGAAGACAGTACCATGAACTTTGAAGTAGTCAGTGCTACCAGCGTGGGACAAAACTACATCTACGAACCTGCCCCAACACCTAGCGGCAAATTTAACATACTGTATCGCAACGACAATCTTGGGAACAACAGTATCAACACTGGATACTTTTTGTACTTCAAACAAGGTGCGTTAAACACACAGGACTTTAACCTAAGTCAAAGTTTGCCTAACCGTGTGGTCAGTGTAAACTTCAACAACATCAACAACGACGATGTTTGGCTATACCAATTGGATACAACCAGCGCACCCACTACTTCGTGGGTTCAAGTACCTGCTATTGCTGGTATCAACGTTATCTACAATCAAAGCACAAATCGTAACTTGTATCAAGTCAACAGCCGCACTGGTGATCAAGTTGATCTAGTGTTTGGCGATGGTAGTTTTGCCAACATACCCAACGGTGTGTTTAGACTATACTACAGAACCAGCAACGGTCTACAGTACAAAATCACTCCTGACGAGATTCAAAACGTAGCATTCTCTTTCAGTTATGTCAGCAGAAACAATGCTGTGGAAACAGTAACCATCAACGCCAGCCTGCACTACACAGTGTCTAATAGTCAAACTAGAGAAACTATTGATGACATTAGAACCAAAGCTCCTGCACAGTACTATACACAAAACCGTATGGTTACAGGGGAAGATTACAACCTATTCCCTTACACTAACTTTAGCAGCATCTTAAAAACCAAAGCAGTTAACCGCACAAGTTCGGGCACAAGTCGTTTCTTGGATGTACTTGACGTTACTGGTAAGTACAGCAGCACAAACATTTATGGCAGTGACGGTGTGTTGTACACACAAAGTCCTACCAGCAGCTATACTTTTGGCTTTGTGACTGCACAAGACATTTATCAAACAATTTACAATACTGTAGCTCCATTGATTACAAGCACAGCAATGGAACAGTTTTACTATGCCAACTATCCTAGATTTACTCCTCCTACAAGTACATCATGGAATCAAAGCTCCGCTACAGGAAACAGCAGCACTGGCTACATTGTCAATGGCAGCAACCAAGTATTGCAAGTGGGCTTAGGAGTAAGCAACAATTTAAAATACATCACAGCAGGATCATTGATCAAATTCAATGCAGGTCCTGGTAATTACTTTGATGCACAAAATCAAATTCAATCAGGTACGCCTGTTTACGCCAGCCAAAAATCTTACATTTGGGCCAGCGTAATTACCTCTAACCCAGGCTATGCTGTACAGTTGAGTAGAAATATCCCAACCGGTGCAGTTGTGGAAAGCATTATTCCTGTGTATAAAAATGCACTGGGCACTGGTGCATTAATCCCCCAAGTGGTCAACTTGCTACAAAGCTATCAAAACATTGGCTTGACCTACAACGTCAGCACCCAAGCATGGCAAATTATTTTGCCCAAAGATTTAAACTTGGGCGCATTCAGCTTGACCAACCAAGGCAACAACACAGGTGCAGGTTTGGACAGCAGCTGGTTAGTGGCCTTTACCTATAATGGTATCAGTTATAACATCGCACACCGTGGTCTTGAATATGTGTTCCAAAGCGTGGGACAAACACGTTTTTACTTTGATCCAGAGGTCAAGACCTTTGACAGCGTTACAGGTTTGACCATCAACGATCAAGTCACAGTACTAAAGACCAACAGTCAAGCTGACAGCGCAACACCGCTGGGCACTGATCAGTTGTGGTACATATATGACAACGTAGTGGACCAAGACGGCTATGTTGACAATACACAAGTTAAGATAACGTTCCCTAGGACAAACAACGACGGTATCCCTGATGATCCTGATCTGTTTACTACTATTGTAAATCCAACTGTTAACTCAGCATTTAAGCATGTCTATTTCCAAGAAGTTACCGGAGCAGGCAATTTTATCACCACAGTACCAGTTGATGATGCGTTGATTGTGTCTATATATCCAACATTGTCTGCGATCAATACCAACATCAATTTGTATTTGAATGGTCAAATTTTCTATGCTACCGCTGACAACACGTTTTATCAGTTAAGCATCAGCAACAACAACACACGCACACTAACACTATTGACCAACTATGTGGCACAAACAGGTCGTCAAAATCTACAGTTTCAATACAGACACGGTAGTCCAAACGATCGTCGTATTGACCCAGCACCCAACAACATTATTGACTTGTATATTTTGACCAAGCAGTACAGTGATAACTATATCTCATGGATACAAGACACAACAGGTACAGTAGTTAAACCAACATTGCCAACCAATGATGAATTAAAAACAGAATATGGTACTGGCACAACTAGCCTTGAAAATTATAAAGCAATGAGTGATACACTGGTCTACAACACTGGAAAGTTTAAACCTTTGTTTGGTTCTACTGCAAAAGGTGTTGACCCTAGCCTACAAGCAACTTTCAAAGTAGTTAAAAATCCCAATGTCACAGTAAGCGACAACGATATTAAGAGCGGGGTGATATCAGCAATCAACACTTATTTTGATCCAGCTAACTGGAACTTTGGTGATACATTCTACTTCAGTGAGCTCAGTACCTATCTTCACACAACATTGGCCCCCAATGTGGCCAGTATTATCATTGTACCCAACAGTACAAACATTGCCTTTGGCGGCTTGTTACAAATCAACAGCAACCCAGACGAAATCATGACCAGTGCAGCCACAGCAGACAATGTACAGATCATCAGCGCAATTACAGCAGCACAAATTAATCAAACTCTAGCAGGATTGGGAATTGTAGTTTAATATGGCACAAATTCAGACAGCAAATTTTTTACCAGAAGCATTTAGAACCGAAACAAACAAAAAGTTCTTGAATGCAACACTTGACCAATTGGTTACACAGCCTGACCTGCGTAACATCAATGGGTATGTGGGCCGCAAGTTCGCCCCAACATTCAAGAGTACTGATAATTATCAGCCTGAACCTACTCAACTACGTCAAAACTATCAGCTTGAGCCCAGTGTTGTTGTAAAAAATAAAATCACTAAAGATACTGAATTTTTTAGTAGCTATATTGATTTGTTGCAACAAGTAGGACACTATGGCGGGTTGACAAACAATCAATCTCGTTTGTTTGACAATGAGACTTACAGCTACAATGGTTTGTTTGACTTTGATAAATTTGTCAACTTTAGTCAGTACTACTGGTTAGAAGACGGACTAACGCCTGTAACAGTCACAGCATCCGCAGTTCCCACACAAGAAACTTTTATTGTCACTAGAGATACTGCCACTGGCACTTACAAATTTAGTACCACTGATGGTGTAGAAAACCCAGTTATACAATTGGCCTACGGCGGTGTATATCAATTTGTAGTTAACCAACCAGGATATCCATTCTGGATTCAAGTTGCTCCTGGCGTAGCAGGTACAAAATCTACACAGACCAACTTGACTGGCAGAGATGTATTGGGCGTTACCAACAACGGCACTGATGTAGGTACCGTTACTTTTAAAGTACCACAGCCTAATGCACAAGATTATTTTGCTAGAATGACTCTAGCTGGCAACGCTGATTTGAGTACAACTCTAAGTTATACACAAGTTCAGGGCCAACGTTTGAGCACAATTGTTGCAGCAGGCGAAAATGGTTTTGATGGTGTCAATGCACCAAATCAAATCAATTTAAAAAGTTTGATATTTGTCAATACTGATGTTGATGCAAGATTCTGGACAGCAAACAACTATACAGTTCCCGTAAATCTACGTCGCAACGCATGGCAAATTAGCCTAAGCAGCGATGCTGACCCAATCGTAACATTAAATCCATTGTTGCAATCTTTTACCATTGGTGCATTGCAAAAAGTGTTTGTCAGCGGCGGTCTTAATCGTGCTGAGTATACTTACTATTTGGCCAATGATTATTTGCAGTACAACGTATTTTCTTTGATGCCAGACGTTACTGCTCCTCTTACTACCTTGTATTATCAAGACGGAGTAGCAAGCTCATATGTGGGTCAGTTTAACTTGTTGCACACTGATGCATCTTATATTTCCGCTGCTGATATTGTTGGCGCTAAAACATATAAGAGCCCCAACGGCGTAGTGTTTACTAACGGATTAACAGTCACATTTGACACTACAGTTCAGCCTGCTGCATATCAAAACAAAACTTATGTGGTTGAAGGTGTTGGTACCAGTATTGTTTTGGTGGATAGTAATTTGTTAATTTCCCCAGAATCATATGCAAGCACAGGACTAGTAGCCAAAGACTATATCACTATCAATCGTTCTAGTATTGATTTGAATCCATGGACACGCAGTAATCGTTGGTACCATATTGACGTCATCAACGCTGCCGCAGCATATAACAATACCAATGCAGTAATAGATCAAAAACTAAGAGCTATTAGACCCATTATTGAATTTGAATCAAACATTCAATTGTACAATTACGGTAGTGTGGGTGTTGCTCCTGTTGATCTAATTGACTTTACTGTCAGCGATAGTAGAAATACCATTGAACTAGCACCTGCAGGCACTGCAATTGGCGGTGTGACTTTAACACAGGGTATGCGTGTTATTTTTGCAGTTGACGTTGATCCAACAGTAAGAGACAAAATTTACACAGTTAATATTGTTAACATCCCATCTCAATCTGGTAATGTTATCAATCTTGTGGAAGCAAGCGACGGCAACATTGTAAAAAATAACAGCATCATTGTTACCCAAGGCTCACACAAAGGTGTGCAGTACTACTACAACGGATCTACATGGTCTGTTGGTCAACAGAAAAATCAAGTTAATCAAGCACCATTGTTTGATGTAATTGACAGCACTGGTACAAGCATCAGTGCATATACCAACAGTACATTTGCTGGTACTAAGATTTTTAGCTATACCGTTGGTACTGGCACCAATGATACATCGCTTGGTTTCCCACTAAGCTACAGAAACTTTAATCAAATTGGTGATATACAATTTACCAACAATTTTGATTCTGATCTAGTCAATTACACTGACGGTTCGGGCGTTGCGCACGCCAACATTAATATTAACAATTTGGGATTTTTGCAGCAAAACACCAGCTTGACTGCTTACAACATTAGAAACACTTGGACAACTAATAGAGAAAAATCTAAACAATTTCAAATCATTGAAGGCGATTATGACGGTATTAATTCTTACTTTAGTATCGACATACTTGATAGCACAGCAGCCACTGTGCCCTACTTCCGTGTTTACATCAATGCTAAACTGACAACAAACTGGGAAATATACACCACAGGAGAATTGCAGTTTGTGCATGTCACTGATACTGCATTGACAAAAGGTGACCATGTTGATATATTGGTCTATAACAGCAACAAAGTCAGCGGCTTGGGCTATTACGAAGTTCCTGACAACTTGAACTATAACAGCGAGAATAAAAACTTTTCTACGCTAACATTGGGTCAATTGAGAAACCACATTGCCACAATGGTTGGTAACAGTAATCAAATTACTGGTAACTTCCCAGGCGATAGCAATCTGCGTGATGTTTATATCAAATCTCAAGGCGGCAGCATACTACAACATGCAAGCCCTGTGTTGTATAGCGAGTTATTCTTGGTTGACGATACTGCTAATTTTGTTCAAGCTCTGGATCTTGCTAGACACGAATACAGCAAACTTAAGAACAAAATTATTGAAGTCAGCACACGTTTACCTGGTGCAGATTATACCAATATTCCTGCACTACTTGATACTGTACTGAAAAATATCAACAGCGTTAAGAACAAAAGTTTTGCTTGGTACTATAGCGATATGGTGCCTTACGGTGACATCAAGAATACAATAACATATCCTGTTGAAAGCAGTGAAATTGTCAACTATCAACTTAGCAACATTTTTAGTGATACCACACTAAGTAATCTTGCAGTCTTGGTCTACTTGAATAATGTACAATTGACTAAAGATGTTGACTACGTTTTTGATACTAATACTTCGGGCGTTACTATTAAAACTGCCTTGAACATTGGCGACACCATTACCATTTACGAATACAGTAGTACTGACGGCAACTATATTCCAGAGACCCCAACCAAATTGGGCTTGTATCCAAAATTTGTACCCAGCAAGTATTACGATACAACTTACACAACACCTATCTATGTAATACAAGGTCACGATGGCAGCATTACTCCTGCGTTCAACGACTACAGAGATGATTTGTTGTTGGAGTTTGAAAAACGCATCTACAACAACATCAAAGTTAATTTGAACAACAACATCTTTGATTTGTACGATTACTTGCCCGGCAAATTTAGAACAACTGATTATAGTATCTCTGAATTCAATCAAATCTTAACCGACAGTTTCTTGACCTGGGCAGGAACTACACAAGTAGATTATATTACCAATACAACATTTGTATCAAGTAACCCGTTTACTTGGTGTTACAATAGATTTGTAGATTCTGTTGATGGTGAACAATTACAGGGCGGGTGGAGAGCTATCTTCAAATACTTCTACGATACAGATCGTCCTCATACCAACCCATGGGAAATGTTAGGCTTTGGCCAACAACCAACATGGTGGGAAAGCCGTTATGGTACCGCACCTTATACCAGCGGTAACATGGTGTTGTGGGATGATCTTGCGCAAGGTCTGGTATGGAACAACGGTGATAGTTATGTAGATGCTAGATTTGTTCGCACTAATCTGCAAAACTATATTCCTGTTGATGCAACTGGGTCATTGATTCCGCCAACACAGATCATGGTCAAAAACTTTAATAGCAAGGATGCTGCGTCTAACTTTGCTATCGGTGACCAAGGTCCAGTTGAAACTGCATGGCGTCGTAGCAGCGAATTCCCCTACGCAGTTCAACGAGCACTTGCATTGGCAAAACCAGCTTTCTACTTTGGTAGTTTGATGGATGTCAGCACATACCACAAAAACACAGATTTAAATCAATATGTGTTGTCTAGCTCATTACAAAGAATAACACCAGCTAGTATCAACGTCAACGGTACTTTGAGTGGTACTAGTGTGCTAAGAGCAGCGGGCTACTTGAACTGGATCGCAGAGTATCTACGCAATCAAGGCATCGATCCTGGCACTAAACTTTACGAGTATTTGGATAATGTCAACATACAGTTGGCCTACAAAATGGCTGGATTTACTGACAGCAGCTTAATCCAGGTTATTGCAGAGCAAAGCAGCCCAGGTAGTACCAATTCAGGTATTGTTATTCCTGCAGAAAGCTATTCTGTTGAGCTGTATAAATCAACTCCAACCAGCACTTATACCTATAGCGGGGTGATCGTTGAGCGTACCGGAACAGGCTACACTGTCAGTGGTTTTGACACCACACAACCATATTTTACAATTATACCTAGCCTTGTTAATAACAATGCCTACAGTATTCCTGTACTAAATGACTCAGCAGTTATCTATCAAGACTATCAACAGTACAAGATTACTATACCCTACGGTTATGAATTTACAACAAGACAGCAGGTCATTGACTTCTTGGTCAGCTATCAACGCTATTTGAATGCAGTGGGCTTTGCGTTTACTGACATTGATCCTGATTTAAACGTACAGCGTGATTGGTTGTTGAGCGTGAAAGAATTCTTAACATGGGCTCAGCAAGGTTGGCAAGCAGGTTCAGTTTTAGTACTAAGCCCTGTTAGAAATAGAATTACACTGTTTACAAACAGCGGCGTAGTTGATAAAATTCAAAACAGTCCAACACAAAGCCGCATACTTGACACTGCCTATAACTTTGTCAAATATAGTCAAATGTCTGTTAATAGAACCAGCACCGTAAACGGAAACTTATTCACAGCCAACGCCAACAACGATCAAACACTATCTTTGGTCAAGTTAGACGTAGTTGAGTATGAGCATATTGTTATATTTGACAACGTGGACATTTTTAACGATGTCATTTATGTACCTGAATTGGGCAACAGACAATATCGTTTGAAATTAATTGGCAAGAAAACTGGATCTTGGACAGGCGCAGTAAATCCGTCGGGCTTTGTTTACAACAGTAAAAAAGTTGATGCTTGGCAGCAAGGCACTGATTACTTGATGGGTACACTGGTTTCCTACAAGAACATAAACTACACAGCACTACAAAACATACCTGCTGCCACTACATTTGACCCCAACAAGTGGGCACAAATTACATCGCAGGAACTTAAAACTGGATTGTTGCCTAACTTTAGCTACAATGCAGAAAAATTCAATAGATTCAACGATGTTGATAATCCTGAGTTGTTGGGTGATTTCCACTTGTATAGCGACAGCGCAATCGGATTCCAGCCACGCAACTACTTGACAAACTTTGGTCTTGATGAAGTAACACAGGCTAAATTTTATCAAGGCTACATACGTCAAAAGGGTACATTAAACTCTATCAACGCATTCAATACTGTCAACGTAAACGGATCTGTCAGTGATGTTGAAGTGTACGAAGAATGGGCCATGCGTGTTGGTGAATACGGCGCATTGGACAACAATCGCAGTATTGATCTAATATTGACTGAAAGTACATTCAACGGTGATCCTGTAACACTTACTCTACTACCAAACAACGGTAGCAGCGTATCCAGCATTATTGGTGTGCAACCCAACCAACTGTACAAAACAGAAGGCAATTATACTCCTAACATTTACGTAAATCGTGACGCAAGCAGCCACTACGAACATGATATAGCAACAGCAGGTTACGTCAACATCAATGACATTGACATGACTGTGTTTGATCTTAGTACAAATCTTTCAGCAGGACTTGGTACGCTAAGTGCAAACATTGCTGGTATAGGCGTAGGAACAAAAATTTGGGTGGCCAGCGACATTACCAAAAATTGGAATGTTTATCGTGTTACTGAAACAGATAATGCAGTTAACGCATTGAACTATGCAATTGACAGCATAGTCACTGTTACTACTGACAAGCCACACGGTCTAACCCTTTATAAAGATATTGTGGTCATCGACAGCTTTGATTCTAGAGCCAATGGAGTTTACATTGTTTACAGCGTTGTTGATGCTTACAACTTTAACGTAATATTCTACGGCCAGATGTTGGATCAAATTAAACAAGCCATGACCATTACTGGTACTGGTACTTTGTTCAAGTTGGTCAGCAACAGAATTAAAACTCCAACTGATCTAAGCACAATTCAGCCACCGCATGGTTGGATTGACAACGATAAACTTTGGGTAGACAACGATTATCTAACTGGTGAATGGGCAGTATACAATAAATCAACCCCATGGTCTGGCAACGTGGACAGCAACAGCATGATGCTGGATGCAAACAGCTATGCCACTGGTACTGGTTTTGGTACAGTCAGCACAATCAGCGCCAAAGGTGCATTTGCAGCAGCAAGTAGTCCTTTACTAAACACAGGCAATGTATACGCATTTGTATCAAACGTTGCAAACAACCACACATTTACATTGGTTGCTAATATTGGACAACACAACGGTGGCACTAAGTTTGGTGCAAGTTTAGAT
>Ga0164297_10001961_pt1 | contig 20968 bp, 26 predicted proteins | sample GEODES058metaG_FD_113539 | JGI IMG/M metagenome (GOLD analysis project Ga0164297, IMG submission 113539) | Dystrophic lake water microbial communities from Trout Bog Lake, Wisconsin, USA - GEODES058 metaG | ecosystem: Environmental > Aquatic > Freshwater > Lake | place: USA: Trout Bog Lake... | reverse complement strand
GCCCGCGATCGCGTCCAGGTCCGTCAGCGCTACGCCGGTGAGGCGCTCCATCGTGAGAACGCGCCCACTTGAGAGAGACTCGTACACGAAGGGCGCCACGCAACTGCGGATGTTTCCATTCTCGAGGAAGGCGCGGAAGGAGGCCATGTTGCGCGCCTCTTTCCTGAAATCGAGCTCATCAAGCATGCTGCTCCGCAAATCGCCTGCGATGGCGGCGACGCTGCCTCGACCCAGCTCTGGTGCTAGGAATTCAAGCACCTTGGCTGACGCTGCCATGAAGGCTAGGTCCGCCGCCAGCGCGTCCTCAACACCCGGCTTGCGCACTTTGATGACGACACGCTTGCGGCTGCCGCGCAGAATGGCGCCGTGAACCTGCGCTACAGACGCAGTGGCCAGCGGCACCGGCTCCACAGATTCGAAGGCTGCACTGAGAGGCTGCCCCAAGTCAGTCTCCACAATGCGGCGGATATCTTCGAATGGCACCGGCGGTGTCTTGTCCAGGCATTTCTGGAACTCTGCGTACGCGGGGCGTCAGCGTGATGCAGACTCACAAGGTGGGACACTGTTCCGGGCCGTGCGCACCGAGCACATACTCCTCAGGGAACAGCGTCGGGCTGGAAGCTATGAACTGGCCCAGCTTGATGTATGTGGCCCCCAACCGCTCAAACAGGCGGCGAAGTAGAGCAGGGGGCTGTGGAGGAGGGGTGCCAGAGCTTGTGGACGTCGCCACTTCGGCTGCTAGTGTCGCCGCTATTTGCACAGCTTGCAATGCGCGTGCTGGGCCACGTGGTCCGCTGTCAGCTACAAGAGCGGCGAGGTCAGACAGCAAGCCTTGAAGGCGCTGGAGGTCGACAGGTGACGCTGCTGCTGGCCTGCTTGTCGCTGGCCGTTGCGGGCTTGCTGTTGCAGCGTCGAAGCCAGCAGCACGGGCCTGTACTTGGCATACACGTGTTCGACCCCTGCGGCTGCGAAGCGCAGCGCGACTGGTGCAATGAGGTGGCCTCTGTGGGGGTTGTGTTTGCCTTCTCCTCGCGCACGCGTCAGGGCGGGTGAGCGCTACAGCGCCACCGTCGCAGGCTTGCACAGTGCGCAGCAGCATCGCGAGCGCGTGCTGTCGAGTCTGCAACAGGAATTGCGAGGGAGCCACGGCCTCTCCATGAGGTAGTGTATGTTACCCAGGGACGAACCGGCGGTGCATTCGCGGCACTACAATGCGTATGTATGATGTAAAAGCGCGTACACGATCAGCTTTGCGAAGGCGACGCCACGTTCCCTCGCGCGGCTCGCAGTTTGCGTTCAACGAAGAACTCGCCTGCCTTGTACGAACTGCGCACAAGCGGCCCCGATGCGACGTAGGAGAAGCCGATGGCGCGCTCGCCGTAGACTCGCCAGTGGTCGAATTTCTCAGGGGTCACGTATTCCTCCACAGGCAAGTGGTGCTCCGTCGGCTGCAGGTACTGGCCCAGCGTCAGGATGTCCACCCCAGCAGCCTTGATGTCCGCCATCGTCTGCTCCACCTCCGCGTCCGTCTCGCCCAGGCCCAGCATCAGGCTGGTCTTGGTCAACACACCGGTGTGCGCTTTCGCCTCCTTCAACACGGACAAGCTCTGCTCATACCCCGCACGCGGGTCACGTACACGACGCTGCAAGCGGCTCACCGTCTCCACATTGTGCGCGAAGACATCCAGTCCACTGCTCGACAGATGGCGCACGGCTGCCAAGTCGCCTTGGAAATCGGGCACCAGACACTCCACCAGCGTCTCTGGCCGCAGCTTCTTCAGCGTGCGCACCGTCTTCGCGAAGTGCTCTGCGCCGCCGTCGGGCATGTCATCGCGGTCGACGGAGGTGAGCACCACATAGCCCAGGCCCCAGGCGGCCACCGCTGCCGCCGTGTTCTCCGGCTCATCCGGATCCGGAGGCGGCGGTGTGCGCGCGGTGTTGACCGCGCAGAAGCGGCAGCCGCGAGTGCAGGTGTCGCCAAGAAGCATGACCGTGGCAGTGCCTGTGTCGCCGTTCCAGCACTCGCCGATGTTTGGACACTGCGCCTCCTCGCACACGGTGTTCAGTTTCAAACTCCGCAAGCTGCCCTTGAGGTACTCGAAGCTGCATGTGTGTGGACACCCAGTCAGCGGAGCGGCGAGGCAGAGAGAGAGGGGCAGCAAAAAGGCGAGAGCTTTTGCTTGCGGCCGTCGTGATGACAAGGCCTCATTTCACAGACGGGCTGGGCGGGAGGGAAACGCACCGGTCTCCCTGCGGTGCGCGTTGGCGCAGCCACGGTGGTTTCTTGAGGCCACCCGAGGAGAAGGCCTTTGCAGCGCTGGGCGGCTGCGCAGGGGTGGTGGTGGCCGAGGACTTGGCTGCCAAGGCCACGAGTTCAGCGAACGCGTCAGTGGTCTCCAGCCGTCGCTGCTCAGCGTCAGCCTCTTCCGGAGTGAGGTTCACCACGCCGTCTGTGGTGAGTGTCGCCCGGTCCGTAGCGGAACAGTGCAACGCAGTGAGCGAGTCACCGCCTCCCGTCTTGGCGGCCCGGAGGGGCACCACTGGGCGTGCAGCCCGGGCATGGCGAGCCGCCCGGCAGGAAACGCGATGGCTGTGGGGCGCTGCAACGGCGTCCGCGCCCACTGGCAGCGCACTAGGCAACATGACAACACTCACAGTGCTCCAATACGGGTCTGCACCACTGCGACTGCCTCGCGAGGGGCTTCGCAGCAGGTTTCACTGTCTTTGGGAGCTGCCACGATGCGTGACGGCGAGGTTTAAGGGAGTGGCAGTGCTGAGGTGGCACAAGTTGCCAGTCTCGCGGGAGCCATCATGTTTGAAGCACGCTTGACGCAGGGGTCGCTCCTGAAGAAGGTGCGTCTGATGCCTGTGTGTCAGCGGGGTGGATGCGCTGCGCGCTGTCGCTCGTCGTTTCCACCCACCTGCAAGGCACACGCACGCGGCGCGCGCTCGCAGCCACGCCCGCACGTCGCGCACCACTCACCCATAGCACTGACCTCCTGTCACGCCCCGCGTCGCAGGTGCTGGATAGCATCAAGGAGCTGGTGACAGATGCAAACTTCGACTGCGCTCCCACGGGCTTCAGCCTGCAGGCCATGGACAGCAGCCACGTGTCCCTGGTCGCGCTCCTGCTGCGCTCCGACGGCTTCGAGCACTACCGGTGTGACCGGTCGCAGAGCATGGGCATGAACTTGGCCAACATGGTGCGTGCTCTACTTGCTCTACCGGGACCCTGTTTGGCGGGCTCCTGTGCCTTGCGCCGTGTGCCCAACGCTCTCGCCTTGCGACGTGTGGGGCCGCCTGTGTACGAGTGCTAGTATGCGGCGGAGAGGACCCCGGTGTGTGAGCGGTGCGCGCGGCCGCGCACTGACACACTGCTTGCGGTGCCTGTCAGGCCAAGATGCTGAAGTGCGCGGGTAACGACGACATCATCACCATGAAGGCGGATGACAACGGCGACACGGTGACGTTCATGTTCGAGAACAAGGGCGCGTGCCCAGCGGGCGCAGCGGGCGCTCCTGCGGCGCAGGACGGGGGATCAAGTCAGGCTTTCAAAAACACGGGAAGCAACAGCTGACGCCCGCTCTGTGTCGCGCAGACCAAGACAAGATCAGCGACTTCGAGCTGAAGCTGATGGACATCGACAGCGAGCACCTGGGCATCCCCGACACGGAGTACAGCGCAGTCGTAAAGATGCCTTCCAACGAGTTCGCGCGCATCTGCAAAGACCTCAGCACCATCGGGGATACAGGCACGCACGCCGGGGCTGGGGCGATTCGTTCCTTTGTTGCTTCTGGGTGTGTGTGCTCACTGACCGTCCGCCATTCCCGTCTGCCTGCAGTGATGATCACAGTCACAAAGGATGGCGTCAAGTTCAGCACCTCCGGCGACATCGGCAGCGCCAACATCACGTGCAGACAGAACGCCAGCGCAGACAAGGTGCGGAAGCATGCGCATGATGATGGCTGCGCCAGCCTCTGACCCCACCATCTCAGCCGGAGGACAACACCACCATCGACCTGCACGAGGCGGTGTCGCTCACCTTCGCGCTGCGCTACCTGAACAACTTCACAAAGGTGCGACCTCGCTGGGGCGTGATGGTCCATTGCGCAAGCGCTGACCCACGAGGTGTGGCACACAGGCGACTGCCCTGTCGCCGCAGGTCATCCTGTCCCTGTCTAAGGACCTGCCCATCGTGGTGGAGTACGTTATCCAGGACATGGGCTACGTGCGCTACTACCTCGCGCCCAAAATTGAGGATGAGGTGGCAGCCAACGTAGACGAGTCGTAGATTGCGACTGCTGTGCGGCCACAGACTCTCTAACGCCACATTCGCGGGCCATCTTGCATAAGGGTGTTACTTCCAATCACAAATCACTCTAAGTAAACTGGATAGTGTCCTCACAGGCCGCTGCGGCCCCAAACCACCAAAGCCAGGGAGAAGGAGAAGGATGCGCACAGCGCAGCCCAGCCCAGGTTCACGATGAACGGCTCGCCCTCAGCGGTCTGCATCACCTCCTGCGCAGCCTGTGGGTGCCCGGGGAGTCAGAACACAAGACCAAACAGAGGCGATCGCTCGCTCTCCATACAAACACAAACACCACACAGTCTGGTGAGTGTCGCACCTGCACTGCAGGCGCACTCCATGCCTCGGCAACAATAGCGGCAGCTGTGGCAGAGAGCGCGAGCGCAGCAGGCTTGGCCTCAACCTGTGGGTTGGACGACGTGTGTCGAGCGTGTCAAGAACCACGAGCGAAGAGGAGAGCGAGTGGCCTGGTTGGTCTGAGCTGAAGCGTCGGGGTAGGCAGCGCAGCGGAACCGTGGCTGCAGGCGTCGTGAGACTGCCAGCCTGGCTGCGGGCCAGGCCGCGGCGCGTGCAAAAGTGAAACCCTCTGAGGGCCTCAAGCTGCACTGGAACAGCCGTGGCGTCCAGCCGGCACCACTGGCTGCGGCTCCGACCTCTGCTATAGCCAGCGACGAGTGCTGGCAAGCGTGCAGCGCCAGTGGCGACCTTGCCAGAGTTGAATCCGGGCGGAAGCCGGGCAATCATTCACTCCCTGCATGGATATCGCCTCCCGTTCAACGGATCGATGCAGGCCGGCTCCAGAACAGAGTTGCGTGGCTGAAGCTCTTGCGTCTGCTCAGCAGCAAAAGGCAGACCGGCTGCCGCCGAGAGCAGCAACCAGCAGCACTCCCAAGTCTACTGTTCGCACCTTGGCCAAGCTCGCAACGGGGCGCACAGCGGAGCGGCTCACCGACCGTGTTTTGCGGGCCGGCAGGGCGATGCGCGCGGATGTGGAAGTGGCAAGCATTCTGGCGAAGGGAGCACGCACAAGTGAAGAGTTTTGGTGCCGGCGCCCGGAAGCATCCTCGCCGCCCTTGCGCGTTAATTGCGCATTCATTGGGGCTCGTGTGAGGAATCCGTGAGGTGGAATCGAGCATCTGAACCCTTCGCCAAATCGCTCGGCTCGAGGCAACTCGATGCGCCGCAGGTTGCTGTCCGCGCTTGCCGCTGGCGCAAGGTTGTGTCATGGAGTAACTAGCAGCAGCGCCGCGCCCCCGAGACTTGCTCTCAAGTGGAGACCGCCGCCGTTGCAGCGTGTTTCTGGTTTTACAACTCTGCGTAGGCCTCCTGTGGCAGTCCCGCGCTTGCCGGCACCTGGCGACGTGTGGCGTGTCATTGAACGCACTGCTCCTTTTGCTGCTCGCCGGTTTGCAGCAAGCAGTCAGGTGCCTGCTGCTAGCCGTGCCCTTGCCGACGCAGCGAACGCACTTGGTGGCGCTCGCAGCGCGGCGCAGAGCGCTGCGGAGCGCTTCTGGCATCAACATAGCCTCAAAGTATATGCTGCTGGAGGTGCTGTTGTCGTGCTTGGCATCTGGAGGTCCATGCTGTGGGTTGCAAGCTCAACTGTTGCTGTGAGCGAGTCTTTGGCCAGCTGGGGCTTGTTCTTCATGGCGGCTGGCGTCACTGCCCTGGGAGCCACATACATTTCCTGGCGCAGGACGCTCAGTCCGAATGCTGTCTTCCGGCAGGCTCTGAGAAAGCTCTCTGCGTCGCGCGCAGTTGAAACAACTCTTGGGCTTCCACTGCGGACGTCGGAGACGCGTGCGTTCGTCCTTTCTGGCGGCAATTTGCGCGTTAAGGGCTACATGCCGAGGTGGAGGCGCTCTCGATGCCATATCCTCTTTCCTGTTAGTGGGCCTCTGGGGCGAGGCCTGGTAAGCGCAGAAGCCAAGAAAGTGGGCGGCGAGTACGTGTTCAAGCTCCTCGCCCTGGATGTGGCTCCTTCAGGGGCAAGTACACGGCAGATGGAGACCCGCGTGTTCGTCATTGGCGACGACAGCGTCTACGCGAAGCACGCTATTTTGTCCGAGCTGCGCGACCCATTGATAGCTACATTGGCGGCTGAGCCAGCACACGAAGCGGAGGACGACACAGAGACAGGCAGCGAAGCAGCGCCTCCGCCCTCACTGCCTGCTGGGACATCTCCAGCGAGCCAGAGCAGTAGCAGTGACGAGGACCCGTATGCGTGGGACTACCTGAAGGAGTACCTCCGGCGAAAACGCGCAGCTCAAGGTCATGGTGCATGACTGGAATGACACATGTCATGGCTCGTCCTCTCCTTCGTCTGCGTCCTCAGGAGCAGGAGGCGGCCCGTCTTGCTGTCCCATCCACGCGTCCAAGTCCTCGCCGTGCTCCCCATCATCGCGAGGAGCAGTGTCAAAGAAGAAGAGGTCTTCATCGTCAGCGGCCACAGCAGCTGCCGTGGCCTCACCGGCTTGGGCATCCTGGCTAGCTGCAGCTATGCGCGTTGCGCGCCACGACTGAATGACGCCCTCGAAGTCCGCCTCGGAAGCGACGCCCATCAGCTCCACCGAGATGGCCCGCCCATCAGCGGACACTGCTCGAGCGCCTCCAGGGAGCGCGCACACCAGCGCTCCGGGAGTGGGCCATGCGGCCGCGACGCGTGACAGCACGTCTGTTGCGCCCACGACATCGCGCAATTCACGCATCAGGCGCATGGCTGTGCGCGCGCAGGCAGCTACCGATAAGTACACATCGCCGTGAGCTCTGGTGTGCGTTTCAGCCCCACAGCCTACGGCTGCTAAAAGGAGAGGCACGTCTGCTGCTTTTGCGTGCGCAAGTCTCCACAAGTTATCCAAGGCGGGCGCTGCATTGTCGCCACGTCCATCGGAGACAGACCCCACAGTTTTGCCAGCAAGGAACGCCGCAAGCGTGCCGTCATCAGCGACACAACATGCCACTGCATCAGTTGCGGGACTGCCCGCAACCAGGGCGGCAGTAGGTGCGCTGGTGCGTGCCACGTGGCGCAGGAGCACAACAGAGGCCGCACAATGAGAGCCAGGGAAGCTGGCAGCAGCACATCCGCCCATGCGGTGTAAGAGCCCAGCCAGCGATTGCCAGTGCTCGTCAGCTGCCGACTGCCCGGGGGTGGCGACAAGAGCGTGCAATGCAGCGCCTACAGCTGCCACAGCAGCGCTCCACGGCCTGCCATCGGCCTGCAAGTCGGGAAGTGCAAAGGATGCACCACCTGGTGGAACACAGGCCGCGCGGATGGACGCCTCTGCTGTTGCCAATGATGACGCGACATCCACGCGTGCTGCATCCCGTGACGCGCCGCCTGTGGTGACGCCCAGCGCGTCACGGAGAAGGGTGGCATATGTGACCAAGTCAGATTCCAACCGTCTGCGCGTCGGGCCCTGCGGCAGCGCATCCACTGCCCGCTGCAAGGCTTCGGCCACTTCTTGACGCGTCCACTGGAGACACGCCTCGTCGCCGTCCTGTGTGTGAGTCCACCGTGCACGCCTCCAGCGTCAGAGTCCTTTTCGCCCGCCTGCGCGCTGAGATACGCACACGGGGGTGCCACCCACCTTGAGCGATTCTGCTAGCTTCAGCACGAAGGCGGCGCCCTTGTCTGGTGCACTTGAGGTCGGCGCCAGCTGTGAGGGCGTAGCCGCCACCGTCCTGGAACACAAGCGAGGCCCGGTCCGTGAGTCTGGGGTGACACTAGCGACTCGACTTTCGCAGCTCGAGCACGTACCCTTTCGCAGGCTGCTTGGAGGCGCCAGAGCGCGCTCGCTTGGGTGCCATTCCGGGAGGTGAGCACAGAGCACCTCTTGTGCCTCTCACTTGCGCTTCCTGCCACCAGACTTCTTGGCCTGCTTCGCACGGCCGCGCTGCTTCGGGTCCTGCTTCTTGGACACCTTCGCGGCGCGGGCCTTCTTGAGCGCCTGCTTTTTAGAGACCTTCGGAAGCGGAGGAAGGCGGCCAGGCGCTGACGGAACCCAGTAGGTGCCCGCTGATTCGCTCACGTGCTTGAACTTCTTGCCCATAGGGCGCCCACAATACTGGCCACTGGCGCCTTGCGAAAAGGAAATGCACGTTTCGCGGCAGCCCCTCCTCAGCGGATGCGCACGCGTTTCGCGAAGAACGTTTGCGATCGCATTCCTGCGGGCCTCTTTGTGTAGTCCAAGACAGCCGTCCACTATGACTGACGCGGCAGTAGCAGGGCAGCCCAAGGCCAACCAGACTTCCGCAAACGTGTGTAGCGACACGTGCGCCACGCTCGGCCTGGGCGGCGTCACTGCTGCGGTGCAGGGCGTGTGGGCGAAGGTCAGCCGCACCGCCTTCCTCGGGTGCGTCTGCGCGGCTGTTCTGGGGCGAGTAAGATGCTCCGCGGTGACTCAGCTGAGCTCAGCACGCAACCACGCCGTGCGCGCGTCCACGCTCGAGCGCTGTTGCGCAGCTGCATGCGAGCCTGTCCAGCGACCGGTGTGACGGCTTGAGGCCTTGCGCGCGCGGGCGTTGAGACGGTTCTGGTGGCTGAAAAGTCGAAGTGCTGGCGGTTGCTATCCCACCCCACCAGCCCCCGGGCGCGCTCACGTTCTCGCGCTGCGGGGCGCACCCGGCGGTCCAGTTTGTATCGCTACCCACAGCTCCGTTCCACCGCTCTGCTCACCGCCCTCGCTGCTGCTGCAGGAACATGACGGACGACCACGGCGTTGAGAACGAGGACGACGTGAAAAAGAAGGACCTCGACTTGCTGAAGCAGAAGGGGCACTGGGACCAGTTCCATCACGAGAACACGCGGTGCGTGCGCCGCGCCGTTTGGCCGCTCGCACGAGCTTCCGTCTCAGTGTCCCACTTTCTTCTTTTTTCGCCAGGCGGCCCAGCTATCACGAGCCGCGCAGCCCTGTCGGTGACTCCACTGTGGAGGTGGGCGTTGCCTACTCACAGGAGGAAGAGATGGCTGGGCGCCTGCACGCTGAGTTGGAGAAGATGAAACGCGAGGGCAGTACCGCCCAGCTGACCGCCAGCGCGGCGTGAGCTCGGCATTTAAGGTAGACACGATGATGCGCACCATACACAGAGACACACATTCGCACGCATGTAGATGACACACAAGCTATGACGCAAGCATGGGGAGTCACGCGTCGCTCCCTCGCGAACAGCATAGCGCAGTTCCTGAACTCGGCGACACGACATTCCGGTCGCCCTTCACGCACTAGTTCAGCGCCCACTCCTAGCCCGTGGCAGAATGCAGACCATGGTGCGTTGTCCAGTGCGCACAGGCCTTGCACAGGCGTCTTTGCCCGTGAATTGCTGCCTTCCTTCCCGGGCGGCAGCTGGTGGCAGTATGTGTGCCGCACAAGAGCTGCAGCTTGGGGGCGCTGGGTCTGGCTCTGCGCCATTTTTCTGCGTCGCCACAACCCTGGGCTAGGGCTGGAGACTGTCCCGACACGCCGTCCTGACGCGCCCGTGTCTCTGCTCACATCGCAGTCTGCGCCGCCCGCGAGCTGCCACCTGCACGCCCGCGCCTCGCCGTGCTCCACGGGTGCTCGCGTTGCTGCTGCTGTCCCGAAGAGGACCCAGACCTCTGTCCACTGTGTTGTTTCTGCCGCGGCGGTACGCGCCCTCCACGCGCGTCTTTTGCTCTTCGGTCGCCAGCGCTCACCGCCCTCCTTTCGCAGGCGGCTCCGGAAGTTGGGAAGATCCGCATCAAGTTGCGGTCCTATGAACACAAGTCTTTGTCTGAGGCCACCACCGCCATCGTGACAGCCGCCAGCAGCACCGGCGCCAAGGTGGCGGGACCCATCCCGCTGCCCACCCGGCGGCGGATGTACTGCGTGCTGCGGTCGCCGCACGTGAATAAGAACAGCATGGAGCACTTCCAGCTGCTGACGCACCAGCGGCTGATCGACGTCAAGAACCCGAGCGCAACCACCATCGACGCGCTCATGCAGCTCGAGATGCCTGCCGGGGTTGACGTGGAGATCAAGCTGTGAGCGCCGCCGCTGTGATTCGCGCGGCGCGTGCGCAACCCACAGGCCTGACCTCTTGCGGTTCTATTTTCCATATGTGTTGTACTAGTGACGAGTTGTCGTGGGAGCACGCTGTGCTCATTTGCCCTGGCCGTCCAATCACCCGTCTCCGTTCTCCGTGTGCACTGAGAAATGGAGGCCTCAGATGACTGTGCACTCCCTTCGCAAGAGCAACGTTCCCCATGCTGCGTTCCCTGTGTCGCCGCGGACTACACACATCTAGCCCAGCCTCTTGGGCGCGCACAGTGCACGTTGTCCTCCGCCAGGTGCGGTTTTGCCTGTCCATCACGTCTCCACACCACGCCCCTCACCGCGCCCCCTCGCTTCTGCCCTGCCGCAGGATGTACCTGGCATCGGCGCCACGGGAGAGGTCGTGACCGTGTCTCCCGGGCACGCGAGGAACTTCTTGCTCCCCAGGCGATGGGCCGTGCCAGCGACAGAGGCCAACAGAGCTGCCGCAGCGGCGCAGGCCCAGGCACGCGCGGCAGCAGCTGCAGCCTCGCGTAGCTCATCCAGCAGCGTGGCGAAAGACGCAGCAGCAGAGGCAGCAGAAGAGGCGGTGGAGGCACTCGAGCGGCTCACCAGCCAGCCTGTAGTGATGCGCGTCACGGTGGACAAAGCCAGCGGACAGCCGAAGCACCCGGTGACGGCCGCAGATCTGACACGGCTTCTTCGTGAGCGGCGCTTCGTGGAGCTGCCAGAGGACAGCCTCGTGCTGGGTGAGAGCGGCGTGTTAAGCACAGTGGGCGAGCACACCGTGCCGCTGAGACTAGACACACGGGTGCTCAAGGGAAAGCATGCCATAACAGTGTCACTGAAGAAGAAGCTGTAAGGCTGTACCATGGCACATAACTTCTTCTGGCAGTGAGGCCAGCGAGATAAGCCTTGAAGTCATTGCCAATCGTCTGACTCCCAGCTGCCCTTCCCATTTCGTGTTGCTGCTGCCCCGTCCGTATCGGCTGCAGATGACGGCGGGATAGGCCAATCGTACACATCGCCTGCGCTGCTTCCGTTGCTTTGCCGACTAGAAGGCGCAGCCCCCATCCCTCTACTGCTGCGCCTTCTGCTGCTCCACGCCGCCGCATCATAAGCACCGTCGTCAGGAGCAGTAGACACACGGTCCTGGAAATACGCACTCCCTTCTTCTTCGCCAAATGCAGACTGTGGCAAGCCTCGTCTTGAGGAGCCCTCATTACCATTATTGCCGCCTGCACGCCCCCGCGACCGCGACCGCCTTCCAGATGATGGTCCTCTAGTAGAGGGTCCGCCAGCTGGACCACCCCCGCCAGCTTGCTGGTCTTGCAACTCCCGCATGTCGGACCGCAGGCGCACAGCCTCCACCGCGAAGCTGATGGCTGTTCCAGCAGTCAGCAGCTGTCCGAAGAACAAGAGCGGGTCGAGACGCCAGCCTTGGAAGACGAGGATGCCGCCGCAGAGGAGGCCGAGCGAGCTGAAGAACACGTCGTAGTCGCGCGACACCTCCGGTCGGACAGTGCGCACTTGGTACAGCGCCACGCCGGAGCCGATAAGCAGGAGGCCCAGCACAGTACCCGGGCCGAAGTCGACGTTGACGAGCGCACGCGGGGGAAGGAAAGGCTGTCGGCCGCGAGCACTGCGTCTCCTCCCCGGGTTTGGCGCCACTCGTCCAGAGAGCCGGACCGTGTGCGCGAGGGAGCATATGCACCGCCGAGCTGAGAGGAGCTGTGCGCAGCGCTGTGCACAGGGAAAGAGGAGTTGAGTGCTGAGCACATGGGACTTTTGGACAGCAAGCAGTGTGTCTTCCGTCTTTGCGCCCCGTTCCTCCTCCACCTGCTGCTGCTCCACTCGAGTGTGCCGCACGGCCGTGTAATACGCACCATGGCAGGGGAAGCGTGACGCCGCAGTGACTGCGCAGCAGCAGCAGGGGCAGGGGCAGGGGCACGGATGCGTGGGCAAGCAGGAGCGAGCTGAGTCACGCCACCGCCAGCGGATGTTGCGCGCATGGCTGGTCCGTCTCAGATGACAGTGAACTCAACGCAGGGGAAGGTGAGACGAAGCGTTCAATCGAAGGACTCACTCAGTGACGCGTCATCAGAGCGGCATTTGGAAATGCCGCCCAAAGCACGTGGTGCGAAGAGCACCAAGCACGTAGAGGCGCCGCCGCGCCCGGCATCTGCCGCTGGTGGCAAGCAGCAGCGTAGCAGGTCCGCTCAGGCATCACGTCGTGCTCTAGTGCCCAGTCGACGCAGCGGCGACGATGAGGACGACGACGACGGTGACGACGCTGATCCAGACGCTGACGCTGACGATGATGAGTTGCCGGTGTTGACGCTGGACGAGGAGGAGGAGGTCGGCCGCGACGGTGAGTCCTCTGACGACGGCTCCGACGGCGAGCTCGGTGGCGCGCGCGGCCACACGTTCGGCGCTGCGTTCCGTGACGCCTTGGTTGCGGGCGGCGACAGAGCGGAAGACGCGCCGGAGTTGGGTGGCGAAAGGTTGGGTAGCCGCCAAAGGAGTGGAGAAGGGGGCGGTGCTGCGGCGACGGCACAGACGCGTGTCACCGGGGCAGCAGCTCTGCCTGATGGTGCTATAGTGCCACGCGCAGAAACAGTGCGTCGCCGCGGCCGTGACGGGCAGCAGCGCCGCAAAGCAGCTCTACTTGGGGATGCTGCTTTCGTGGCAGACCGGGGGAGCGACTCCAGCGACGACGAGAGGGGTGTCCGCAACAAAGTGGGCAACGTGCCTGCGCAGTGGTACGCGGGCGAGGAGCACGTCGGGTACGACGTCGAGGGCAAGAAGCTGCTGAGAAGCCGCAAGGGCGCTCCAGGCGACGCGCTGGAGGCGCATTTGGCCAAGCAGGACAGCAGTCGCGCGTGGCGGACACTGTACGACCCGGTGAACGATGAGACGTACACGCTCACGGCCGAGGAGGTCGCCCTCATCCAGCGCCTTCGTGATGGCGGCGTCCCAGGCGGCGACGGCGATTTCGACCCCTACGCACCTGCCCTCGACTGGGCTGACTTCGACGGACTGCTGGCCACCAACGGCGTGGTGCATCCCATCAGCAGCGGGCCGGAGCCAAAGCGGCGGTTTGTGCCAAGCGCATGGGAGGCCAAGCGCGTGGTGAAGCTCATCCGCGCCCTGCGCCGCGGCTGGATTAAGCCAGCCGCCGAGCGAGCTGCTGCAGCTGCCGCGAAGGCTGCGGCACATGGCGCCCCGTATTTGTTGTGGGATGATGACGCGGGAGCGAGCAGCAAGACGGCGGCTGGCCTGGCGCGCATTGCGCCTCCCCAGGAGCGTCTTCCGGGTCACGAGGAGAGCTACAACCCGCCGCTGGAGTACATTCCTACCGAGGAAGAAGTGAAGGAGATGCAGAAGCAGGAAGAGTTCACGGGCCGCAAGGCTTTCATTCCGAAGCGGTACGCCAACATGCGCAGCATCCCCGCGTACGAGCGGTTCATCCACGAGCGCTTCGAGCGCTGTCTGGACTTGTATCTCTGCCCACGAGTGGCGCGCCAGCGCCTGCAGGTGGACCCGAAGAGCTTGTTGCCCGAGTTGCCGAAGCCCAGCGAGTTGAGACCGTTCCCAAGTGCGTTGGGCATAGAGTACAAGCAGCCGAGCGATGATGGGCCGCCAGTGCGGCTGAATGCGTGCTCTGTGCATCACACCGGCGCGTGGCTAGCTGCAGGCGACACGCGCGCCCGGGTGCATGTATGGGAAGTTTCGACAGGCCGCCTAGTGGCGACGATCCAGCTGGATGATGTGCGCGATGGCTCTGGCGTGTCGCATCTGTCATGGTGCCCCGCATCCGGGACGCACCTGCTGGCTGTGACGGTTGCGCAGCGCCTGCTTCTTCTTGCATGCAGCAGTCACCTGTTCGGCAAGGCGGACGCCGCGAGCTCCGACAAGGACCTCTTCCCCTGGTCATCCACGTCGCAGCATGAGCAGCATTGGCAGATGGACACACAGCACGCGGGCAGCGCGGTGGTGGCGCTCCCCCACATGGCCACCCGCTGCGCTTGGCACTGGCAGGGCGACTACCTCGCCACCGTGTGTCCGTCTGGCGCCTCCAGCGCAGTGCTCATCCACCAGCGCAGCAAAGGCGCCACGCAGGCGCTGTTCAAGCGCAACAAAGGCCACGTTGCGGATGTGGCATTCCATCCGGCGCGACCCCTGCTGTTTGTGGCCACGCGCAAGCATGTGTACATCTACAACCTCGCCAAACAGGCGCTGAGCAAGACGCTGCAGGCTGGATGCGGCCCGCTGACGAGCCTGAGCGTGCATCCGCGGGGCGACAATGTGCTGGCCAGCAGTGACGACAAGCGCGTCGCTTGGTTTGACCTCGACTTGGGGACTCGCCCGTACAAGACGTTCGCCAGTCACGCGGCGGGTGTCCAAGCCGCGAGCTTCCATCCACGTTATCCGCTGTTTGCGAGCGGCGCACACGATGGCGCGTGTCACGTGTTCCATGGCCGCGTGTACGACGATTTGGCGACCAACCCGCTGATTGTGCCGCTCAAAGTACTGCGCGCGCACGAAATGAAGCACCACACTGGCGTCACTTCGCTCGCATGGCATCCGCAGCAGCCGTGGCTCATTACGACAGGAGGAGACGGCCTTGCGCGCCTATGGGTGAATATGTGAACGCATTACAACGCGGCACTCGTCTTTGCGTCTCCTGCCTTTGGTGAACTCAACCCCGATGGCACCTGCAAGCGCGAAGCGAGCTCCTCAAGCGCAGCGTCTGCTGTGCGCTTGGCATTCTGAACCGCAACTGTGGCGCGCTGCAGGCACGCCCCGGCGCCACGCAGCTGTGCCAACGCCTTCTCATTACGTGACCGTATCGTGCTGCGCAGTTTGCGTTGCGTGGAGTCCAACCGCGCAGCTGTGAAGTGCGGGGGAGTGAGACACGTCAGTGCTGGTGGAGGCACACAGTGCGCAACAGAGCCAGGGCACGCACAGAGCTTCAGCTGGTTCTGTGTCAGCGCAACGCGTCTCCGCGCTGGACGAGCTGTCCCTGCGTGCACGCCCGCCACTGGCGGCGCCTGCGTCCCTGTTTCTCGCTCTGCCTCCTGCACTGTGTCTGCTTCCTCACCACCCTCCTCGCCCCGACGCTGCTCTGCGTGCCCGTCATCACCGCTGTCCTGCTCGCAAAAGAAACAGGCGCGTCAGGGAACTCCCGTGGCAACGCCCATACAGCAAGAAGAAACAGGCTTTGTGTGTGCAACTCTCGCACCTCGTCGTCCTCGCCTTGCACCACAGCTCGCGCGGGACGATCCATGCCGCTAGGCGCAGGAAGTAAAAATGAATCGGCGGAGGGAGTAGGGGCTCAGCGTGTCGGAATTGCGTCACAAAACGCAGGCCGGTTGTAAGTGGCGCTCCTTTCGCGGCGTCGCTTTCCTCAACCATGTCGACTCAAGCTGCTCTGAGTGGCATCCTTGACAAGATACACAGTCATGACAAAGGTCCGTCGCTGCGTCGGTCAGACATGCCTAGCACAGGCTGCTGCTGATCTGTGTTTCTTTGAGCCCAGACTTCCGCTACATGGCCACCAACGACTTGCTGACGGAGCTCCAGAAGGATAGCTTCAAGCTTGACGCGGACGGCGAGAAGCGAGTCTGCCAGGCGCGTGGCCGGTGCGGAGGCTTATGTCAAACCAGTGCGTTGACAGGGACGTCGCCTCGTCTTGCACGCACGGCTCACAGGTGGTGCTGAAGCAACTGGAGGACACGTCGCCGGAAGTGCAAGCACTCGCGGTCAAGTGGTGCGCGAGTGCTGTGCGATGCGAGGGTCAGCGCTGACGAGGGGGACAGAGTCTCTTGGGAAGACGCTGCGTTATCCTCCTCGCAGTGCGCGCACTGACACGCCTCCGCGCACGTGCACAGCTTGGGCCCTCTGATTCTTCGTGTGGGTGAGCCTCGCGTGGAGGAGACGGTGGACTGGTTGTCAGGCAAGCTGCTCAGTGCAAAGCCCAAGGATACCGCCGCTCGCGAGCTGGGCGCCCTGGGTCTGAAACACCTGGTGGCTGAGGCACCGCCACTGGGCAGCGCACCCACTGCGGCGCTGGCACGCCGTCTGGCGCCGGCGCTGAGCGAAGCTGTGCTGCAGCACGCAGCCAGCGCAGGGGCCACTCCCACAGCTGATGTGGTGGCTGACGCCTTGGATGTCCTCATCGCGCTGCTCACACGATGCGGCGCCCTCGCGGCGGCGGCGGCGAAGCATGAGGCCCTGGCGCCAGCGCTGGGCACACTGCTGGATGTGGGCAAGCCAGCTGTGCGCAAGCGCGGCACCGGCTGCCTCGGCGCTCTAGCGCCGTGGCTGCCAGACGCAGCGCTTCACGCGCAAGTGGATGCGCGCCTGGCGAGTCTCGCTGCCACTCCGGCACCGAGTGCAGAGGTCCTCACTGGCCGAGTCGCAGCTGCAGGAGCCATCCTGCGGTCCGCCGGCCATCGCCTGTCTGTCCAGCACCTGGCTGCCCTGCTGCCGCGCATCGCACATCTGTGTGACACTGGCGCGGGAGATGACGATACGAAAGAGGCGTGTTTACATGCGCTGGAGGGCGCGCTTGTGCACGCCCGCCCTCAAGACATTGGCTCTGCCATGGCAGCCATCACGGCTACCTCGATGCGCGCGCTGTCGTACGACCCAAATTACGGCGATGACGAGGGCTACGACGACGAGGGCGGCATGGGCGACGGCGATGGAGAGGCCATGGCGGAGGAGGAGGAGGGCGATGATGATGATGGCGCCTATAGCGACGACGAGGACGTCTCCTGGAAAGTCCGACGCGCAGCAGCCAAGTGCGTCGGCGCGGCTGTCACGGCATGCGCTGCTCAAGATGCTGCTGCAGGTGGCGCCTCCCTGGGCAGTCTGGTAGCGAGCGCAGGACCCTTGCTGTGCACCCGCCTGGTGCGCGAGCGTGAGGAGACTGTGAAGCTGGATGTCGTGACAGTGACGGAAGGCATGCTCCGTGCTTTGGCGAACACTCCCGCAGCGGGGGCGCAGCTTGCGCCGCTGGTCAGCCGGGCCTGTGCCCGCATGCTTGCTTCCACCGGCGCTGCCAGTGTGCGGACCAAGCGCGGCGCATTCGCTCTCCTCCGCGAGCTGGTGACCTCCGCCTCCGCAGTCGCGGGCGTCGACGCGGCTGCGCTGGCTGGCTTCGTGGCTGCTGTCAGCAAAGCACTGGGCGAGCGGGGCACTGCCCAAACATCCGCCCTCAAGATGGATGCGCTTGCCTTCACCAAAGCACTCCTCGGGGGCGATGAAGGCAGCATGTCGGCACCGCAGCATGCGACTGCGCTACAGCCTCATCTGGGATCCCTGGTGTCTGCACTCTGCACATGTGCCACCACGGATGCCTACTACCGCACCGCCGCCGACGCACTGCGCTGCTGCGGCTGCTGCGTGCCGCTGCTCAGCGGCGACGCGGCCCGCGTGCGCGCCGTCTTCGAGGCGTGCACCGCAAAGCTTGCCGCCCTGGAGGCGGACACGGAGGTGAGGGATGCCGCACTGACCACTCTTGGCACACTGCTCGCCTCCGCGCCGGGCGCGCTCGCTGCACATGACGCGCGTGCTGGAGTCAACATCCTGCTGGAGAAATGCAAGGTGGAGGCCACACGGCTGAGTGCGGTGAAGGCAGTCCACCGGGTGTGTGCATCGGTTCAGCCCGGCGCATCCCCTGCACTTGCGCCAGCTGCCCAGGGAGTGGCCATCGAGCTGACAGCGCTGCTTCGCAAAGCTGCGCGGCCGCTGCGCTACGCGGCGGTGGAGGCGCTGGGCGACTTGGTGGCTGCCCATGCAGCAAGCGTGCCGCCAGCTGACATCGCGAATGCTCTGTGCGAAGCTGCGCCACTGATCAATGAGGCAGACCTTGCACTTGCCTCTGGCGCGCTGGTTCTCGCGCGACATGCGCTGCTGCATGCTGGAGGAGCAGCGCCTGTGGTTGAGGCCGTCAAGTCCCACATCCAGCCAGCGGCGCTGCGCCTGCTGCCCTCCCCACTGGTCGGTGGTGCCTCTGCTGTGGCACTGCGTCGCTTCTTCGGCGCGCTGGGCACCGTCACGAGAGGCACAGGCCCGGATTTCTCGACATTGGTCACGGCGCTTCTCGCCGCACCAGAAGGCGCGAATGCCGGCAAGCACGCCGCGACTGCTGCCTCTGCATGCATCGGAGGTGCAGCTGCGGGTGCTGGTGGCGCACCTGCGTGTGCAGCGCTGGCCCAGGAGTTGCTCGGCAAGGCTGCAAAGTCTACGCCGTCGCCTGCGACTTTGCTGGCCTTGGGCGAGCTCGGACGCCGATGTGATTTGAGTGCACACAGCGCCGCCGTGATGGACGTGCTCAGTCGCTGCTTCGATGCGCCTGGCGAGGAGGTGAAGGAGGCAGCCGCAACCAGCTTGGGCCACATCTCTCAAGGCGCACTTGCCGCGCTCCTGCCCCTCCTCCTGGCAGCCATCACAGCAGACACGAAGCACCGGTACCAACTGCTGCAAGCGCTGCGTGTCGTGCTCACGCCAGCTGTCGAAGAGACGCCTGCTGGCGGCACTCACGACAGTGACGATGTGACCAAGCCACCTGCAGGCGGGCCCGCCGCCTTGGCACCGCACCAGGTGGATGAAGTGTGCAAGGTGCTCTTCAGCTTGGCGGATGCAGATGAAGACGGCGTCCGCGCGGTGGTGTCCGATTGCCTTGGCTGTGCCATGGTGGCTCATCCTGCGACGCTGGTGCCTCAACTGCGCGCGCACTTCACCATCGCATCCACAACCTCGTCACCGCTTTGCCGGGCAGTGTGCGTGCACGCGGTGCGCTGCGCATTGGTGGAGAGTCCAGTGAGCGGAACTGCAGCGCTGGCAGGACAGCCCGCCGACGATGTGCTCGCTTGCTTGGCAGATGCAGACCATCGCGTACGCCATGCAGCTGCCGCGTGCTTAGCCGCGGCTGCACATTACCCGGCGTGCCATGCGACTCTTGTGCTGCCCCGCTTGAACGGCTGTTTGCCCCCTCTTCTGGCACTGTGCTCTCCGCGTCCGGAACTGGTGCGTATCGTGGATCTAGGCCCCTTCAAAATGACGGTGGATGATGGCTTGGAGTGCCGCAAGGCGGCGTTCGAGTGCGTCGACGCCATGCTCACAGTGGCTCCTGCACTGCTGTCCGCCTCCGACGCGACGGTCGCCGCCCTGGTGGGCGGCTTGGCTGATACTGCATACGACGTCAAAGTCACTGCCCACGGCTCGCTGGCGCGCTTGTGCGGTTGCGCAGGCGCAGCCATAACGGTGGGGCCGCACGTTGAGAAGTCGGCTGAGGCGCTAGAGAAGACCATCCTCGCGAAGCTGAAGACGGATGCTGTGAAGCAAGAGGTTGACCGCAATGACGACCTCGTGCGCTCGGCGATGCGATGCGTGCACGCGCTGGCGCGTCTGCAAGGTGCGATGGATTCTAGCCCGAAGCTTGCAGCGTTGGTCACACGCACCATCGGCGGCACGCCTGCGCTTGCGGCGAAGTACAAGGCGGAGGAGGCAAATGTGGCGGTGGGGGGGGGAAGCACATCGGCAGGCGTTGACGCCATGGACACTGCATGAGAGAGAGAGAGAGAACCATTGTGACGGCACACCAGTGCTGCAATACACGCTTGGATCAATCTGTGTGCCTTTATCGCCACCGGTTGCCGCAGGAGCAGATGCCGTCGACGAAGACGTGCGTGTGTCCGTCGAGGCACTCCACCCGCGTGCCAAACACCTGACTTGCTAGGCTGAACGCCGCGTGGCAATCCCTGCACATGCGGATGGAGACCCACACGCGCGGGATGACCAGCGGCGCGCGCTCTCCCGTCTCCGCCTGCAATCTCAGAAGAAGTGCGCCCAAGGCCTTCTTCTCTGCATGACTGCAAAGTGCTCGCACTTGCGCGTCTTTGCCACCAGCCATAAGCTGCACGCACGATGTGTCCGGCCTGTACGCCTCTCCAAGAGCTGCGACGAGCGCAGCACCAGCACCTGACAGCAGGCGCTTCGCGGGCGTGTCATCTGGGAGTGCGGTTTCTGCTTCGCCGTTGCGCGTCTCGTGCGTAATCCCTGCCACAGTGAAGCGAGCAACCGCAGCACCCGGCCGAACATGCTGCGTCTCTTGTGTTGCTGACGATGGCTGTCCGTCAGTGGAGTGTGATGCTGATGAGGAGGTGCGCAGCTCGGACAGCATGAGCGCCGCTACTCTTGCAGCCATGGCCGTGTCGTTGGACACTGCGGCGCAGTCGCGAAGCAGAAGATAGCACACTCGTGGCGGCCTGCGTAAAGGCCACGCCCTGCGGATGCTCTCGAAGAACAGCCACGCTCGCTCGGGTGCGCGGGCGCGGGCGAATGCGACCAGCATTGCGCACACAGCTGGCTCGTGGCCAGCCAACTTGATGCCTCGTGCATCCGCCTCCTGAAACGCCTTCCACGCAGCATCTGCATCGGAACCAGCAGCGTCGATGAGGGCTGTGAACAGCGCAGCATCAGGCGCAGCCACCGACAGGGCTTCACCCTCATCGGCCGTGGCCTCACCTGTGCAAAATCTGGTGTACAATCGCCACGCGCGCGCTGCATCGCCTGCTCTCCCAGCCGCAGCAATGCCGGCGGTGAGAAGCTGGCCGAGACGAGAGGAGGATGGCGAACAAAG
>Ga0164297_10001960_pt1 | contig 20973 bp, 19 predicted proteins | sample GEODES058metaG_FD_113539 | JGI IMG/M metagenome (GOLD analysis project Ga0164297, IMG submission 113539) | Dystrophic lake water microbial communities from Trout Bog Lake, Wisconsin, USA - GEODES058 metaG | ecosystem: Environmental > Aquatic > Freshwater > Lake | place: USA: Trout Bog Lake... | reverse complement strand
GTCGAGAAGTACAGATATTCACAGAAGACGATGGATCAAACCCAGATATTGCTCTTCAAAAAGCCCGTAAATTAACCGAACAAACTAAGGTAGATTTTCTTATTGGAGATTTGCTTGCCAACACCGGCCTAGCAGTAGCTGAGTATGCGAAAACAGCCGGCATACCCTACTTTATGCCTGTTATTGCCGCTGATGATCTCACGCAAAGAACCCGTATTCCAAATGTAATTCGAGTAGCCGGGTATAGCGCGAGTCAAATGGCTCACCCTTTAGCAGATTATGTTTATAAGAAACTTGGTTATAGAAAAGTTGTAACCATTTCACAGGATTACACTTTTGGTCATGAGCAGTGTGGCGGATTCTCCCAAGTGTTCACTGAGCTAGGCGGAACAATTGTTGCGCAACACTGGCATCCTCTTAATACTCAGGACTTTAGCCCCTACCTTGGTCAAATTATGTCGGCTAAGCCGGACGCTGTTTTCGCTATGGAAACAGGCGCTGATGCCAGCCGTCTAATTCAGCAGTGGTCTAGTTTTGGGCTTAAGGGAACTATTCCGCTGATCGGAGCTCAAAACGCTACTGATCAATCAGTAATAAGAACTTTAGGAAGTGAAGCTGAGGGTATTATTTCCGCGGCCCATTTCGCCGAAGGAAACCCTTCTGCTGCAACTAAGAAATTTGTTGCTGATTATGAATCTGCCTTCAAACAATTACCCTCAATTTACGGCTTCTCACACTACGTTGCAGGAATGTGGTTAGCAGAGGCAATAAATAAAGTCAAAGGTGATGTAGAGAATAGACCTAAGTTTTTAGAGGCTGTGCGCGGAGTTGTTTTAGAGTCCTCACCCTTGGGTCGTCCAGTTAGTCTTGATGCATACGGCAATCCAGTTTACGATGTATTTATGAGAAATGTCACTAAACGTCCCGACGGCAAATACTGGAATGTCCCCATTGAAACCTACCCAAGGGTTTCACAGTTTTGGAACTACAAGCCGGAGGAATACTTAAAGCAACCTCCCTATTCACGTACTTTCCAAGGTATTAAGAAATCATAATGTCCGCTGCACTGCTCGAGCTTGAGAATCTGGGGATATCCTTTGGTGCTTTAAAAGCGGTTAATGATGTCAATATCTCTTTATTTCAAGGAGAACGTGTTGCTATATTTGGTCCTAATGGTGCAGGTAAGACTTCGCTCTTTAATGCAATAACGGGACTCAATATTGCAACTGAGGGCGTGATAAAAATTGCTGGAGTGGATATTACAAAAGCCACGCCATTCGCTAGGGCTGCTAAGGGTATCGCGCGGACATTTCAGATTACGAATTTATTTTTTGGCTTGACCGTAGAAGATAATCTGCTTTTAGCCACAAGAGGGCTGAGACCGACTAAGTTTTCTTTTTGGAAGAGTTCGAATTCAATAGATTCAGAAAATGCAATTGTTGAGTCAGCACTTGAGAGTTGCCACTTAAAGTCAAAGCGTAGTGTTCAAGTTAAACACATCTCCTACGGTGAACAAAGGCAACTTGAACTTGCAATGTCCCTTACCAGCTCACCGCGTGTATTGCTTTTGGATGAGCCAGCAGCGGGTCTATCAGCAGTTGAGAGGAAGGTGATGGCACAGGTTATTCGTTCTTTGCCACGTGAGCTTGCTGTCATCTTGATCGAACACGATATCGAGCTTGCATTGTCCTTAGTAGATAGGGTTATTTGTATGTATCAGGGGCAAATCTTTGCAGCAGGTACACCCGAAGAAATTAGAAATAATCCTAAGGTTCAAGATATCTATTTAGGGAGACGCACTGGTGCTTAGCATATCGGGTTTATGTTCTTCTTACGGAGAAGCACAAGTATTGCACGGCGTATCTTTAGACGTAAAAGCGGGTGAAGTGGTTGCCTTACTTGGTCGTAATGGTATGGGTAAGACCTCGCTGGTCAGAACAGTCATGGGACTAGGGTCGCCGCAAAAAACTTCAGGTGAGATCTTTATGGACGGAGTCTCGCTAGAAGGACTTCCACCCTACAAAGTTTCTCAGCAAAAAATTGGTTATGTTCCTCAGGGAAGAAGGCTTTTTCCTTCCCTAAGTGTCTTAGAACACTTGAGTGTGCTGGACAAGGGATTAAAGGCCGAAAATGGTGCTTGGAGTATTCAACAGGTATTTGAAGCATTTCCAAGGCTTAGGGAGCGAATACATCACAAAGGTAATCAACTATCTGGAGGCGAGCGTCAGATGCTTGCGATCGGAAGATCTTTGATGATGGGACCTTCAGTCTTGCTGATGGATGAACCAACAGAGGGTTTAGATCCTGTGATGGTGGGATATGTTGAAAACATCCTAAAAAAATTGAAAGCCTCCGGTTTAGGTATTCTATTAGTTGAGCAAAATTTATACAGTGCGCTTGCAGTAGCAGATCGTGTTCTCATTATGGAAACTGGCGCATTGGTTTGGTCTGGATTGCCCTCTGAGCTTTTAAACAACGAAGAAACTCTTCGCAAGTACTTGGGAGTTCATTAATTGTTGAATCCCGAGTCAATGGATCTGACACAGATTGCAGAGGCAATTCGAGTCCGTAAGTTCTCATCCCTAGAGATTACTCAGTGGTCGCTTAATAGATTAAAAACCACTGGTGAAAAATTTAACGCTGTTTTCCGTCTCTACGAAGAAACTGCAATTGATAGAGCTAAAGATTTAGACGAAAAATTAAGCAAAGGAGAGCTTGTTGGTCCCTTACACGGTGTCCCACTAGCCCATAAAGACTTGATCGGTATAAAGGGAAAGGAGTTGCATGCAGGCTCTCTCATTCGTCGTGGATTTATAGCAGATGAAACAGCCTGGGTGATGCAGTGTTTGGATCAAGACGGCCAAGTCAATCTTGGTTCCTTGCACATGGCAGAATTAGCGCTCAGTCCTACAGGCTTCAATATTCATTATCCTCAACCTCGCAATCCTTGGAATGAGGACTATGTTTGTGGAGGATCTTCAAGCGGTTCAGGTATCGCAGTTGCTACTCGACTTGTTTTTGGCTCGCTAGGAAGCGATACCGGGGGATCAATTCGGCATCCTAGTGCAATGTGCGGTGTAACTGGGCTTAAACCGACTCAAGGTCTCATCAGTTCACGCGGTGTGTATCCGTTATCCAAATCACTTGATTGTGTAGGACCTATGGCTCAGTCTGCGAGAGATTGCGCCTTGATACTTGATACTATAGTCAGATTCGATGAAAAAGATCCTTTAAGTGTAGCCCGCCCTTTTTCAATGAAGTCTAACTACTCAGAAATACTTCGGACCTCAAAAAATGATTCGCTAAAAGGCATTAAGATTGGAATTCCACAAGAGTATTACCGCGAGGACATAGACCCAGAGATAGCAAAAGCATTGGAGACAAGTCTTGAAGTATTAAAAGGTCTAGGAGCGAAGCTTGAGCCTACAAAAGTCCCTGACATGCCACGTCTAAACGCTATGATGCAAAAGATCATGAGCAGCGAGGCGGCTTTTTTGCATCAACTAGCGCTAAAAGAAACGCCCGAGCTCATTGCCGAGCAAGTAAGGTTGAGAGTGGAGCCAGGTCTAAGTTGGTCAGCAATTGAATACATTGAGGCTATCGAGAAAAGAATTTCGTTGCGGGATGAGTTTATTCGTATTGCTTTTAACGGCTGCGACCTTATTCACATACCAACCTTTGTGGTGCAAACCCCTACGATTGAGTACTCAACCACTGGAACTGCCGCAGAAGTATTGGTCAAGGTTGCAAGACTTACCCACGCAACCCGGGCTATCAATTATCTGGGGTTACCTGCAATGAGCGTACCTGCTGGCTTTACAAGCGTCGGGCTGCCAATAGCCATGCAATTAGTGGGTAGACCTTTTGATGAAATTACGTTATTAAATGTCTCAGATAAATACCAGGGGGAGGTGGATTGGCATAGTCGTTTGCCGAGTAATATTTAAAGTTGTTCCTGCAATCTTTGTGTCTATAAATTAATCTAGTTGGTATCTTTAACTTAATCTTGATTGGTCTTAAATTATTGGTTTGAATACATTTTTTTAAAATGATGTTCTCAGCTTAAATCTAACCCTCTGAGCCCATATTTCTCACTTAAAAGAACGGAATTGTCATGTCAAATCTACTCAGCTCCCGCGTGCCTTTTTCAGCTATTTTGGATAGACCCCCCTTTAAATTGCCAAATAACGGCAGAATTTTGGTCTGGATTATCGTAAACGTCGAGCACTGGAGCATCGAGAGGGCTATGCCCAGGACTGTTTTAAGTCCTCCTATGGGTCAACCTTTATTGCCTGACCTACCCAATTGGGCATGGCATGAGTACGGAATGCGAGTTGGCTTTTGGCGGCTCTTTGACGCCCTTAACCAGCGAGACATAATTCCAACCATGGCTACAAACGGCATAGTTTGTGATAGCTATCCAAGAATTGTTGAGGCGGCTTTAACAAAGGACTGGGAGATCATGGGGCATGGATATATCCAAGGTCCAATGCATAAGCTAGAGGATCAGCAAAAAGCGATTGATCAAACTATGAGTACGATTAAGAAGTTCTCAGGTAAAGCTCCCGTGGGTTGGGAGAGCCCCGGTCTGACAGAAGATGATAAAACAATAGACTGCTTATCTGCCGCGGGGATTGAGTATGTGGCTGATTGGGTTCTGGATGATCAACCTGTTTGGATTCATGCGAATCCAAAACCTGTCTTATCAGTTCCTTACACAGTTGAGATCAATGATATACCAATGATGCTTTTACAACAAAATCGAGCTGATGAGATGTTTGTCCGCGGAGTCGACCAATTTGATAGGCTATGGACAGAGGGGGAATACATACCTCGGGTTATGGCAATCAGTGTCCATCCCTACGTTACTGGAGCGGCTCACAGGATAGGATATTTTGAGAAGCTCCTTGACTACATTCAATCAAAACCTGGCGTTTCGATCCAGACTGGCGAAAGTATATCTACACTGTATCAAAGCCAGTTTCCTGCCAAGAAATAACTAAATGAACAGCCATTATCCATCTGTTCCAAAGCTTGTGGTTAGGGGCTAATTGTTTTAGTAGACATTAAAACGGTTAAGCATTTTTTAAAAACGTTTCAACCAACTCATTAAAAGCGCTTGGCTGTTCAATATTGCTTAAATGAGCGGCATGAGAGATGGTTTTAAGTATAGAACCTTGCCAATTCTCGTGAATAATTTGAGACATAGCTACGGGTGTCGCCATGTCCTCTAGACCCACCAAAATGAGTGCTGGATGTGATAGTTTTTTAAGCCCTTCGATATTATTCATCTTAGATATGGCTGCACAGCATCCAGCGTAACCGGTTGGATTCGTGCTTGCAATGATATCGCCTATTTCATTGAGAACTTGTGGATGGCTTTTGTGAAAGGGATCAGTAAACCATCTAGCAAGAGTAGGGGCAACCAAGGGCTGCATGCCTGACTGCTTAGCCGATTCAGCTCTCTCATTCCACATGACAACGCCAGCGGGGGGTACTTGTGAGTTGCTATTGGCTATAACAACTTTATCCAAACAGTGGGGGTGATGTATGGCCAGAGATTGACCAATCATGCCTCCCAAAGAAAGTCCTATCCAATGAGTTTTTTGGATTTTCAAGTGCAAAAGTAATCCGTGAATATCGTTGGCAAGTTGCTCGAGCGAGTAGGGGGACTCGGTTGTCTGTGTCCCCCCGTGCCCGCGGGTGTCATATCTTAGAACACAAAAAGATTTCTCCAACATCTCTAGCTGTGGGCGCCACATTGCCATTGAGGAAGCCAAAGAATGTGAAAGAGTGACCCAAGGAGCAGTTCCCTCTTTTTTTCCCGATATTTCGTAATGAATTTTTAAACTATTAATGGTTGCAAACATAATTTTCCGTTTTTTTTAATTTACGCCTAAAAAAACATGGGGCGAAATGCACATTCAAATAATTATTCTTATCAACTTGCTTCGATTGCCTTCTTTACATTATCAAATGTGAAAGGCATATGCCGTATCCTAACACCTAAGGCATGTGCGATAGCATTTGACAAAGCACCAGCGGTAGGTCCCGTTGCTACCTCACCAGCTCCAAGACTAGGGTGGCTCTGATTGTCTATTAGATGGATTTGAATTTCTGGTATTTCATCAAACTCCAAAATAGGGTATTTTTCCCAATCTAAAGTTAAGACACTTTCTTTGTCCCACTTAACACTTTCCTTTAGAGTCCAACTTAGCGATTGGATGATACCTCCTTCGATTTGATTCATTAATCCGTCTTTGTGCACTATTAGTCCTGCATCTACACATGCCCAAACTTTTTGCACTCTTACCTTGTGGGTTACTTCAACTTGCAGAGCAACAGCGCAGTAACCTGCATGGTTTTTATATTGAGAGTATCCAAGCCCTGTTCCAATTGAAGTGCCCGCTGGGCCTCTTTGACTCCACTCGCTCATTCTCGCTACTTCTTTAACCACAGCCTTTGCACGCTCATCAACCAAGTTTAACAATCGAACCTCGACCGGATCCATGTTTATTAAATCACCCAGCTCATCGATAAAATTTTCAATAGCAAAAACATTTGCGTGGGCTCCCAAAGAACGCAAGGCTGAAACTCTAACGGGAGCATTCTCGATGAAGTGGTGGGTGATTCTCAGTTTATCTGAGCTATAAGGGGGAACTGCGTTTCTAAGTCCTCCACCTGTTGGTAAGGGGACATCCTTTGGTCTTGGTTGTTTTTGATCTTCAAAGGCACTCCAGGCTCCGAGCAACTGAACACCTTCGCCCCAACCCGGACGACTTAGATGGGTATTGGACCAAACTTGTGTATTCCAATTAACTATGTGCCCGGTATTTAGAATCTCTGCTTCTAATTGGACCAAACTTGCAGCGCCCATAGGGGATTGGCTAAGCTCGTCTTCACGACTCCATAATACCCGCACGTTGATACCAAGTTTGTGAGCAATTAAAGCAGCGTCAAAAGCCACATCATCTGCAGCGTTATGTCCGTAACAGCCTGCCCCTTGTGCGTGAATGACTCTTATCTGCTCCTTGCTCATTTCAAAAGATTGAGCGAGTTGGTCCCTCAGCTTGAAGATCCCCTGGCTGTGAGACCATACTGTGAGCTTTGGTATATCATCAGAAGCTTGTGCAACCGCACAACAAAGACCTATAGACGCATGGGCAGTGTAGGGTCTTGAATAATGAGCTTTAAGTTTATATGTTTGTGTTTGATCAACATATTTAGAATTGTTGCGCTCGAGCGCAATACTTGTTTCACAAGGTTGATTTACCAAAAATGTAGGAATATCTTCTTGAGGTGAAATTCCAGGATTTGACCAAACAATAGCTATTTTAGCCCTTGCCAGGGCTAATCCTAGACGCTCCTCATCACGTCCAATCAAGGCGATAAAGTTATGCTGGATAAATACTTTATTAACCCCTTCCAGCGTTTCCAATGACTTTAGGTCATAGGAGATAGGCTTACAAAACGGGTGCGGTCCACGCACGACCCTTGCATGCCAAAGGTCTGCAAGCTTTATATCTTGAATGTATCCTGAACCAGTGAACTTGCTCAAGAAATCAGTTCTTAAAATCGCCTCTACCTGAGTAGGTCTGAGCTCATGTGTGGTTGAAGTAGTTAAAGTAACCCTCCCAGGAAAATTAGACTCATTCAGGACGATTGTAGATAAAGGACACTTTTCACTAATTTTGTAAAAAGATAATGACCCTGTTCCATTGATCGTTTTAAACGCACCACCCGATAGCTCAAGCTCTTGGATTGAACATTTAAAATCTACACAAACAGTTTGTGCATACTTGTCTTTGACTATGCTACATACATGTTTGAGCGCTTTTACTCCGACTTCAACAGATTGACTTCCAGCGGTGTAACCCTCATCAGGGGTTAATTGCGTATCACCAGCTATTAGTTTTATTTGAGAAGCTTTAAAGCCTAATTCATTTGCTACGGTTTGAATGAGTGCAGCAGATATACCTTGACCAAGTTCTACCTTACCGCTTAATATTAAAACAGTACCATCACTTAAAAACTTAATCCATTGGCTCGCGAGTGGGTGCGTATTCAGACTTGGGGACAAATCGTTCATCATGTCTTCAAGGCTTAATGAGTTTGACTTAACTGATCACGTGCTAATTTGGCTGCACGAATAATTCTTGTATGTGCACCGCAACGACAGAGATGACGCATCAAGATCTCAGTTATGTGTTCATCTGTTGCGTGAGCATTAGCTTTTAAAAGTCCCGTTAAACGCATCAATATTCCGTTAATGCAGAAGCCGCATTGGGCTGCTTGTTCTGATAGGAAAGCGTTTAAGATAACTTGACCGACAGGATCATCAATAAGATCTTGAGGAGTTTTGATTTCTGCACTGTCGATGGACCAAAGTGGGGTACTACAAGAATTTTGTGCTTGATCATTTACGAGGACCGTACAAGCGCCGCAGTGACCTGTTCCACATCCGTATCGTACGGATAAATCATCACTACTATTTCTTATGAAGTGATACAACTGTGCATGGGCAGGTGCATCAACGGATACTACCTTATTTTTATGTCTAAGCGTTACCATTGAATGAGCATAAATCAGTGATTAGATTTACCGTTTTTTATCCACCATGCGGGAAGTTGAGTCCCGTCCATATCCCCCAGTCCTGCCTCAGAGGCTTGATTGAAAGCACCTAAAGATGCTTGTGTGGTGGGAAGTTCAAACCCTAAATTTTTACCCTCCTCAATCATCGTCCGAAGGTCTTTACGAATGGAGTCTATATTAAAGTGGGCGGGTGTTGCAGCTTCGCCCTTTAAAGCCGATACCACAGCGGATGAACGCAGTTTCATGATCGTTGGCGTGCCCGACGTGTCAGCCATAATACTCATTATCTTCTCAGGATCCAAGCCAGATTTCTCTGCTAATAACAGAGCCTCACCCAAAGCCTGCCAATAAACAAGGAGTGGTAGATTAATTGCAAGCTTCATACTCGCACCACTACCAAGAACGCCAACATGCTCAACCCTTCGACAGAGTTGTTCTAACAAAGGCTTTGCACGCTCAAAATCTTCGACCGACCCACCTACTAAACCAAGCAATTTACCTTCTCTCGCTGGTCCAACTGTGCCACCAACTGGACACTCGATAAAGGCAGCGCCTGCAGATTTCAGTTTAGCTCCTAGTTCAATTCCAGTTTGGGGTCTAACAGTGCTCATGTCGATAAAAAGCTTACCCAAAATGTTGGCGCTTAAAACGCCGTCAGCTGATGAGTAAGTGCTGTCAATAGCCTTTGCATCGGTTAAAACCGATATCACTATCTCGGCATCCTGGGTAGCAATAGCCGGTGAGTTGAAAGCGCTTGCTCCTCTAGCGGTTAAGGCTTTTGTTTTCTCGATGGATCGGTTCCAAACGAAGAGGGTATGTCCTTGATCAATTAAACGCTCGCCAATGGCGCTACCCATGCGCCCAGTTCCCAAGATAGTAATTTTCATATTAAGAATTAATTTTTACTTGATTTTAAAGAGTTTCATTGCATTGCCACCTTCGATAAGTTTTCTATCTTGAGCACTCAACTTTTTGACCTCTGCAATTAAACCTCTAGGATCATCTTCACCCATGTCATAGGGGTAGTCAGTTCCGAGCATGACATGATCAGCGCCGTAGCGATCTATGATTTGCTTTAGCATACGCGGATCAAAGGTGATGGAGTCAAAGTAAAACTTCTCTAAATAGCTAGAGGGCTTTTTCTTAATAACAGTTCTAGTATCAGGTCTAGCGCGCCAAGCATGATCCATACGGGCCCAGTAATGTGCGATAAAACCGCCACCATGAGCTGCGATGAACTTGATTTTCGGATGTCTGGCTACAACTCCGTCAAAGATCAAGTGACTTACCGCTAATGTGGTGTCTAGTGGATTTCCTATGACATTATTAAAGTAATGATTTGTCAGACGCTCGCCCTGTGTGAAACCCAAGGGGTGCATAAATATCACTGCTCCAAGCTCATTTGCTTTTGCAAAAAATTTCTCGAGACCTAGTTTAGGATCCGTTAAGTTCAATCCATTGACATTGGTGTTGATTTCCACACCGCGTAGCCCTAGTTTTTTCACTGCGTATTCCAACTCCTGCAATGCAAGTTCTGGGTTTTGCAATGGAACAGAGCCCATGCCCACAAATCGATCAGGATGATCACTTACGAGTTGAGCAATACCCTCGTTTACCTCCCTTGCTAATTCAGCCCCGTAAGCCGGTTCCGTGAAATAGAAGTAATGATAGGGGGCAGGGGAGATAACTTGGATATCCACACCCATTTTGTCCATATCCTTTAGACGTTCTTTTACGCCTGTTAATTTTGGGGCACGTGTTTTCATTTGAGCAACGTTGGTATCGTTGGTCAATTTATTTGCATATATTACTGTTGGGTCATACTGGGCTGCATTTAGACCAGCCGTTTTTTGGTTTACAACAGGGTTTAGGTAGTGACAGTGAATGTCAACTACTTTGTGTTTGCTTTTCGAATTTTTTATAACACGAGCTGATCCAGACTTTGGTATAACACTGGTGCTTTTTCTAATTGCAGGATTAGTTGCCAGAGACCTTTTAATTTGCTCACCTTGGTCAGTTACATAGTCACTTGGTTCGCCTTCATGATTAGATTCTGAATAATTAGAAAAATGGTTGTGTCTTGGATCTGAACAAAACTGAGAACAAGTAAAAAACATATAGTTCCTTTTTAAAGAAAATAAAAAAGTTATGAAATACCCAGGTACTGAGTAGCTAATTCCGGATTTAATTTGATTTGATCTGCGCTTGCAACGCTCGCTAATTTCCCAGCGTTAAGGATAACAAACTCATCGGCCAAAGACTTAGCTGTAGAAAAGTTTTGCTCCACTAAAATGATTGAAAGACCCTCATTCTTTAGTTTTTGAATTGACTCATTAACTTCCTCCACAATGATAGGGGCTAACCCCTCAGAGGGCTCGTCAAGTAATAATACCTCGGGGTTACCCATAAGTGCACGCCCAATAACTAACATTTGTTGTTCGCCCCCAGATAGGGTTGAGGAACGTTGATTTTTTTTCCTTTTTAAAACTGGGAACATATCCCAAACTCTGTCTTTTGTCCAAAGAGTCCGCCGCTTAATCTTTTGCTCTGCAACAATAAGATTCTCATCAACGCTTAAACTCGCAAAGACTCTGCGCCCTTGCGGAACCAAACGTACCCCGTTTTTAGCTATGAATTCCGGGGGTTTTTTGTCAAGCCTTGCCCCCCTCAGCATAAGCGTTCCTGTTGAACAGGGAAGTAGCCCGCAAATGGTCATCAGAGTTGTTGTCTTACCGGCACCGTTTCGTCCCATAAGGGCTAGAAGATGCCCCTCTCTCAGTCCAAAACTAATGTTGTGCAAAGCGTGACTTGCGCCGTAATGCACATTTAATTCATTTACCTCGAGAATATTGTTACTTGCCAAGGTAAATCTCCTTTGTCTGCGGGTGATTAACGACGGTGTCACGATCACCCTCGACGATTAAGCGACCGTAATGGAGTAGGGATATTTTCTCTGCAAAAGCCAATGCAACATCCATATCATGTTCGATCATGACTATAGTTGTTGATTTTGGAATAGAGGTTATCAGGTCTTTTATCCAAATTCGCTCATTATGAGACAGACCGGCAAGTGGTTCATCGAGTAATAACAGTTTCGGATTTTGAGACATGGCAAGGCCAATTTCTATCCTTCTTTGCTCACCGTAGGACATCTCTCCAACTTTTTTGTGTGCACTACCCTCAAGTCCAATTGTTTTAAGTACAGCTTCTGCCTTTTCGTACACTATATCTGATGCTTTAAGTTTTTTAAATGGATTAAAACGTCTTTGGTCTACACCCAATAGTGCAAGTGCAATATTGTGAAGTGCATTGTCTTGGTTAAACAGGTTAATAATTTGAAAGGTCCGACTAAGACCCATGTGAGGCCTATGGTTCGCGGGCAGATTTGTGACATCTTGTCCGTAAATTTTTATCGATCCAGAACTGGGTCTAATTTCACCGGTAATTTGGTTAAAGAGGGTTGTCTTTCCTGCACCATTCGGACCAATAATTAAACGCCGCTCGCCAGCTTGAATTTGTAAATTAATATTTTGGGTCACTTGGATACCCCCAAAATTTTTATTTAGATTAATCGCTTCAAGGGCAATGGTCATTTGCTTTTATCCACCTTGTGTGAGAACAAACTAAGCCGACTGGACACGATACCTTTGGGCAAAAACATCACAATAAATAAGAAGACAAACCCCAATAACATATTCCATCTCTCAATGAAAGCGGATGCGTAGTTTTTTAAAATAACAACCATCACAGCACCAATCACTGGTCCCATTAAGGTGCCTGATCCGCCAGCAATTACGCTGAGAAGAGACTCCGCTGAAACAGTAATTGCCATGACACTTGGGTGAATGTATTTATGAAAATAAACGTATAAAAGACCCGCAACAGCTCCAAAGAATGATGCTGTTACGTAAGTAAACCAACGAATAGCCCAAACGTTATATCCAAGTGCAATCATTCTTCTGGGTTGATCTCTTGTACCTTTAATCGATGATCCAAATGCTGAATGAACAAGTTGTGAAATTAAAAACAAACAAACTATGGTGATGATTAATGTGAACCAGTAAAAATGACTGCTTATCTCCAGGTCTATTCCGAACGGGGATGGACGCGTAAGTCCAGAGATTCCATTATCACCGTTGGTAATAGATACCCATCGATACGCTAGACCCCAAATAATCTGGGAAAGGGCTAGTGTAAGCATCAAAAAGCCTAGCCCAGTGGCACGAAGTGCAATGGCGCCAAAGAGCATGCCTACCAGGGTTGTGAGCACCAAAGCAGCAGGCGCTGTTATTGCGTGTCCTAAACCAAGGTTTATGCCTAACCAGGCAGATATGTAAGCAGACAGCCCCAGAAAGCATGCGTGTCCTAATGATGTTAGTCCAGCGTAGCCAACCAATAAGTTTAAACTGGAGGCAAAAATAACTGCAATTAAAATTTGGCTCGCTAAATTGACAAAGTATTCGTCAAAATAAAAGGGTAAAAAAATTAGAAATACCAACCCTATGGCCGCAAAAAAGCCCGCTGCAATCTTGCTCATGTAATAACCCTACCAAAAAGCCCTTGTGGCTTAAACGCGATAACTATTACCATGGGCAGAAATAAAATAACATATGCCAAATCAGGAAGTAAAGCTACCCCAAATGTGTAAATAAAGCCAATAAGAAAGCTTGCTACAAAGGTTCCAAATAAACTACCTACTCCGCCAAGGATTACAACAATTAAAGCCAATGGCAACATTTCACCATCAAGTCCGGGATAGGCATTAAATATTGGACCACCAAGCGCGCCTCCTAGTCCTGCGAGAGATGCACCCAAACAAAAGACGACAGTGAATATTAATGAAACAGGAATCCCAACAGCACGAGCCATCGCCATATCATCAACTCCAGCTCGAATCATTGCACCAAGTCTAGTGCGCTCAATTAGTAAAAATAATAGTATGGCAACAATAACCGATACTCCTAATACGACCAATCGGTAAGTGGGAAAGCTCAGACTCAAAAAGTGCAGTGGCGATTGAAACATCGCTGGGGTAGAAACTGGTATGGGGTCTCCACCCCACTGCATTAAACAAAAGTCAGCAGCAATGAAGGACAAACCAAGGGTCGCAAGAACCTGACCTTGCGAATTTCCGGACAATCGACGCAGTATAAAGCGTTCAATTAGACCTCCCAATACTGCCATGCAGAACATTGCAGCTATGTCCGCTAAGAACAGATTAGTTCCAGAACGAACTAAGACGGCGGTAATATAGGCTCCCATCATAAAGAGGGAGCCATGGGTGAGATTAGCTATTCGCATCAAACCAAAAATCAAGGCGAACCCAGAGGAAAGCATAAATAACAGCCCTCCAAGGGATAAACTGTTGAGGGTTTGAATGATCCAGAATTGCATAATCTAGGACTTATGACTCCAAGTTCTTGGCAGGTGGGAAGTCCCTTGAATAAACTGGGTTTGCAAGGAACTGTTTGGGATCATAATTCCAGAACTGGCTAATATTAGGATAGGTTTTAACGATGGAATTTACCAAGCGACCGTCCTTGCGTTCAACCTCCCGTATATACACATCTCCAACTACGTTGCCATAACTATCAAAGGCTAGAGGTCCACGTGCGGTTTGAATATTTGTTTTGCGTAGAGCTGCCATTAAAGCATCTTTGTCAGCAAACTTTCCTTTGACTGCCTCTACTGCAGCCTCTAAAACAGATCCATTGACGTAAGAACCAGCGGCATAATAACCGGGGTCGTAATTAAAAGCCTTTCTAAAGGCGGGGGCAAATTTGGCGTTGATTGGGTTTTTAAGCTCTGCAGAGTACCAACAAACAGTTTTAATTCCAAGCGCTTCGTCACCCATATTTCTTAGCACCGATTCGTCTAAAGCAGTCATACCCCCAATTAACGCCATCTTTCCTTTGAGTCCATATTCATTAAACTGTCGAACAAATCTGAATCCGTTTGAGCCAGCAAACCCCAGAAAAATACCGTCAACATTTGTCTTAAGCTGGGCTAAGAAACTACCATAGTCTGGAGTGGTTAAAGGAGAGAATATTTTTTGAACAATTTTGCCTCCACCTTCTTCAAAAACACGTTGAAATCCAGCGTTCATCTCATGCCCGTAAGCTATATCATCTGCGATCATAGCCATACGTTTGAATTTAAGGTCCTTGATACAGTGATCCGCCATGACGTGAGCTGATTGTGCGGAAGAAGAGGTCGCCCTTACAAACCAGGGATTTGCTTTGCGTTGGGTCATGTCTTCTGCAGCCGCAACTGAGAGTGTTGGGATCTTATTAGCTTTGATGTAATCATCGATGGCGAGCGCTTCAAAAGCTGCAAGCGGACCAGTCAATACATGAATTTTATTTAGCTCATAGAGTTCTTGTATTTTTGATTTTGCATTTGCTGGTACGCCCCCTGTATCAGCAACAAACAGTTTGACCTTCTTTCCACCAAGTGTAAAGTCACGTTCGCTTAAATACATATTTAGCGCACGTTCCATATCTATTCCACCGGAGGCTAAAGGACCTGTCTTTACTGTTAACAGTCCAAGTCTGAGAGTATCTTCCTCCGCAGCATTGATTTGAGGAAATGCAACGGAGGCACTAGCTGCAGCTGCGGTTTGAATAAAACCTCTTCTTGTTGTCATGGTATTTCCTTATAAAAGTTAATTTACGGTGTTGTAATAAATTTATTCAGTGTGATTTTTAGGGATTACAGGTATTAGTAAAAAATTTTGCATTTTTTTTGAAAAATGCAAACTGTTTTTACCTGCGAAAATATTTGATGGACGATCCCTTGGATCATTGTGTAAAAAAGGTCCGCAGCCGAGTAACTCATTCTTAAAGTTAGATAGTTTAAGACCAGTTTTTTCAGCATAAATGTAATCTTTGCCGCGCACACTTAGTCCAATCCTGTAGCCCTTTGGGATAACGATAGATGTTGGCCAAATTTCGATATCGAGTTCAACGGGAACGTTTGGCGTTAGTTTTTGCTGGGCAGTGTGTGTATGATAAGGGCGATAAGGACGGCTAATAGTAGGGTCTAATTCCCTGTGCGACGCACGTAACCAACCTTGTGCAACAGGTGTGTGGGGGTCGATTGCACCAGCAAACGTTGTCTCTCTCAGATCAGGTGTAAATACCCGTACTACTAAAAAAACATCGGCGTCACTGGTGCTGGAAGATACCCATAATTTTGCAGCCAAAGGTCCAGTAAGTTCAGTATCTTCTGTAAATGGTTTTGATAAGAAGCTTAAACCGTCTGAAGTGGCGTCGTATTCTAGAATTTGATCAGAATCTCCGATCTCTTCCCCAATTGTTTGGTGAACGGGGTCTAGATATAAACGAGTCCAATTGGTTTGCGGTAGTGGCCAGTCTTTTTCGTGACGACTTTGAAAATGATCGATGTGGCGTATTTGCAATTGAACCGGGGGCTCTTTATCCCAGCCGTTATCCTCGCCCTTCAAGAAGTGCGCAAAGAAACGCTTTTGTATTGAAAGACCGTAGTCCGTGTAAAAGTGGGTCCAGTGTTCAAGTCCGTGCATCTCAAGCCATTTTTGCTTGGATGCAGCTCGCATAAAGGATTCACTATTTCCCCTCAAATGCAGCCCCTGTCCGCCCCAATTACCTGCAGATAGAAATGGAACAGTTATTTTTTCCCAATTCGCCGATCTTGCTTCGTAATATTCATTATCTAGGGGCTGAGCGAGTATTTCCTCCCCAAAGGAGCAGCGATTGGCTATCAGCGTCTTGTCATCTAAGGTAATATCCCCACAAACAAGTTCTCCGGTTGCCCTGCTTTTTGGACCGCGCTCTCCCAGGCCATATTGAACTGTTTTAACTTGCATGTCATACCAGTTCGCCCAAAAAGTGGACAAAATTCCTCCGTGGTGGGTCATATCTCGGTACCAATCTGCCGCGCCCTCCCAAATACACATAGCGCTCAAGTGGGGCGGATTCATGCTCGCGACTTGCCATTGGTTGATACCAAAATACGAAACACCCGATAACCCCACCCTCCCTGAGCTCCAAGGTTGAACGCCTGCCCACTCTATACATTCGTAAAAGTCTTTTGTTTCTCTGGGTGAGAAATGTTCGATATACCCCTCAGATCGTCCGCAACCCCTTGAGTCGACTCGAATGCAAATATAGCCATCGGGTACCCATTTCTCAGGATCCACAACTTCCCAGTTTTGGTATAAATTAGTCGATCCGTATGGAACATCCGGATGATCAGAGATCATTTTTTGCCAGGCGCTTGGGTAACCATCTTGGAAAGCCAGACCTTTTGCGTAGGGACCGTAGCTTAATAGAACCGGATATTTTCCTGCCGCTTTTGGTCTGAACACATCGGCTTTTAGAACCACGCCGTCATCCATTGCAATTGAGACATCCCAATCGATTTGCATATAGTCGAGCGAATTGATAGGCGTGGTCATATTCTTATTTAATTGCAGCGTTAACACGAGGCATGACCTCTGTGGCAAAGAGCTCCATAGAGCGCTTAGCTAGAGCAGGGTCCATCCAGTCGTGGCAGGCGTATACAAGATTACCAAAATCACCAACTGTCTCTCTAAAAGCAAGTATTTGGTCCACCACCGAATTTACAGTTCCTGCAAGTACAAGTTTTTTGTTAACGAACTCTGGCGTAATGTCAGAGTCAGGCATGTTAGGGTCTGTTTTAAAAAGGTTACTCCTACCACCCCCATTAACCAATTTACGGACCAATTGTTTAAAGTAAAACCTATAAGGTCCTCCTTCTTCAAGGGCGTAGCGTTTGGCCGTGGCCTCATCGTCAGCGACAAAAATACTTTTTGCAACTCTCCAATCATCAGCTGAAGGCGTTGCGCCAACCGCCACTCGCCCTTCAACGTATTTGGGCCAATGGGTTTTAACCCATTCGGGCATCAGGAAATTGGCAGATATAGGAAACCAACCCCGCTTCGCCATCTCTGTCACACCATTTGAAAATGGAGCTACTGCAGTGCCAACAATTTGTGGATATGGTTTTTGGTAGGGCTTCATAATAAAGCCTTGTCCAATTTCAGGGATCATTGTTTTTTCAACTGAAATATTCCAGAACTGTCCCTCTATGTTGTATGGTGGCTCAGAATCCCAAATTTTAAGCACGGTATTAATGCATTCCACAAACATAGCATTTCGGTCTTTACCTAAACTTCCAAAGACTTCAGCATCTGACATTAAACCGCCAGGGCTAATCCCCATGATAAAACGACCTTTGAGCAGATGGTCTAACATAGCCACATTAGCGGCAATAGCGGCAGGATGGGAGTTGGGAAGGTTAAGAGTACCTGTTCCCAGTTTGATGTTCTTTGTTGCGTGAGCAAGCGTGGCAAGGAAAATCATACAAGAGGTAACCGTTTCTGCCGCGTCAGTTACGTGTTCTCCTACGTAAGCCTCACTGAACCCAAGTTTATCGCCCAATATCACCGCCTCACGGTCCTCTTCTAATGTTTCAAGTAAATTTCGACCTGGTGGGTGAAGAGGCATCATGAACATGCTGTGTTTCATAGAATATTTCCTTTTTTTAATTTATTCTTGCCAATAGTCAAGTATTGAATATTATTTTTTATTCAATTTGTAGGGGTACCGAGCTCTCGACCTTGAACATAATTACCGCGGCAAAACATTAATGTGGGGAGCTCTGTATGGTGGTAGGCTTGTACTTGCCCGAGAAATAAAACATGGTCTCCAACTTCTAACCGCTCAACTGTCTTGCATTGAAAGACAGCAGCGCAGTTGGACAAGACAGGCAAACCCTCAAGACCTTCTAGAGTACTCACAGATTCGAATTTATTAGGAATTGAGCTGGCAAATCTTTGAGACCAGTCTCTTTGCTCGAGCGATAAAATATTTACAACAAATCTACCGCACACATCAAAAGCTTTTAAGCTAGGAGACTGTTTTTTTAAACTCCAAAGCACTATGGCGGGTTCTAAAGAGACAGAACTAAAAGAGTTTGCAGTCACTCCAATTTTTTCTCTTTCTTCGGAAATAGTTGTAACCACAGTTACACCTGTACCAAAAGCCCCTAGAGCTTTTCTTAAGTCCGAAGTTGAAAATTGAGTGTTAGTGTTCATTTGATCACTTAATATTTATGCGTATTTGAAATGAACAACGAGTACTCATCAATAAGTAATTTCCCTAAAAACTAGTTAATGGCGAATCTAGCTATTAGCTGAGTTGACCAGCTGAGGCAAAACAACAACTACCCCAGCCATGAAATGTGCAATTGTGAGGCGAATCAATTCATCCAAATCATCTTGAATGGGTACGTCAAAGATCCACTGTCTTTGTCCAAAGTAAAAAACGCGAGCGTTGATACTCCAAATTAGTTCTATTTCAGCAGTTTTTAAAGGCACCTTTGAAGCCGAAGGTAGTTTTAGCTCATGTCTAAGTTCAATTGCAATTGGCTCTAGGATTTTTGCTCTAAGAATATCCAAATACTTCCTATTTATATCCTCACCGCGTAACCCAGAAAACATAAAAATTCGAACCCAATCACGAGTCAAGGACTCTTTTGCATACTCAATATAGAGTTGAGTCAGTCTTTCCTCAAGCGAGATTGTTCGATCTTTAATAATCGACTCCCAAAAAGGATTCCATCTTCCAATATAAACCTCTTCAAAAACGCGGTTTATCAGAGCTTCTTTGTTAGGGAAGTATTTATAAAGGAGCGACTGCGTTACCCCTAGCCTTTGCGCCAATTCCCTCGTATCTCCGCCAAACCCAACTTCGGCAAAGTACTTTACAGCTCCTTGTGCAATTCTTTGTTCACGTTCGGCTCGGCTTAGGCGCTTCTTAATTTCCGGACTGCGCACTAAAACCTTTTTGGGCACGGAGTAATTGATGCTCTTCGCTTTGAGATTAGAAGATTTCCGAATGGGATTCAATTGAAAGTCCGGTTTGATCAGGGGGCATATGAAATTGACGCTTTTTCTACAGGCTCAATTTTTTTAGTTTTGGCAGAGCGCATAATCGCCTCAAGAGTAGCGACATTGGCTAGCATTTCACCTGGGCTTACGGGATAGGGGGTCAGCCCCCTAATTGCACATGCAAATGCCTCCAAATTAGCTAGTACGCTCGAGTAAGGAGGGCTAAACTTGGTATGCTGCACCTGATTACGAAGCGTAGTTTTGATATCCCATCCGCTTGGACTCTCAGGGTGAGTACGGTCCCTGATTTCTACCCATCCTTTAGAGCCAAATACTGCAAAGCGTCCGTCAAATGGTGTTGCAAGAACTGCAGATATAAGCGCGTTGGCACCACTAAGAAATCCCAACATGATGCCAAGAGTATCACCGTTCTCAAAATCAGATCCCAACGTGGCCAGCCTCGCCCAAACTTGTTCACAGGGACCTAAGATCGCAATACTAAGGTCGACAAGGTGGATACCAGTCGCGGTTAAAGGACCTACAGGTGCGTGAGCATTAGACAAGCGCCAATTATTTTTTGGCAATGCGAAAAACTTATCTTGACTAAAGTTTGCTTCTATTTGCAATACTTCTCCAAGATCTCCATTTTTAATCATGTTTCTTAAGTTTATGATTTCTGGTTCAAATCGCCTCTCATGCCCAATTCCAAGTATCAAATTCTTGGATTGACAAGTTCTGATGGCCATTTCAGCATCCGCTAAATTCAGGCAAAGTGGTTTTTCGCAAAAAATATGTAACCCTCGATCCGCTGCTTTTTGGATTTGAGTCGCATGCTCCAGGTGAGGGCTACATAAAATAACTGCATCTAAACCTTCATTTGCAAAAAGTGAATCCACATCGTCATGAATTTTAATATTTTGCAGTTCAGGATCACTTTTCATAATCAAACGAAGTTCTGGTGAAACCTCGGCGACCCCCCTTAAGCTCAAAAGCTTTGAGTCTTTTATGAGTTTAGATATTGTCTTACCCCACCAACCGTACCCAACCAGACCAACATTTACTGGTTTGCTAAAGGTTTCTAAATCTTTTTTCGATGTACTCATAGGTGACAGATATTTTTGTGTAGACTAGTTTATACGAAATCTAACACTAGGAAACTAAATGAAAACCCAATCAAAAGTTAATCACAAGAAAAAAAACAAGTCAATTAGTCCTAAGAAAATCCAAACTATTGGATTTTTAGGATTAGGGATTATGGGCTCTGCAATGGCGTTTAATTTAATACAAGCCGGGTTCAAGGTATATGGTTATGATCCAAGTAAAGTGAGTGCTAAACAATTTAAAAAATCAGGTGGTGTTTTTTGTAATTCAGCAGACGAGGTAGTCCAGGCAGTTGATGTCATTATCATGTCCTTACCCACTCCAGCTGCGTTAAGGGTTAGTACTGAAGTGCTGCTAAAAAATGCACGACCAGGACTTGTAATTAT